>ENA-ORCZ01000060-ORCZ01000060.1-marine-metagenome-genome-assembly--contig:-NODE-60-length-158438-cov-9.573670_pt1 | contig 158438 bp, 144 predicted proteins | sample MGYA00237785_ERZ508519 | MGnify/ENA primary metagenome ERZ508519 (study PRJEB26189, sample SAMN06268790) | marine metagenome | isolation source: Bioluminescent Bay, La Paraguera, Puerto Rico | place...
GCTCCGTTCTGTTAGCGCAAAAACGGAATCACACCGACCGGGATCACTCAATCCTTTTCGGGCCAGTCTCTGAGGAGGCCAAAGGCCGTCTCGAAGGATGGGCCGCACACTCAGGTGCTGCTGATCCCTCACACAAAACTCTCGACCGTCTTCAATGCCCCGTCCAGATCCGTTCCCTTCTCGTCCTTGAGCGCGGCTTCCCGTAACCGGGCGACCCATTCGGGCCCGTCCTCGCGTCCTTCCACAAGCCTTGCGCCAGCTAGAACCTTGTCGAATTTCGACAGGCCGCGGGCATGCGTGTCCGAATAGCCCTTGATCAGGCGGCGGCACTTGAGCACTTCGACGGCCATGGTGTAGCGGTCCGGCAGGTAACCGGCGACCATCTTCAGCCACGCCTCCAGATGCTCCTGCTCCATCCGGTGGCGCAGGGTTCTTCGGCGCCAGCCACGCAGGCCACCCAGGAAATAAAGCACCGCAAAACCGCCGAGGCGGTCGGTGCGGATGCGGCGGCCACGGTTGAACCATCGGTCGATGCGCTTCATCCAGGCGGGATCGGTTTCCAGCTTTCGGCCAAGCTTTGCCGGCAGCAACCCGACGATTTCCTCCGCGCGCGGGTGCAGGTAATCGGTGAGCTGCATCAGCCTGCCGTCCTTCACCTGCATTTCCGCTTCGATCCGGCCGAAGCGCTGCGTCCGTGTCTTCAGGTCTGCAACGCGGATGACATCGTCATAGGCCATGGCATTGGCGATGTATTTCGCCGCCTCGCGCGCGAGTTCGAAATCTTTTCCGGCGCTGTCGTGACGGACCAGGGCTTCCAGACGGCCGAGATACTCCGCGCCATAGTCCGTGTCCTGGAAGTCGACGACCTTCCGCAAGCCTGCCGCGGCCATTTCGCGAACAGGTTCGGGGAGCGCGGCGATCCGGGCTTCCAGGGATGCAAAAGCCTGCCGGCTCTTGTCCGGCCCAGCCGGCCCGACGATTTCAGCTCTGGTTTGCGGCGGAGCCTGCGGCTCCGCTTGCTCGCCAAGTTGCGCCAGATCGTAGCCGGCTGAAAAGGCCCTGAGACTGGCCTCGACGCCCTTACCGCTTGCGCGGATCGCATCCTCGAACGCTTGCCTGGGGAAAGGCAGCGCTCCGGAACCGGCCAGCCCGCCGAATAGCGAAGCGGAAATGACGGAGCCGGCGCTCAGTGCCGCTCGATCCATATCCGCCAGCACCAGCTTGTGAGCGGCGAGTTCCGCGGCCGCCCTCACCTCTTCGGAGGACGCCATGCCGTCGCCGGGCACCGTCTTTTCGGAGACGGCCAGCATCCGGTGCGTCGAGGCAATGAGTGTCGTGCGGTCCGGCGTCACGAAACCGCGCATGATCGCCCGGCCGGCTTCCATCAGCTCCGCCGCAATCAGGATATCTACATCGCCAGCGGAAGGCGCCAGCGAGAAGACTGGCGACGTCACGTCACCCGGGGCCATCTCCATATAGTAGATGGTCGCACCCGTTCTCTGCGCGACACCGGCAACGCTGGTTGCCTGGCAGTGGTAACCCTGAGATCGTGCGAGCGCCTCGATCCAGTTGGTCAAAACACCCCCGCCCTGACCGCCGACGGCCAGGACGGCGAGCTTGATGATGCCGGCCAGCGCCGGATCGGCAGGCTGGGCTTCCAGTGGCAGAGCCAGGGACATCACATCCCCTCCCCGGTAAAGGTCAGGCGGGAGCCGGCCCGGCGCGTTTGCAACCAGGAAATGATTTTGGTCCGGACACCTGCCAGCCAGGTCTCGAAACCGGAGGGATTGTGCACCACCTTGGCCTCGTAGAAGGACGGACAGAGGATCGCGGCATCGGCAACCTCGCCGCAATTGCCGCAACCGACGCAGGACTGGTCGATATGGGCAACCGGGTCGTCGCGCAGCGGATCGTCCAGTTTCTTCAAGGACAGCGACGGGCAGCCGGAGAGCCGGATGCAGGCATGATCGCCGGTGCAGACATCCTGATCGACGCCGAACCGCGGAATTTCAACGCGCTCGCCACCGGCGATCGCCTTGTTGCGCTGGGGCTTCTCCCGGCGCTGGCGGTTGAGCATGCATTCCGACGAGGCGACGATCACCTTCGGTCCGTCATAGTCCGTCGTCAGGGCCTCGCGGATGGTTGCTCGCATCTTCGTGACGTCGTAGGTGCGGTCGATCTGCCGGATCCACTTTACTCCGGCGCCTTCAAGCGCCCTGGTGATCGGATTGTTGGTGGACTTCGACTTGTTCTGTGCGCGGCTCGAAGGAATGTCCTGGCCACCGGTCGCCGCCGAATAATAATTGTCGACAATGATCGCAACGCTGTCGGACTTGTTGAAGACCATGTTGCCGATGGAGGAACTGAGGCCGTTGTGCCAGAAACCGCCGTCGCCCAGGATTGAGATCGCCCGCCGTTCGCCACCCCCGTCAAAGGCGGCGTTCGAGGCTGGCCCCAGCCCGTAGCCCATGGTCGAGCCGCCGATCTCGAAGGGCGGCAGGCAGGCAAAGAGATGACAGCCGATGTCGCCGGTGATCTGGTGCTGGCCGATCTCCTGCTCAACCATTTTCAGTGAGGCAAAGATCGGTCGTTCCGGGCAGCCGGTGCAAAATCCGGGCGGACGGATCGGCACGGTCTTTGAGAGGTCCGGCAGCTCCGGCTTCGGCGCGTTGGGGGCAAGCACCTTGCCCGGCAGGAGTTCCGGGGCGTATTGGCGAATGAAAGTGTCGAGACCGTCGAGCATGATCTGGCCGGTATATTCGCCGGCACGCGGAAAAATGCCCTTGCCTTCCAGCTTCGTTGTCCGGCCCTCCCGGTAGAGCATGGCGCCGAGTTGCTGCTCGATGAATTCGGGCTGCCCCTCCTCCACCATCAGCACGGCTTCCTTGCCGGCACAGAATTCGAGGAGCTCGGATTTCACCAGAGGATAGGTGACATTGAGTACATGCAGAGGCACGGACGTATTGCCGCTGATATCGGCAAGGCCAAGCCGCTGAAGGGCACGGATGACACTGTTATAGATGCCGCCGAGACAGACGATGCCGACCTTGCCGTCCCTTGGGCCGAATTGCTCGTTCAGGCCCTTCTCGAGAATGAACTTTTCGGCGGCCGGCCAGCGATTGTCGATCTTGTCATGTTCATGAGCATAGGACATCGGCGGCAGCACCACCCGCTTGAAGTCCCGCATCGGATTGGATAGCGCAGCGCGCACCGAAAGCGGCGGCGGCACGTTGTCCCGGGTTTCGAAACGCCCGGTGACGTGGCAGGACCGGATGCGGACCATCAGCATGACCGGCGAGTTGCTGGCTTCCGAAAGGGCGAAGCCGTCGCCGACGGACTTCACGATGGATGGCAGGTTGGGGCGCGGATCCAGCAGCCAGAACTGGGATTTCATGGCAAAGGCATAGGAGCGCTCCTGCATGATGGAGGAGCCTTCGCCGTAATCCTCGCCGACGATCACCAGCGCTCCGCCATTGACACCGGACGAGGCAAGGTTCGCGAGCGCGTCGGAGGCAACGTTCACGCCGACCGATCCCTTGAAGGTGACGGCACCGCGGATGGGATAATGCACGGAGGCGGCGAGCATGGCGGCGGCGGCGGCTTCCGAGGCATTGGCCTCGAAGCGGATGCCGAGTTCGCCCATCAGATCCTCGGCATCGGCCAGCACGTCCATCAGGTGGGAGATCGGCGCGCCCTGGTAGCCGCCCACATAACCCACCCCGTTTTCCAGGAGGGCCTTGGTAATGGCCAGGATACCTTCACCGGTGAAGGTGTCTCCCGCACCTTTTCGAAGATGCTCTACCTCAGCCTTGAACGACCTTTCGGCCATTGGCTCCTCCCTAATACCAAAGAGTGATGATTATGACCCATCTGATGGGTCATTTTCGTTTGCCGGCGAGGCGCAGCGCGCAGCCCGGTCTGGTTGACCGGGCAAGCGGTGCTGCGAAGTCCGGTGGGCGAAAATGACCCACCGGAGGCCGGCTTTGGAGGCATCTCGGGCCGCGTTGCACGTCTTGCCCGATATCCTGTATCGCCCTGCGACGCGCGCCTAGCCGAGGTGCCTCCAAAACCGGTCAGATGGGTCATAATCACCACTCTTTGGTATTGAACTCATATCGGGTGCTTGCGCACGTTCTTTAGTATCGTCTGCAGCGTTGCCACAAAGGCGCGCTGGTCCGCATCGGAAATGCCGCGGAACATCTGCTTGTAGGCGGCGGCCAGATGCGGCCAGAGCTGCTCGTGGGTCTCGCGTCCCTTCTGAGTGATGTGGATGCGAACCGCTCTGCTGTCGTCCTTGTCCGCAACGCGCTGCACCAGTCCGTCGCGCTCCAGCGCGTCAAGGGCCCGGCTCAACGTCGACACCTCGACGATGGCGTAGATCGACAATTCCCGGATCAGCAATCCGTCCATCACCGAAAGCACCGCAAGGGAGCGCATCTTCGGCGTCGTCAGGCCGAGATTTGCCATTTCCTCACGAAGCGCCGCATTGTAGCGGCCCATGATGCGGTTCATCAGGTAAGGCGGAAAATTCTCCAACCCGATTTCGCCGAGCCTCGGCGCCCGCATCTCCTTGTCAATGATGTCCGTCCGGTCCTCGTCCTTCATGCACCCATCCATTTCGCCAGATTGTAGCCGGAGCCGCCCCCGAGCCCCGGCCCCGGATGGGTCGAAGCGCCGATCATGTGGAGGTTCCGGATTTGGGTGGCGCTATTAACGGAATGGGCAAAGGGGCGCCAGATGAAAAACTGGTCGAGGCTGCAGGCCCCGCCATAGGGATCACCGCCGACCAGGTTGATGTTGAGGTTATTGAGATCGGCGGGCGAATAGGCACGCCGGGCCAACTTGATCGCGTCGAAATTTCGGCTATGCCGCCTGAGGATCGCCTCCAGTCGGTCGGCAAAGGCCTCGCGCACGGTATCGGTCCAATCCGGGCCGGTGTCGATCTTGCCCGCCGCATCGCCCTTGATGCGGCGCGGCGCGTCCGGGATCTGGAGCCAGAGAATGCCTTTTCCTTCGGGAGCGCGGGAGGGATCCAGACGGTGGGGCTGGCCGACGCAGATCGTCGGGGTTTCCGGAAGAAGACCCCGCTCCGCCTCGTTGGCGGACTTTGAAACGCTGTCGATGCCGTCGGCAAGATGGATCAGCGCGACGTCTTCTAAACCATCGGCGATCCAGTCCGGTTCGCCATCGAGTGCGTAGTGGAGCTGGAAATTGCCGCGACCGTAGCGATATTTGCCTGCGGCTTCCGGCACCTCTTCATGTTTTAAAAGACGCTGGTAAAGCTGCGTCGGGGTCACGGAAGCGATGACCGATTGCGCCTTGAGGGTCTCGCCTTCCGCGACGACGCCGACGGCCTTGCCGTCCTTCACCAGGATCCGGGTGACGTCGGCGTTGGTGCGGATCTTGCCGCCCTTTGCCTCTATCAGCTTGCGGAAGGCCTCCGGAACCGATCCCGAACCGCCCTTCGCGACGGGAGCACCTGCAGCTTCCAGCGCGAAGGCAATCACGCGGCCCATCTGGCCGGAGTAAGTGCTTTCCGGCGTGAGGCCGGTATGCAGGACCCAGGGCGCCCAGAGCGCCTGCACCGCCTCACTCTGATAACTTGTTTCCAGCCAGCCTCTTGCCGGCTGCAAGGCCGTGCCGATCCAGGCCTTCAGGCCGCCAAGGCCGCGCTTCCAGGCCTGGCCCGCCATAAGGCGCGCCATCTTCATCGACCAGAGAGGGCTGCCGAGAAGTGCAAAGAGAAAGTCCGCATCCCTCTCGATGCCGCCGACATCGGCCGCATGCCGGTCGCCATCGCCTGGCGACAGCGCGTTGAAAGCCGCGACATTGGCGGCCCGGTCCATCGTCAGACGCACAGCATCGCCGGACGGCCGCAGTACGGCGGTCGGATGCGGCGTATGACAGAATTCGAGACCGTGGCGGCCGAGATCTTCCGCCAGCTCTGCATAGGCGGGCGAGGTCAGGAACAGGACGAATGTGGCGGCCATCACGTCGTGCCGATAGCCTGGCAAGGTGATCTCTTCCGTCCGCATGCAGCCGCCGAGAGCGTCCGAGCGCTCCAGAAGCAGCACCGGCTCGCCCTTGCGCGACAACAGAGCTGCCGCGACAAGGGCGTTGATGCCGGAGCCTATGATCACATGCGGGTCGGCCATGAGCTATCGCCTCAGGCTTTCGGAACCAGTGCAAGCGCGCGGATCGGGCTGCCCGTGCCGCGTTCGATCTTCAAAGGCGCGGCGATGAGGATCGCGCCCTTGGCCGGCAGTTTGTCGAGATTGGCGAGCGAAGCCAGGCCGAAGCAGTTGTCCCGGTGAAGCAGGTTATGAGCCGGAAAGGGAGGCTCCATGCCACCTGCCTGGCCGGCATCCGTGCCGATGCACTGGCTGCCCCAGCCGACGATTTTCTTCGACAAGAGATATTCGATCGCATCCGGGGTCGGCCCCGGGCTGTGCGGGCCGGTCTCGTCCGCGTTCAGGAACAGGCCCTCGTCATGGGCGCGCTTGTCCCAGTCGGTGCGCATGACAACCCACTCTCCCTCACCGATCTCGCCGTGCTCGGCCTCCCAGGCCTTGATGAGGTCGGCCGTCAGCAGGAAATCCGGGTTCGCCTCGGTTTCCCTGGAACAGTCGATGACATTGACCGGCGCCACGAGACGCTGGACGTTGAGCGTGTCGGTGAAACCGTCGGAATAGTCCTTGCCGGTGATCCAGTGATGCGGCGCATCGAAATGGGTGCCGGAGTGCTCGCCCAGCACCATCCAGTTCCAGGCAAAGAAAGGCCCGTCGGCATCGTATTCGCTGATCTTGTGGATCTCGACCTTCGGCGTGTTCTTGGCGAAGTCGGGCGGCAACTGGATGATCGGCGTGTCGGGCCCAAGAACGCCCGTGCAATCCACCACTTCCACATCTCCGGACAGGAGCATGGCTCCCAGCCCGCCGAGCGCGTTCTCTGCAGACATAATCGTTCCCTCTTTGCGTGGCCGGCCTGTCGGCTCTTTATCACAATTCAATGCTAGACAGATTTATTTGTATTTGCAATTATCTTCTGCGGTTGGTGGAGGGAAACAGCGTGACGGACACTCTGGATGGCGTGATCATCGGCAGCGGGCACAACAGCCTCGCCTGCGCCGTCCACCTTGCGGCAAAAGGCTGGAAGATCGGCGTATTCGAACGCGCCCACACGCCCGGCGGTGCGGTCAAGAGCGGTGAGTACACCCTGCCCGGCTTCCGTCACGACTGGGCGGCAATGAACCTTTCGCTCTTCGCCGGCTCCCCGTTCTTTAAGGAGTACGGCGACCGGCTCGGCAAGCATGGCCTTGCATTTGCACCTGCATCTGATTGTTTCTCTTCTGTTTTTCCCGACGGCACATGGCTCGGCATCAGCAACGACCTGGAGACGACCGCCAGGCGGATCGAGGCGATCTCCGGCCAGGATGCCGAGACCTGGCGCCGACTTTCCGCAGATTTTCCGGGCCGGGCCGAGACCTTGTTCGCACTTCTGGGCAGCCCGGCAAAAAAACGTGCATTTGCACATATCTTGTTCAAGGAGTGGCGCCGGAGCGGCACAGGCGGCCTGCTCGACCTCAGCCGCTTCCTGCTTGCCTCGCCGCGGGACTGGCTGAACGAGACTTTCGTTTCACCGAAGGTCCGGGCGCTGCTCGCCGCCTGGGGCATGCATCTCGATTTCGGCCCGGATATTTCCGGCGGCGCGCTCTTTCCCTATCTTGAGGGCATGGCCAACCAGGCCTTCGGCATGGTCTTGGGTCAGGGCGGCGCCGACACGATCGTCAAGGCGATGGTGTCGCTGATCGAAGCACAGGGCGGATCGGTCACCTGCAACGCGGACGTCGCCCGCGTGATCGTCGAAAACGGCGCGGCACAGGGGATCGAGCTCAGCGACGGCCGCAAGGTCATGGCGCGCAAGGCGGTGATTGCCAATGTCGCACCTCAGGCGCTGTTGAAACTTGCAGGAGACACGGGCAACACCCGCTATGACAACGGGCTGAAAAAGTCCGCCCATGCTCCCGGCACGATGATGATCCATCTGGCAATGGACGCCCTGCCCGACTGGTCCGCCGGGACAGACCTCAAGACCTTCGCCTATGTTCATCTGGCGCCGCATCTCGACCAGATGGCCCGCACCTATGCCCAGGCCCAGGCGGGTCTTTTGCCGGACGAACCGGTGATCGTCTGCGGCCAGCCGACGGCGATCGACCCGAGCAGGGCGCCGGAAGGCAAGCATGTGCTCTGGCTGCAGGTTCGCATGGCCCCCGGCATCATCAAGGGCGATGCCGCCGGTAGCATCTCCGCCACCAGTTGGCCGGAGGCCGCAGAGCCTTTTGCGGAGCGTGCGCTCGACATTCTGGAACGCTATGCGCCCGGAACGCGGGCGAAGATCCTCGGCCGTCACATCGTTTCGCCCGCCGATCTTGAGGCGGACAATCCCAATCTGGTCGGAGGAGATCAGATCTGCGGCAGTCATCACCTGACGCAGCATTTTCTTTTCAGGCCTGTTCTCGGCTTTGCCGACGGCTCAACTCCGGTGGGGAACCTCTTCCACACCGGCGCTGCCGTCTGGCCGGGTGCGGGCACCGGTGCCGGGCCCGGTTATCTGCTCGCGCGAAAACTCGCCGGATAGCGACGAAAGAACCGCACCGGTGCCAGAGAAAACGGGGAACAGAACCATGAAAGTATCAAGACGCACATTGCTCAAGAGCGCGGCAGTCAGCGGACTGCTGGCCGCTGCCGGAACGCCGGCCTTTGCCAGCGAGATCGATGAGCTGGTGATTGCCTATAACGTCAACCTGCCGAGCTGGGACCCGACCGTCGGCCCGTCGGCAGTCAACCCGACCATTCAGGGTATCTACCAGTCGGTCTTCGACATGTTCATCCACCAGGACCCGGACCTCTCCTTTCAGCCCGGCATTATCACCGGCTGGGGCTGGAACGACGACAAGAGCAAGGTCTGGATGGACGTGCGCGAAGGCGTCACCTGGCACAACGGCGATCCGCTGACGCCGGAAGATATCGTCTGGTCGCTGGAGCGGGCCGGAAACCCGGACACCGGCAATCCGATCCAGTTCATTTGGGGCAAGATCGGCAACTTCCAGATCGACGGCAACAGGATCACTGCCGACGTCAAGGAATATGAGCCGACCATCTTCAAGTGGATGAGTTTCCTCACCGGCTATGTCATGCCGAAGAAATATTATGAGGAAGTCGGCGCGGAAGGTTTTGAGGCGAACCCCGTCGGCACCGGTCCCTACATGGTCGAGAAGTTCGAGCGCAACGCCTTCGTGCGGCTGAAAGCCAACGAGAATTACTGGGGCGGCGTGCCGGACTTCAAGACGGTGACCATCAAGTTCGTCACCGATGCCTCCAGCCGCACCTTCGAGGTCATGTCCGGCAATGCCCATGTGACGCTGGAAATGCCTTACGAGGAATTCGACCGGCTGAAGGAACAGGATGGCATCGTCGGCACGGCGGCCCCGATTTCCGACATCGGCATGATCTTCATCAACGATACCGACCCGATGCTCGACGCCAACGTCCGCAAGGCGATGGCCCATGCCATCGACAAGAAGACCATCATCGAGCGCCTGCTTTCGGGCTATGGCGTCGCTATCGACACCCTGCAGACGCCAGACTACACCGCCTTCGATGCCGCAATTACCGTGCCCTACGATCCGGACAAGGCGAAGGAACTGCTGGCGGCCTCCGGCTACGGTCCGGACAATCCGGTCAAGTTCAAGATCCAGACGACGCGCGGCTTCAAGCCCAAGGACTACGAGATCATCCAGGCCATCGTCGGTCTCTGGCGCAAGATCGGCATCGAGGCGGAGATCGAGGTCTACGAGATCGCCAAGCACTACGAATTGCGCGCCGCAGATACGCTCGCCCCGGCCGCGTTCTACAACTGGGGCAATGCCATCGGCGACCCGACCACGTCCACCGGCTTCGCCATGTTCGGCCCCTCGCCCCATTCCGTCTGGGACGGCGAGGACCTGATGCAGATGATTCTGCCGCTCTGGGGCGAGGCGGACGAGGAAAAACGCATCGCAGGCTGGAAGGATGTCGACCGCTTCATAGCCGAAAATGCGCTGGTCATTCCGCTGATCCAGTATGTGCAGCCGATCCTGCACAGCGACAAGGTCAAGGTCGTGCCGCACGCCTCCGGCGCGCTGCTGCCCGCCCTGATGACCCGGTCGTAACCCAGGATCCCGCCTACGCCGTAGCGCTCAAGCTGTTCCATGCTCCCGGAGCGCTGCGGCGGTTTTTTGATCACCGATCCGATACAGGCCGGCTGCCATGCCCATTGTGCGTGCGTTGTTAACGCGCCTCATAACAACATTCATTACGCTTTTCGGGGCGGCCGTCATCGTTTTCGTCGTCATCCGCGTCGTGCCGGGCAACCCGATTGCCATGATGCTGCCGCCGGGGGCGACCGAAGCCGATATCGACCGTCTGAAGACGCTCTATGGCCTCGACAAGTCGATCCTCGAACAGTTCCTCATCTGGCTCGGCAACGTGGCCCAGGGCGATTTCGGCACGTCGATCACCTTGCGCCAACCGGTCTACGACCTGGTAATCGGCCGTTTGCCGGCAACGCTGGAACTCTCGATCATGGCACTGCTGATTGCCGTGGTCCTTGGAGGCGCGGCGGCACTGACGGCGACGCTTTATCGCGGTTCCAGGGTGGAAGGCGGCATCGACGTGGCTGGCGGCATCGCGCTCTCCCTGCCCGATTTCCTCTGGGGTCTGGCGCTTATCCTGCTCTTCGGCGTGCTCTGGCCCCTCTTTCACATCTCCGGCCGCATCTCGCCTTCGCTCGGCTTCGATTTCAGCTCCAACTTCTTTTTATTCGAAGCCATTGCACGGATGCGGTTCGACGTCGTCGCCGATCTGATGGGCCACATGCTGATGCCGGCCCTGGCACTGGCGATCCCGCTGGCCGCGATCATCCTGCAGCTCCTCAAGCAATCGTTGAAGGAATGCATGCACGACGACTACATCACGCTCGCCCGCACCAAAGGCTATTCGGAAAGCTCGATCATCCTGCGCGACGCGCTGCCCAACGCGATCCTGCCGACACTGACGCTGATCGGCGTCCAGTTCACCTTCCTCATCGGCGGCACCGTCATCATCGAGCGGCTGTTTTCCTATGAGGGCCTCGGCAACATGGCCATCGACGCGGTGATCAACCGCGACCTGCCGCTGATCCAGGGCATCGTGCTCGTATTCGCCCTGCTCTTCACCCTCGTCAACCTGCTTGTGGACATGACCTATGCTGCCTTGAACCCGAGACTGCGCCATGCGTGATGCCAGAGGTCAGATCCGCCGCCTTCCCGGCCTGCGCCTGTGGCTCAGCGGCGGCTGGCTCACGTTCCTGGTGCTGGCGGCCGTCTTCGCGCCCCTGATCAGCCCGCACGATCCGCTGGCGCAGGATCTCTTTGCCGGTCGTCTGCCGCCCGTCTGGGAACAGGGCGCAGACCCCGCCTATCTGCTGGGCACGGATTCGCTCGGCCGCGACGTGCTCAGCCGCATGCTTCATGGCGGCCGTCTGGCGCTGATCGTCGCCCTGGTCGCCGGAACGCTCACCTGCCTGATCGGGGCAAGCCTCGGTCTCATCGCAGGTTATTACCGGGGCTGGGCGGATCTGGTGATTTCCCGCTTCATCGACATCTGGATGGCTTTCCCGCCGGTGCTCTTCGCAATCCTGCTGATCGCCGTCATCGGCACCGGGCTCATGTCCGTGATCATCGCCATCGTCGTCATCGACTGGACACGTTTCGCCCGGGTCGTGCGTGCAGAGGCGATGAGCCAGGGTGCCATGGATTACGTCGCCTCGGCTCAGGTCGCCGGCCGCAGCCGCCTCGGTACGGCCCTGAGCGAGATCCTGCCCAATGTCCTGCCAACCATTGTCGCATTATTGACGCTTGAAATGGGGATCGCCGTCATTGTCGAAGCCATTTTGTCCTTCGTGAACCTCTCCATCTCCACCGACCAGCCGACCTGGGGCGGAATGATCGCGGAAGGACGCACCTCGATCTATCAGGCCTGGTGGGTGCTGGTATTCCCGCTTTTCGCGCTGTTCCTCACGGTCTTGAGCTTTTCCCAGCTCGGTGAAGGCCTGAAGGACCATTTCGATCCGGTGCTGCGATGAGTTATCTCTCCATTCAGGACCTTGAGGTCCGCCTCACCAACGGCACGCCCCTGCTCAGGCGCGTATCGCTCGACGTCGAGCCCGGTGAAGTCCGCGCCCTGGTCGGTGAAAGCGGTGCGGGCAAGAGCATGATCGGCAAGGCCGTACTGGGTATTCTGCCGCGCGCAGCGCGGCTCACGGGCGGTGCTATCCTGCTTGACGGGGAGAATCTGGAAAGCCTGTCGCCAAAGGCCCGCCGCCAGCGCATCGGGGCGAAAGTTGCGCTGATCCCGCAGGATCCCTTGACCGCCCTCAACCCGTCCCGCCGCGTCGGACCGCAGGTCACCGACAGGCTGGTCGATATTCTCGGCTGGAAACGCTCCGAGGCCGAGATGCGCGCGCTGGAACTCCTGGAGGAAGTCCACATCCAGGCACCGGACCGGGTGATGAAGGCCTATCCGCACGAGCTTTCCGGCGGCATGCGCCAGCGCATACTCATTGCATCGGCCTTTGCAGCCGAACCGAAGCTGATCATTGCCGACGAGCCGACGACAGCGCTCGATGTCACCGTGCAGAAGCAGATCCTGAAGCTGATCCGCGACATGCAGCAACGCCACGGCACGGCGCTGCTTTTCGTCACCCACGATCTCGGCGTTGTTTCCAAGATAGCCCAGACCCTGACGGTGCTTTATGCAGGCAAGGTGGTGGAAGCGACCGATGTCGGCGCCTTCTTTGCCCACCCGGCGCATGCCTATTCACGTGCCCTGCTGGCGGCAACGCCCAAATACACCGATCCGGAAAGCTCGCTGACGCCGGTTCCGGGCAGCGTCATTGCCGCCGTGGAAGGCGAAGTCGCCGCATTTGACGCAGAACTGTCGGGAGCGGGCCGGCGATGAGCGGGATGATCTACGAACTGAAGGACCTCAAGGTCTCCTTCCCGGATATGTCCCGCAAGCCGTTCTTCGGAGCCGCACCCCGGATAGAGGTGCTGAAAGGCCTTACCTTTGACATTCCGAAGGGCGAGGTCCTCGGCATTGTCGGCGGCTCGGGATCCGGCAAGTCGACCCTCGGCCGTGCGCTGATCCGGCTGATCGAGCCGGACAGCGGCGCGATCCGCTTTGAGGGAACGGACATCTCCCATCTCGGCGAAGACAGCCTGCGCCCGCTGCGGCGGCGCTTCCAGATGATCTTCCAGGACCCGATGTCCTCGCTCAATCCGCGAAGGCGGGTCGGCGGCATCATTGCCGGGCCGATGCGCCTTCAGGGTCTGGACAATATCCGCGGCCGGGTGGACGAGGCGCTCGACATGGTCGGTCTGCCCCGCGCCTTTGCTGCGCGCTATCCGCACGAGCTTTCCGGCGGCCAGCGTCAGAGGGTCGGCATTGCCCGGGCGATCGCCTTGAAGCCCGACTTCATCCTTGCCGACGAGATCGTCTCCGGCCTCGACGTATCCTCCCAGGCCCAGGTGCTCAATCTTCTGGAAAGCCTCGTGAAGGATCTCGGCCTGACGCTCGCGTTCATCAGCCACGACCTCTCCGTGATCCGCCGTCTCTGCAGCCGCATCCTGGTGCTCTACAAGGGCGAGATCGTCGAGAATGCGAAAACGCCGGAACTCTTCGCCAATCCGCAGGCGGAATATACAAGGACACTGCTGGACGCGATTCCGTTGCCGGACCCGGAGCAAGTCTGGTTTTAGGATGACGGAAAACGGCATTGCGAGCATGTCATTCATCAAGAGGCTTGCCGGGCTCCTGACTCGCAGGGTGCCCTGAGGATCCTACGAAAAACCGCTGGATCTCACCGACCATGAACTCGTGGAAGGGGTTCCAATGGATCCGCAGAAGGTCGGCAGCCGGAACATTGAAAACGGATTTCTCCCCCCGCAATACGACAGACCCGAGCTGCAGCCTGGAGATCCCGGGTTGCCGGATATCGCCATAGAGCGGGTCGCTCTTCTGAAACGGCAGAGCGATATGGGACAAAGAATAAATGTCGGACGGCCACGCCTGCCCAAGCGGTGTTTCGACCGGCTCGCGTGATCCGGCCGCAAAGGATTGACGCACGACCGCGGGGTTCCCCGCGCTGGCGTTCGTTACAAGTTGAACCGCATAGCCGCGGGTCCTGTCTGCCTTGAGCGGGTCCAGAATCGCGTTCGCGTCGAAGGAGAACAGCGGCGTATCCGCGATCGCCCGATTGATATCAAAGAGCACCAGCTCCGAACCGTTTGCGGGAAGCCTGTTGAAAAGATTCGAGACGAGGGTCTGCGGCAGGACCGTTGCGTCGACGACGGAGGAAAAGCCCTGGATCGGAGGAACCTCGGTCAGGCGTCCGGCGGCTGTCACTTCGCCGAGCGCAAGCTGGATCTGTTGCGTCAACTGGTAGGTGACGTAGCCGGCGTTCACCGCGAAGGAAGAATACTTGTAGGGATCGTATTCCGGCAGCACGGAATTCCAGGCGAGCTTCTGCAACCCCAGGACGTGCCCGAGCCTGATGACCCACCTGGCATAAGCCGCCGCGGGCGTTATGCCGATCGCGGGGGACAGAATGCTGACAGCCGCCACCTTGGGCAGCCGGTTGTCCGCGACCTGCCTCAGCGCGTAAAGAACGGCAAGTGCCGCCCCGTTGGAATAGCCGACAACATAGACCGGCCGGTCCGGCGCCATGTCGTGCAGATGCCTCACCCCGAGTTCGGTCGCGGCAAACATGTCCTGCCATGCGATATCGAGAAGCCCGGACGGTGCCGTTCCGTGCCCGGGCAAACGCAGCCCAAGAACGCTCAGTCCGTCGGCGTGCAGCGCCTCGCCGATGGATTTCAGGCTGTAGGGGGAATCCGACATGCCGTGGAGCAGCAGCACCGAGGCGCGGGCGTCCTGGGCTTCAAGCAGGAAACTCCTGTTCCAGTTCCGTTGCCACTGACCCGGATCAGAGACACTGCCGTGCTGGAACCGGTTGATCTCGTCGCGGCTTCCCCAATCCGTTTGACGGATGACCTTGTCGTCGAGTTCAGCGAACAGCCTGTCTTCAAGCGCCAGATATTCCTGAAAGGTCAAGACTCCCGAATTTGCCGTGAACTCTTCTTCCAGCAGCGCCGTGTGCCAGACCGATAGGTCTGATTGGCCCGTGAGATAGACTATGCCGATGACAACGACCGCCAGAAAAGCGCCAATTGCCATGACAAGGAAAAACTTGAACAGACGCCAGATACGGCGAATGGCGCGAAAGACCTTCATGTGCCTCTTTCTTCTCCAGCCCGACATTTCAGCGCGAACTCTAACAACGATTACCGCCAAAAGACGAGGTTTCCGGTCAAGCCTTGAGTTTGGCGACACTGCCGCTTTTCACGTATCGTGGTGAAGCTTAGGGAACCGGTCACGCAGTGTCCTAGGTCGAAAGCAAGAATGCACAAAAAGCCAGGCAGCAGACCCAACCGGATCGGATTGCGAGGTCACTTTGCCGGCTCGGCCCTGGCGACAGGCAATGATCATGGTGTGGAACCATTTCAAGAGCAGTGGGTTAACTGCCTTTGGCTTCACGTATCCGGCGGCGTCGCTGACCATCGCGAGTGTCATGGTCGCTTGCCGTCGAATGCAGACAAGCGGGACGGACTATGCGTCGTCGTGATCGTCATTGGCATCGGTCTCCGAGCCACGAGCAAAACGTGACAGGGCCGAGTGCCCGAGATACCTGACCCGAGAGGTTCGCTACATGACTGTCGTGCTTGCCACAGTGTGCCGGGATGGCGTTGTGCTCGGCTCGGACTCCCAGATCACGGACAAGGGGCGAGGCATGACATTTCCTGCCGAGAAGCTCCATCCCTTGGGAGAGCAGGCTGCCTGGGGCGGCAGTGGCGCTCGATCCGTGCTGGCTGAAGTGGAACGCTGTTTCAATGAAAACAGCGCGCGGATCCTGGCGGCACCCGACATCGGACGCGCACTGCAGGAGCAGGTCCTCCCGATCCTTCGCCATCACTACGATACGTTCATCCCCGACGTTCCGGGCGATGACGACGGCGGAACGCCGTCGGCCTACGTGATGGCGGCCGGATGGCGAGACGGCGAACCATGGATCCTGGAGATAACGCCCTCGGGCATGATCGGGCATTACGGTGATATCGGTTTCCATGCAATCGGCAGCGGTGCGCCTATGGCCCAGCAAGCCGGATCGCTTTTGTCCCACTTCCACCTGACCGAGCGGTCGATGCATTTCGGTTGCGCGGCGGTTCTGCGTGTCCTGCGAGCGCTCGACCTGACCTCCCCCAGCGTCGGAGAGCCTTTCAGCCTGTGCCGCATCGGCGCAGAAGGTGCCCACCACCTCAGCGATGAAGAAATCGAGGAAGTGGGAGACATACTGAAACGATGGGAGGAAGCAGAACAGGCCGTGATCGCCAAAATCTTCGATTGAGCACGCCTCGTCGCGCATTGCGGCGGCAAAGCTGGCCTGCGACGTTCCGGAGCGACAATTACTGCTTTTTTTGGAAATTGGCGGAGAGGAAGGGATTCGAACCCTCGAGACGGTTGCCCGTCTACTCCCTTAGCAGGGGAGCGCCTTCGACCACTCGGCCACCTCTCCGGTCCGTTCCGTTTAGAGGCGGACGCCTTGGGAAGCAAGCCCTTTTTGGAGCGCCCGGCCGGTTTTCCACGCCGGGCAAGGCCGCGGTTTCCGGTGGGAATTTCCGGGGCCGGATCCCGGTCCGCGGCATTTGCCGGAGATTCAGGAGGACGCCTTCCAATCATCGTTCCCCAAGGGGCAGGAACCGGCCCCTGGCAGGTGACATTGACGGGAAAGGACTTTTCACAAGCCTATCACGTCGGGCGTGCACCACTTGGGCCGCTTTGCGTTCTTGCGATCCGGCGCTGGGGAAACCGGGCAAAAGGATGTTTTTTGGGAAAACCTGTCTCGCCGATGGAAGACATAATAAACGAATTGGTCGGAAAATACCGCGCGGCCGACAAGATATCACCGGCATTCCAGAGCGACGAAGAGGTGCTTATCAACCTTCGAAAGAAGCTTGACGAAATGCTCTTAAAAAAAAATCAAACTTTTTCGATGGAAATCTATACGCTCGTGATGATGCGGGCGTTCAGAATCCTGAAGGGAGCCCGTTGAGCGCATGGGATCGCAGACCTTCGTGATGGAAGACGCCAAAGCCTACGCCGAGCTGCCCGAGGGGGGAAATTTCCTGAAGGGATTTCTCCATTCCCTGCTCGACGGATATCGGGGAAAGACCGACTGGCGGGACTTCGACCCCGCAGAACGCGACGAGATCGTCCTGAACTGCCACAGGCTGATCGAGATATTGCGAGATGCGGAGGGCGAATAAGTGCACATCAAGCGCATCGACCCGGCAAATATGAAGGGCCTGGCTGGTGAACGCATCCAGGAGCTCGAGGCGTTTCTGAAACACACCTCCGGCCATCTCCAGCCGGACATGCCGCTGTTCGAGCGTGTCGTCTTCACCTCCTCCCGGGCGGACGGAGACCATATCCCGAAAATCGGATATGTCGGCAAAAGCAGCTATATCAAGGATGTGATGTCCGGGCAGTTCGGGCCGGATTTCGCTGCGGCGATCCGCAACCAGGACCCCAAGTTCGATGCCGCCGTGGCCGGCGGCTTCGCGCGGGCCGCGCAAGGCGTCCGCGTCTGCGAGCTGGTGGAGATGGAAGTCACGCCGCCGGGCGCCACAACCAGCATTCCCGTCAGCTATTACCGCCTGATCGACCGTCTCTGGCTGGGAGCGCCAAGCCCCGTGCTTGTCAATCTGACGCTTCCGTCTCCGGCTCAGTTTCACGAGTATCAATTCTGGCAAGATAAAGTACATCTTTGGCAGAATTGAACAGGAAGACGTCGTCCTGCCGCCGGTCGGGCGGCGGATTGCGCCATCGCGTGGCGTAAGGATAGGTGTGAAGCGCGCCGTAGACGTCCCCCAGGGCCTTGCCCACCCTGTCGGCCCGCGCGAGCCCGAGGCAGGCGACCACGCCTTTCCAGGTGACCAGCCCCAGATAGAGGTTCATGCGCGATATGAGGGCCAGCCGCTCCAGCGATTTCCGGGCGGAGGCGAAGCCGGGCACGTTCAGCGCATCGCCCGAATAGACCACCTTGCCCCGGATCCGGGTCATCGGCGGACAGACCCAGGTCTCGTCGACGGGATATTCGCTGCCGTAGATCCGGGCGAGCTGGGCCCGGTGATAGCTCAGGTAGTCCATGCCGCCGGTATCGAAAAGCTGGCTGCAATAGAAGGAAACCGGCGTGTCTCCGGCAAAGGCGACATGACAGAAGCCGTTATGCTTGTTGAAATCGAAGAAGCGGCCCTGGAAGAACGGGGTGACATGCTTGCCGGACTTTTCCAGAAGCGGCCCCACTTCCGAGAAATCATTGAGGATCTCGACCGAACATCCGAGCGCAAGGAGCCGCGAACGACAGGCAGCATAGGCATTTATCAATGTCGCAATATCTTCCGGCCCCAAGGATAGTCCCCTCGAATCTGTTTGTCTTTAGTAGGTATAATTGCGAGCGTTTAGAAATAACAAAGATAACATCACCGACCGCAGCCCTTCCGGAACCGGTTGTTTTACCGGCCTAGGGCATCCAGCATTGAAATGGATACAGGCAAGATGCTCCAACACTACAGGAACGAGCACCTTTCGAACGTTCAAGCGATACCGTTGAACGTCCGCTGATCCAAGGCCAGCGAACGGTTTCGGACCCCTCAGATCCGCAAATTGTTGAACTGCTAAACGCTGCCCCCGACGGATTGACAAGACATGGGAGAGGACAGGCACTGCAAAGCGGTGTCAACCCGTGGACCTGCCGAGTGGTTAAGAACGCGGCCAGGACTGGAAATTCGGCCCGCCGCAGCTGAGCAACCATAAATCCGACACAGTGTCGGCCTGAAATCCGGTTCAGGGTTTCGGGCTAAGACCTGTGTGATGCTCTCGTAAATGCGGGCAGGACGCGGGCCAACAGGGGCACATCGGTGGGGTATGCTGAACGCGCAGGTGTCAATCATCTGATTGCAGCCCGGTTCCCGTGGATCTGCGCAATCTGGATTCATCTCCTTGTGTTCGCCGTGCTCGCCAACCAGGCAGGGCTGGACCTGAATGCCCCTCCGGTCGATCCGATCTCCGTTGAAATTTTCGTGGAACCCGCAAGCCCGCCGCCCCAGGCACCGGCGCCGTCTCCATCCGGCGCCTTCGAGACGGACAATGCGCCCTTGTCCTCGCCGGAGAACGGCCAACTGGCCGCCCTGCCCCCGGGCACCGTTCAGCCGGAAACGACGGAGCTGCCGGAAAGCGGCTCACCACAGGATGCAACTCCTGAAAACGCGCCGTCCTGGGTGACGGCGACCGGCTACTACGCAAGCGATGTTCTGAGCGATCCGCGCTCGGCGGAAGCCCGGGAGGCACTGACCACGCTGACGGGAACCGACAGGGTCGAACAGCTCTGCGCGCTCGAAGCCATGGAACAGGTGCGCCACAGCAGGTCCGGATTCCGCCCGACACGGCTGGTGCCGCATGCGCTGCGCAATTCGTTTCAGAGGGAGAATGCCGTATTCGCGCCGGCAGGCGCGCTCCGAAGCAACCGGGTCTGGTATGAAATCGCCTACAAGTGTCGGCTCGATACCGGCCGCTCCAAGATCATCGGCTTCGAATACGCTCTCGGTGCGCCGATCGATCGTTCGCTCTGGGATGAACTCGGTCTCGCCCCGGTCTATTGACGCGGAAAGGAAACGGAAAAAGAAAAGATCCGGACGCGGCAGAAGAATTGCTGCCGCGTCAGATGAAGAAAACTGGTTCAGGTGCCGTGAGGCCGGCAGCCTTCGGTGCGATCAATGCATCGACAGCCATTCGCGCGCGGAGCGCTGAGCTTCGGCGATCTCGGCCGGGCTCATTTCGCCGGAGATTTCCTTGCGGTAGCGAGCCGCATCCTTGTTGCCCTTCAAAGCGGCAATGTTGAACCACTTGTGTGCGCTGATCAGATCCGTGCCGCCGTGACGTCCGCAGGCGCTGTCCAGACCCATCTGGAACAGGATATCCGCAGTGACCGGCTTTTCGCCCATGATGGCCATATCGGCCGAGTGCATTTCAAAACGAGCCATAACGCTCCCCTTTTCATCTCTGTAAGACGTCCCGGAGCATCCGACCGAAAACGGACAGGACTTTCCGGTTCCCTAAAGCGATCATCCTTCTGCTGCCCGTTTCGCGGACCTGACAGACTAATGATCTAGAAACGCAAGCTTTTCTGAAGCTTTCCCCGTCGTTTCCTGGGCTCTACTTGATCAGGAGCAGTTAAAAGGCCCGTTAAGAGACAGGTTTAACGGTAAGCGAACAAAATTTTAAATAAGTCTGAAATTTACGGAGCAGTAAGCATAGGGTTTCGAATTTCCCTTTAAAATCAATCCCATTCTTTGAAAAATCGAGGCGCTTCATCAAGGTTCTGTTCACCATGGATTCCATTCCACAGGAAAACTCCTTTGTCCGGCGGACCCGCTGCCCGCAGCCGTACGCCCCAGTTTTTTCCAAAAAAATGCCGCCCCGGTGACGTAGGGAGACGGGTTTTCAACCCAGGCGAGACTGACTACATTCCGTTTCCGTAAACGGAATGCGTTCCGCTTTGGGAGGAAAACATGCTGAAATCCTTTGTGACCACCGCCTGCGTCGCGGCGGGTCTTCTTGCCGCCACCGCGGCGGACTCTCTTGCCGCCGATGCCAGGGGCGACTGGGTGCGTCCGAACGGGGCGTCCAAGATCCGCATCAGTTCCTGCGGAAGCTCGCTCTGCGGCAAGCTGATCTGGCTGCGCGAGCCGCGTGACGACACGAAGAACCCGGATGCCGCCAAGCGCAGCCGGCCGCTGCTCGGTGTGGAGATCGTGCAGTCCATGAAACCGACCGGCAAGGACGGCCAGTGGAAGGGCAAGGTCTATAATGCCGAGGACGGCAAGACCTATACCGGCTTCATCGAACTGAACTCCGCCGACAAGCTGAAACTGGAGGGCTGTGTCATGGGCGGTCTGATCTGCAAGGGCGAGACCTGGACCCGGGTGCAATAATCCACCGAATTGTGCCGGATCGTTTCGATCCGGCCATCGCCCCGTCGCAATTGCCGGTCAAAAATCGTGGCGCGACCACTACCAGCAAGGCGGCGGGGTTTTTCGTGCAATTCCATTCATCGTCTTTTTCGCGTGCGCGCGGCGCCGCAAACCTGATCCGGACCGGTTTTATTTCCTCCAGCCTGCTGTTTGCAGGCGGTTCCGCCTTGGCGGCCCCGGACATCAACGGCACATGGCAGACACCGGAGGGCGCGGTGATCCGCATCGCCGATTGCGGCAAGGTCCCATGCGGCACGATCGTCCGTTTCACGCCGCCGAAGGGCTACACGATGGAGACCACGCCGGACGTCAACAACAAGGATGCCACCAAGCGGAACAGGAAAATCCTCGGTCTGAAGGTGCTCTGGCGGCTGAAACCGGAGAGCAACGCCTGGACCGGCCGGGTTTACGACCCGCGGCGCGGTTTCAGCGCGAATGCGACCGTACGCAAGGCGAACGCACAGGCCCTCGAGGTTCAGGGCTGTGTCCGCGTGGTGTTCAATGTCTGCGAAAAGGAAATCTGGAAGAAGGTGAAGAACTGACCGGATTCCGCAGGCTAGTCGCTCTTCACACCAGCATCTTCTTGTAGCCCAGATGGCTCTGGTCGTAGCCGAGCCGCTTGTAGAAGTGGTGCGAGCCCTCGCGCTCCCTGTTGGAGGTCAGCTGGACCATGCAGGCATCCGCTTCCCGGGCAAGGTCTTCCGCCTTCGCCATCATCAGCCGGCCGACGCCGGCGCCGCGCCGGTCGGCGCGCACATGCACGCTTTCCAGTTCGACGCGCGGGCGGCCCTTGAAGGCGATGCCTTTGAGAAAATGGATCTGAAACGTCCCGATCACCTCGCCTGCCCCGTCCAGGGCCACATAGATATCGGCTTCCGGCGCGGCACACAGGGCATCGAAGGCGGGGCGGTAGTCCTGCCAGTCGGCAAATTCCTTGTCCTTGCGGATACTGGTCGCGCCGGCATTGATGATGGCGACGATCTCGCGAAGATGCTCCGGCCGCGCTTTTTCGAGCCTGACGTCCATAGTTTCCCCCTTCCCTAGCGGCACAGTGGGGCGTCCGGCTGCAGTTCCACCACGCCCCACCAGGTCGTCCGCCAGCCTTTGCCCTTCCAGAGATGCGGCCAGGCGCCGGTCAGGTAGGTTCCCTGCAGCGGAGTTCCCGGCTCGCCGAAGGCGACGTCTTCGAACCGCGTCGCCACGGGTTTGCCGGGCTCCTTTTCACCGTCCTCCCAAATGAAGAAGCATTTTCCGCGCGGAGGTGTCCGCGCCGGAATGGCCTTGGTGACGATCCGCGCGTCCGGAAACAGGACCCTCAGGTTGCCGCCCGTATAACCGTCATCGGCGATCAGCGTCGCGTTTACAGCACCCAACTCCGCAAGCGGCGCCTTCAGATCTACATAGGGTTTCATGTGACGGCACTTGCCGCCGCACCAGAACGTGTCCGGCGCAGCCAACCCGGGGACGCGGGCAAGGAAAGCAACGGCCGCGACGGCGAGAACGATCGCCCCAAGCCATCGCCACTGGCGCTGAAATCCGAAACGCTCCAGATCGGCGAACATGTAGACCGGAAGCAGCAGGAGCAGCGGGTGCATGTGCCGCTCCTTCACATAGGTTGCTCCGGTCAGCACGATCAGCAGCGCCGTCAGGCCGATCATGATCAGCACCGTTCGCCCGCACAGCCGGGCGGCATCGTTCACCGCCGGCTTGGCCGCTTCCCTACGGCCCAGATAGCGCGGCCAGAAGAGCAGGAGCAGCAGCGGGAGCAGCGGCACGGAAAATCCAAGCAGTCCGAAGGCAAGTTTGCCGAGCCCCTCGCCTGCCCGGACAAAATGCGACGTCTGCGACGTAACCCCCATGGTGTCCGAAACGGAGGAGAGCAGCTTCAGCCCCTCGCTCAGGATCCACCAGGCATAGGGGCTGTAAACGAGTGCCGCAGCTAGCGGCACGAGCAGAAGTCCGGTCGGACGAAGTCCTGCCCGCCAATGCCGGTCGCTCAGGGCGGCCAGAAGCAGCGCCAGCACGAACAGCGGGTAGGAATGCTTGCCGAGCAACCCCGCGCCGGCGGTCAGGCCGAAAAGCAGGTAGAAGGAAAGACTGCGGGTCTCCAGCGCCTTCAGAAACAGGAAGGCGCTCGCCGCGCAGGCCGTGGTGAGCACCACCGTGTGGGTGACGCCTTCGTGCAGGTTCCAGCCGAACTGGTAATAGAGCGAATAGGAGAAGGCGCAGAGCGCCGCCAGGCGCGGATCGGCGATCGCCTTGCGCGCGATCAGGAACAGGAACAGCGCGGCAAGCGAGATCAGGCCGTATTTGACGAAGAGCGCTGCCTGGATCGTCGGCCCGAAGAGCTGCTGCGCCGACCAGAGCAGCCATTCGTAAAGCGGCGGCTGGCGCAGCATGTAACCCGGTTCCAGGGTCTGTACGAGCACGTTCTCGAACATGTCGTCGGTGCCGAGCACGGGCGTGTTGAGGGCGCGCAAGAGCAGATGGGCAAGCCCCCAAATCACAACGATGCCCCAGACCCCGAAAGGGGTGGCGTAGGCGGGCACTTTTGCAGGATTGGAATAACCGGCGGAAGTCATATGGCTCGAAGACTGCTGAAACGTCGCTCAGCCGTTTAGCGCATTTGAGGAAAGTTTCCTAGCGACTGGTGGCCTGGCTGCCTTTTCCTCGGCTCTTTCCGGGCAGCGGCTGGGCAACCTCACCGCTTTCCCATCTCACAAGGGCGAGAGGAAATCCGCAAAGTCATTCATCTCTCAGCATCCGGTTGATCTTGATATACGCATCATATACGTTTCATATATCCAAACCTAGAGGAGACATCCATGGGCATCGTCAAGATCGGCGAGGAACTGCACGAGGAAATCCGCCGCGCCAGCACGGTCATGTGCCGGTCGATCAATGCGCAGGCCGAGTTCTGGATGAAGATCGGCATGCTGGCCGAGGCCAACCCGACCCTGTCCTTCAACGACATCGTCAAGATGCAGCTGGAGGCGGCGCAGGCGCGTCCCGCAGACTCCGCGGCCGCCTGACATGGTCAAGACCCCGGACGAGCTGGCGCTCATGCGTGTCTCGGGCAAGTTGCTGGCGTCCGTCTTCGAAATGCTCGACGGCAAGGACCTCGCCGGCATGTCGACATTGCAGGTCAACGATCTGGTTGACAACTTCATCACCGGGGACCTTGCCGCCCGTCCGGCGAGCAAGGGACAATACGGCTTCGAATATGTCCTGAACTGTTCGATCAATCATGTCGTCTGCCACGGCGTGCCCGACCCGGGCGAAGTCATCCGCGACGGCGACATTATCAATCTAGACATCACGCTCGAAAAGAACGGCTTCATCGCGGATTCGAGCAAGACCTACGTAATCGGCAACGCCTCGCCGGCCGCGAGGCGGCTTGTGCGGGTTGCCCAGGGAGCGATGTGGAAAGGGATCAGGCAGGTGCGGCCCGGAGCCCATCTCGGCGACATCGGCTTTGCGATCGAACGTCACGCCAAGAAGAACGGCTACTCGGTGGTGCGGGAATATTGCGGACACGGCATCGGCCGCGCGATGCACGAGGACCCGCAGGTGCTGAACTACGGACGGCCGGGAACGGGGCTGAAGCTGCGCGAAGGCATGGTCTTCACCATCGAGCCGATGGTCAACCAGGGCACCCGCAAGGTCTCGACCGAAAGCGACGGATGGATGGTCGTGACCAACGACCGGAAGCTCTCCGCGCAGTTCGAGCATACGGTCGCGGTCACAGGGAACGGTGTGGAAGTCCTGACCCTGCGCCGCGACGAGGCGCCGATGCTGGGGCGCGGAGCCTGAAACCGCAAGACGATCAGGTACGGTAGGTCGCCAGCTTGTAGGCGGCGAAGGCGAAGAACACGCCCAGCCCCGCTTCGATCCAGCGGCGGCTGCGCCGGTAGAAATCGATGACCGGCTGGGTGGAAAAGGTCACCGCATAGGCCAGATGCCCGAGAATGGAGATAACGGTGCAGCAGACGACAAGCGTTGCCCCGATCCACAACGGCGCGTCCGCTCCCAGTCCGATACCGACAATCGCGATCCAGTGGAGCGCTGCTTTCGGGTTGGTCATCTGAATGGCGAAACCCTGAAGCAGCAGTTTGTTTCCCTTTGCAGACCGGACCGGGACATGCGTGCCCAGTCTGGCCGCCGAACGGAAGGCCCTGAAGGCCAGCCAGAGCAAATAGAGCGCACCGAAGATCTTCAGGACGGTGATTGCCTGTGCATAGGCGGTAATCAGCGCCGTCAAGCCGGAGACCGTGAGGACCGCCCACAGCCCCGAGCCCAATCCGACGCCCAGCGCAAGCTGCATTCCCGGCCGGCGGCCACGTTCCATCGACGTGCCGATGACGGCCAGTATGTTCGGCCCGATACTGACAAAACCGACGGAAAATATACCAAGCGCCAGAAAAAGGCTCGCAAGATCACCGGACATGACAGCTCCCTGAACCATTCAGGCAGGACCAGAGCATGTTCCGGTTGTTCAGTCCAGAAACGTCCGGGTTTCGGCGCCATCGAAATGCTTGATGCCGATCGCCTCGATGGTTCCGGAGGGTGCGAGCCTCAGGTTGACCGCAATCCGGTTCCTGACCTCGCGGCTCACGCCTTCCCAGTGAGTGGTCGAGCCGCAGGTCCTGCAGGTGTGGAACACGAGATCCTTGCCGCCATGCGAATAGCCAAGCGTGGCACCGGGCGCCGCGGTCACGGTAATGTCGTCCGCATCGCCATGCCCCCAGACCGCGCCGAGACTGCGGCAGATCGAGCAATTGCACGCGACCGCATAGCGGGGCGGCACCCTCATTTCAAAAGAGACGGCGCCGCAGTGGCAGGTTCCGGTGATCGGCAGAGGAACGTTTCGAGGTGTTGTCTCTGCCGTCATCCTGTCTACTCCAGACCGATTTTCTGTTTCAGAAGGTCGTTCACGGCCTGCGGGTTGGCCTTGCCCTGGGATTGTTTCATCACCTGGCCGACGAACCAGCCGAGCAGGCCCGGCTTCGCCTTCGCCTGCTCCACCTTGTCCGGGTTGGCGGCGATGATCTCGTCGACGATGGCCTCGATGGCACCGAGATCCGTGACCTGTTTCATGCCGCGGTCCTCGACGATCTTCGCCGGATCGCCGCCTTCGGTCCAGACGATCTCGAAGAGATCCTTGGCGATCTTGCCGGAGATGACGCCTTCCTTGATGAGGTCGACGATGCCGCCGAGCTGGGCGGCCGAGACCGGGCTGTCGGACAGGTCCTTGCCTTCCTTGTTGAGGCGGCCGAACAGCTCGTTGATCACCCAGTTGGCGGCCAGCTTGGCATCGCGTCCCCTGGCGACCTCCTCGAAGAAGTCGGCGGACGCCTTTTCGACGACCAGGATGTCGGCGTCATAGACGGACAGGCCATAGTCGTTGACGAAGCGGTTCTTCTTGTCATCCGGCAGTTCCGGCAGATGCCCGGACAAATCGTCGACATAGGCCTGGCTGAATTCCAGCGGCAGCAGGTCCGGATCGGGGAAATAGCGGTAGTCGTGCGCCTCCTCCTTGGAGCGCATGGACCGGGTCTCGCCCTTGACCGCGTCGAACAGGCGGGTTTCCTGGTCGACGGTGCCGCCGTCCTCCAGAATCGCGACCTGGCGGCGGGCTTCGTATTCGATGGCCTGGCCGACGAACCGGATCGAGTTGACGTTCTTGATCTCGCAGCGGGTGCCGAACTCACCACCCGGACGGCGCACGGAGACGTTGACGTCGGCGCGCATGGAGCCCTGGTCCATGTTGCCGTCGCAGGTGCCGAGATAGCGCAGGATGGTGCGCAGCTTGGTCAGATAGGCCTTGGCTTCATCGGACGAGCGCAGGTCCGGCTTGGAGACGATTTCCATCAGCGCCACGCCGGAGCGGTTCAGGTCCACGAAGGACATGGTCGGATGCTGGTCGTGCAGCGACTTGCCGGCGTCCTGTTCCAGGTGCAGGCGTTCCACGCCGATCTCGACCTGTTCGTCCGGCATGTCGAGCAGGATCTTGCCCTCGCCGACGATCGGCTGCTTGAACTGGGAGATCTGGTAGCCCTGCGGCAGGTCCGGGTAGAAGTAGTTCTTCCGGTCGAAAACGGACTTCAGGTTGATCTGCGCCTTCAGCCCGAGGCCCGTGCGGATGGCCTGGCGGACGCATTCCTCGTTGATCACCGGCAGCATGCCCGGCATGGCCGCGTCGACGAGGCTGACATTATCGTTGGGATCCTTGCCGAATTCGGTCGAGGCACCGGAAAAGAGCTTGGCTTCGGACGTCACCTGGGCATGGACTTCCATGCCGATCACGATTTCCCAATCGCCGGTCGCGCCCTTGATGAATTTCTTCGGATCGGGTGTGCGTACGTCGACAATCGTCATTTTCGTCAAGAATCCTGTTCGTTTCGATTGCGCGCCTTTTGAGCGCCGCGAGGAATGGCGGCGGCGCGAATAATGGCCGCTTGTTGACCTAGTCGGGAATTGTCCCGGCTGCAAGGATTTCCTTGCCCAAACCGGCAGGGAATTTCAATCGCCCTCAGACATCCCGTCCCGGGGCGCAGGATGCTGGGCCCGGCCCGTGCGCATGATGAAGCCGATCAGAACGGCAACGGCCTGGTAGAGCTCGATCGGGATTTCCTGGTCGATCTCGATCTGCGACAGGGCCTCGGCCATCATCGGGTTTTCCTCGATGGGTACGCCGGCTTCGCGCGCAAGCCTCTCGATCTGTTCGGCGACCGTTCCGCTCCCCTTGGCGGTAACCATCGGTGCGCCTTCGTTCTCATATTGAAGGGCGACGGCGATCTTCTTGTCCGGGTTGGTCTTCTCGGCCACGGGCTCTTCCCTCGTCCTCACGATTGCCGGTCGATCAGCGCGCCGTATCTGGCGGCGGTTCTGGGCGGCAGGCCGCGGATCAGCCTGAGCTCCTGCAAATTCAAGCCCGCATCGGCGAAAGCCGCCTCCATGGTCTCGCGGACGGTATTCAGGCTGTCAAAGGTCTCCTTGCGGTCGACCCACAGGCTGGCATAGGTGCCGCCGCCGCGCAGGCTGATCGCGGCTTCCAGCGGACCGGTCGCCGTCAGGTCCATGGCAAAGCGCAGACGCCAGGAAGGTTCCCGTTCCTCCTCGCCGTCCGAGCCACCGCCGTCCCGGCCGATCTGCATCTGCATCACGGCGGTTTCCTGGCCAAGGGCCAGGGGAAGCTCGAGCACGAGGTCCATGGGCCGCGACGTCGCGTGACGATGATCGTCCCCGCCCAGCCCGGAATTGACGAGCTGGGTGAGACGCATGCGCGCCAGCGCCGAATGGGTTTCCTGAAGCAGCGCCTGCAGGTTCTGCGGGGCGTTTCCCGCCCAGAAGCCGCTGGCGGTCTGTTGCGGCTGCCCTTGCGGAGCACCATGCCGGGAAGGTACCGCCGGCTGGCCAGCGGGGCGGGCGATCTGGTCTTCGGCGCCCAGTTGCTGCAGCAGGGATTTCAGGGACAGGAGCGCGGATTTCAGATCCGGCAACACCTGCTGCCCGCCGGGTTGCGGCAGCGCCTGGGCCTCGCGAAACTGGCCGGAAAGGCGGACCGCCTGCTGCAGGTCCTTGGCCGTCGCCGAAGCCAGATTCAGCCGCAGTCCCAGGATCTGCTGCATGGCTTTGACGACCGGGTCGGGCAGCAACGCCTTCCCGGCCGTCTGTGCGGCCATCAGAGAGCCCATTTGCGCAAACAAGCCTCCGAGGCCCGCCTGCTGTTCGGCAAGCGGTGGACGCAACAGTTCGGCAGCCTGCTGCACCGGGGCCGGTGTGCCGGAAACCGCACTGCCGACTGCCGCAGCCGGCGACAGCGGACCGCGCGCGGCCGGATAGGGCTGCGCGGGAACGGCGCGGGACACCGGCCCTTCAGGGATGCCTGTCCGCAGAGCGGTTCCCGCAACACTTCCCGGATTTGTTCCCGTTTGTGCGCCGGAGACGGATGCGGCGGTCACCGTCTCTGTCGAAACCTGTCCGGAGAGCGTGCCCTGCCGTGCCGGGTTCAAAGGGGCAGCAACGTTGCCCGGCCCCGCTTGTGCCGGCTGGCCGGCTTGCGCTGCCGGGGCGGACGACACCGACGGGGAAGACACTCCAGGGACCGAGGGCCGTCCGGCCGGATCCGCAGGCACAGACGGCTGTTGCCCGGAAGCAAGCGGTGCGGCCGCGGCGGTGCCAGGTGGAGTTGGCGCAGCGGAAGCCGGCCCGGGAAGAGGCGGTTGAGCCGCCGGGACCTGAGGAGCACCGGCTTGTGGCGTCCCCGGGCTTTGCGGTCCGCCGGAAAACGGCCCGCTTTGTACCGGCCCAGGTGTCTGCTGTGGCGGCCCGCCTGAAACAGGCGGCGCTCCGCCTGCTGACGCCGGCTGCCCGAAGGTTCCCGCAGGTTGCGCGGGTGTTCCACCGGAAGATACTCCAGCAGGCTGCAAGGCGGATTGGCCCGGAGTTCCGGCTCCTCCCGTTTGCGGCGCCCCCTGTGGTGGAGCGGGCGCTCCGACGCTTGCCGGGAGCGCGCTGCCGATCCCTGCCCCGCCTGATGCTGGAGCCTGTCCTTGAGCGGCCGGACTGGCTGGTCCCTGCCCCGCCGGTGCTGCGGACGCCGGATTGACCGGGCCGGGAGTTGGTTGCGCGCCAGAAGTCTGCCCCGGGAGCGAAGCAGCGCCCCCTGGCGACAGCGATGTGGAAGCTGGAGGTGTCGAGCCTGCAGAACTGCCCGGCGGCGGCGCCCCCGCCGCCTGCGCGCCCGAGGGAGCTGCGGCTCCCCCCTGCGTCTGTGCGGCCGCTCCGGTGCCACTACCGTTTCCACCGGCCTGAGGCGTTCCGGACAGGGTCTGGACCAGATGCGCAAGAGCCGGATCGGTGCGCGGCAGTGTGCCGTTGGCAGCAGGCTGCGGTTGCCCTGCCGGAGGCTGAGCGCTGGTCAGGGATTGAGGGGTTTGCTGGGCCGGCGCGGATTGTCCCGACGTGGTGATCTGGATGGCGGGCTGCTGCTTGCTGCCGGAAACGGTCACCGTGACTTCGGCTCCGGGAGGCAGCGGCGCGGAGACGCGCAGATCGATCGTCGCGTCCGACGTCGCAAGCCGGATCACGCCCCCCGGCAGGTTCGCCTCGACCTTCGCCTTCAGCTCCGTTCCCGGCTCGAGCCCCTGCAGGGCAGCGTTTCCACCGCTCCCCTGGGCAATCGGCAGCGCGGTCACCGTTTCAACCATCACGCCATCTCCGGGTGTTGAGGCCGCGGCCTCTTCTTGGGTTTGCGACCTGGCGCAGTCAGAGAATCACAAGGGGCAAGTATGGCCGGTTCGCGAAAGCTTGCCCAGACTTGACCCTGATCAAGGCGAAGCGCCAACGATCAGGCATTCTATCCTTATCAGTCGGTAAACGGCTCTACGTGTCGGCACGAAGTGCACAAAAGGATTGAGCGGGTCTGCCGCGATATCCGTCCGGCAGAAGGAGGAACAACGTGAACTGGATGGACCGTCTCAACGAACGCGCCGAATTGATGGGGAGAATGCTCGAAACCATCGATGCGATGAAACATGTACCGGTCGGAGTGCAAGCCGACCTGGCCATACGTTCCGCTGCCTACCGCTGCATTCACTGCACGGAGACGGAAACCTGCCGGAGATGGCTCGACAGCCATCCGGACGGTGCCGACAGAGCCTTGCCGGAGTGTCCGAACGCTCCCCTGTTCAACAGCTGGCTCGACGGCTGATCCCGGAAAGACCGAACCCGGCCCCTGAGTGCGAACTCATTTCCAGCGCCTGCTGAGCCAATAGGCCAAGCCGCCTGCCAGCAGGCCGCCGACGAACCGGAACGGAAACATCGCCAGCGCCCCCGCGTCCTGGGAAACCGGCATCGGTATCTGCAGCATGCCGACGGCGGCTTCCAGCATCAGGGAGAGAGCTGCCGCCGCGAAGCCTGCGATCCAGAGCTTCTGCGGATGATCTGCCCGCCAGCCGAGATACCCCCCGATCAGAAGTGCGAACGGATTGAGCAGGCCGGACAGTGCGAACAGATGGAACCAAGTTTGGGAGAACGTCGTCATGGGCTTCTCTTACAGATCGCGATCAGAAAAAGCGAGGGGCTTTCGTGCGGCCATTTTAATAGGACCCGACCCTTGACCCGTTACAAATTGTTACACATTTGTTTCATGGAATTTGTAGACCAAAAGGTCAAAACACTTTAATTTTCCTGCAAAATCCTTGGAAATTGATGCTTGAATTCAGCAACATGAACGGGTATTCACCTAAGTATTAGACGTTTTCTTTTTGAGGACTTTGTGCTAGCCTTGATTTAGGAAGCAATTAATACAATCTGCTTTTTCACCCTCCGTTTATCTATTAGATAAGAATTAAAACGCATGTCTTTACTCACATCCATCGAAGCCGATGATCCAACCGTTGACGCCCTTGGCAAGACCGATCGCCGGCTTGCCATTCTATGCGGCTGTTGCGGGCGCTTTCGCTATATGAATTCCGCCAGATTTGCCGGCGACAAGAAAGTGTCGGCCCTGAGCGAAACCCTGACCTGTGGCACTTGCGGCTCCCGCGACGTCAAGGCCGTCGCCGTCTCCCGCAATCCCAGCAACGGCTACTGGCCGGCGGAGCGCAGTTGACCTTTGTTCGGCGCCAGGCGTCGTAATCGGGCCGCCCGCAGAGCCGGTGAAGGCAAAACTGCAACAGGCGGCTCCAAAACTTCCCGAATTCCTTCGATCTGCCCCTCCCCGCATTGCCTTGTCCTGAGCGCGCGTGCTAAGAACACGCCATTCTATTGAGAGGCTTTATGCGCGGATTACGCGAGACCCGGTGAACCCCGGCTGAAAACAGCCGGGCGATGCAAATCAGCACTGCATGCGACTTGCTGCAGTGGCTGCGGATCTGCATTCGAAATCGGACTTCTCAAATTCAATGGACATTTCCAAAGCCGAACAGCGGGTGCTGCACCTGCTGGCTCAAGGCGGCTATATCCTCGTGGAAAAGGACGAGGACGGCCGCATCGTCAAACATGAAACCGTCACCCGGGACGGCTGGTACTGGGGCGGCTGCTCGCCGCAGCTCTTCCACAAGCTCAAATACAAGCGGCTCATCTCATCCAGGAACAGCGGCCCTTACCGGATCACTCAACTGGGTCTGAAACGGGTCCGCGCCCAGCTCGACAACAGGTGATTTTACCCTTCTCGGGGATGCGGCAACAGCCGCATCCCGGTTCGCCTGCCCGCTCTTGCCGTCACTTCACGCAAGGGACATCCGTATCGCAAAAAACGGACCCAATGGGGTTCAATCCTCGACGTCCGGCCGGTCGCCTAGAAGATAGCGCGGACCGCGGCCATGCCGGGAGGCGGCATCGCCCGCGTTGTAGAGCCGGCAGCTCTTCAGCGACAGGCAGCCGCATCCGATGCAGGCGTCGAGCTTGTCCCTGAGCGCGGTCATGCGTTCGATCCGCCTGTCCAGATGCACCCGGAAATCCTCACCGATCCGCGTCCAGTCCGCCTTGGTCGGGGCCCTGCCCTCGGGCAGAAGCTTCAACTGGTCCGCGATCTCGGAAATCGAAAATCCGAATTCCTGCGCAACCAGAACGAAGGACAGGCGCCGGATGTCGGCACGCAGAAACCTGCGCTGTCCGCCGGAATTCCTGGTCGGATGAACGAGCCCCTTGTCTTCGTAAAAGCGGATGGCGGAGACGGAAAGACCGGTGCGCTCCGCCAGGTCGCCGATGGTAAGCAGATCTCCGGCCCTCAGCACCTTTTTCAATTTTCAGGCCTTCCCTCTTGACCTCAACTTAACTTGAGGAATTATCTCTGGTGTCCGGATCAAGTCAAACCTTGAAAGGACAAGGGAATGAGCACCCCGTTTCTGGAACACGTGAACGTCACCGTCAGCGACCCGGAAGCCACCGCGAAGCGGCTGGAAGACTGGTTCGGCTGGAAAATCCGCTGGAAGGGCGCCAGCCTCGGCGGCGGCACGACCTATCATATCGGCAACGAGACCAGCTATCTCGCCGCCTATTCGCCGCCCAAGGCGACCACCCCGGTGGCGGGGGAAAGCTACAGCCATCACGGCGGGCTCAATCACATCGCCGTCGTGGTGGACGATCTCGACGCGACGGAAGCGCGCATCAAGGCCGGCGGCTACCGGACACACAACCACGCCGACTACGAACCCGGCCGCAGGTTTTATTTCGATGACGACGACGGCATCGAATTCGAGGTGGTAAGCTACGCGGACTGAATAACGGGGACAGGGCACTCCCTGCCCCCCTCGCATTCTCGATCAATTTCTGGAACATCCTGTCTGCGTTCGCCGGAACGCAGGATGCTCCAGCAACTCAGTGCCCCGTCAGCACCAGCGTCTGGATCGGGAAGAGCAGCGCCTGTATGCGCAGAAGCATGGCGTGCACCAGCCCCACGGTGTCGACCACGTGCAGGAATATGAACTCGCCCGTGCCGATCGGCTCGTCCGAAGACAGCCGCTCGTGGTTACTCGTGTAAGCGTTCACGACGCAGCTTGCGCCGGGCGGAAGCTGTTCCAGGCCGCCCTCGTAGAGCGGCTCAAGCCAGGTCGTGATCGTGGAGGGCGTGGAGGTCTGGCTCACATCCGCAAGCTGGCCGCCGGCGCTCACCTGGCCGGAGGCAATCTGCGCCTGCACTTCGGTGATGACCAGGGGGATCACGGTAAAGGGCACCGCGCCGCAGAACGCTTCCGCAATCATGCCGGGTTTGAGGACCTGAGCCTCGATCTGGCCGAAACCGGCAATGATCTTTGACCTCTGGGCATCTTCAGGGATCAGGACACCGGCCGGCCGCATGTACGGATTGACGATATCGCCCGGGCGCAGAACGAACTGGCTGATCGTCCCGTCCACTCCTGCATAGACGGTCATCTTGGACAACTCGACCTCGGCTTCCGCCAGCCGGGCCTCGGCGCTTTTCAGCCGCGCCGGCAGGGAGACATTGATCTTGGTGTCGACAAGATCCTTGTTCGCCTCGGCCGCCCTCAAGGCACCCGACCGCGCATCGACGGTGTTCTGCAGCTTTTCGATATCCCGCTCGCTGACGACATTGGCATTGCGGTCGAACAGTTCCTGACGCGTGTCGAGTTCGTCCCGGGCCTGCTTCAACGAGGCCTGCGCCTGTTCGACCTGGGCGGTGGCGACAGCCAGTTCGCCTCGTGCCAGCGAGATCTCGCCCTCGATCTCGACGATCTGCTGCCGCGCGGTCACGACATCGGCTTCCTGCCGGCTGCTGTCCAGCCTGAAAATCGGCTCGCCCGCCTTGACCTCGGCTTCGAGCTGGACCGGGAAATAGGTCTCCACCACCCGGCCCGCGCCCTCCGGCATGATCGGGATCGTCCGGAAGCTGGAAACCGCGCTCGTCGACGTCGGGTGATAGTAGAAAATCAGCGTGATCAGCGACACCGTCAGCATCAGGCAGGTGACGATACCGTAGCGCAGCTCGAACCAGACCGAATAGAGCGTGATCTCGTAACCGATGCGCTTGCCCTGGACATAGCGGCGGATCAGATAGTCGGGAAGAACGGTGAGAAGGGAACAGAAGAGGAGCTCGAACATTTATCCCTCCTTCTTCTCGTTGGCATGCTCAGCCGGTGTACCGGCAACTTCGGCGGACGCTGCGCCTCCGGCACCCTCAGGAGGCACGGTTTCCTCCGCCGCGGCAGCAACCTCCTCCTGTATTTCGGGACCTTTTCCTTCTGCCGTCCCGTAGCGGTTGGCCAACCGGTCGAGAGACCCGGCAATCGCGTTCAGCGGGGTTGAGAAATCCGGCAACGGAACGAAGGCCAGCAGCAGGGCCGCGACCCAGAAAATCATGTTGTGCGTGAAAAGCGCCAGAAGGCCCAGGACGGCAACCAGCTCGAACTGCATCCGGCTGTGCTTGTGGGCAAGCCTCTCGGGCAGCGAATGCAGATGCAGGTAAAACGTCCCGAGCAGAATGATTGCGACGATCAGCACGATCACCATGACAGTCATCAGCGGGTCGCTGCCATCCGCCGAAGGAATGAAAGCCGGCAAGTGATGCGGCGCCAGTTCGTGCGCGTGTTCGGCCATTCCACCCTCCGTCTGACCTGTCACGTATCGCCCGAGAGAACAGGCAACGCTACGTCACATTTAAAAGAAAACAGAGAGATGTGGGTGAAAAAAATACACGCTCCGGGAAAACCGGCGGCATATCGGATACATGCCGCCGCTCCGGTTCCTATTTGGGGGCCATGCGGATCGCGCCGTCGAGACGTATGGTTTCGCCGTTGAGCATGTCGTTCTCGCAAATGGCCCTGACGAGCTGCGCGTATTCCGCAGCCCGGCCGAGACGGGAGGGAAACGGCACCTGCTGGCCCAGGGAGTCCTGCACTTCCTGGGAAAGCCCGAGCAGCATGGGCGTTTCGAAGATGCCTGGTGCGATGGTCATCACCCGGATCCCGGATTTGGAGAGATCGCGCGCGACCGGCAGGGTCATCCCGGCAATTCCGGCCTTCGAGGCAGCATAGGCGACTTGCCCGATCTGTCCGTCGAATGCGGCGACAGACGCGGTCGACACGATCACGCCGCGTCCGCCGTCCTCGGTGACCGGGTCGAGCGCGGCCATGCCCGTCGCGGCGATCGACAGGCAGCGGAAGGAGCCGACCAGGTTGACCGCGATCACCTTCTCGAACATGTCCATCGGATGGGGTTCGCCGCGCGAGGTGGTCTTGGCCACCGGCGCGATGCCGGCGCAATTGACCAGAATACGTTCCTGGCCATGCGCGGCGCGCGCCCTTTGAAAGCCCGCCTCCACGCTGGCCTGATCCGTCACGTCGACATCGGCGAGCAGACCGTTGATTTCGGACGCGACCGCTTCCCCCTGTTCCGCGTTCCGGTCGAAGAGGGTGACCTTGACGCCCTGAGCGGCCAGCATGCGAGCGGTCGCCGCTCCAAGGCCAGATGCGCCACCGGTCACGATGGCAGAAACAGTTGGGTCCAGCTTCACGGCAAACTCCCAGTTAACTTAGCTCATTGATAACTATGAATTTAATCTTTTCAATTGACGATTAAGTCAATTTGACAGGCAAAGTGACCGAGAACGGTGTTCCGGTCAAGCGTGTTTGCTCTGCCGCGCTCAAGGATTTTCATCCGTCCGACCGCTTCCGGAGCCGGGTTAGCGGGCCAGGACGACCAGATCGAGCGGCTGTTCCACACCCGGCACTTCAGCACCGGCCTGTTCCCCGATCAATGGTATCTGCAGGCCCTGCGCACAGGCCAGATCCCAGGTGGCCCTGTCCGTCAGAGCCTTGGTGTTGCGCTCCTTGTTGGCGTCTTCGAGCTTCGCGGCGCGGTTGACCGCATCACCGATGACGGTGAATTCCAGCCGGGTTTTCGACCCGATCACGCCGACGGTGACCTTGCCCGCGGCAGCCGCCGTGCCGACCCGCAAGGGGCCCGGCCAACCGGCTTCCACAAACCGCTGCTGATTGGCCTCGATGGCCTCCACAAGGCGGGAAGCGGCGCGCAGCGCATCGGCGGCGAAGGTTGCGGACGGCTGAACGGCCCCGAAGGTCGCCAGGATACCGTCGCCGAGAAACTTGTCGACGCGGCCGCCTTCCTGATTGATCACATCGACGGCAAGGTTCTGGTATTCCGCCAGCACCGCCAGAACGGTTTCGGGCGGCAGCGCCGACGAGGCGGCCGTGAAGGCACGTATATCGGCATAAAGGATGGCGGCTTCCCGCAGGTCGCCTTCCCCTGCCTGCAGCGCCGTGTCCGCGTCCGTGATCGACGCGGCGACCTCGGGCGCGAAGAACCGGCGCAGATCCGCCGCGGCGGCCTGGTTGCGCGTCGCTTCGAACAGCATGGACCGGCCGCGGTAGAGCGCGGCGGACAGGATGACGGTCACGGCCAGGATGACCATGGTCTTGTCGAGTTCCGCGCCGATCAGGATCGTGTTCTTGGTCAGATATTCCACATAGTTGCGGGTGATCCGCATGTGGTCCATGTCGGCCAGGACAGCGTAGGACACCAGCCCCAGCCATCCGGCAACGGCGACCAGGCCGGTCGTCAGAACGAAGCGCGGATCGAACCTGAGTGCCCGCAAGGCGATAAAAATGAAGACATACATCAGTGTCGGCGTCTTCAGGTAAAACGTCGGATGCTGGTTGTACTGAATGTGGAAGGAAAAAATCAGCCCGACCAGAAGCGCCATGTCCACGCCGATGGAGACCAGCAGATACCATCTGGGCAGCTCGAACCTGTAGGACAGGACCAGGCGCAGGACGGTGAAGAGGAAATAGGTTCCAAGCGCGATCGGGACGAAATTGAAACCTGCCGATCCCTCTGCCCTCGGGGCGATCGCGTAAAGGGTGGAAAAGAACAGAACCAGGCCGAGCTGGACCCATCCGATCAGCCGCTCCGATGTCGCCTCGCGGGCGCGAATATCCGCCCGCACCCTGCCGGGAATTCCGCCTTCCGGCGGCCCGCCACGGACTATGTAGCGCAGGGTATCAAGAAAGGAGCTCATCTAGAGGCGTAGAGTCCGGCTGAAAAACTTGAGTTTCGTCCTTTGCGGGGAATTGTGCAACACAGCGGACGGTAAAACGGCTTCACGAGGACGTGCCGCTCCCCGCAGATTGTATGACCATTTAACGTCCGGCAGCGTTAATTGGTCACTACAGGCAAGACCAGTTTCCCTCCGCCCGAAGCTGCTCGACCTTGCGCACCAGGTCGCTCTGACGGCGGCAGCCGGTTTTCGACAGCGCCGCCTTGATCTGATTGCGGACCGTGTGAACACTCACCAGCCTGGTTTCGGCAATCTCTGCGAGGGTCATGCCATTGGCCAGCATCAGGGCGGACTGGGCTTCCGTCTGGCTCAGGCCGAGCGTTTCCTGAAGTTTCTCCTGGATGGACGTCTCGCTGGCTTCCGACTTGATCGCCAGCAGGATCGCCGAAATCGATTTCGGCAGGAGGGCTCCGAAAGGGGGCTGGTCCAGATCGCCCAGGCGCAGTCCCATGATCCGGCAGATCCAGCCCTGACCCTGCTCATCGCTCAGCCGCCAGCTCTTGAAGACGTTCCGGTCCCCCTTCAACTGGAGACGGGACAGGGTCGCGAACTGTCTTTGCGCCTCTTCCGAACGGAAATGAAGACGGCGGTTGAAGCCATTGCCCACCGGCGTGCCCCTGGCCAGCAGCCTTTGCGCCTCCGCACAGGCGTAGTGGATCGTCATCGTCGGGTCGACGACGAAAATCGCTGTCCCCGTTCCCAGGAGATGCTGTTCCGCGGCCCATTTTTCGAAGGAGAGACCGGAGATCGTCCGGTTGATCTCGAGGGACTGGCGGATGACCGGAGCCATCGCCAGGCACAGCCGTAACCAGTCCTGCTCGTATTTGTCGCGGTCCCTGGCGCGCATATTTCCGCCGAACAGGAACATCCGATCGGTATCGAAGGCAAGCATCGATCCGCCACCGGCGTGAATATCCTCCAGCGGGAGCAGCAGGTCCGCGTAGAAACTGGTCTTCTTCAATGTGTCCGGCGGGCACAATTCATGTGTGGTGACCACGTCTCCGACCGCGCATTTGGCGAAATTGGCCGCGTAGGGGTTCTTGTCGGCGTAATGCCCTTCGTAGAGCCGAAGAATTTCGGGATCGTAGCCGGAGGAACAGGCAAGCGGAGCCGCCTTGGTAAGCTCGTCGTAGCCGATGAGCTGGGTGCAGACCCGCGTTCCGACAGCCTGTCCCATTTCGTCCAGAAATTGCTGCCACAGGTCGGGTTTCATTGCCGCCGCCACGGCAAGGTTGGTGAGCTGAATATATTTTTCCGCAGAAACTCCCACGCTCACCCCGCAAACCCGATCCAATATGTCCTTGCGGCTTCAGAAGGGGCTGCCCCAACCCCTCGAGTGACACTTTTATTTCGATATAGCCCAAATGGACCATGCACTTAATGTATACACCCTGTAAACAACTATTGATCGTATTGGGCTATCTTTCGTAGCGATTCTTTCCAGCTACGTCAGGTGGTTTTCCGGTTGCGCTTCAGGAATTCCCGCATTCCTGTAACCGGCAAGCGATCAACTTTTTAAGCTTAGTGTTTTTTAGGCGGCCATTTTTGGGCCGCCTTTTTTTTGGCAGATCCGGCGCCGCAGGTTGTCGTGGCAAGCTCACGATTGGCAGCGCCCTTCACGGCTTCAGGATCATGCCCTCGCTGGCCACCAGGGTTCCCGGATAGGCGTTCTGCGCGGCAAGGCCGATTTCATCGAGTTCGTCGTCGGAGCGGCGCGGATCGTGATGGAACAGGACCGGGGTCTTGACGTTCCCGGCCCTGGCAAGCTGCACGGCCTTCTGCCAGGTGGAATGTCCCCATCCCTTGAAGGTCGGATATTCGTCGTCGGTGAACATGGCGTCGTAGATCATCACGTCCGCGCCCCGCACGAATTCCGGCAGCGAAGCATCGATCTCCGGGTCGCCGTGCTCGTGATCGGTGATGATGCAGATCGATTTTCCGTGATAGTCGAAACGGTATCCGCAGGCGCCTCCCGGATGATTGAGGCGGGTCGTCCGGATCACCAGATCGTCCGTGCGGGGTATGACGTCGCCCGCAGTAAAGGATTTGAATTCAACGGCCTTCAGGGTCTTGGCGGCGACGGGAAATATCGGCGGCGACATGATCCTGCTGACGATGTCGATCAATTCGGTGCCGTCCTGGAAATGCCCCGCCCAGGCGGTCACCTCGAAATTGGGATCGTAAGCCGGTTTGAAAAACGGCAGGCCGCAGATGTGGTCCAGATGGGTATGCGTGAACAGAAGATCGAAGGAGCGGGTCCTGCACTTGCACAGTTCCATGCCGAGGTTGCGCGCGCCCGAGCCGCAATCGACGAGCACCAGAGCGTCCCCGGCGCGGATTTCGAAACACGCGGTTTCGCCTCCGTATCGGAGTGTGCTCGATCCGGGTGTCGGCGTGGAGCCCCGGACGCCCCAGCAGCGAAGCGAAAATTCCTCAGACACGCACAACTCCCTAACCGCCGGCCGCTCCCCGGCGCGCATCGGCCAGATCGCGGGTCGTCCGCTCAAGCCGCAGCGCCAAAGTCCGCATGACCTCAAGCGAAATATCCGGAAACTCCTTCAGGAGTTTCAGAAAATCATCTTTCGAAACCGTTAGGACATCCATGTTGCTGGCGGCGACCAGCGTCGCCGTTCGCGGGACGTCGCACAGAATGGCGATCTCGCCAACGATGGAGTTTTCCGAAACCTGAGCGACCTTCTTCTCTCCCTCGGGCGTGTGAACCAGAACGTCGGCGTCTCCCGAAAGAATGATGAAAGCACAGTCGCCCTCCTCGCCCTGCGAGCAAAGACGTTCGCCCGCCGGGAATTCCGTCCGGTCGCTGATAAAGGCCAGAAGTCGCAACTTGGTTTCGTCAATGCCGTGGAACAGCGGAACCTTGCGGAGGGCTTCGACTTCGGTTTCCAGTGTCATTTTCTTCTCCCGGACATGACGTTCAGCTTCCGGCCTATTCGAATTCCGCCATGAAACCGGGGGCCGTAGGCCCGCTGTGCTCCAGTATTCGCCGCCATTACCCTACCCTTTATCTGAAATCCGCCCCTGGTCCAAAACGAAACGCCGATCGAATTCGACCCCTATTTCCGGATTGGACGTGCCGAACAGGAAAGTCTTTCCGGACAATATTTGCTGCAAACCGCGGCGCAATGCTTTGTCCTCTTCAGTCATACCTGTGGCGATATCATCCAATATGGTGATTTTTGCATTTTTCAGAAGGCCGCGGACAAGCGCGATACGGCGGCGCTGCCCGGCGGACAGCCGCGAGCCGGACACGCCGACGTGATACCCGAAGCCTGCATAGATAATCGGCCGCCGCAAGCCGGTTTCCTCGACAATAGTGCGGATGACGTCGTCAATGCGCCGCCGGGCGTCCCGGCGGTCGACCCTTGCGCGGCCGAAGAGCAGATTGTCCTCGATCGTCAGCGGCGGCAGATAGACATCCGGATCGAAGGCGACGAACCGGTCGTTGTCCTTGACCACCGTTTCCAGGAACGACTTGCGGGCGGCAATGATCTCGTCGCGCAGCGCATCGGTCATCACACCCAGACGATGGCGGGCCGGAACCAGCTTGAAGGCGAGCCCCCTGAGCCTGGACCGGTCCGCATCGGTCAGGCCCGGTCGCGGCTGATCCGACTTGGCAATCCGGACGATCCGCTCGAATTCGGGAATTTCGTCCAGGGTGATGAAGGAATAGGCTCCGAGAAGGCCGCTGTCGCCGGAGACATTGGAAAACAGTTCCAGCATGGTTTCGGCGATTTTCAGGCCGATCTTCTGCAGTTTGTCGTCAAATCCGGTGTCCGTAAGGAAGGCTTTCACTTCTTCCAGATCCGGCACCTGGTCCATGGTTATTTCCGGATCCGAGGGCACCGCGAAGAACAGATTGTCCGCAAGGCTCGCGCTGGCGTTGAACCGGTCCGGATGCCAGAGCTCGACAAGGCCGCCGAGGGACGGTTCATTGGCGATGCGGATCGCCAGGTTCTTCCGGACATTCAGGATCTTTTCGGCGAATTCGTCGTTCATCGACGGGTCGAACCGCGATTGCAGCCCGAGCCTGTAGATGTCCTTGTCGAGCTTGACGGCTTCCAGGAGTTCCAGCGCCTTTTCGTCGAGCCCTGCCTCGTTTTCCACCCCGGCGGCCTTGAAGTCGTCCCACACGGCCCCGAGGTCGTAAACCGGGTTCCGGGTTTCCTTGGCCTCGCTGACGCGCCTCTTGTAGTTTCTGAGGTCCTCGCCCTCGCGCTCCGGCGGAACCAGCGGCCGGTGCCGCAGGCCGTAATAGAGGTTGTCCCGGATGGTCCCGGTCCACACATGGACCGCGCCGCCGACATAGGCGATCTCCCGGCCGAGCGTGGAATCGGTCAGCTTGTCCAGGTCGTGGCTCCCGATGCAGATCTTGCCGCTCGAAGGAGACACCAGCCCCGCCGCCAGTTGCAGAACCTCGGACCGACCCGAGCCGTCCGGCCCGACGATCGCACAGGCACTGCCCGCGGGGACGGTCAGGGAAATGTCCATGACCTCCTGACCGGCCGCGCCGCCGGAAAAGTTCACGTTCTCGAATTTCAGGTCGCCGCTCAGCTCGACCGTTTCGTCCGTCGTCAGGCGCCCGGTGTCGTAGATGTCCTGCGGATCGAAATTCTCCACCACCGTCTGGTATTTGACGCTGACATCGGCGGTCATCTGGTAGAAGGACAGCAGTTCCTTCCAGGGACCGGCGAGGTCCTTGTAGGCTGCGATCACCGCAAGAAGCGCACCGATGCTCAGATTGCCCTGAATCACCAGGTAACCGCCGATCAGATAAAAGAAGAACGGCGTGAGCTGGTTCATGAAATTGTTCAGGAACTTGATGAGGAACTTCCGGTTGAAGATGTCGTAGCGGATCTTGAAGTTCTCAAAGAGGCGGTCGGAAATATCCGCCGAATGCCAGGCCGCCGCGTCGTTGGCATGGATCTCGGCGACGCCGGTGATGCTCTCCCCCACCTTGTCTGCGATGACACGGATGTTGCGCACCCGCGCACGCGACAGGAGGACCACCTTTCTCTGCAGCAGGGGAATGACGTAGCCCTGAATGGGATAGGAGCTGATCGCCGCAAGCCCCAGCAGCGGATCCTGCATGAAAATGAAGCCGATCTGGACGACCAGCATGCCGCCCTGATAGGCAGGCAAGGCGAAGGCTTCGCCGATATAGCCGCCGACATCCTCGACTTCCGACGTGATCATCGGAATGATTTCGCCGGAACTGACCTTCCGGAAATGCGGCAGCCGGAACCGCAGGACGCGCTGGAACAACTCGAAACGCAACCGCCGCAGCATCCGCTCGCCGAGGCGGCCCTTGTAGACGTTCAAATAGAATTTCAACCCGTTCGAAACGACAACCAAGCCTAGGAAAGTAAAACAAAGCAGAACCAGATAGGGCGTCTGGTCAAAATCAAGACCGAGGATCGTCCTGGGAAAATTATCGCCCTGGACAGCATCATTGACGATCAGTTTAGGAAGTTCCAGAAGAACGTAGACCACCGGATATGTCAGGACGGTGACTAGGAGAATAAAGATCTGTTGCCGTGCGCTATACTTCCAAATAAAGCTAAATAGGCTTTTTTCCATCAGTTCATCCAAACAGATATGGAACAAATATGTGCAAGCAGATCATATTTGGTATATTAGCGATCCGAATTCGATGCGCCAGCCAGGATTAGCATTTGCAACCAGCACTTTGAAAGGGCCAACAGACCGTTCCTTACCGAAAGTTTCCTGTCAAGCCACAACGGCACGTGACAACAGCCAATCACTTGAGACATAAGGCATTGGGCCAAACCTTTTACAAGCCAGGGGCAGTATGAGTTCCAAAACGCCGAAGATCCTGATCTACAGCCATGACTCTTTCGGGCTTGGTCATCTCAGACGATGCCGTGCGATTGCTCATTCCCTGGTCGGTGACTTCGACACGCTTTCCGTCCTGATTCTGTCCGGCTCTCCGATCATCGGCAGCTTCGAATTCCGCTCACGCGTCGATTTCGTCCGCATTCCCGGTGTCATCAAGCTGCGCAACGGCGAATACACGCCGCTTTCCCTGCATATCAACATCGACCAGACGCTGGCGATCCGCTCGTCGATCATCGAACACACGGCCAAGGTCTTCGAGCCCGACATCTTCATCGTCGACAAGGAACCGCTCGGCCTGCGCGGCGAGGTGCTGCGCACGCTGGAAGCGCTCAAGGACACCGATACAAGGCTCGTGCTCGGCCTGCGCGACGTGATGGACGATCCCGCCGTTCTAAAGGAGGAATGGGACCGTAAGAACGTCTATCCGGCCCTGAGGGATCTCTATGACGAGTTGTGGATCTACGGACCGGAAGATATTTGCGACCCGCTTGAGGGAATCAACCTGCCCTCAACCGTAACGGACAAGCTGCGCTACACCGGCTATCTGCGCCGCGAATTGCCTAAATCGGCCAAGGAAAACCCGGCGCCCTCGCCCTTCGGCGAAGAACCCTACATCCTGGTGACCCCGGGCGGCGGCGGCGATGGGGTCGAGATGGTCGACTGGGTGATGCGCGCCTATGAAACCCGCCAGAGGCCGCTGTTTCCGGCGCTGATCGTGCTCGGGCCCTTCATGCCGGCCGCAGCCGCGGCCCAGTTCGGCGAGCGGGCGGAACATCTGCGCGATGTGGAAATCATTCGCTTCACGCCGCAGATCGAACCGTTCCTCGCCCATGCCACCGCCATCGTCGGCATGGGCGGCTACAACACGTTCTGCGAGATCCTGTCCTTCGACAAGCCGACGCTGATGGTGCCGCGCGTCATGCCGCGCCGGGAGCAGGCCATCCGCGCCGAGAGGGCCGAGCAAAGCGGCCTCCTGAAGGTCCTGCCGATCGACCGCTATCCCGATCCGGACCTGATGGCGACGGCCCTGTCTGAGCTTCCCGAAATGGCGCCCCCCTCTTCCGCCGGCGTGGACAATCTTCTCGGCGGCCTTGAGATCATCAGTTCCCGTGTGGGTGAGATTTTCGAGGAACAGATGGCCGGGGAGAGCCGCAAGCTGGTCAATTTCTGACGGGCCGCCTGAATCCACTTCCTTTCATATCAAGAGCCAATCGATGTCCCGTATCGCCGTTGTGGTCAAAGGTTATCCGCGCCTGTCAGAGACCTTTATCGCCCAGGAGATGCTCGGCCTGGAGCGGCGGGGCATCGGCATTCTGATCGTTGCGCTGCGCAAGCCGTACGACCCTTACATTCACGAGCTGCACCGGCAGATTTCGGCGGACGTGCTTTATCTGCCGGAATATGTGAAGGACGATCCGGCCCGTGTCGCAAGAGCCAAACGCTGGGCGAAAAAACAGCCCACCTACGCGGCCGCCAAAGCCCTGTTTGACGCGGATTTCGCCCGCCAGCCCAACGCGGACCGCCGCCGCCGCTGGGCGCAGGGCTGCGTGTTCGCCCATGAACTGCCCGAAGACATCTCCTGGATCTACACCCATTACCTCCACACACCGTGCTCGGCGGCCCGCCACGCGGCTCATCTTTCCGGACGCGGCTGGTCGTTTTCCGCCCATGCCAAGGACATCTGGACCAGTCCCGACTGGGACCTGAGAACCAAGATCAACGATGCCGCCTGGGGCGTGACCTGCACGCGCGTCAACGCCAATCACCTGAAAGGCCTCGCCGACGATCCGGAAAAGGTCGAACTGCTCTATCACGGTCTCGACTTTTCCGGCTTTCCGGAACCTTCGGGAGAAATCTCCCCGCGCAACGGCCGCGGCGATCCGGTACGGCTGGTTTCCGTCGGCCGGGCAGTCGAAAAGAAGGGCTATGACGATCTTCTGGCCGGACTGGCGCTGCTGCCGGAGGACCTGAACTGGCATTTTACCCATATCGGCGGCGGTGACCTGTCGGATGAACTGAAGTCGGCAGCCGAACGGCTCGGGCTTGCCGGCAGGGTCACCTGGCGCGGGGCGCAGCCGCGCGAGGAGGTGATCGCCACCTGCCGGCAGGCGGACCTCTTCGTGCTTCCGTCCAAACTGGCAAAATCCGGCGACCGGGACGGCCTGCCGAATGTTCTGATGGAGGCCCAGTCCATGGGGCTCTGCTGCCTGTCGACGAAGGTTTCGGCGATCCCGGAATTGATCAGGGACGGCGAAACCGGCGTTCTGGTCGCGCCCGGTGCGCCTGAAGACCTCGCGGGCGCCATGGCAAGCCTTATTCAGGACCCAAAACGCCGCCATGCTCTCGGCCTTGCCGCCGCCGAACTGGTGCGCAGGGAGTTTGCGACCGACCCGGGACTCGACCGGCTGGCGGAAAAATTCCGTAAAGTGCTCTGAGTTGCGCAACGGACCGCCCCTCTTGCAGGAAACCTCATGAAAATCGCCTTTACAGCCCCGATGAAACCGCTGGATCATCCGGTGCCCTCCGGCGACCGGACGATGGGACGGCTGATCGTCAAGGCGCTGGAAACGGCCGGGCACGAGGTTGCCGTCGCAACCGCGTTCCGCGCCTGGCGCAAGGACGGCAGCGACGGGATCCAGTCAGCGGTCAGGGCCGAAGCCCTGCGCGAAGCGGAGCGGATCGCAGACGACTGGCAACGGACGGGCTACAGGCCCGACCTGTTTCTGACCTATCACCTCTACCACAAGGCGCCGGACTGGATCGGCCCCGCCCTGGCGGAGCGCTTCGATCTGCCTTATGCCGTCGTCGAGGCGAGCCGGGCACCGAAGCGCCAAAAGGGAAACTGGGCCTTCGGTTTCGCCGCCGCCGATGCCGCCCTGCGAAAAGCCGACGCCGTGGCCGCCATCCACAACGCGGACGCGGAATGCCTGAGCGCCGCGGTCCGGCGGGACCGCCTGGAGGTGCTTCTGCCCTTTCTGGACGCCGCTCCCTACCAGAACGCCGCCGATGCTCCCAAGCCCCTGGCGTCCCTCCCCCTGAAACTTCTCGCGGTCGGGATGATGCGCGAGGGCGACAAGACCCGGTCCTATGAGGTTCTGGCCGAGGCTTTGGGGCGGCTGCAGGACCGGCCCTGGCATCTGACCGTCATCGGCGACGGCCCGAACAAGGATCACATCCTCGGCCTGTTCCCTCAGGCCAGGGTCACCTGGCTGGGCGCCTTGCCGCCGGACCGGCTTCCCGCTCAATACGCGCATCACGATCTCCTGGTCTGGCCGGCCATCCGCGAGGCTTTCGGCCTTGTGCTTCTGGAAGCCCAGGCGGCGGGGATCGGGATCATAGCCGGCGACACGTTCGGCGTTCCGGACATCGTCCGCGACGGCGAAACCGGCCTGCTCTCACCCGAAGGCGACGCCGAAGCCTTCGCCGCCAATCTGGAGCGGGTTCTGGAAGAACCCGCCCTGGCCGACCGGCTGGGCCACGCTTCCCGTCTGCACATTGCCGGGCACCATTCGCTCGCCGCCGGAGCCGCACGGCTCGACGCCTTTGTCCGCAAGGCCATCCATAATCACGCCCTGCGCGAAAGGGTCTAGGCCATGGCGTTCAGGGATTTCAGGGCGCCCAGGGCCTTCATCCACGTTCAGCATCTTCTCGGCACCGGCCATGTGGTCCGGGCCGTCGCTATCGGCAAGGCGCTTGCCGCCGAAGGCGTCGAGGTGACGCTTGCCAGTGGCAACAGGATCCCGCCGACGCTGGACACCGGCCCGCTGAAGATCGTCGCGCTTCCGGCCTGCAAGAGCCCGGACGCGACCTTCAAGCGGCTTGTGACCCTGGATAATCAAGACATTGACGAAGCTTGGAAATCCGCCCGCGTTAAAGCATCGTTTCAGGCATTCGGGGCAGAGGATTTCGATCTTCTTCTGACGGAGACCTATCCCTTCGGCAGGCGGCAGCTCGATTTCGAGCTCACGCCGCTTCTGAAAAACGCCAGGGCCAGGCAGATACCTCCGCTGATCGCCACTTCCATCCGCGATATACTGGTGCGCAAGAAAGAACTCTGGAAGGAGCAATGGATGGCGGATCAGGCGCTGGAATATTACGACCGCATCCTGATCCATTCCGATCCGGACTTCATTCAGCTCGCCGACAGTTTTCCCTTCGCCGACCGCGTCGACCATCTGGTGCGCTATACCGGTTACGTTGGCGGCGAAGTCCGGCCTCCGGTGAACGGCGACGACGGCGAGGACGAGGTGATCATTTCCTGTGGCGGCGGGGCGGTCGCGGAAAACCTGCTGTCGGCGGCGCTCGAAGCACGGCCGCTTTCGAGGCGCGCGGAGGATACGCCATGGCGCGTCCTGATCGGCCATGACATCTCCGACGACGCCTTTGCCATCTACAAGAAAAGCGCGGCCGACGGCGTGATCGTCGAGCGGGCGCGCAGGGATTTCCCCGAGCTTCTGAAGCGTGCGCGGCTGTCCGTGAGCCAGGCCGGCTACAACACGGTGCTCGACATCCTGATTGCCGGAGTGCCGGCCGTTTTCGTCCCCTTCGCGCAGGTCAACGAGACGGAGCAGAGCCAACGCGCCGAAGCACTCGCCCATCATGGCCGCGCCGTGGTCGTGCCCGAAGCGGGACTGACCCCGGAACAGCTTTCGGCGGCCGTAGACGACGCACTTGCCCTGCCCCGCAGCCACCATGAGGTGCTGCTCGGCGGCGCGGAAAAAAGTGCGGAGATCCTTCTCCAGGACATGCGGGAGCGCGCGCGATGATGTCAGACCTGGAGCGTTTCAAGGACGAGTTGACCGCACATCTCGACTGGTTCGCCGAACGGGGACGCAGGGTCCGCTTCTGGTGGCGGGACGACGACGCCGTCGAGCCGACGCCGGCGCTCGACCGGATGCTGGAGATCGCCAACCGCCACGAGGTGGATGTCGCCCTGGCCGTTATTCCGAAAGACGCGACCGAAGCCCTGGCCAACCGGCTTCAAGCAGAACCGCATGCGCTGGTTCTGCAGCATGGCTGGCAGCACCGGAATTTCCAGCGCAAGGATCTCGGCGAAAAATCCGCAGAACTTGGCTCGCGGCGAGACCCGGAAGAACTGATGGCGCAGATCGAGGACGGCAAGGCGCGGCTGGAAACGCTCTTCAACGGCAAATTCATTCCCGCCGTGGTGCCGCCCTGGAACCGGATCGACCCGGCGATCTCGCGGCTCCTGCCGGAAATCGGTCTGCCCGGCCTGTCCACCTTCACCTGGCACAATTTCCCGCGTGCCCACCAGGTCCAGTCCCATGTCGATATCCTGAAATGGAAAAAACAGGTGCGGTTCATCGGCTGGGAAAGCGCCCGCCTGCGCTTCGACCTGCAGCTCACCCGCCGCCGGAATACAGGCGGCGAGCCTCTCGGCGTCCTGACCCACCATCTGGCCCATGACGACGGCTGCTTCGCGTTCCTGGAGGAATTCCTGGCGATCGCCGCGCATCACGAGGGAGCGGAATGGCCGGAGGTGAAGAGACTGTTTGAAGATCCGGGGATGACCTGAGCGCGCAGGAATTTCTCCACCTGATGCAACAGAAGAAGGTGAATCGACCTAGGATGAGATGCTGACCAAGCCATCTCCTCTCCAGTCACGGACCCAGACATGCCGGACACGCTCTATCTCCTCGCGCCGGGTTTTTCCGATCCGGCCTATCCGGACAAGATCTTTTACTGCTGGCACTGCGCACTGATGGAGGGCGTGCTGGCGTCGTTTCCCGGCCTTGCCGGGAAGCTCGACGTCCGGCGCATTCCCTGGCCGAAACCGCGGCAGGAGCTCATCGACCTGCTGGGAGAGGAGAACCAGAGCCTGCCGGTTCTCGTTCTTGCCGAAGGCGGGTTCATCGATGACAAGGACGGAATCCTGGCCGCCCTGACGGAGCGCCATGGATTTCCGCATCCCCATCCCTGATTTCGGCCGGTTTCCGGCAAGGCGGCCCTGATGGACGTTCTTCTGATCATCGACATGCAATGCGGCCTGCTCGAAGGCGAGGAAAAGCAGGATCTGGCCGGTGTGATCGCGCGCATCAATCTGATCTCCGGGGCTGTCCGCGCGTCGGGAGGGGCCGTCGTCTGGATCCGGCATTGCGGCCGGGCGGGAGAAGGATTCGAGCGGCAGACGCCGTCCTGGGAGTTTCTTCCCGGCCTCACCCGGCAACCGCGGGACATCGTGGTGGAGAAGACCTTCAACGACGCCTTTGCCGGGACAATTCTGGACGACACCCTGACGGGGCTCGCCCCGTCGCGCCTGCTGATCTGCGGCTGGGCGACCGATTTCTGCGTCGACTCGACCGTTCGTTCAGCGGTCGCGCACGGCTATCCGGTGACCGTGATCCGCGATGCGCATACTCTTGCGAACCGCCCCCACCTTGACGCGCCGCAGGTCAAAGAGCATCACCACTGGCTCTGGACGAACCTGATCGCCGAAACCCCTGTCCGCCTGCTCGATGCCCAGGACCTCCTGGAGGAGTGAGCGGCGATCCGCGGCCGCGTTTTCCAAGGCGGTAAAAAGGCGCTTGAGTTACCCGGCGTAAAGGTCAATTCTGACGGTGAGAGACCATTCCGGGCGCTTCGATGGCTGAAAACGACGGCATAAGCGACGCTGAGATACGCGCCGAGCTGGAGACGATCCTCTCCTCCCAGAGCTTCATCCAGTCGCAGTCCTCCAGCGCGTTCCTGCGCTACATCGTGACCGAAAGCCTGGAAGGACGGGCAGACAGGCTCAAGGGCTACACGATTGCCGTGGAGGCCCTGGGCAGGCCGGATTCCTTCGATCCCGCCAACAACCCGCTTGTCCGGGTCCAGGCCAAGCGCCTGAGAGATCTCCTGGACCGCTATTACCTCGAGGAAGGACGGGAAACCAACCTCCGGATCGCCCTGCCCGTGGGATCCTATGCGCCGGATTTCCAACGCCGCGAGGCGGAAGACACCGCGTCCGGCCTCGCCCCCGCCCCTCCGGGAGACGGCGCGATACGGGAAGCTGCCGTCCCGGCCGTTCCGCCTGTCGAGCCGGCTGCGCCACTTCCCGGGCACTCCGGCATTGCCGGCTTTCAGGGAGGTTCGGGAGAAAGCCGTTCCGGCAAGCGCCCACGCCGGAAAGCGCTCTGGCTCGTTCCGGGGCTTGCCGCAGTACTTGCCCTTGCCGCCATAGGCGCGACCTATCATTTCGGACTGTTTTCCTCCCCCCTGGCCTCTCACAAGCAACGCCTGGCGCTGATAGCGGGAGACCGCAAGGATGTGCGCGGACGGGACGCCAGCCAGGTGCTTCCGCTGATCGAGTTCTCGATCACGGCGGAAGAGAAGATGCCGGCCTGGTTCAGCAGCGAGCGTTACCTGGAACGCCTGCAGTCCTTTGCCGTCCGGTTCGACGAAACGGTCGTCGTCCGCAGCCAGCCCAGCTACAGCGCAGGTCAGCCCGGCCAGCCGCATTACCAACTGGACTACAGGCTGTTCTACCGGGAAGGCCGCGTGCTTGCGACGGTCATGGTCACGGACACCAGGGACGAACGGCTGGTCGCCTCCCTCAGTTTCACCATCCTGCCGGGCAACGCGGGAAGCTACCTGCCCGATGTCTACCGCAAGACGCCGGAGGACCTGCGCGCGCTCCGCTCGGTCATTCAGCCTTCGGGCATCCTGTTTACGGATATCGGCAAATTGACCGGGATCAGCGCGCCGCTGGCCTGCCTGCAGTCGGCTTACCGGTACTACAACGATTCAACCGCGCAGAACCATTTGAATGCACGCAGCTGCCTGGAGGACACGATCCGCGAAAACCCGCGCCTGTCGCAGGCCTACAGCATGCTTGGCGCGATGTATATGAGCGAGTACAGGCAGAACCTCAACCCCCTGCCCGGCGATCCGATGGAACGCGCCGAGGCTGCACTGCGCAAGGCGATCCTGCTTTCGCCCTTGTCCTCCACCGCCTATCAGAACCTGGAAAGCTTCCATATCATCCGCGGCAGCATGGGTCCGGCGATCGAGGCGGGCAAACGGGCCCTCGCGCTCAATCCGGACGATATCGAGGCCATCGGCAATTTCGGCAGTCTACTGGCCCGCGTGGGACGCTACCAGGAAGCCCTCGCCTATCTGGACCGGGCCATCGGCGAATATTCCGTGCCGCCGCAATGGGCACATTATTACGCGTTTCTGGCGCGCAACAATCTGGGCCGCACCGGGGAAGCCGATGTGCATGCAAGGCAGTTTCTGGGAACCCGCAGTTCTCTTTACCTCACTGCTGTCATTCTTTCGGCTTGGCATCAGGGCGACGACAATGCCCGAAAAAGGGCTATCGAGACGCTCCTTGAAGTCGAACCGGACCTGAAGGAGTCCCCCTATCAGCCGTTCCGGAGACGCGGATTGACGGACCCCGTCATCACAAGACTCCTCCAGGACCTTCAGGCAGCCGGGGTCGGCGTCAATCCGGACGTCCTGAAAAGCTGATATTTTTCAATCATGAAACCGTTTCATGACGTGAAGTAAACCGTTACATCCTGTCAAAGCGGGACGGTTTCACGTAGCAAAGAGCCATCGAATACGGCGTCGCCTGACAGATGCCGTCAGGGAATTGCCCAACGGTGGCCGCAAAATCTCCCATCGGTTCTGCTTCAGTGCAACCGGGCCAGAGGGACGGAAAACGGCCAGCACTTGCGCTTTCATTCACGCGGTTTCGAACCGCAGACGGTTCCGCCTTCGACGGAGCCGCCCCGAACCTATGTGTGGACTGTCATGTTATTTAAAGATGTGCTCGCTCTGGAAAACCGGGAATACAGCATCGGAGAGCTGTCTTCCTGGTACGACGTAACCCTGCGCACCATCCGCTACTACGAGCAGGTGGGGCTGATCGCACCGGAAAAGAAAAACCCCGTTCAGCGTGTCTTCCGCAAGGCGGACGTCCTGCGGCTGGATTTCATCATCCGCAGCCGGTCGGTCGGTTTGACCATCAAGCAGATCCAGTCCCTGGTCAGGCTTATGGACCGCGGTGACGACGCCGGTTTTCAGACCACTCTGAAAGAGACCCTGAAACAGCGGCAAGATGAAATCGAATACGAACGCCAGACCGTCGAAAAACAGCAAGCCGACGTCGAGGACTGGCTGACGTCGCTTTCTCCCGCGAATACGCACTGCCTCATGGATCAGGTGGGAACACGTTAATAATATCCGGATCAACCGGAAAATATGTGCACGTGCTCCTCCCACCCCCGCTCCGGCGCCCTCCCACGCCGGGGCGGACCCTCTTCCGGATAAAACAAGAACCGGACGCGTGGCCCCATCGTCACGACGCGCAGTTTCCCTCTGTTACCTGGAGGGAACTGCGTTTTTCTTTTCCCCAAGTCATGCCATGACGCGAACGACAGGCGTTCTGATTGAACTGGCGCTGCCGCCACAAGATGGACCTGCCGCAGCCCCCCTTCCCCCTCGCGGTCAGGACCATCGTATTTGACCAAGAAAGTCTGTGACTGGTCCTCTGTAACCTCTCCCATGGGGAGAGGTCGGAGCGCAGCTCCGGGTGAGGGGTTTAGGCCTCTCCGTCTTTTCTAACGTTTTAACCCCTCACCCCAGCCCTCTCCCAATGGGAGAGGGAGTCATGCACTGCCAAATTCGATAGCCCTGCCCTCAAGGGGAGAGAAGAGTGGCAAATTCAAAGCCCACGACTGTTTCGGTGATTTCCCTTTTTGCGGACACGAGATCCTCAAGCCCTGGCATGCTATTGAAAGAATTTTGAGGGACCTACTCAGCCGCTTCCGCCTGCTCCTGGCGCAGGAGACTGCCGTATCGTTTCCTGAGCAGCGCAAGTTTCGGATCGATATAGGTCTTGCAGAAGGGCCGGTCGGGGCCGGAGGCGTAGTAGTTGCGGAAACGTTCGTCGGAGATCTTGAAGGCGGTGAGCGTCAGGATCTTGGTCACCAGCGGCGCGTCGAAACTCCTTTGCAGCGTGCGCAGGATCCGGCCGACCTTCACTCCCGTTCCGGCATCGTAGACATAGACCGCACTGCGGTATTTGCCGCGCATCTTGTGGTGCGAGGTGCTGGCATGGGTGCGCAGGTGGATTTCCAGCAGCACGTTCAGCGGCAGACGGACCGGATCGAAGGTGACGACGACAGCTTCCGACCAGCCGTCGTCCGGCGGATCGGAGCGTATGAAGCCCTGCTCCACCCGGGAAATGCCCACAATTGCCTGAAAGACGGCTTCGGTGCACCAATGGCATCCGCCGCCCAATCCGATTTTCACCTCAGCCTCCGCAGTCAAGCCGCTTCCCTCCGAGTTTGCCGCCGGCCGTAGTATTTGCAAAACGCCTTGGCCGAGATTCCCCCAAAGCAGTTTGCGCCAATGTGATCGCAGGACCCTTGGCGTTCCTTCTCTGTGAAACTAGGATCGGCTCAGCCCACCGCAATGGAGACGGCATGTCCCACGATCACGACCACGACCATTCCGAGCTGTCCGATATCGAGCTGCGCGTGCGCGCGCTTGAGACATTGCTGACGGAAAAGGGCTATATCGACCCTCCGGCTCTGGACGAACTGATCGAGACCTATGAGACCAGGGTCGGACCGAAGAACGGCGCGAGGGTTGTCGCGAAGGCCTGGACGGATGAAGACTACCGGGCGCGCCTCCTGAAGGATGCCACGGCGGCCATTGCCGAACTCGGCTTCACCGGACGCCAGGGCGAGCATATGGTCGCGGTGGAGAACACCGGCAAGACGCACAACATGGTCGTCTGCACGCTCTGCTCCTGCTATCCGTGGGCGGTGCTCGGCCTGCCGCCGGTCTGGTACAAATCCCCGCCCTACCGCTCCCGCGCCGTGCGCGACCCGCGCGGCGTCCTGAAGGAATTCGGCGTCAGCCTGCCGGAAGACAAGGAAATCAGGGTGTGGGATTCGACGGCGGAAGTGCGCTATCTGGTGATCCCCGAGCGCCCGCCCGGGACCGACGGCTGGAGCGAGGAAGAGCTTGCGGAGCTGGTGACCCGCGACAGCATGATCGGCACCGCCCTCGCAACCTCCCCGCTCAAGGAGGACCTCTCGGCATGAACGGCGCACAGGATCTCGGCGGCCAGATGGGCTTCGGCCCCATCGAGCAGGAAGCGAACGAGCCGAATTTCCATGAAAAATGGGAGGAACGGGCTTTCGCGATTACCCTGGCGATGGGCGCGACCGGCAGCTGGCCGCTCGACGCCTCGCGCTATGCGCGCGAAACCCTGCCGCCCGCAGAATATCTTTCCTCCAGCTACTACGAGATCTGGGCCAAGGGCCTGGAAAAGCTGGTGGTGGCGAGCGGCCTCGTCACCGACGAGGAGCTAGGGCAAGTCAAGGTTCTCGTGCCGGCCAAACCTGTCAACAAAATCCTGAAAGCGGACGAAGTCGCCGGTGCGCTCGCCAAGGGCGCCCCGGTCGACCGGCCCGAAAGCCAGCCGGCCCGCTTTCAGGTCGGCGACAGGATCCGCACAAAGCGGATGCATCCGGAACACCACACCCGCCTGCCCCGCTACGCCCGCGATGTCGAGGGCGTCATCGAGACGGTACACGGTGTCCATGTCTTTCCCGACGCCAACGCCCACGGCAAGGGCGAACAGCCGACCTGGCTCTATGGCGTCGCCTTCAAGGGCACCGACATCTGGGGACCGGACAGCGATCCCAAGTTGAGCCTGCGCATCGACCTGTGGGAGCCCTATCTTGACCTTGCCTGACGATGTGCAATCGACGCCCCGCCTGCCGCTCGACCAGGACGGCGGACCGGTCTTCACGGCTCCGTGGGAGGCACGGGTCTTCGCCATGACCCTCCAGACCCATCAGGCGGGCGTCTTTTCCTGGAGCGAATGGACGCAGGCGCTCGGCGCCGAACTGGCGCGGGACGGCGACGGCAGCCGGGAAACGCTCGACTATTACGACCACTGGCTGGCCGCGTTCGAAAAGCTCCTGACCGCGAAGGGCGTTGCCGGGGCGAACCAGCTCGCCGCGCTGAAGGATGCCTGGGACGCGGCCGCGAAGGCCACGCCGCACGGCAAGCCGATCGAACTCAAGGGGCCGGGAGGCTGACATGCGCCTGAAGCTGCCCCCAGCCGCCGTTTTCGTGATCGCGGTCATCCTGCTTTATGCCGGCGCCTGGCTTTTTCCCGGGCTTAGCCTTGCCTTTGCCGGACAAAAGGTCCTGACCGTCCTCTTGCTGATTGCGGGCGGCCTGTCAGGCGCCCAGGCGGTCCTCGTCTTTTTCCAGAACAAGACCACCATCGATCCGAGGGTGCCTGAAACGGCAACCGCCCTGGTGACCGCCGGCGTCTACAGGATCAGCCGCAATCCGATGTATCTCGGGCTCCTCCTGCTGCTTCTTTCCGTCGCGGTTCATCTCGGTACGCTGACGGCGGCGATCGTCGTTCCCGCCTTCGTCTGGTTCATGACGGAATTTCAGATCAAACCGGAGGAGGAAAAGCTCTCCGAAATTTTCGGCGAGGCCTACCGGGACTATCTGACACGGGTCCGGCGCTGGATTTGAGAGAGCGGAGGTCTGCGCATCCTTGATCATCCTTCGAGACTGCGCCTTGCGCTTCCTCAGGATGAGGTTGGTGGGTCAATCGGAGCGGCGTCTTGAAGGATCGGCCGCAATCCGGCCGGTCAGGCGCGGAGCCGTGCCATCGCGTAGGCGTCAATGAGTTCGCCGCGCCAGCGCGCATAGCTCCTGAGCGTGCCTTCGATGTCGAAGCCGAAGCCCTGATAGAGCCTGACGGCGTGCTCGTTCCTGACCCAGACGACCAGAGAGACCCGTTCGAGCATCAGCCAGTTGTCGGCGAGATCGAGAACCGCCGCCACGAGCGCCCGTCCGATACCCCGGGCCTGAAGATCCTCGCGGACGACGATCATGTTGAGCTCGCCCGCATGGCCATGGCGCGGGTGTTCGGGGTGGGTGACGAGTTCGGCGAACCCGACCGCTTCGCCATCCGCCTCGGCGACAAGCGTGTGCGTACCGGGCTTCGGCGCAAGGCGTGCCTCGGTTGATCCGAGCGGAGCAAAGGGAAGACGCATGGAACCGTCGACCACGTGCGGACTTGTCAGGATGGCGTGGATCGCAGGCGCATCTCCGGGTTCGACATGGCGGATCGTGCAGTCCATCGGAGTTTTCCCTCGAACGGTGGGGCGCAAGCCACACAGACTATCATGCATGTCCGGCGATGATGCTTCCGGTGCGGATCGCATGCGCAGTCTGCGCTCAGATTTTGCCGTGATATTGGACATGATCGGCTTTCCTTCTCTCAAGCGAAGCTCGGTCAGGCGACCCCGGCACGCTCTCGCGTACAGGCCGCGCCTATGGCGTCAAGGTGGCGATGGTCGGTGCCGCAGCAACCGCCGAGCACGACGAGATTGGGCAGCAGGCTCCGCAGATCGGCATAGTCGTTTCCGAGTTCCGCCGGATTGCCGGCATCGAGCTCTTCCGCCTCGTCGAGTTCGGCATGGCTCAGCCGGGATGCGTTCGCGCGCAGGCCGCATAGCCGCCGCAGCCAGTCGCCACCCTCCGCAAGCCGGTCGCGAAAATGGTCGGGATGAGCGCAGTTCAGCATGAAATAGGCGGCGGCAGACGCCGTGGCGTTGTCGACGGCATCGATAGCCTCGCCGAGCGGCGTGCCGTCCGGCAGGCGCCCGTCGGTCTCCACGGTAAACGAGATGACGACGGGAAGGCCCGCGGCGGCGGCCGCGCGGACGACGCCGATGGCTTCGGGAACGTTGGTCATGGTGATTGCCGTGACCATCTCGGCGGCGGTCAGCGCGAAGGTGCCGATCTGGACGGCATGGTAGCGCTCGGCCTCGGCCGGCGACATCAATGCGCCGGGATCGTAGCCGTCACCGCGCGGGCCGACGCAGCCGCTGATCACGGTGGGAGTGCCGGGGTATTCGAGCCTGACCTCTTCCAGAAGCGCGATGGCGTCGCGGTTGGCTTTTGCGAGTTCCGTATCCGAATACCCGAGCAGTCCGCCCCAGTCGGGGCTTGCACGCCAGGTCGCGCTTTCGAAGATGAACGGCGTCCCGTGCCGTTCCGCGATCCCGGCGTGCCGCCGGTAGTAGCGGCGGAGCGCTTCGCGGCCCGCCTCCGACCGCAGGAGGTCGAAGGCGGCGAAGAACGGCAAGTCGAGGCCTTCCTCGAAGATCAGGGTCGTCTCGATACCGCCGTCGGTCAGCACGATGTCGCCGGTCAGATGCGGAAGCACAGTCAGGGTATGTGTCATTTCAGGTCTCCTCGAAAATTCGGCCGGCGGCACATGCCGGCACCGCCATGACGGCTGCTAAAGCCATTGGCTGCCGCAGAAATGCGGTGCCGCCGTGGGAAGTTCGACGTTGCAGTTGGGATTGTCCTCGCCGCGAACGGGAAAGAGATAAGGCGACTTTTTTTTGTCCTTGTCTTTCGCCGCGTAAAAGGTGCAGTTGGTGAATACCGTCGAGCACACGGTCCGGCCGCCCTGGTTGCCACCCAGCAGCTTGATCCCCTTCAGTCCCCTGGTATTGAGATGCGTGGTCTGGCCGGATGGCAGATCGCCCGGCTCGTCAAGAAATGCGACGTGGTGCCAATTCTTGGAGTTGCTCTTGAGAACGATGACACAGCCGCGGACCGGTTCCTGCAGGGCTTTGAACCGCCAGAGATCCCGCCTCCTGAACGAGAAGGCGCCGGTGCTGCCGGTGTGGCTGTAGCCGGTCGTGTGGAGGCAATAGTTGACGAAGGCGGCACACCAGGCACGCCCCTCGGTTTTCCGGTGGGCGTGATTGTCCAGTTCCCACACCTTCTCTCCCATGTAGGGACAGGCTTCGAAATAGCCGTCGTCGACCTGACTGGCACTGCCCTTGACGGCCTTGCCGTCCTCGCCGATCCAATGGGCCGTCTGTTGCGCCAGCGCGACATCCATCCAGGGCGTCGGACCATTCGATATGGCGGGGGAAACCGCACGGACCGGCGACGTCCTGGGCAGCGCCTTGGGCAACCAGGGAGGCTGCGCCATACTGCCGGGGCCGGCCTTCGCCAGCGGCAACATGCGGCGCCAGGTATCCGTGCCGAGCATGCCGTCGGTCTTGAGCCGTTGGTCTGCCTGAAACCTGGCGACATACTGGCCGAAATCCTCGGGCAGAATGTTGCCATTCGCGATTTTGAGAACGTGGCACACGCCCGGCCAGTGGCTCGACCAGCCGATGCGGCGGGCGTGTTTGCGGTTGTAATGCCCCGCCTTGGCCGCCTTGTGCGGTGGCAGGATCTTCGGCGCGGCCTGCCGGTTGGCCTCGATCTGTACGCCGATGATGTTGGCTGATAACACTTCGTTTCTCCGATATACAGCGCCGCGGTCCCGCGGCTCGGGCCGGAAAAGCGCCATGTGGCGTTCTCCGTTGTTTCCGGCGGCGACATTGCCTGTTCCACCGTCTCAAGACCGTCTCAAAGCGTCCCGTTTCCCGTCGCACCGGCGTGAAATCGACGCTAAACTGGCGTTATGGACGACCGGACCGGCCAAAACGGAGCGATCGGGCTCAGGCTCATCGGCGGGCTTGACGTGCGGCTCGGCAGCCGAACGCTCGCCTTTCCGACACGCCATTGCAGCCTTCTGCTCGCCGTCCTGGCGCTTTCGCCGGGGCGGACGATGGCGCGCGAGCGGCTCGCCTCGCTTCTGTGGAGCGAACGCGGCGACGATCAGGCGATGGCGTCACTGCGGCAGACGCTCTACCGCCTGAGAAAAGTCTTCCAGGACATCGAACCGCCGATTCTGACTGTCGACCGCCGGGTGGTGTCCGCTCCCGGGATCCGCAGCGACGTCGACGACCTTCGACGCGCCATGGCTGCGGACCCCGCCACCGTCGCGGGACTTTATGGAGGTCCCCTTCTGGCCGGCTGCGGCCGGGTCGACCCTGCACTCGACGACTGGCTGCGGACGGAGCAGGCCGTGCTTTCGGAACAGGTTTCCAACGCGCTCCGGTCCTACGCGGCCCAATGCACCGAAGCCGGCCGCCATGCAGAGGCGGCGGAGACGGCGGCAGCGCTGCTGCGCATCGACCCGCTGGACGAACCGGCGGCCCGTCTGAGGATGGCGGCGCTGATGGAAACGGGTCAGTTCCCTGCGGCGCTTGCGCTCCATGACGACCTCGCGACCCGTTTGCAGGAAGAGCTTGGGGTCGACCCCGAACCCGCCACGCTCGCCTTGCGGGAGGAGCTGCTGGCGCGGCGCGAAACCACAGAAGCCCCTCGGCTTGACGTTCCGGCAACAGGAAAGCCGCAGGCTTCCGCCGCCCCTGCACAGCGATTGCAGCGTTCTGCCGTCTCCATCGTGGCGTTCGCCCCCCAAGGCACGGGCGGAGATCCGGAAGCTTTCGCAGAGGCGATTGGTGCCTTGCGGGATCAGATCGGCGGTTCCCTCGACGGTGCCGGTTGCCGGGTTCTCGGACCGGCCGGTCAAGTGCTGACGGTGATGTTCGGCGGGACGGAAAGACACGCCGTCGACGCCGCGCTGCTCGCATGGCAGTTGCGTGCCACGGACATCGATGCCGGCATCGGCGTGGCGACGGGCCTTGCGATTGTGAGCGAATGCGAAGGGTCGTTCACTGCCGCCCCGGAGGGCGCGGGCCCCGTGATAGCCGCCGCAAGCGCCCTGGCGGTCTCGGCCGGCCCGTCCGGCGTTCTGCTTTCGCCCGAGGTTGCGGAAGCCGCGCGCGGGTATTTCCTCGTGGAACCGGCGGATGCGGGCGCCCGCATCGTCGGGACGACCGGAGCCCTGAACCGCTGGGAGGCATGGCGCGGGCGGCCCTCCGCACCTTTCGTCGGACGCGCCGCCGAAATCGGCGCTCTTGAAGCAATGCTCGATCATGCCAGGGCGGGTGACGGGCGTGTCGCCGCCGTCGTTGGCGATGCGGGCATCGGCAAATCGCGGCTCGTGCACGAATTCCTCAACGGCCCGTCCGCCCGCCGTTGCAACTCCCTCGGGATCACATGCGCCGAGCGCATGAAGGGGCAGCCCTTCGGGCCCATCCCCCGGCTCCTGTCGGACTGGCGGGAGCGTTTCGGCACGGACCGGCTCGATGCCGACTGCCGGCAGGCGCTTCAGGCCCTTCTCGGCGAAACCGTGCCGCCCGGCTGGCAGGAGCTGGATGCGCCGGACCGGCGGCGTCGCATCGTCGACCTCGCCCGCGCCGTGATTGCAGATGCCTGCCAAAGCGACCCGCTCATTTTCGTTGTCGAAGACCTGCACTGGGCCGACAGCGAGACCGAAGCTCTGCTCGACGCTGTCGTCCACGATCTCAACGGCGCTCCGATCCTGCTCGTTGCGACCTACCGGCCTGAACACCGCGGACGATGGGTCGGCCGGAGCGTGTTCGAATTGCTGCGGCTGCGCCCTCTCCCGCCGGACGCGGTCGAACGCCTGATCGCCGGCCTCGGCGGTGATCCGGAGGCGCTGAGAGCCCGCGTGACGGACAGCGCCGGAGGCATTCCGCTGTTTGTGGAGGAACTGGTTCGCACCGAACTGGCGCGCCCCGACGGCACAGGCACACCGGCGACGATCGCGGATGTCCTGTCGGCACGGATCGCGCAGATGGAGGCTCCGGCCCGCCGGCTGCTTCAGGAGGCCGCCATACTCGGAATGGAAGCGCCGCGCGATCTGCTCGCCCGGTTCCATGGCGAGGCGACAGAGGAATTCTCCTCGGCGCTCGATGTGCTTCTTGCAAGCGAATTGCTGGTGGGGAGCGGACCGGCCGGCGGCCGCGTGATCCGCTTCCGGCATGCGCTGATCCACGAGGTCGCCTTTGACACGCTTCTGCGCCGCGACCGGCGGCACCTCCACCGGCAGGCGCTGGATCTACTCACGGAAACCGGCGCCGAGCCTGCGACGCTCGCCTTTCACGCCGAGGCCTGCGAAGACTGGACGGCCGCCGCGGCCTGGTTCTGCAAGGCGGGCGACGGCTATGCGGAGATAACCGCCTGCAGGGAGGCGCGGGACGCTTATCGGCAGGCCCTCGAAGCCGAACGGAAGCGCGGTGCGGACAACAACCGCACCGAAGTCGAACTCCATCTGCGGCTGCGCCCGGTCCTCGTTCCGCTTGGCGACTATGGGCAAGCGCGCAATCATCTCGACAGGGCAGAAGAGCTGCTGTCCACGCTGGACCATCCACCGCTTGAGGCTGCCGTCCATATCTCGAAGAGCTATCTCTTCAGCACCCACGGCGAACTGGACAGGGCCGTTGCCTCGGCCGAGCAGGCGGCAGGAGCACCTGCGATTGAGTCCTTCCGGGCCGCGGAAGCGCGGCTGGCACTGGGACAGGCTCTCAGTCTGCGCGGCGATATCGAGGGAACGCGGCAGGCCCTGCTGCCGGCCCTGCCGTTCTACGATGCCCATCCGAAGGAGCGGTTCGGCCAGACAGGCACACGGTCGGTATGGTGTCACGGCCACCTGGCCCATGTCGGCTGTCTGGCGGGCGACCTCGAAACGGCCGAAGAACATGCCGTCCGGGCTGCGTCGCTTGCCGAGGGAACGGGACGGCCACTGGACCGGATCTTTTCGATGCACAGGCATGGCGAGGTTCTCATGGAGCGAGAGGACTTCGAAGGCTCGGCGGCGCTGATGGAGGATGCCATGCGGATCGCCATGCGCGTGGATGCGCCGCTGTTCACGGTCTGGTTCGGATGCGATCTCGCACCGGCTTACGTTGCACTCGGGCGCCTCGAGGATGCCCGCCGCCTGCTGGCCCTGCAGGAACCGGAAGCGCGCCGTTTGTCGCTGCAGCAGTTTTCGGCATGCCTGGCCCTCGGACGGGGCGAACTCCTGCTCGCGGAGGGCGAGGTGGCGGAAGCCGGCAGGCACGCCGATGCGGTGCTAAAGATAGCGCGAAAGGCTGGTTACCTGGCTTTGGAGACCGCCGCGATGCGGCTCGCCGGAGCGGTCGAACGGCTTTGCCGTGGCGAAACCGGCACGCTGCAGGCCGCGGCGGATCTCTCCGACAAGCACGGCTTTGCCGGCGCGGCGCGGCGCGCCCGGGCACTGATGGAGCTGCCGTGAAACCCGAGCCGTTCGGTTTGACTCTGATCCAGAGGAGAAGCGTTCGGATGACTTTGGCAACACAGCAGCCGGCCCATCCTTCGAGACAGCGTCAGCAGCTTCTCGAAGGATGGGCTACACCCACAAAACGAACCGGGATCCCGACAGCAAGATAGAAAACGCCAATCGGGCCTCCGGCGGTCAAACCTATCTCACCGGCTTCACCAGCCGCATGCGCCAGGTGACGCCTTTTTTGTCGGAGACGAGGCGGTAGTCGTCGAGGACCTCCCATTTGCTCTCGTCGTCGGTTGCCTGCCACAGGCTGTTGATCAGCTTGTTGGCGCCCGATTCCGGCCGTTTCGGGGAATACATGGAGAGCGCGATGACGCCGTCTGCCTTCAGGAACGGCACGTAGCGGCTGACGACAGCGGCCGGATCGTCGGCGAAGTGCAGGACTTCGTTGAAGACGATTGCCGAGAAGCTCTCTCCCGGTTGCGGCTCGAACGTGTGCATGTCGCCCGCTCGCAGGGACGCGATGTCCGGGTCCACATTGGCGATCTGAAGCGAAGCCGGAGACAGGTCCATGCCGACATAGCGCCGGATACCCATCGGCTGCAGGCGTTCATAGAGCAACCCCTCGCCGCAGCCGATATCGAGCACTTCCTCCATGGAACCGGTCAGATTGAGCCACATGCCGATGATGCCGTAGCGGCCGCTTTCCGGCAGAGAGCGCAGAAAGGCCCAGCGTCCGGCTTCGTATTCCTCATCCCAGCCTTCGGCGGTGGTGGCGTTTTTCGACATCGATGCTTCCTAACGGCTAGATCAACGGACGTTCAACCGGAACCGATTGGACGTCCAAAAGTTGATCGATCTTAAAGTGTTCGAGCATCTTGTCTGCGTTCACTTGAACGCAGGATGCTCCAGGGCGGCCGGCACGGTCCGCCTGAACACACGGTTTCAGCCATCCCTTAAGGGGAAGCGGGCGCCGGCGCAATTCCCTTGTGCATCATTCAGGCCGGTAAAGCCGGCGGCATCAAAGCAAATTCGAGGCGATATCGATTTTTTCCCTGAATCCGGATGGGTCCAGGAAGACGGCATCCTTAAACAGCTTCTGCAGATACCGGTCCTTGTACGAATCGCACATATTGTGATGCACCAGCAAATAGGACGGCTCCTGTGCATCGCAGATCACCGGCACCTTTTCATCGACCTTAAGGTGGTTGCCCAGATCCAGCACGGTTGCCGGCATGCATTTCCAGCGCTTTGACGTCAGGTCGTAACTGTTCACATAGGCGAGCCCTTGCGCATTTTTAGGGTACTCATAGTCGATGAAATTCTTCAGTTTGGCGCGTTCCGGCTCATAGGTTGCCAGGTATCCTTTTGAAAAGGAGACGCACATGCCGCTGAACTCCGGCTTCACGTAAGCCTTCAGCCGGCGCAGAAACGTGGAGCAAAGGCCGTCGTCGTCATCCAGACGGACCGTGGCGACCGGGACATGAGCTTCCCTGCCCGCCGGCGCCGTTTCTTCCACAAAACGCGCCGCGTCTACGGCGAATTCCGGTGGTGTGCCGGGATCAACTTCAATCACCTCGATCCACGCATCCCCGGCCGTTTCACGCATCAGCCGGTCTACGTAACACTTCGGCATCAGGTTCGAAATGTAGATGAACAAGCGCACTTCCGCAGGGTCGATGCCACCAACCTGTGCTCGCAGGGACGGTAGGGTCAAATTCAGCAGAAGGTTTTCGTGAACATTCAAACGTTCAACGGCGAACAGTTTTCGTTTGTAGTTTTCGAATTCATCTCCCTTGGCGATTTTGAAATCCAAAGGAGTGCATTCATTACGCTCTCTCAGAATTATACTGTAGCGTAATTGAATTACAATCGACAAACTACTCACCTCCTTCCATCAACTCGCGTGCTCAGAGAAATCTGTTCTTCGATTTCCAAGAAAGAATTGTCAATATTACCTATCATTACGGCAAAATTTAGCAAACACAAGTCATCAAGGCGAAAGTCCTCGACCTCCGATTGCAAAATTAATTCCATTGCCGCAGACTTGGCATGTAGGATCTTCATTTGCCTGGATTTCTATTTTTGCGGGCCGAGCGTGCAGGCAAGCGCGTCGCCGGGAAAGTTGCAGACCCTCCGCACGGACGAAACCGATTGCAATTGTTGAGCCCCGGCTGACGGACTTCAATCGATGGCGAACCTTGTTCGCCGCGCCGCGCCCGTCTCACAGCCCGGCTCGTGAAGCAGCATCAGGAGACCAGCGTTGAATTCTCAAAATTTCCGGATCGCATTGTTCGCAGCGTTACAGGCCTTGCGTTTGCAGGAGCTTCTTCTCGAAAGGAAAAAACAGCCTTACGGAAATGAAGAGGAACTGCCTGAAAACCGCCAATCCTACCGTGAGCGGATAACGCATGAGCTTGAACAGTCGTTTCTGGAGATAGTAGAATCGGCCGATATCGCGACGACCTTTGAAGTCGGCGCCCATGAAGCTTCGTTCAGCCTGGAGATTTCCTCCAGAAGGCAAGACATTGACTGTTACGCTTTTGAAGCAAATCCGGTTGTTTACAACAAATTCAGGAGCACTATTGAGAAGAAAGGCGTCATTTACCTCAACGAAGCCATCTCCAACCGAGACATGCAGACGGTTTTCAGCGTTCCCCTCAAGGACGATGGCAAGCATGCAAAGAAGCTCGGCAGTCTCTCCAAAGACAATGATTTTGAACGTTTTAACCGGTACACGCTTCAAGCCTCGAAGCTCGACCGGTTCAAAGAAAACATTGCCGGGAATTGCGCCCTCTGGATAGATGTCGAAGGGCATGCGGGAGAGGTTATCGAGGGCGCTGCGGAAATTCTGGAATCATGTGTGGCGATTTACGTCGAAATGGAAACACGCCAGAGATGGGAAAATCAAAAAACGGATGTAACGATTATCGAGCACTTACTTCAATTCGGTTTCGTTCCCATCATGAGAGATATCCAACGTTTCAACTGGCAATATAACGCGGTCTTTGTTCATCACTCGATACTTCACCAGGTAACCAACAATAGAATTTTGCAGAAATGGAACGAAACCGTCCTCCTGCCTGAAGATCATGCTTCAGAGATTGCCTGAAATGCGGAGGTATCACCCTGTCCATGTTCATCTTGGCCTGACCGCGCGCAAGACGCTCTGGATCTTGGCACTGGTGTCCGGCTTAAGTCGCATCATTGAACGCATGGCGTTGAGACCGCGGGAAAACTCTCACCAGTTCAACAATGGGCACAGAGTTGCATCTCCGGATTTGTCATCCCGGTTTGACGCGTGAGCGGAAGGCCGGGATGACAACCGAATGTGTGGTGTGTCATCCCGTCTAACCCGCTTCTTGCCAATCCTGGCACCCAGTGGGTTCGTGGCCGGAGCGCCTGCCCCGGTGCCTATTTGTACGGATCGGCCGCGTCGCGCAGCCCGTCTCCAAGGAAGTTGAAGGCCAGAACCACGATAATGATCGGTAAGACCGGCGCCATCAGCCAGGGATAGACGGTCACGACGGAGATGTTCTGGGCTTCGTTCAGAAGAACGCCCCAGGAGACGGCGGGGCGGCGCAGGCCCAGGTTGAGGAACGAGAGCGCGGTTTCACCGAGGATCATCGACGGGATCGACAGAGTGGCGGATGCGATGATGTGGCTTGTGAATCCGGGCAGCAGGTGACGGGTGATCACCCGGCCCGGCTTCGCCCCCATGAGAACCGCTGCCTTGGCGTATTCCTCCTCGCGCAGAGACAGCAGCTTTGAGCGGACGGCACGGGCCAGGCCCGGCCAGTCCAGAAGCCCCAGAATGATCGTCAGGCCGAAATAGATCAGGGCTGGTCCCCAGGTGACCGGTAGCGCCGCAGAAAGCGCCATCCACAGCGGCAGTTCCGGCAGGGACCTGAGGATCTCGATCATGCGCTGGATGGCGCTGTCGAGCACGCCGCCGAAATAACCGGCAATCCCGCCGAAGAAGAGGCCCAGCACGATGGAAATCGTCACGCCGACAAGCCCCACCGTGAGCGAAAGCCTGGCCCCGTAGACGAGGCCGGAGAACTGGTCCCGGCCAAGGCGATCCGTGCCCAGCAGAAACAAGGCTCCCCCTTCGGCCGGGCAGAACAGGTGGAAACTTCCGTCCACAAGGCCCCAGAACTCGTAGTCATCGCCAAAGCAGAAAAACCGGATCGGTTGGATGTTTTCCGGATCGTCCTTATAGATCATCTGGAAGGTTTCCATGTCGAGTTCGGATTCCTTGCCATAGACAAACGGCCCGATGAACTCGCCCTCATGGAAGAGATGCACAGCCTGCGGCGGAGCATAAAGATAGTCGCTGTCGCGGGTGTTGGCCTGATAGGGCGCGATGATCTCGGCGAAGGGAACGCAGAGATAGAACAGGATCAGCACGACACCCGACCAGACGGCGACCTTGTGGCGCTTGAACTTCCACCACATGATCCGCCACTGGGAAGCCTGGTAGAAGCGCTCCTGCTCGGCCGTCATCTCTTCGGCGACCGCCGGATTGAACGGCGCCGGGTCTACATAGTGCTCGACGGTCCTTGCCGGCGTCTTGTCCTTCAGATCGCTGCTCACGACGAGGCCCTCCCGCCGAGGCGTATGCGGGGATCGAGAACCGCCAGCAGAAGGTCGGAAATCAGCATCCCGATCAGGGTGAGCACGGCGACGAAGAGCAGGATGAAACCGGAGAGGAACTGGTCCTGCGACTGCAGCGCCGACAGCAGGACCGGCCCGACCGTCGGCAGGCTCATCACCACGGATACGATCACCGACCCGGAGACCAGCGACGGGATCAGGTTGCCGATATCGGCGATGAACGGATTGATCGCCATGCGCAACGGATATTTGACCAGAAGCTGATTTTCCTTCAGCCCTTTCGCCCGGCCAGTGGTGACGTATTGCTTGTGCAATTCGTCCAGCAGGTTGGCGCGCAGGCGCCGGATCATCGCCGCCGTACCGGAGGTCCCGATGACGACGGTCGGAACGATCAGGTGCGCCAGCACCGAAACGGCTTTGTCGAAGCTCCAGGGCTGGTCGATATATTCCGGTGCCATCAGGCCGCCGACGGACAGGCCGAACCAGCGGTTGAACAGATAAAGCAGAATGAGCGCAAGCAGGAAGTTGGGCGTTGCGAGCCCGATATAACCCAGGAAGGTGAAACCGTAGTCGCCCCAGGAATACTGCCTTGTCGCGGAGAAGATGCCGATCGGAAAGGAGACGACATAGACGAAGAGGATGGTGGCGAAGTTCAAGACGACGGTCAGGGGCAGGGTTGGACCGACGACCTGTTCCACCGGCTTGTCGAACTCGAAGGACCAGCCCCAGTTGCCCTGGATAAGTCCGTCAAAGCCATGCGGCCCCGGCCACAGGCCGACCCAGACCAGGTAACGTTCAAAGAACGGCTTATCGAGGGAAAACTCCTTGCGCAGAAATTCCAGCTTGGGAACGGAAGATTCCTCCCCTGCCGCCTTCAGCGCCGCGATCTGGTTGGAAATATAGTCACCGGCCGGAAGCTCGATGATGAAGAACGTGAGCAGACTGATCACCAACAATGTCGGGATCATCGTCAATATCCGCCGAACGATATAATAAAACACCTAAAATCCCCTCTGCCCCTTTCTTTCCCAGCAAACGGTCCGGGCCGAACGGCCGGACGGCTTCATGCAGGATCTGTCCCGGCGGGGCGTTTTTTTGGTGGAACGGAGCCCCGAAATCCGGCGGGTCGTGTCCGCCGCCGATCCCGGGCCTCCGTTCCAATTGCTCGCGGTCTCAGTCCTCCACGTAGAATTCATCCATGCGGTGAATGCCGAAATGTGCGCCCGGATCCCAGCCGTAGATACCTTCGAGCGGAACGTTGCCGACGTCTTTGACCACCACCGGCTGCGGAACACTGGAGACCAGCCCGATATGGATGGTTTCGTCCGCATGGATCTGAAGGATTTCCTCCCAGATCTCCGTCCGCTCTTCCGGCGTTCTGGAAACGAGCCAGGCGTTGTAAAGCTCCATCAGCCGTTCCGCCGGCGCCCAGTCCGGTTTTTCACCGCCTTCGCCGCCAGTTTCGTAATAGTCGCCCCAGGCTTGCCATTCGAACCTGTCGCCATGCACCGGCGCGTAGTCTTCCGGCGGCATTTCCGAGGTCGGGATGCCGTTTTCAAAGCCCCACCAGACCGACATGACCAGTTCGCCGGTGATCGCCCGTTCGCGCATGTTGTCCCGCTGGCTGGGTTTGGGGAAAAGCGCCACGCCGACCTCTCTCCACATTTCGGTGACCAGTTCCAGGGCATCGTCCTGAACCTGCTCCTCGCCGGCCGTCTCAACGATGATTTCCAGAGGACGGCCGTCCGGCAGCAGGCGGATGCCATCGCCGTCGCGTTCGGTCAGGCCGATCTCATCCAGAAGCGCATTTGCCTGCTCCGGGTCGTAGTCCGCCCACTTGCTGGTGAACTCGGCCTTGTAGAGCGGGCTGACGGGCAGAACGGTGTCGTTGCCCGGCTTGCCGAGACCGAAAAACAAGACGCGGTTGAGCAGTTTCCGGTCGATCGCAAGCGAAAGCGCATGGCGGAAGCGCGTGTCGCGCAGCAGCTCCCGCCAGACCGGATCCTTGACCGTCAGATTGGGCAGGATCGACATTTCCGATCCCTTGCTGTTCGCCCAGAGCGCGGTCACGTAGTCGCTCTGCTTTTCGCCTTTTTTCAGAACCGTGATGTCCGAAAAACTCAGGTTCCGGGCCTGAAGGTTGCTTTCGCCCGCCTGGGTCTTGGCCGGGATCAGCTTGCCGTCCGCGACCGTCATGACGACTTCGTCGATATAGGGAAGCTGCTGGCCGGTATTGTCTACCCGGTGATAATAGGGATTGCGCTCCAGAATGAATCGCAGATCGCTGTCGGCGCGCTTGCGCACCCATGGTTGCAGGCTCGGAATGTCGACATTCTGGGCGTTGTACATGTCGTCTTTTTTGTTGTGCAGCGGCGCCCAGCTCCGGGCCTTCACCTCTTCGGCCTGCTTGGCGATGAAGTCCGGATCGCCGTATTTTTCGTGGAACTGCTTCAGGTAATGCGCCGGCCGGTAAATGAACGGCGGACGCGACTTCGCCAGTTCCGGCAGGAAAAGCGGATTTGGATCGGCCCAGGTGAAGCGCACCGTGGTTTCGTCCAGAACCTCGAATTTCGGCCCCTTGCCGTTGACCATCAGGAACGGCGGCAGGCCGGCCGGGTTCAGGCTCTCGTTGCTGGCGACATCCTCGAAATAGTAGCGGATGTCTTCCGCGCCGAAGGGCTCGCCGTCGGACCACTTATGCCCTTTTCGGGTGTGCAGGGTGAAGATCCGGCCGTCCTCGACTTCAACATCCTTCAGGATGTCCGGAACGAGTTCCAGCTTTTCGTTGTAACCGATGAGACGGGCGTAGCCCCACACGTTGATCAGGCGCACATCCTTCGCGCGGCCGATCAGCGTGTCGATCGTGCCGCCCTGCTTGCCGACCTCTCGGCCCGTTGCGGCAAGATCGACGATCAGGGGTTCGGAAGGAACCCGCTCCGCCACCGGCGGCAGCGAAGAATCGAGGCCGGGTGTTTCTTTCAGCTCCAGCGCGGCCAGCGGCCCCGCGATCATGGCTGCGGTCAGGAACAGGCCTGCCCTTAGAGAATTCAAAAGCTTCATGCTGCAGTCCCCTCAAGCGCCCCGGCGTTCTTCAGGCCGGGTGCGCAGACAAAATGATCCGGTTCCATTTCGACGAGAGACGGCTTGGTTCCGTCTGCAAGGCGGAAGGGTTCCGGCCAAAGTTGCGGCTCCGATGCCCTGTTGGCATCGAGGGCGGCAAAATCCAGTTGCGCTGACAGGTCCGGCTCGGGAACCGCGGACAGGAGCGCCTTGGTATAGGGATGAAGCGGATTGCCGACCACTGTGCCTGTCTCGCCCAGTTCCACAAGGCGGCCGCGGCACATGACGGCAATCCGGTCTGCGACATAGTCTATCACCGCCAGATTGTGACTGACAAACAGGTAGGTCAGGCTGAGATCCCGCTTCAGGTCCTGAAGAAGGTTGAGGATCTGAGCCTGGACCGACACGTCCAGGGCGGATGTCGGCTCGTCGCAGAGGATAAATTCCGGGTTGAGCGCGAGCGCCCGCGCGATCCCGATGCGCTGGCGCTGCCCGCCGGAGAAGGAATGCGGATAGCGGCGCAGGAAGCGCGGATCGAGGCCGACAAGGCTCATCAGGTTGCGCGCGTGTTCGGCGCGCTCCTGCGGTGTGCCGATGCCGTGCACCTCGAGCGGTTCGATCAGGGTGTCGTTGATCGTCATGCGCGGATTGAGCGACGAAAAGGGGTCCTGGAAGATAAGCTGCACGCGCCGGCGGTAGTCCATCAGCTCCGCGCCCTTCAGATTGGCGATGTCCTCCAATCCGTTGCCCCGGTTATAGAGAACCTGTCCCCCTTCGAGGCCGATCGCCCGCAGGATGGCCTTGGCGGCGGTGGTCTTGCCGGAACCGGATTCCCCCACCAGCCCGAGACATTCCCCGCGGCGGATGGTCAGGTTGATGTCGTCCAGCGCCGTCATGGTCTTGGCCCTGCCGCCGAGGAACGAGCCCTTGCGCAAGGTGAACCTCTTGGTGACGTCGCGCATTTCGACGAGCGGCTCGCCCGGCGTGACGTTGCAGTAAGGCCGGTTCTTGGTCAGATCCTCCGACTTCAGCACGATCGGGCGGATCGGCACCAGCCGCTCGTCCTTGTCCATATGGAAGCTCGGCACCGCGTTGAGCAGCGCCTTGAGATAATCGTGCTTCGGATCGGAGAACAGCTGCTCGGCCGTTCCCTTTTCCATGATGCGGCCGTGATAGATCACCGCGATCTCGTCGGCCATGTTGGCGACCACGCCGAAATCGTGGGTGATCATCAGCACCGACATGTTCAGCTCGGCCTGGACCTCGCGGATGAGTTTCAGGATTTCCGCCTGAATTGTCACGTCCAGCGCCGTCGTCGGTTCGTCGGCAATCAGCAGGGCCGGATGACAGATCATCGCCATCGCGATCATGGCCCGCTGCCGCAGTCCGCCGGACAGTTCGAACGGGTAGGTGTCCAGCGCGCGCTCAGGATCCGGAAACTGGACAAGGCGCAGCATTTCCCTGGTGAGTTCGCGGGCTTGCGCCCCCGAGACGTTGCGATGGAGAAGTGCTGCCTCGCCGATCTGGTCGCCGATCGTATGCAGTGGCGACAGGGAGGTCATCGGTTCCTGAAAAATGATCGCGACGCGGTTTCCGCGCAGGTGCCGCATCTGCGGTCCCTTGCGTTCCAGTGCGGCGATGTCGACGGGCGGTTCGGCGCCTGTCGGATCGGCCAGGATCACCTTGCCGGACGTGATGGAGGCGGCATCGGGCAAAAGGCCCATGACGGTCTGTGAAATGACTGTTTTGCCCGACCCGGATTCCCCCACAAGCGCGACGGTCCGGTTTTCGGGCACGACGAAGGACACATCGTCCACGGCCCGGACACGGCCTTCCGCTGTATTAAAATCAACAGTCAGTCCCTCAATCGAGAGAACATTCACAGTGCTTTTCCTCCCCGCCAAGGATTGTCTGCGAGAGGCTTACTAAGCCCTTATTGCAATAGAAAGACAACCAAATTCGCCGGACGATAGCAATGCAGAAACCCCGGCCCGGTTCTGTGATCTGGATCACAATCGCCAATTTTTCGCAGGGAACGCCGGCTGGACAGATAGCGGTCTGCGGGTTTACTGGGCCGCGGTGACCGGCAGGTCTTCCGCTCTGGAGGTCAATGTGCCGCCCTCCGGGAAGGGATCCAGCCAGTAAACCTCCATGAGACCGCTTCGGCCGCGCAGATAATGTTCACCCACCGGCCGCTGATTCCGCTCGCCCGGAAGCCGGGCAACGGTATCCGCGCTGGCCAGGATGGTCACCTCCGGTTCCCCGGGTGCCTCCTTGCCGAGGGTCTGCAGCCGCTCGGCCGCATTCACCGTATCGCCGACAACCGTATAGTTCCAGCGATCGAGCGCGCCCACATTGCCAACGACGGCAGGTCCGGTGTGAATGCCGATGCGCAGCGTCATCCGCGGCCGCCCCTCCGCCTCCGCCGTCTCGTTGGCGGCCCGCAGCGCCACCGCGATCCGGCGGGCGGTCCGGACTGCGGCTTCTGCGTGATCGGTCCGGGCATCCGGAGCACCCCAGAAGGCCAGCATGCCGTCGCCGAGGAACTTGTCGACCGTGCCGCCCTCCCCTTCGACAGCTTCCACCAGGATGGCGAAGTGGTCGTTCAAAAGCCGTGCGGTTTCCTGAGCGCTCAGATGTTCCGACAAGGCAGTGAATCCGACGATGTCGGTAAACAGGATGGTCAGCTCCGCTTCCCGCGCTTCCGCCGCTTCGCTGCCTCCCAACCGCATCAGCTTGGTGAACAGCGAACGCGGCACGTAGGTGTTCATGGCCTTCAGGCCTTCCACCATGGAGTTGAACGCCACGGCGACCTGGTCGACCTCGGAAACCCGGCTGCGCGGCAGCTGTTCCACCTCGTTCAGCGACAAGGTGCCGACGCGCTGCGACTGAACGGCGAGCTTGCGCAAGGGCTGGGCCACCCTCCGGCCCATTCCGTAAGCGATCAGCACGGAGATGATCAGGGCGCCGAAACCGACGAACATCGATCCCGCCAGCCGCTTGACTTCCCGGGAGACGGTCGCACCGCGATAATACTGCCCGATGGTCCAGGTCCTGTCGCTGAAGCCCGAGACATCGGCCTTCATCAGGATGTATTCGTCGTCATCGGTATCTATATTGTAGACTTGGATACCCTTGTTGGCCGCCTTCTGGAACTCCTCCATCGGTTCGGCCTGCGCCAGAGCGATGAGCACCGGATCTCCGGCCTCCCGCAAGGAGGCCGGCAAGCCATCCGGTATGCTGCCGCCCGACTGCAGAAAATTTTCATCGGAATGCATCAGGAGCTGGCCGTCGTCGGAGATGATGAAGACGGTGTTGTCGATGCCTTCGTCCTGTGCGGAGACGATATGGGCCAGGTCCGCCATGGAGCTGGCGGCGGTCAGGACGCCGATGAGCCGGCCGTCCCGGACCAGAGGCACGGAGACATTTGCGAACAGACCGACTTCGCGGTGGACCAAAGGCCCCCAGGTCGGCGGACTGTCGGCCGCGAGTTCCGAAAAATCGAGCAGCGCCATGCCCGGAGGCGGCTCATCCGACTGGATCCGCCACAGTTTTCCCGTCGAGGAGCGGTACATGCCCATCCGCTTGCCGTCCGGATTGGTCACCGCCAGCGTGCTCACATCGCTGCTGGACCTCAGGACGATCGACAGGTCCTCCAATGTCTCTTCCGGATCGTCGAACCCGATCGTTCCCTCGTCGAAATACGGCTTCAATCCGACAACCGCGTCTTCCACCGACTGGAAATGCGTCTTGAGCTGCGTTTCCAGCGCCTGGGTGCTCAATATCGCCTTGTCGTTGAGGAGAGAAAAGGTGTTGCGGAAATTCGCGGAAACGGACAGCCCCAGAACCAGGCCGATGGCGATTGCCACGAACGCACCGAAGCTGACCCCGACGATGGTCGTCAGGGGCCACTTCATGCGCCGGCCGGTGTGCTTCCTCTTCCTCAAAGGCAGTGTCCTCTACCGGTCATATCGTTTCATCCGACATGACGAAGGCATGCTCTTTTAAGCCAACAGCTTACCTGCCAAAGTGTTGGCGTCAAATTAAGGCACCGAAATACGGGCCGGACACGGGCTCGCTCGGGATTACGCCGGCTTCATCTTCCGCAAGGCCAGGTCCTGCAAGAGGATGATGGTCTTGGCGTCACAGATCTCTCCACCGCGGATCATCTCAAGCGCCTTGCCGAGCGGCACATGCAGAACTTCGATGTCTTCCCCTTCGCTCTCCTCGCCGCCGCCTTCCGAAACCCGATCCTTCAGATAGTAAGTGCCGGCGAAAAATGAAACATACTCGGTCACCGAGCCGGGAGTCATATGGACGTCGTAAAGATGTTCCAGCCCGGAGACGTCGAAGCCCGTTTCCTCGATCAGCTCGGCCCGCATGCGCTCCTCGGGCCGGGCTCCTTCCAGCAGGCCGGCAGGTGTCTCGATCAGGAACGGGTCCTTGCCGTTCAGCCAGACGGGCAGACGGAACTGCCTCGTCAGGAGCACGCAATCCGTGTCGGGATTGTAAAGCAGGCAGGTCACGCCGTTACCCCGGTCATAGGCCTCGCGAACCTGCTCCTGCCAGGTCCCGTCCTTGCGCCGGTAGGCGATCGTGTATTTGGTGAGCGTGCCCCAGTTGTCCGAGAGAACGCTGGTGTCCAGGATTTTCAAATATTCGTTGTCAGCCAAGGAAACCTCCGGAAATCACGCCTTTGTTTCACCACGCGGCGCGAACCCGAGTTCGGCCAGGATCGCTTCCGTGTGTTCGCCGAGCCCCGGCGCGGCGCGTTCGAGAACGAGCTCGCTGTTCCTGAAGCAGATGGGCGTGCGCACGGAGGGCACCGTCCCGCCTTCAACTCCGGTTGACGGCAGATCGACCCTCATGGCCCTGTGCCTGACCTGAGTGTCGTTGAAGACGTCTTCGACGGAGTTGATCGGCCCGGCCGGAACACCTTCCAGCTCCAGCGCCGACAGAAGATCGTCGCGCAGCCTGTTCGCGGTTTCCGCACTCAGCAGAGGAACGAGCTCCGCCCGCGACGCGACCCGGGCGGCGTTGGTCGCAAATTTCGACTGTTCCGCAAGCTCCGGCCGGCCAAGCACGCCGCAAAGCCGCTTGAACTGGCCGTCATTGCCGACAGCGATGATCAGATGCCCGTCCTGCGCCGGAAAGACCTGATAGGGCACGATATTCGGATGGGCGTTGCCGAGCCTCGAAGGCGACTTGCCGGAAACGAAATAATTGAGCGCCTGGTTGGCGAGCACACCGGTCAGAGCGTCCAGCAGGGCCATGTCGACCCACTCGCCCTCGCCCGTTTCGTCCCGCCTGCGCAGAGCGGCGAGAATGCCGATGACGCCGTAAAGACCGGTGAAAATATCCGCGAAGGCGACGCCTATCTTCTGCGGATCTCCCTCCGGGTCGCCGGTCAGGTCCATGATCCCGCCCATGCCCTGGATCATGAAGTCGTAGCCTGCCCTGTGGGCGTAGGGACCATCCTGTCCGAAACCGGTGATCGAGCAGTAGACCAGCCTCGGATTGACCTGACGCAGGCTGTCGTAGTCCAGCCCGAATTTGGCCAGGCCGCCGACCTTGAAATTCTCGATCACGACATCGGCGTCCGCCACCAGCCTGCGGACGACCTCCCGCCCCTCTTCGGTCCGGAAATCGACGGTGATCGAGCGCTTGCCGCGGTTGCAGGCGTGAAAATAGGCCGCATCCCGGTCCTGTCCCGCTTCGTCCCTGACGAAGGGCGGACCCCAGCCTCTCGTATCGTCCCCCTGAGGGCTTTCCACCTTGATCACATCCGCGCCGAGATCCGCCAGGGTCTGACCGGTCCAGGGACCAGCCAGTATCCGGGCCAGTTCGACAACCTTGATGCCATGAAGCGGCGCGGCCATGCTCAATTCCTTGGTTTCTTGAGGGAGATGTCAGGTTCAGGCGGATTTGCGGTAAATATGGTAGCGGCCCGGATGAATGCCGTCCGGCTTTTCCAGGACTTCGAAATTCGGCAGGTCGAGTTCGAGCGCCGTCAGCACAAATCCTCCGATCGCCATGCGTTCGTCGATCAGCGGCGCCAGCCAGTGGACGATCGCCAGGTCGTTTGTCGGGTCCGCGGAGCCGATGTCGATATGGGCGAAGGATGCCCTGGCGCCGACACGCGGGCCGCAAAAGGCCAGCGTGTCGCGGATGTTGCCCAGGATCATGTGCTCGGCGTCCGGTGCGCTGCTCGGATGGCAGTTCATCGCGAAGTCGAACACGAAAATTTCCTTGTCCGGGTAGATCTCGCGCAGATGATCGTAGGTGCGGCCGTTGCCGAGTCCCAGTTCCAGCACCGGACCTTCGACTTCGTTGACCTTGTCGACCAGGTATTCGAGCAGAATTTTCTGGGAGGTCATGCGGCGGATAAAACTGTCCAAGCGGCTCATCAACAAGATCCCTGTAACTGACAACGATCCTCACATAGACAATGCCTTGCCCGAGGTCAAAGCACTCTCGTCCGATCGGATTGCGCCGCCGCTCGAGGGTCCTGCCGGTCCGCGTAGCCCGCTCCGCCTTCGGGAAACAGGACTTTGCCACATTCCCCGATCATGCTAACGCCTTATGTTCCGGTCAGGCTCGAAACGACCCTGCCGCCGCAATCCGATTGCCTACATGACTTTCAGGAGACCTCGATGCGTTCAGAAACGGCGCCGGCCATCCGGCTGGAAGACTATCAACCGCCTGCCTACCGCATCGACAAGGTTTATCTGGACGTTCAGCTCGATCCCGCGGCGACGACGGTCAAGGCGACCTTGTCCTTCTCCAGGGGGGACGGAACGACCGACGGCACGCCGCTGGTCCTGGACGGCGACGAGCTGATCCTCAAGGGCCTGAAGCTGAACGGCGAAGATCTGCCGGGAACGGCCTATTCGGCGGCTCCCGACCGGCTGGAGATCCCCAATCCGCCGGCCGGCCCCTTCGAGCTGACGCTGACGACGGAACTCAACCCGGACGCCAACACCAAGCTGATGGGGCTCTACCGCTCCTCCGGGACGTTCTGCACCCAATGCGAAGCGGAGGGCTTCCGCCGCATCACCTATTTCCTGGACCGTCCCGACGTCCTCGCGGTCTATACGACGCGGCTCGAAGCGCCGAAGGCCGATTGTCCGGTGCTGCTGGCCAACGGCAATCCCGTGGAGACGGGCGAAATCGAGGGTTCGGGCCGCCATTACGCCGTCTGGCACGATCCCCATCCGAAACCCGCCTATCTGTTCGCTCTGGTCGCGGGCGACCTCGCCCAGGTTCCCGGCAGGTTCACCACGGTCTCCGGAAAGGACGTCGCGCTCAACATCTATGTCGAGCACGGCAAGGAAGCCTTGTGCGGCTGGGCGATGGACTCCCTCAAGCGCTCCATGCGCTGGGATGAGGAGGTCTTCGGCTGCGAATACGACCTTGACGTCTTCAACATCGTCGCCGTGTCGGATTTCAACATGGGCGCGATGGAGAACAAGGGCCTCAATATCTTCAACGACAAATACGTCCTTGCCGATCCGGACACCGCCACCGATCAGGACTTCGCCAATATCGAGGCCGTGATCGCGCATGAATACTTCCACAACTGGACCGGCAACAGGATCACCTGCCGCGACTGGTTCCAGCTCTGCCTGAAGGAAGGCCTGACGGTGTTCCGCGATCAGGAATTCTCCGCAGACATGCGCTCGCGCGCGGTCAAGCGGATCGCCGATGTGAGCCTGCTGAAATCCCATCAGTTTCCGGAGGACGCAGGTCCGCTCGCCCATCCCGTGCGGCCGCGGACCTATCACGAGATCAACAACTTCTACACCGCCACCGTTTACGAAAAAGGCGCGGAAGTCGTGCGCATGCTCAAGACGCTGCTGGGCGATGAAAAGTTCCGCTCCGGCATCGATCTCTATTTCAAGCGCCACGACGGCGAGGCAACGACGATCGAAGCGTTTCTCGCCTGTTTCGAAGACGCCGCCGCCACCGACCTCAGCCAGTTCGCCCTCTGGTACGAACAGGCGGGCACGCCGGTCGTGACCGTGGAAACCGCACACGATCCGGAAGGGCAGACCTTCTCCGTGTCGCTCTCTCAGGAAATACCGCCGGTGCCGGGACAGAAGACTGCCAGGCCCGCCGTCATTCCGCTTCGTTTCGGGCTCATCGGGCCGAACGGCGAGGACATGGACATAACCGTTCCACCCGAAGGCGCGACGGTCTCCGGCGACATTCTGGTACTGGAAAACAGCCATCAGGAAGTGACGTTCAGGAATATCGCTTCCCCGCCCGTCCTTTCGCTCCTGCGCGATTTTTCCGCGCCCATCCGCCTCAGCCAGAACCTGACGCCTGAAGAGCTTCTGTTCCTGGCCGCCCAGGACAACGATCCCTTCAACCGCTGGCAGGCGGTCCAGTCCCTGGCCATGCAGGACCTGGTGCGGCTGGCAGGTCTGATCCGGGAAGGCAAGACCGGCGAACCGTCGGAGGACGTCATCCGCGTCTTCGGCTCCGTTCTAACCGACAGTTCCCTGGACGCCGCCCTCCAGGCCCAGGCGCTCACGCTGCCGAGCGAGGCCGACATCGCCCAGGAACTCGGCAAGAATGTCGATCCGGATGCGATCCACGCCGCCCGGCAATTGCTCCGCAAGGCCGTGGCCCGCGCGCATAGGGGCGCTTTTCTGCCGTTCGTCGCCGGGCTCGGCGCCGAAGGCACCTATTCTCCGGATGCCGAAGCCGCCGGAAAGCGGGCGCTCGCCAACCGCGCCTTGCACTATTATGCGGTCTCCGGTGCAAGCGATGCTGCCCAGCTCGTCTGGGACCGGTTTTCGGCCGCCGACAACATGACCGACCGCCTTGCCGCCCTCACCCTGCTCGTCCACGACCACATGCCGCAGGAACAGGCCGCGCTGGACAGCTACAGGTACCGCCACGAAGCCAATTCGCTCGCCATGGACAAATGGTTCATGACCCAGGCAACCGCTCCGGGCGACGAAACCCTGGAGAAAGTCCGGGCGCTGATGAGCCACCCGCTTTACGACGCCAACAATCCCAACAGGGTGCGGGCCCTGCTGCAGTCCTTCGCCACCGGCAATCCGACGCAATTCTCCCGCCCGGACGGGGCCGGTTTCGAGCTCGTCGCCGAATCGGTTCTGGCGATCGACAGCCGGAATCCGCAGGTCGCTTCGCGTCTTCTCACCAGTTTCCGCTCCTGGCGGGCGCTTGACCCACAACGATCTGCCCTAGCTGAATCCGCCCTGCTACGGGTTTCTTCATGCGAAGATCTGTCAAGAGACAGCCGGGATATCGTCGATAGAACACTGCAATAGTGCGCAATACTGAGAAAGGTTAATGCAAGTGCAGAGAAACGGCGCTCGCGTTAACCATTTTCTTCTTCCGCGGGGCTGGACAAAAACAGACGATTTGATTCAAATGGAAGTGATTCGGGGCACGTCCCGAGGCGGCGGAACTTGAGGCACACTTCCCATGGCGCGAGCATTGGCCGGCGACGCGACTGCGCGGCGCGGCGAGAAGGATTCGGATCAGGGATCGGACGCAGGCCGGGCAGGCCTGCCGCTGAACTCCCTCGCCAGCTCCTTCCTGAACGGTCTCGCCCGCACGGACGGCCTGATGCGGCGGGCCATTCCCGGCCTTGCAATCATTTTCATCGCTATATTGGCGCTCTTCCGAGCCGGTGAGCTCGCCAGCCGCTACACCGAAACCCAGACGTCGGCCGAAAACACGCTCAGCCTGATGGCGACCGTCGTCGCCAACAGCCTCAGCGCTCCCGAAAACACGCTGCCCGAAGCCGGCTACCGGACAACGCTGAAGCGCCTTCTGGCCGACAGCCTGCCCGCGGGCGCAACCAGCAAGGGACGCATCTTTCTGGTCACGGACCAGTCGGGAACGATCGTCGCGACGGCACCGGCCCAGCCGGATCTGGAAAGCCGGCCGATCACCGACATCCTCAGCCCCTCCCAGCCCCTGACCGTGTTCGGTGCCCGGGCGGGCGTCCTGCCCGTGCCGGCCCATCTCGGCGGCATCGACGGCGAGGAACAGGTCCTGGCAACCGTTCATCATCTCGACGGCCGCCTGGGCATGATTGCCGCCCTGCAGCCGGAAAACCATATCTACGCCGAGTGGCGGGACGATCTTTCGGCCAACGTGACCCTGTTCGTCGGCACGTCGCTCGTGCTTCTGGCGGTCATTTACGGCTTTTTCAGCCAGGCGAACCGGGCCGAAACCGCAGACGAGATGTACGCCGCGACCCGCAGCCGGATCGACACGGCCCTCACCCACGGCCGCTGCGGCCTGTTCGACTGGGATCTCTCCCGGGGCCGGATGTTCTGGTCGTCCTCGCTCTACGAACTGCTCGGCCGGGAGCCGAAGGACGACATCCTGAGCTTCGCCGACGTCGCCGACATCACCCATCCGGACGACATCGACCTCCTGGGCCTTGCAGAGCATCTTCTGGAAAGCGGCGAGACGCTGGTGGACGAAACCTTCCGCATGCGCCATGCGGACGGAAGCTGGATCTGGCTGCGCGCCCGCGGCGAGATCCAGTCCGAGCCGGGCCGTGCCGAACCGCATCTGATCGGCATCTGCATCGATATCACCGAACAGCACCAGCTCGCCGAACAGAGCCGCATGGCGGACCTGCGCCTGCGCGATGCGATCGAAACCATCTCGGAAGCCTTCGTGCTCTGGAACGCCCGCAACGAATTGGTGATCTGCAATTCCAACTATCAGTCGCTGCACAGCCTGCCGAACTTCGCGGTCAAGGCCGGCACGCCCTACAAGGACGTGATGGCGGCGGCGTCCAACGCGGAAGTCGCGCCGCAGCCGGTCACCGTCACCCAGCGCGGCGGCGCGCCGGACGGCTCCTACGAGGCGCAACTGGAGGACGGCCGCTGGCTGCAGATCTCCGAGCGGCGTACCAAGGACGGCGGTTTCGTGTCCGTCGGCACCGACATCACCGCGCTGAAGAAACACGAAGAAAAGCTGGTGGAGTCGGAGAAGCGGCTGAAGGCGACCGTCTCCGACCTGCAGAAGTCCCGCCAGACGCTGGAAATCCAGGCCCGGCAGCTCGTCGAGCTGGCCGACAAGTACCAGGAAGAAAAGACCCGCGCGGAAGCGGCCAACAAGGCCAAGTCCGAATTCCTGGCCAATATCTCCCACGAACTCCGGACACCGCTCAACGCCATCATCGGCTTCTCCGACATCATGACCCAGGAGATGTTCGGCCCGGTCGGCACCGACCGGTATTCCGACTATTGCAAGGACATCTATTCTTCCGGCACCTACCTGCTCAACGTGATCAACGATATCCTCGACATGTCCAAGATCGAAGCCGGCCGGATGACCATCGAGACGGAGGCTGTCAACGCTTCGGCCGCCGCGGAAGACGCCAGCCGGATCGTCACCGGAGCCGCCACGGAGAAAAACATCGCAGTGACGGCCGATGTCGCGGAAAACATCGTCGTCCAGGCGGACAAGCGGGCCCTGAAGCAGATCCTCCTGAACCTGCTCGCCAACGCGGTGAAATTCACGCCGGACAACGGCACCGTCACCCTCAGGGCCCATCCGTCCGGCGACAAGCTGCGCTTCGAGGTCACCGATACCGGTATCGGCATATCCGAGCGCGACATCGAGCGCCTCGCCCAGCCGTTCGTTCAGGTGGAAAACCAGTTCACCAAGACCCACCAGGGCTCCGGCCTCGGCCTTGCCATCGCCCGTTCTCTGGTCGAGCTGCATGGCGGCACCCTGACCATCGAATCGAAGGTCAAGAAAGGCACGACGGTCAGCTTCACGCTGCCTCTGGCGGACGAACCGGCGCTTCTGTAATCCCGCAAGCCTTCCGCCGCCGACCGCGGAGAAACCGTCAGTCCTCGACCGTTTCAACCTCTCCCACGATCCGCACGAAAGCCGAGCGCACCTTCGCCTGAAGGTCTTCCAGTTCCGTTTCGAGCCGGACGAAGGTCGGACTGCCGGACACCTGGACGAGAAGGGTCAGGACGCCTCCCGGAGCTTCTGCCGGCACGAACTTTCCGGAGACCGCCAGGCGCAGAACCTGGGTCAGGCGGTGATAGAGACGCAGGGCTTCGAGAAGCAGTTCGGCCTCGCCGATGTCGAGACAGCCGGCATCGCGCAACCGTTCCAGCGCCTGCTCCGTGCCTTGGGCCAGCACGCCGGGATTTTCATGGGCGTTCGCAAGCTGCAGGAACTGGGCGATGAACTCGATATCCACCAGCCCGCCCGCGACCTGTTTCAGGTCCCAGATATCCCTTGTGCCCTTTTCCTTTTCGATCCGCGCACGCATCGAACGGACATCGCCGGCGAGCTTCGCCCGGTCGCGCGGCTGCGTCAGCGTCCCGCAAATGCTGTCATAGATCTTCTGCCTGAAGTCCTGCGACGTCGAGGCGATCACCCGCCCGCGCGTCAAGGCCATATGTTCCCATGTCCAGGCGTTCGTCTTCTGATAGCTGATGAAGCCGTCCAGATTCGTCGCGAGCGGCCCGGCATTGCCCGATGGGCGCAGCCGGAAATCGACCTCGTAAAGGGATCCTTCCGCCGTCGGCGCGGACAGGGCGGTGACCAGCCGCTGCGAAAGGCGGGTGTAATACTGGGTGATGGCCAATGGCCGCTTGCCGTCGGATTGTTTGACGTCCTCCGGCGCTTCGTAGAGCAGGATCAGATCGAGATCGGAGGCGGCTGTCATTTCCCGCCCGCCCAGCTTGCCCATGGCCAGCACGGCGACATTGCCGCCGGGAACCGTGCCGTGGGTTTCGCCGACATGGCCGATGACCTGCTTGAGAATACGGTCGACCACGACCTCCGCAAGCCGGGCGAGCGCGAAGCCGACCCTGTCGGCGGAAAGCGTATCGGAGAGGAGCCGCAGGCCGATCAGGAACTGCTGTTCCTGTGTGAAGATCCGCGCCCGGTCCAGTGCCTCCTCGTAGAACCTTGCCTGCGCGAGCGTCCGGTCCAGTCCGCTGCGGAATTCCTCCACGCTCGGCATGGCTCCGAAAAACGCGGGGTCCAGCACGGCGTCGAGCACATGCACCCGCCTGGAGACGGTTTCGGCCATGCGCGGCGCCGCGCCCATCGCCGTCGCCAGAAGGGACAGAAGATGCGGATTGGATCTCAACAGCGAGAAGAGCTGCACGCCCGTGGGCAGTTTCTTCAGAAAGCTATCGAAGGCGATCAGCGCGGCATCCGCGTTTTCCGTGGCGGCCAATGCGCCGATCAGAGCCGGATGCAGCTCGGTGAGCCGTTCGCGCGACCTGAGTGACCGGGTCGCGGGATAGCGGCCGAAGTGCCAGGACTTGACGATATTCGCGGCTTCCGCCGGCTGCTTGAAACCGAGCCGGGCCAGCGTCTCCAGCGTATCGGGATCGTTGTCGTCGCCGGTAAACACCAGATTGCCGAGTTCCGACGCCAATCCCGGCTCGTCCTCGAAGAGTTCGGAATAGTGATGCTGGACGTTGCGCAGATGGCCGAGCAGTTCCGTCTCGAACGCCTCGAGATCGCCGAAGCCCATCAGGGCTGCGATCCGGGTCAGGCCTTCCCGGTCCTTCGGCAGAAGCTGGGTCTGCTCGTCGTTGAGCATCTGGATGCGGTGTTCGACGTTGCGCAGGAAGACATAGGCTTCCGTGAGTTCGTCCCTCGCCTGCGGGCGGATCCAGTCCTCCTCGCAGAGCTGGGCCAGCATGTCGAGCGTCCGCCGGCCCCTCAAGGCCGGATTGCGGCCACCAGCGATGAGCTGCTGGGTCTGGACGAAGAACTCCACTTCGCGAATACCGCCGCGGCCGAGTTTCACGTTGTGCCCCGCGACCGCGATAACGCCGTGCCCCTTGTGCATATGGATCTGGCGCTTGATCGACTGCACATCGGCGATCGCCGCGAAATCGAGATATTTGCGCCAGATGAACGGCACGATCTCGTGCAGGAAACTTTCGCCCGCCGGAATGTCTCCCGCGCAGGGCCGCGCCTTGATCAGCGCGGCACGTTCCCAGTTCTGGCCGAGGGATTCGTAATAGACCAGGGCCGCGGGCACGGACATCGCGAGCGGCGTCGCGCCGGGATCGGGACGCAGGCGCAGATCCGTGCGGAAGACATAGCCGTCGGCGGTCCTGTCCTGCATGATCTTCACCACGCGCCGTGTCAGCCGGACGAATTCCACCGGCGCCTCGGCCGTCGCGGCCATCGGCGCCTTGTCCGGGTCGTAGAGAACGATGAGATCGATGTCGGAGGAATAGTTCAGCTCGTTGGCGCCGTGCTTGCCCATGGCCAGCACGATCAGGCCGCTGTCGATTTCCGGCCTGTCCGGATCGAAGGGCGTGAACTTGTTCCGGCGGGCGAGATCGTTCAGGCAGAAACGGATGGCGGCAGTCAGCGCCGCATCGGCAAATCCCGCAAGCGCTCCGGTCACGACGTCCAGGGCCACGGCGCCCGAAATGTCGGCAAGGCCCAGGGTCAGGGCGAGGTCGTGCTTCAGCAGGCGCAGCACCCGCATGATGCCGGCTTCGTCCTCGGCGCGGGCGTCGCCTGCCTCGCTCAAAATCCGTTCCAGCCGGATTTCCGGCGCTTCCTTCAGGAGAGCCAGGAGCCGGGCCGGATCGGCCAGCATCAGATCGCGCAGGTAGGGCGAATTGCCGATGACGCCGGTCAGAAACCCTTTCAAGTCCGGCTTTTCCCGGATGAGCGCGTTCAGGCCGGCGCCCGCTTGCGCGTCGCCGAGCAGGTCCTTCAGAAAAAGCTCCGCATGATCCGGATCGCAGACAAACGGAACAATGGCGATGCGGCCGGCCAGCGGCTCCGCACGGCCGTCATTTCCCGGCTGTTTGCCCTGTCTGTAAGGATGTGCCGCCCTGTCCATCGCCCTCCCCGTCGCCGGCCGCTCCCAGCGGAGCAAGATCAATCCGGGCGGACAGGCCCGGAGCCTCATTCTTGAAGCGCAATTCCCCGCCATGCAAGCGGGCAACGGCCTTGACAAGGCTCAGGCCCAGGCCCGTTCCGGGTTCCGAGCGGCTTTCCTCAAGGCGGACGAACCGTTCCTTGACCCGGCTGTGGTCTTTTTCCGGAATGCCCGGCCCATTGTCGGAAACCGCGAGAACGACCCGGCCGCCCTCCTCTTTTCCGGTGATCCGGATCAGCAGGTCCCCGGTTGCGGGACGGGCGTATTTCAGCGCGTTTTCAATAAGGTTCACAAGCACCTGGCTGATGAGATCCTTGTTACACACCGCCTGCAGTCCCGGTGCGACATCCGTTTCCAGATGCCCGCCTTCCTCCTCGACCAGAGGTTCGTACAGCTCTGAGATTTCCGCAACCAGTTTGTTGAGATCCGCCGGTTCCATGACCGATCCGGGCGCCATCGACTCGATCCGCGCGATCCGCAGAAGCGCGTTGAAGATGCGCAGCAGATTGTCGGTTTCGTCCAGCGTCGCTTCCAGCGCTCCGCGATAGCCGGCCTCCCCCCTGGCTTCGCGCAGCGCGGTTTCGACCCGGGTCTGCAGCCGGGTCAGCGGCGTCTTGAGGTCGTGGGCGATGTTGTCGGTCACGTCCTTCATCGACTGCATCAGGAGTTCGATCCGCTCCAACATGACGTTGAGGCTGACGGCGAGCCGGTCGAATTCGTCGTCGTTGCCCGCAAGCGGCAGCCTCCGGGTCAGATCGCCGTTCATGATCGTGCGGCTGGTGGCGGAGATTTCGTCGATGCGCTTCATCACCCGGCGGCTGACGAAGAACCAGGTGATCGCGGCCATAATCACGACCAGGAGTAGCCAGAGCCGGAGCGCGTTGGCGAGCAGATTGGAGAAACGCAGCTGGTCGCCGAGATCCTTGCCGACGAGCAGGCGGAAGCCGCCGCGCAGCTCGAAGATGCGCACCATGGCCTGACGCTCGATGTCCTCGGTATCCTGGCCCAGCCGCGTGTAGCGGACCCGGCGCAGCCCGCCGTCGGCTTCCTCCAGCACGACGGTCGGCAGGCGGGCAATATTGCCGGTCAGGGCATTACCGGAGAAATCGACCAGAAGGTAGAGGCTGGCGTCGGGATGGCGGGCGCGGCGGTCGATGGTCTCCACGAGATCGCGCACGCCGCCCCGAAAGTAGATGTCGGACAGACCTTTAAGTTCCGAATCGACGGCCTGCACCACCTGTTCGGACATCAGATTGTCGGTGCTGTCGGAAATGTAAACCAGCAGGAAGCCGGACATCACCGTGAACACGGCGATATAGAGCAACGACAGCTTGAAGGCGGTCGTGCGGGTAAATCTACTGAACCGAGTCACGGATCGTGTATCCAGCACCCCGGATCGTGTGAAGAAGCTGCGTTTCAAATCCCTTGTCGATCTTGCCGCGCAGACGGGAGATATGGACGTCGATCACATTCGTCTGCGGATCGAAATGGTATTCCCAGACGTTTTCCAGAAGCATCGTGCGGGTGACCACCTGACCGGCGTGCTGCATGAGATATTCCAGCAGGCGGAATTCGCGCGGCTGCAGGGGAATCTCGGTTTCGCCGCGGCGGCAGGACCGGGTCATGCGGTCCAGGGTCAGGTCTCCGACAGTGTAGGTCGTTTCCACCTGCAGGGCCGATTTCGGCCGCCGGGCCAGCGCCTCGATGCGGGCCTGCAGCTCCGTGAAGGCGTAAGGTTTGGGCAGGTAGTCGTCGCCGCCGGCCTTGAGGCCCTTCACCCGGTCGTCGACCTGGCCGAGGGCGGAAAGGATCAGCACAGGAGTATGGTCTTTCTCCCGGCGTAGCTCCTGAATGAGCGACAGGCCATCCATTTTCGGCAGCATGCGGTCAACGATGAGAATGTCATAACTGCTGTCGAGCGCCATTTGCAGTCCGGTCTGTCCGTCCGCTGCCTGGTCGGCCGTGTGACCGAGCTCGTTCAACCCCTTGACGAGATAGCTCGCCGCTTCCGGGTCGTCTTCTATGACAAGAATCCTCAACATGACCCTCCTTTTACCCTGAGTTGAGTAGAAATAACAATGGCTGGCGGCGGCGAAGGATGTGAGGCGCCGCCGCCAGTCTTGCGGGGGTTAGACGGGTGTTGCTAAGCCCCGGGCGAAGACCGGCCCGTCGGGGTTTGGGGCAGAGGGCAGGCCGGTCTTGCCATACGGGTTCCGGCTCTTCTGGAGCCGGTTCCCGATCAGGCGAGGTTCATGGGCAGGGCCACGAACCGGGTTGTGTCGGCGGACTGGACCCGGAAGAGAACCGCCTTCCGGCCGTCCTTTTCAGCCTTTTCCAGGGCCTTCTGGATATCCGCCGGGCTGTTGACCTTCATGCCGGCGACTTCCAAGATGACGTCGCCGGTGTTCAGGCTCTTTTCCGCAGCCGGGCTGTCCGGATCGATCTCGGCGATGACAACGCCCTCACCGTCCATGCCGGCTTCCGCCTTGGAGGTCACGATCAGGCCGAGCTTGTCGAGGCTGGTCCCGGTGTCCTCGGTCTGCGTTTCCGCCGAGGCAACCTTTTCGCTCTCCTGCAGGCGTCCGAGCGTGACCGTGACGTCCTTTTCCGCGCCGTCGCGCCAGACCGTGACATCCACCTTGGTGTCCGGTTCATAGGCGGCGATGATCTTGGAAAGCTCGCGCGGGCCTTTCACCTTGGTGCCGTCGACGGCCAGAATGGTGTCGCCCGAGCGCAGGCCAGCCTTCTCAGCCGGGCTGTTTTCCTGCGCTTCCGCGACAATGGCGCCGCGGGCCTCGTCGAGGCCAAGGCTTTCCGCGATGTCATCGGTGACGTTCTGAATCTGAACGCCAAGCCAGCCGCGGACGACTGTGCCGTCATCCTTCAGCTCCATGATGACATCCTGCGCGGTCGAGGCCGGGATCGCGAAGGCGATGCCGACATTGCCGCCCGACGGCGAGAAGATCGCCGCGTTCACACCGATCACCTCGCCATGCATGTTGAAGGCGGGGCCGCCGGAGTTGCCTCGGTTCACCGGCGCGTCGATCTGGATGAAATCGTCATAGGGGCCTGCGCCGATGTCACGGCCGCGGGCGGAAACAATACCAGCGGTCACCGAACCGCCGAGGCCGAACGGATTGCCGATGGCGACAGTCCATTCACCGACCTGGGGGGCATCCTGCGCGAACTCGACATAAGTGAATTTCTCGTCGGCATCCACCTTGAGCAGCGCCAGGTCCGTGCGCTTGTCGGCGCCGATCAGCTTGGCGTCATATTCCTCGCCGTCCTGGCCGATGACCGTGAATTCGGTGCCGTGATCGATCACATGATGGTTGGTGACGACATAACCGTCTTCGGAAATGAAGAAGCCGGAGCCCTGGGACATGCCGTACTGGCGCGGCGAGCGGCGCTTGTCCTGTCCGTCGTCACCGCCTCGGCCGCCGAAGTCGCGGAAGAAGCGCTGGAGCGGATGGCCATCCGGCAGGCCCTTGAAGAAGTCCTCGAAGCCGTCATTGCCGTCATTGCCGCCGCCGAAATTCATCATGCGCGGCTCGACGGCCTGTTTGACCTGGACACTCACCACAGCCGGGCTGACGGTGCGCACGACTTCGGAAAAATCCGTCGGCGTTGCCGCGTCCACGTGGACAGCGTCTGCCAGCGCAAGCTGGCTGGGAACGATCGTCTGGGCGGTCAGAAGACCTGCGGCACCGAGCGCGACGACGCCGGCCAGCAATTTGGCGCGGCGAGAGCGCAAGGGAGAGACTGACCCATTATTTTTCATGTTTTCTTCCTCTACCGACATTCGATTTTGAAGGTCATTTTTGAACGCGAGCGGGGAATCGCGCTTCAGGTTCGAAAATGAAGGTAGGTGAGCCAGCCTTACAGGCACCTGTCGGCCGGATTACAATTTCGTAAGGTTGAGGAAAGATCTGGAAAAATTTCTTCCCGGGACATTTGCCCGAGACCCGCAGGCAGCAAATGCGTTGACTTCCGGAACGGTCAGGTTGCCGGGACAGCGGCGGGAAAGAGCAGCGGTTCATCGCCGGCCTGCCATTTCGGCCATTTCTGCATGATCGCCTGAAACCGTCCGGAGGTTTCGAAACCCGTCAGCCAGGCTTTCAGCGCGGGCCAGTCCTCACCGTCGAACCAGGTCCTGTCCGTATTGGCAAACTGGCGGACGAACGGCAGAATTGCAAAGTCGGCGAGTGTTGGCCGGGAACCGGACAGCCCCCCTTCTTCCAACAAGTTTTCCAGGTGCCAAAGGAACCCGGAGGCTCCGGCACGCTCTTCCTGCCGGTCGGCGCCGTCGTAACGTGTATCGTATTTATACCGGTCGAGATGTCGCTTGAAGGGACCGTCACATTCCCCGATGAGGCTGAGCATCCCGGCTTCGCCGCCCTTTTCCGGTTGCAGCCAGCCTTCCGGATCGGCGCGTTTCAGGGCCCACAGCATGATATCCAGGCTCTCGTCCACAACCGCATCGCCGTCCTTGAGGCACGGGACGGTGGCCGACGGCGAGGTTTCCAGGAATTCGGGCGCTTTCTCCCGCAGGACGATTTCACGCAGCTCGACCGTCTGGCCGCTCGCCGCAATGGCCAGCCGGGCACGCATGGCGTAGGGGCAGCGGCGGAAGGAGTAGAGGATCGGAAACGCAGTCATGACCGTCCCATGACGTAAAGCCACCCGATCGTCAACGCCGGGAAAAGGCCGGGGATCGTGAAAATTAACGAGGCCTTTCTCCTGTTTCACAGCTTGTAAAGGAAATTTGGCGAGACTCGCGCTATCAGGGTGAAGACATGACCAACGCACTTCTCCAGCTTGCCAAGGAAAGTTCGGCAGAGAAAAAACACCAGCTCGCCGAACACGTGACAGGCTTGCTCGTTGCCCGGGCAGATGACGACAGCTCGGAAGAAGCCAGCCTGCTTAACGACATGCTGGAAGGGGTCTACGATTCCCTGGCGCTGGATGCCCGCAAGAAGATGTCGGAACGCCTGGCGGATGTCCGGGCAATGTCCTCAGGGCTCGCCGCCGCAATGGCCAGGGACGAACTGCCCGTCGCCCGGGTGGTTCTGGAACGGTCTCAATCGCTGAAGGAAGACGATCTGCACAAGATCGCGGAGACCGAGAGCCAGGGGCATCTGCTGGCGATGGCAAAGCGCGATCATGTCAGCAAGAACCTTACGAAGATCCTGCTCAGACGCGGTGGCAAGGAGGTCAAGCACACCGTCGCCGCCAACCTGGGCGCTGAGATCTCGATGGCCGAATTCGAGGCCCTGGTGAAGGACATGCCCAAGCAGTTGGGAGACCGTATCCGGCACCTGCGCAAATCCAACGAGGAGCTGATCGAGGATCTGTTCAGGGAGGACGGCGAGATCGCCGCCGGGTCAGAGCTGGTGCGGCGGCCCGCGAAGATCGGCCCGAAGGCCTGGGTCATGGGCATCAAACTCGGCAAGACCACCCTGAACAAGGCCGTCTATCAGCTCGCCGTGGAACATAACCTGTTCGACGCCGTCGCGCTCCTGTCCTACTTCTCCGCGCTGGACCTGAAATACGTTCACAATCTGATGGTGCGCTTCGATTCCACCGGGATCGCGACGGTTTGCCGGGCGACGGGCATCGGAGCGAAGGAGTTTCAGGCGATCTGCAAGGAACGCTGCAAGCACCTCAAGTTTCCGGAAAGCACCGGCAGCAAATGGCTCACCAATTACCATATGCTCGACGAGACCGATGCGCGGCGCCTGCTGGCCCTGATGAAAATCAAGCTGAAAGCCGACCGTCACAGTCAGGCCGCGTAAGTCTCTCAAGACATGCCGGGACGGCGACACTCGCTCAACAAAGGCGTTGAGCGAAACCGATTCTTATCCGCAATTTTGCCAAGTAAAATATTATTGCATTGCAGCAAACTCAGTGCAGAGCAGCGAAATATACCCTAGTCATCAAAGCATTACTGAAAAGCATTGCTATAAATACGGATGACATGTTGATTATTTTGATTTTCATTATTGAGTTTATCTAGTTGTAAACTGTCTGCCGGATACTCTTGAAAAATAAAACTGGATACCCGGCCATGATCAACAACCTTCTCAGTCTTGCCCAGGAAAGCACGCCGGAAAAGCGGCACAGGCTGGTCGAGCATGTCACAGATCTGTTCGTGACCGGGGCCGAGAGCTACCAGACGGACGAAATCACGCTGTTCAACACGGTGCTGGAGAGCATGCTTCCCACCATGGAACCGGCACAGAAAAAGACCATTTCCGAACAGCTCGCACCGATCGACAGTACTTCGCCAAAGATCGCCTATGCGCTGGCCCGTGAGGAAATCGATATCGCCCGGCCCATGCTCACCTCCTCCAAGGCGCTGGACACCGCCGATATCCTGCGTCTCGCCAAGACGATGGGACAGGGGCACCTGATGGCGATTTCAAAACGCAAACATCTGGAATCCCAGGTGACCGATGTGCTCCTCGAGCGCGGCGAAAATCCGGTCAAGCGCTCGGTTGCGGCCAACTCGGGCGCCGAATTCTCCAATTGGGGATCCCGCATGCTGATCAAGCTGGCGGAGCAGGACGACACGATCCGCGACGCGATGATGGAACGCTCGGACATCACCGAAGCCGACTACGACAAACTGATCGACCTGATGCCCCAGCAGCAGCAGGCGAAAATCCGTCAGCTGCGCACGGAAAACGAAACCCTCATTCACGAACTCTTCCACAAGGCGAGCAAGGTCGTCGCCGGTTCGAAGCTGGAACGCAAGGCGACCCGGATCAACGCCAAGGCAACCTTGAAGGAAATCCGCGCCGGCCAGCGCTCCCTGAGCAAGGCGATTACCCAGCTTTCGCTGTCCAACAACCTGTTCGACGTGTGTTTCCTGCTCGCCGAGATGGCCGGTCTGGAGCAGAAATACGTAACCAATGTCATGCTGCGCTATGACGCCGTCGGCATCGCTGTGCTGTGCAGGGCGATGGGTGTGGACGACGCCGACTATTCGGCGCTGTGCCGGGCGCGCGCCACCCACAACAAGCAACCGCAAACGACGATTGAAAAATGGGTGGCAGACTATCATTCGCTTTCGTCCAAAGACGCACGCCGCCTCCTGTCGTTCATGAAGATACGGCTTCATACCCTTGAGCAGCAGGCGGCCTAGGCTGTAGTTTCTCAGTTTTCGGCCTCGGCCTCACGCGTGACCACGGCGGCCCCCGCTTCAAGCGTCCTGTGCACCGGGCACTTGTCGGCGATTTCCAGCATGCGCGCCCGGGTTTCGACATCCAGGTCGCCTTCCAGCGTGATCTGCCGCTCGAACCGGTCGATTTTGCCGTCACGCGCCTTCTGAGCCTCGGAACATTCCTCGCAATCGGCGGCATGCACCTTGCCATGCAGAACGCGCGTGCCGATCCTGGAGACACCAAGCCCTTTCCTGTCGGCATACATGCGCAGGGTCATGACCGTGCAGGCGCCCAGAGCCGCCGACAGATAGCCGTAAGGCGAAGGGCCGCTGTCCAGTCCGCCGACAGCCGCCGGTTCGTCGGCAATCAGCCTGTGCGGGCCGCTGGAGACCATCACCTGGTATTTGCCCTGCCCGGTTTCGACCACTTCAACCCCGTCCTTCACCTCGTCGGCGATTGCCGCCCGGCTCTTGTCCAGGTATCTGCCCGACCAGGCCGCGATCACCCGGGCCGCATAGGCCGCGTCCTCGTTCCTCGTCAGAAGATGGTCGGCCGTGTCCAGAGACACGAAGCTCTTCGGATGCTTCGCCGCGACGAAGATATTCGTGGCGTTGTCGATGCCTACCGTATCGTCGAGCGGCGCATGCATGACCAGCAGCGCCTTACCGAGATGAGCGGTCTTTTCGGTGATCGATTGCGCCTGAAGATCGTCCAGGAACTCCTTGCGGATGGTGAACCTGCGCCCGGCGAGGTCGACCTCCCCTTCCCCCTTCTCGCGGATTTCGCCGACGGATCCCTTGAAATTGTGGATCACGTGTTCCGCTTCGGACGGGGCGCCGATCGTCACCACAGCGCGCGCCTCGGGAATGTCTCCCGCAACGGCAAGCATCGCGGCACCCCCGAGCGAGTGTCCGACGAGGAGCTGCGGCGCCTCGTAATTGTCGCGCAGGAAATCGGCCGCGCGCCTGAGGTCCTCCACGTTGGAAGAGAACCCGGTGGAGGAGAAATCGCCACCGCTGCCGCCGAGCCCGGTGAAGTCGAAGCGCAGCACCGCAATCCCCTCTGCGCTCAGCGCTCCGGCGATATGGCGGGCGCCGAGGATGTCCTTGGAACAGGTGAAACAATGCGCAAAGAGCGCGAAGGCCGTTATCTCTCCGGCCGGCAGGTCCAGCCGCGCAGCCAGCCTGGCGCCGTGCGCACCTTCGAATTCGAGTTTCAGCGGGCTGGTCGTCATTGCCGGTACCTCCATGGGGTTGTCACAGCATGAGTAAGCACAGGGACGGAATATGCAAATGACGGCTGGGCACAAATACGTTCAGCCGCTCATAGGCGGCCCGCTGAGCGAAGGGAAAACCGTCTTCAGCCCTTGCCGTCGAGCAGCGACTTCAGCCTGCGCTCTTCCTCTTCGGAAAGTCGGGCATTGGTGCCGCCAGCCACGCTCCTGGTCTGGCCGGACCGTTTGCGGAGGGCAAGAAAGATGGCGGCAAGACCCGCAACCAGCGCGACGGGGCCGGCTGCCCAAAGGATGATCGTGTGCCAGGCGAAACGGGGTTTCAGGAGCACGAACTCTCCGTATCGCGAGACGAGATAATCGACCACTTCCTCGTCGCTGTCGCCCGCGACGAGGCGTTCGCGGACGAGGATGCGCAGATCCTTTGCAAGCGGCGCATCGCTGTCGTCGATGGACTGGTTCTGACACACCATGCAGCGCAGTTCGGCGGAGAGTGACCGCGCCCGCGCTTCCAAGGCCGGGTCGTCCAGAACCTCGTCCGGAGCGACGGCCAGAGCCGGCGCCGCCATTAGGCTGAGGAACAGAAGCAGGCTGGCGGCTAGGGATCGAATCATTGCCTCTACTCCGCCGGCGCCACGGCGTCGGCAGGCCGTCGGCGCGCTGGTTTTGGCGCCCCCACGCGAAGCCGTCTGTCGGCGATGGATATGCCGCCGCCCACCGCCATGATCACGCAGCCAATCCAGATCAGGGTGATCAGCGGCTTGAAATAGACCCGGACGTCGACGGCGCCGTCGCCCCGGCTTTCGCCGAGCGAAAGATAAAGCTGCGAGAAACCGGTGGTGTAGATGCTCGCCTCGGTGGTCGGCATCTGGCGGGCCGTATAGATCCGTTTCGAAGGTTCCAGCTCGGTGATGGTGACGCCGCCCTGGCGAATGGTGAAATGGCCGACTTCCTCGTTGTAATTCGGTCCGCGGCGCGGCGCGGCACCGTCGAAGGTCACCTCGTAGCCGGCGAGTTCCACGCTGTCGCCCGGACGCATGGTCTCGATCCGCTCTTCCTGGAAGGCGGAGGCGGTGACGACGCCGAGCACGGTGACGCCGATGCCGAAATGAGCCACCGCGGTTCCCCAGGCCGACCCGGGCAGACCGAACAGGCGGGAGACGGCCCGCCGCGGCCCGATCTCGAGGATCTTCACCCGCGTGAGGATTTCGGAAACGGCTCCGGCCATGACCCAGACAGCGAGACCGACTCCCAACGGCGCCATGACCTTCTCCATGCCCCAGAGCCAGAAGGTCACAAGAACCGTCAGCAAGGCAAGTCCGAAAGCGGCGTAAAGCCGCTGCGAGGCGGCGAGAAGATCGCCGCGCTTCCAGGCGAGCACCGGCCCGTAGGGCACCGCCATCAGCAGCGGGATCATCAGGGGCCCGAAGGTAAGGTTGTAGAAGGGTGCGCCGACGGAGATCTTCTCCCCTGTCGTGGCGTCCAGGAGCAGCGGATAGAGCGTTCCGACGAACACCGCGGCACAGGCGGAGGTGAGGAACAGGTTGTTCAGCACCAGCCCGCCTTCCCGGCTGATCGGCGCGAAGAGCCCGCCCTGTTTGAGCGTCGAGGCGCGCCAGGCGTACAGCGTGAGCGAGCCGCCGATGAAAAAGCACAGAAGAGCGAGGATGAAGGCGCCGCGCGCCGGGTCGGTCGCGAAGGCATGCACGGAGGTCAAGACGCCCGAGCGGACCAGGAAGGTGCCGAGCAGCGACAGCGAGAAGGTGAAGATCGCCAGAAGAACCGTCCAGACCTTCAACGCCTCCCGCTTCTCCATGACGATCGCGGAGTGCAGGAGCGCCGTCCCGGCCAGCCACGGCATGAGGCTGGCGTTTTCGACCGGATCCCAGAACCACCAGCCGCCCCAGCCGAGTTCGTAATAGGCCCAGTAGGAACCCATCGCGATGCCGAGCGTGAGGAAGCACCAGGCAAGCAGCGTCCAGGGACGCACCCAGCGCGCCCAGGCGGCATCCGTGCGTCCCAGGATCAGGGCCGCGACCGCGAAGGAGAAGGTGATCGAAAAGCCGACATAGCCGACGTAAAGCAGCGGCGGATGGATCGCCAGCCCGATGTCCTGCAGGATCGGGTTGAGATCGGCCCCTTCCAGCGGCGGATTGGCCAGCCGGGTAAACGGATTGGAGGTCGCCAGCAGGAACAGGATGAAGCCGGTCGAGATCCAGCCCTGAACGGACAGCGTCGTGGCTTTCAGGTCCCTGGGAAGGTTGCCGCCGAAAAGTCCGACCAGGGCTCCGAAGAACACCAGGATGAGCACCCAGAGCAGCATCGAGCCTTCATGATTGCCCCAGACGCCGGTGAACTTGTAGAGCAAGGGCTTTGCGGAGTGGGAATTCTCGACAACGTTCAGCACCGAGAAATCCGAAGCGACATAAGCCCCGGTCAGGACCACGAAGGACAGCAACACCAGAACGAACATCGTCACGGAAACAGGCGGGGCGACGGCCATCAGCCGCTCGTCCCTGGTGAGTGCGCCCCACAGGGGCACGACGGATTGCAGCAGCGACAGGGCGAATGCCAGCACCAGCGCGTAATGTCCGAGTTCGATGATCATTGCTCTTCCCGGGGTCCGTTCGTTTGCGGCTTCCGATCAGTTGGAGGCGGATTCTTCGCTGCCCTGCCAATAGCCCTGTTTCTTCAGGGTATCGGCGACTTCCTTCGGAATGTAGTTTTCATCGTGTTTGGCCAGCACGTTGTCGGCGACGAAAACCCCGTCGGGGCCAATGACGCCTTCCGTCACCACACCCTGGCCTTCCCGGAACAGGTCCGGCAGGATGCCCTTGTAGGTTACGGGAACGGTGTTCGCCGTGTCGGTGACACGGAAACTGACTTGTGCGTTGTCGGAGCGGATGACCGATCCCTCCTCGACCAGGCCGCCCAGCCTGATCCGCTGCCCCGGCGGGATGGCGTTCTGCGCGACGTCGGTCGGGCTCTGGAAAAAGACGATCTGATCGTTAAGGGCAAACAGGATCAGACCGAGCGCGGCGGCGAGCACGACGCCTGCCGCACCGATAAGGGTCAACCTTCGTTGTTTGCGTGTCATTCCTCTCCCGTCCATAGTCTGACCGGTCCCTGCTCGATGCCCCAATCGCGCACGGACCCGTTTTTCTTCCACAGCATCCTGCGTTCAAGTGAATGCAGAGAAGATGCTACAGCACTTCAAGATCGATCAACTTTGGGACGCTCAATCGGAACCGATTGAACGTCCGTTGATCTAGGACCCTGCTAGACCAAGTTGCCTCGCCGCGTCCTTGATCAAGGACAATTCCTCAGGATTGTCCGCGTAAGCGGCCTGCGCGTCCTCAAGCGCGGTTTCCGCCTTGCCCCTTTCTCCCAATACAAGATACGCCTGCATGAGCTGCTTCCATTCCGCGGCCGATCCTCCTTCCGCCGCAAGCCGTTCGGAAAGGCGCGAGACCATGCCCCTGACCATGGCCTGCCTGTCGTCCTGGTTCATATCCTGTGCGGCCGCGACGTCTTCCTGCGAAGGTCCGCGAAGCGAAGGCGTTTCGCCGTCTCCCTCCATCAGGGCAGCCAGTTCCCGCTGGGCCACCGGCACCCAGGGCTCCGGGCCGCTAGCGCCGGCAAGCAGGTTCCGCCAGGCTTCGATGGCCTCGTCCTTCCTGCCTTCCTGCCCCAGGGCGAGCGCAAGGAAGAACCGCGGTTTCACAACGCTGGCGTCCATTGCGGCGGCCTGTTCGAAGGCCTCGCGCGCATCGGCGGTCACCAGTCCCTGATTGGCGATGGTCAATGCCTCGCCCATGTTCGTCAGCCATTCCTGGTTCGGACCGAGGATCCGGAGCGCATTGGCATAGGCTCGGGCGGAGTCGTGCGGCCGGCCTTGAGACATGTAGACCGGCGCAATGACCGCCCATCCCCGCCCGTCTTCGGGATCGTCCGCGAGATGGCGTTCCACGCGGGCAACGAGCACATCCACGGACTGTTCTTCCGTAGGCGCGTTGAGTCGGGCCGCAAGCGGTGCGTCTGGCAGCTCCGGCGAACCGAGAACGAAATGGTAAAGACCGAACGTCATGACCGGCAGAACAACGATGACCAGTCCCATGACCACCTTCAGCCGGGACCCACGGACGGCTCTTTCTGGCTCTTGCGCATGTTTTTCATGCGCCGCGAGCAGACGCCGGGCAATTTCGGTGCGCGCGGCTTCGGCCGCCTCGGGCTCGATCAGCCCCCGGTTCAGCTCACTTTCGATCGCGCCAAGCTGTTCGCGGTAGACCGCCTCGTCCGCCGTCCCGGATGCCGCTTCGGGCGCGCGCTGCGTTCTCGACAGGGGGACAAGCACGGACAGAGCCGCCACCGCTGTCATCACAGCTATCAGGATCCAGAATGTCATGGCTGCACTATAGAGCGTCGAAACAGGACAAAAGCAAGATGCCAGCGCTGTGACCGGCAGTCGCGGTGCTCAAATTTCGGTGGGCAGGGGCGGGAAACGCGGAAATGCGCCGTTCGAGCGGCCCCGCCGCTATCTCCGGCCCAGCGCGTTGGCCACCAGCTTGCGCTCCGGGTTGCCTTCATCCACGGCATTGAATTTCCGCGCCTTGGCAACCGCGGACTGACGGCTGCGACGAAGCTGGGCGGCATAGTCCGCTCCGAAATAGATTTCCGACAGCATGATCGCCACATCGGCGGCCGCAAGATTGGCCTTCAACTGCGGCCCCCGGGCCTTGCCGAGATCGGTTATCTGCGATCGCGTCACGATTTCCAGCGTCTGTTCCACGGCCTGCCGGGTCCGTTTGCCGACTTCGTTCACGGCAAAGGTTTCCGAGGCATTGCGCACCATGGTGACGACACGCAGCGCCCTCACCGCGTCGTCGATGGCCCTTTGGTCGACCTGCAACGCGCCGTCCTTGTCGATTTTCGGTACCTGAAGCGCGCGGCGGACGGCACCCTGGGCACCGTCGAGCTCCCGCGTCACAACGTTGGAAATGCTGCGCTTGGTCTCCGACAGGCGCTTGTGCCATTTGCCGGCCATCGACAGGTCCATGTCCCTTTCGACACCCCGCACGAGCGAATGGTATTCAGAAAGCGCCTGTGAAAAGGCCACCGGATCCGGATTGTTGTTGCGGTGTTCCAGAGCCAGAACCTGGAGCCGCTCCGCCTCGCTCATCACCACGTCCACAAAGGGCGCAAACTGCGAATTGGCGATCACCTTGGGATCGTCGTCGCCGGCAAGGCGTCCGGCGAAGGTGCACAGCGCGGCCGGCACATCGGCCCGCTCGATCAGCGCCGCGGCAATCACGGCAACGTGATCGGGAAAGCGGTCCGTGCATTTGTCCACCAGGCGCAGAACGTCCGTATCCTGTTTCAGCCGGTGTTCGTTGATGCGTTCGGGAATGTTCTGCAGGAACGGGATCAGCCAGCGCTCGGCAGCGAAAATCTTCTGGATGTCGCGAAGCTCGGCAATTCCGCGCTCGCCGCCGAGTTCGACCCCGATCCGGCGCCGCTCGGTCTCGGAGAGCTCGCTCCTGTGCAGCACCTCGCCGAGCGCATCGACGGAGCGGGTACGCAGGGCCTGGACGAGCGCGTCGACACGCTCGCCGCTCACCGCGGCATTGCCGGCCTGCTCCAGAACGATGCGGACATCGGCAGGCATGACGTCGCGCCCGAGCCATTTCCAGACCCGATCGAGCACCGCGCGGTTGATACGCCCTTCCTGCCGGTTCGGCAGGGTTTCGTTGATCAGAAAGGTCTCCAGCGGCGAAAAGAACATGCGCTGGATCTGACCGCGCCTTTGGGCGCCGTCGGAAAATTCGACCGGCAGACGGTCCGGCTTGCGCAGAAGGGCAATCGCAGCGCCGAGGATGAGCTGAAGGTGCGGATCGGCGTTCTTCCGGAATTGGGCCTGTTCCAGATTCCTGACAAGAGCCTCAATCGCCTGCGGGCTGAGACTGCTCAGGTAGGATTTGATTTTGTCTTCAAGCTGGTCCGAGTGTTTCATTCACAGCGTCAACATCGCGATCCGAATCCCCGCGAGTGTAGCTGCACAAGGCTTAAACAAGTGTTGAGACCAAATGTAGGTATTTGAAACAGCTCGGAAAGCGGTTCAGGTTGCAATCTCTCGGCACGTTGTCCTTCGGTATAAGCAGAAATCGATGCTGACAACAGGACCTGATCCCGCGGACGTCCTTTGGGCCCGTCTCGAAGGAGGGACCACGTGCTCCGGAACATACCAGCCATCCTTCGGGACAGCGCATCGCGCTTCCTCAGGACGAGGGAAGTGGTTCGCACCGGTTCCGAATGAGGACCTGTTGAAGGGTCACATCTAGCCGATGACCTGCCAGTTGCCACGATCGGTTTCACATGCCGTGCCCCTGGCCTGCAGGACGCGTCCCTGGAGCACCATCTCATGGGTGAATTCACGGCAGCTCGTCTCGTTGACGAAATAGACCGGACCCGGACGCACCTGTCCGCTACGGCCTGTGCGGTCGTTCTGCCAGGCAACGGCGACACCGACGCCTCTGGCCCGCAGGGCGCGGCTCTGGGCGTCCTCGGCCGCCCGGCGGTCGGAAGGATCGAGAGCGTCGCCGAATTCGTTGTTCACCAGAACGGAAATCGCCGCATTCGCCTCGGATCCGGCCACCTTGGAGTTGGGGTCTCCGAAGAACGAGCCCCATCCTGCGGTTCCCGTCGACCCGGACGTCATGGAACATCCGGCCAGAACCGTTGCAAGAGCAAGACATGTGGCACCGCGCAAACGCATGCTTGTAAGCTCCCAGAGCGATCCGCTTTCAGGCTGGTTCTCCTGAAGGCAGGAAGGCTGCTCGATTTCAAAGGCTAGAGCATCCAGGCTGCGGTCATCCAGGCGCAGGATCCTCTAGAGGAGGCGAAAGCCGGCAGGAACCGGCGGGTGAATCATTGTTATTTTCTATTTGTGGCCGAACTTGGCCAACGTCCAGTCCTATGGCCTCATTTATGACTGCACGAAGCCGGTATTCGTCCGGGTCACATTTTATCACAACGTATTAACGCCGGCTTTGGGGACATCGAAGGATATCCCCTATTCCGTGCCGAGCGAGGGCAATGTCAGCCGCGCCTTCAATCCGCCCAGCGCCGAGCCGTCCAGTTCGAACGTTCCGCCGTAAAGGGCAGCCAGATCCGCCACGATCGACAGTCCAAGCCCGGTTCCGGGCACGGTTTCATCGAGCCTTCTGCCGCGCTTGACCGCTTCGGCCCGCTCGCCGGGCGTCAGTCCGGGACCGTCGTCCTCGACGACGATCGCAAACATGTCCCGATTGCTCGCCGGATCGCTGAAGGGCGCCACCTTGACCGAAACCTTCGCCGCCGCCCATTTGCAGGCATTGTCGATCAGGTTGCCGCTCATTTCCTCAAGGTCCTGGCTCTCGCCACGGAAGCGGATCGCGCCTTTCTGGTCGAAGGCAATGGAAAGGCTCTTGTCCCGGTAGATCTTCTCCATCGCCCGGATCAGCCTGGCGAGCACCGGCTCCGTCTCGCAGGAAACCCCGATCACCCGGCGCTGCGCCGCCATGCGCGCCCGTTCCAGGTGATGCTGGATCTGGGTCGACATGATGGTTGCCTGTTCGGAGACCTTTTCCGCCAGCGGGCCGTTCGCGGCACGGGCCTCGTTGGAGATGACCGACAGCGGCGTCTTCAATCCGTGGGCCAGATTGCCGACATGGGTCCGCGCCCGTTCGACGATCTCCTTGTTGGACACGATGAGAGCGTTCAGTTCGACCGCGAGCGGCGCAATTTCCTGCGGCAGGGTTTCGTCGATGCGCTCCGCTTCGCCCTGCCGGACGGCCGACAACGACGCCCGCAGCCGGGCGAGCGGTTTCAGGCCGACCTTCACCTGCAGGAAGATCGCCAGGATCAGTCCGAGACCGACGATGCACAGCGTCAGCGCGACCATGCGGCCGAATTCGGAGATATCGGCCCAGAACCCGGCCGTCGCCGCGGCGACCGCGATCACGTAGGCGGTTTCGCCGACGGTGATCTTCTGCTGCAACACGCGCACTTCATCGCCGGTCGGTCCGGCAATGAAGCCGGCGCTGCTGTCTTCGTCGCCGATGGGTGGCGCATTCAGCGGATCGCCGACAAGCGATTCGGAGGCATAGAGAATGGCGTCGCTGCCGGCACGCCGGACCGTCCAGTACCAGCCCGACAAAGGCAGGGAAAAGCGCGGGTCGCCCCGGTAGGTCGGGGCCGTCAGTTTGGAGACCACCCGGGCGGTTGCCGCGTCGGTGGTTTCGAGCATTTCGGCAATCACCGCCTTGATGTGGATTTCAAGCTGCGCATCGAAGGCGCGTTCGCTGGCCCGTTCATAGAGGCCGACCAGAAAAACGCCTGCGAGCGCAAGCGCGACTGCGGACCAGACCGCGGCAACGAACACAAGGCGCGCGGCCAGCGACCGCTGCGGTCTGCGGGCCGGCTGTTCCGCCGTCCCGTTGGCGGCGTCACTCGTCACCGGCGGCTCCGAGCCGGTAGCCGAGGCCCCGGATGGTTTCGATCAGGTCCGAGCCGATCTTCTTGCGCAACCGGCCGACGAACACCTCGACCGTGTTGGAATCCCGGTCGAAATCCTGATCGTAGAGATGTTCGGTCAGTTCGGTTCTGGAAATCACCTTGCCCTGGTGATGAAGGAGATAGGACAGCAGCCGGTATTCGTGCGAGGTCAGCTTGATCGGCGTGCCGTCCACGGTCACCCGGCCGGCGCGCAGGTCGAGGCGCACGGGGCCGCAGGTCAGCTCGTTGGAGGCGTGACCCGCCGCCCGGCGAACAAGGGCGCGGACACGGGCGAGCACTTCCTCCATGTGAAAGGGCTTGGCGACATAGTCGTCGGCCCCGGCATCGATGCCGGCGACCTTGTCGGACCAGCGGTCGCGCGCGGTCAGGATCAGCACGGGCATGGTGCGCCCGTCCCGGCGCCAGTTTTCCAGCACCGACAGGCCGTCCAGCGTCGGCAGGCCCAGGTCCAGCACGACGGCGTCGTAAGGCTCGGTGTCTCCCAGGAAATGCCCGTCCTCACCATCGGTGGCGCTGTCGACCACGTAACCGGCCTCTTCCAGGGCGGTAACGAGCTGGCGGTTCAGGTCGGTATCGTCTTCAACAACAAGAATGCGCATGGGATCTAACTTCGTATGTCCTGGCCTGAAAAATCCTGCGGCCGTTCGGCCGCCAGGGTGTCCTGGCGGGAGTACAGTTACCGGCTGGCGTTGACTGTGACGGTGGTCACCGAACTGCCGTTCTTGACCGACACCACATAGACGTACCCGCCGCCCTGCTGGCAGAGCTGCGCCTTGAGAATGTCGCCCTTTACCTGGCCGCGGACCGAAGCGAACGAAGCCGCTTTGCCGCTCGCCACCGCTTCGCGCGTCTGCGCCTGCGACAGACAGGCCGCTTGCGCCGGCACGACGGCGGCCAGGATCAGGACCAAGAGGGCGAAAATCTGTTTCACGGGTTTATTTCCGGTTCTGCTCACGACTTCAGAGGTTGATGCGCAAGGTGTAATCAATTTCACCTGAACGCAAGCTGAACCGGTCGTTTAGGCTTTCGATAGCTGTCCGTTCATCAAACGGCCAAAGCGTCCTGCGTTCAGGCGAACGCAGACAAGATGCTCGAGCACTTCAAGATCGATCACCTTATGGACGTTCAATCGATTCCGATTAACGTCGGCTGATCTAGCCGAGCGCCATTTCGTCGGTCTGCAGATCGTCGTATCGGCCCTTGAAATGCTCGAAAACCTGCAGGGTCCGGCGGGCGATGCCGGTCCAGCCGAAGACCCGGCGCGCGAAGCGGGCGCCTTCCACGGAGAGCGTCTCGCGCATCCACGAATATTGCATCGGCATGTTCAGCATGGCGGCGTATTCCTCCGGCCGCTTGGGGTCGGCGACCAGCGCGTGGCGGCCGAACTCGATCTGCTCGAACAGGCCGCCGTGAATGGTCACGACCGTCGGCGTGCCGCAGGCCATCGCTTCCACGGCGGTCATGCCGAAGGGCTCATAGCGCGACGGCAGGGCGAAGATCCCCGGCGCCCGGTAGAAATCGGCCAGATCCTCGTCCGCCACATAGCCGCGCCAGCTGATCGAATCGGCGACGCCCAGATCGGACGCGACCTCTTTCCACTGGTTCAGAAGGGCGATGTCGCTGTCGGAATTCGCGCCCGCGGCCAGCACGAGACGCGCCTCCGGCTGCAGCTTCAACAGGCTGGGCAGGGCTTCGATGATGAGATCGTAGCCCTTGTTTTCCGCAGCACGGCCGACGACGTAGATATCCGTTTCGCGGATGTCGTGCTTCTGCCGGGCCGCGGCCACCTTGTCGGGTGTCGCCGGCATGAACCGGCCCTCGTCGATCCCCGGCGGGATCATGGTGATGTGTTCCCTCGGAAGCTGATAGTGCTCGACGATCAGGTCGGTCTGCTGTTCGGTGGTGGCGATCACGTGGTCGCAATTGCGGTAGAGCACGAATTCCTTCTGGATCCGCTCCTCGAACCGGTAGCCCGCCATTTCCTCTTCGTCCGCGCCTTCCATGTCGTGCCGCTTCCACCAGCCGAGGGAATGCGGCGTGTGGATGTGCGGGATCTGCAGTTCTTCCGCGATCTTCTGGCCCGCGACGCCGGCATCCCAATAGTGGCTGTTGATCACGTCATACTGGATGTTGCGGTGGCGGATCATGGCGAGCGCATTGGTAACGAAATCGCCGTACCAGTCGTGCATGTCCTCCTTGCGGATGAAGTCCTTGCCGCCGAAGGGGATGCGCACGACGCGCAGGTTTTCGTTGATGATGTCTTCCTGAGGCTGGTCTTCGAATTGCCTGGTCATGACGTCGACCCGGTAGCCGAGCCGCGCAAATCGTTTGGCGAGTTCCAACACGAAGACCACCTGGCCTCCCGTGTCCGGTTTTCCGAGCTCCGGCGATCCGGCGACATACCCGTGCAGCGAGATCATCAGCAGCGAACCGATATTGTGCTTGTTCATGAACTACCAACCTTTTTTGTGTGTGTTCCGGTCTCCGTCTTCCCAGGCAACGTGTTTGGCTCTTCGCTCTTTTTGATCAGGCCGCTGCTTCCGGCAGCAGTCCAAGTTTGATTAATCCTTCCAGCACCCCGGCCGCATGGCTGGCGCTGGCATGGTAAGTCTTGTCCTGCGGCATGGCGGCGAGAAGTTCCTCGCGTGCGTTGCCGACGGCAATCGCCTTTCCGGCGGCTTCAAAAAGGGCCAGGTCGTTGCCCGAATCGCCGGCGGCAACCGTCTTGTCGAGGGAGATTCCGAGGTGTTCGGCGAGATGGCGCATGGCCGCGTCCTTTCCCGCTCCCGGCGCCAGGATGTCGAGATCGCTCGCCCCGGAATAGATATGCTTGAAGGGAATGCCTTCCTTCCCCAATCGCTGCAAGACCCGTTCCGCCTCTGCCTTTCCCGGAACCGCGAAGCTCGCCTTCCCCTCAGTCTGGAAAATATCGGCATGAGGAGAGTACCCCATCTCCGTGACCATTCTGCGGACATCCCTGTCCGGCCAGTCCAGGAACTGCCGCTGCCAGCTTTCCAACGGATAACGGCCCAGACGAATTTCGGTTCCCAAACCCGTGATGATTGCATCGGGTAAAAACCCGGAGGGAAAATACTCGGCAAGCGTCTGATCGACACTGACCGCCGGACGGCTTGAATTCAGCGCCAGCGTGATCCCACTCCCATGCGCCTTGAGCGCCTGCCAGAGCCTTTCCAGAGCCTCGCGGTCTCCGGTCAGCGTATCGTCGATATCGCTGACCAGAAGCCAGGGCCCGTGGATATCGGTCGCCTCCGTCACAATCCGTCCACTTCCTCCTCCGGGGCGACATAGGTCGTCGTGTAGACCTGCGCGGCGGTGTCCTCCGTCACCGGACGCCGCAGGGCTGCGATTTCGAGGCCCTTCAGGCAGACGGCGGCACTTTCGGTGTAAAATCCGATGCCGCCTTCCGCAAAACTGTCATCCACCAGGCTGAGCACCACATAGCCGTCAATGGAGAATTCGATATACATGCCGTGGGCAACCACCTCGATCTGCCAGGGCCCTTGGTCGCTGCCGCGGAAATGCGCCTCCTGAAGGGGTGCATAGCGGAAGGCGTGCTCGAATTCCGGCGTCGGGTTCGCCCCCCAGGCGCGCATCTGCGCGATGCCGTTGACCAGGTCGAGCGACAGGTAATAGCCGTCACCTTCCTCGTTCATGCGCAGAACCAGCCCGGTCTTGCCCGAGCCTTCCAGCATCAACTGGGACCGGAGCCGGAAGTCCTCGTGCCTGCCGGGCAGGAGAAAGGCCTCGTATCCGCTGCGGCAGGACAGATGCAGGCCGTCGGAGCGGTCGACCGCGTTCGCATGGGGGTTGCCGTAGAGATATTTGCACTGATAGGAGGCCGTCACGTTTTCCTGGTGCATGACCAGATCGTCGAACCCGGAATAGGACTTGACCTTCAGCCGGCCGACCGGATCCGTCACCAGCCGTTTCGGCGGCGGCAGCAGCTTCTTCACCACCTCGCGCCCGTAGACGTGCTCGGTCTTGGAAAAGAAGTTGAACAGCAGCAGGTCGCCGTCCGCGCGGCAGATGCGCCCCGCATAGTTGCCCGACGGCAGGATCACGTTGTCGAAGAAATTCTCGTAAGGCCCTTTCAGGCCGCTCGCATACCAGTAGTGGATCTTGGTATCCTCGCGGATCGACCCCATCAGATAATAACGCCCGTCGAGTCTGAAGAGATTGGGCACCTCGACATCGTCATAAAGACCCGGACGGTGCAGCGGCGGCTCGAAGACGAACTTGTCCGCCGAGGTTTCGCGCGCCAGACCGACGCAGCCGCGCCGGATGACCGGTCCGTCCTTCACGCGTGCGGAACTCAACAGGAGTCGCTCGCCCGTCTCCTCGTCGCGGTAGAAAAACGGATCGCGGAAGCTGACCCAGCGGCGGCCCTCGTCGATGGAACTCTCGTAAAGCGGAGACGGAATCTCGAGGGGATAACGGCCGTGGTTGCAGCGCTCCCAGTTGTAGAGATCCTTCGAGCGGGCCACGCCGACCCTCTGGACCCGGCCGTATTCCGACCGGGCGAGACCGGTATAGAACATGCGCCACTGGCCCGGCTTGTCCGGATCCGCCGTCACATGCATGGTCCACAGCATGTCGTCGTCCCACTCGCCGGGATCGCCGACAAACAGGGCATTCTTGACGCGCCGCCAGGTCATGCCGTCGGGACTGACGGCATGGGCTATGAAATCGTGATTGGGCAGAACCAGATGAAAGAGATGAAAAAGGCCATCATGAAAAACGACATCGACGTCGCCGATGTCAGATCTAAGAAATCCGTGGGATGCATACATGCCCTAACCCTGCCCCAGTTGTTTCACTCCGTTCAAGCCCTGCCGCCAATAAATTTGCACCGCAGCATTTAACGCCCTCTTTAAGCGGGATGCCTGTTCCGCCTTCCGCTTTGGTGCTAGGCTGCAAACATGCTTGGCTGCATCGGAAAGTCAAATATATACGGCGCGACTCCCTTTTTGGCCGCCATGAGGCGAGCCCTTGCCGTCTGCCTGATCTGCTTATGCGGCCTGACAGCGGGCAGTGCAGCGGCGAACGCGTTTTCCTGCTCCCTCTCTCTGGTCCTCGCCATGGACGGGTCGGCAAGCGTCGATGCCAGGGAACATGATCTTCAGCTCAACGGACTGGCGGACGCCCTGGAAGACCCGGATGTCATCCAGGCCATCGAAGCCGTCGGTGGGATCTGGATCACCAGTTTCGAGTGGAGCGGCAGGTACCAACAGCTTCAGCAGCTTAACTGGCGACACCTTTCGGACGCGCAAAGCGCTGAACAAGCCGCCGCCATCCTGCGCAGCTCGCCGCGGGGGTTCACCGAATTTCCGACAGCGCTCGGCTATGCGCTCGGGTACGCATCCGTGCAGATGCGAAAGGCGCCGGAGCCATGCGCCCGCAAGGTGATCGACGTTGCCGGCGACGGGATCAACAATGACGGCTTCGGTCCGGACAGCGCCTATCGGGCGTTCGATTTCGAAGGCGTGACCGTCAACGGCCTGGTTATCGCGAGCCCCGACACGACCCCGGTCCATTATTATCAGACCAATGTGATAAGGGGCCCGGGCGCCTTTATCGAGGTCGCGGCGAATTACGACGACTACGCCCGCGCGATGAAACGCAAGCTTCTTAGGGAGATCTTCGGCAGCGGGTATGCCGCGCTACGGTGATCAGGCCCGGCGGCGCCGTTCCTGAGCCTCGAGCGCCGCGTTGAAGTCCTCAACCGGCATGGCTTCACTCAGGGCTCTCAGGACAAGCTGCTTCTGCGTTTCGGGCGCGAGGCCGCCGACCGGAGGGTCTTGGTCCAGGTTGGTCGGGAAGGAATAGCCTTCCGCGCAGGCGGACACCGCCGCCTCCAGCCTCGCGCCGCCCAGATCTCCCCGGGAGACATGCTCCAGCAGAACCGGATAGAGCGCCCGGCACATCGCCTGCCGGTCGATGCTTTCCATGGCGCGGCCGAAGGCCGAGGATACCTGGAGCAGGTTCGCCATGCGCTGAATGTCCGCGCTGGTATTGGCGCCCGCGGCGTGAAACAGCGCCGGGTTGAAAAAGACGGCGTCGCCTTTCTTCAGCGGCAACTGGACACAGGCCTCTTCGAACAGATCCTTGAAGGTAGCCAGGCGATAGGCGGCGTAGCCCGGGCGGTAGAGCTGGGAAAAGGGCAGCAGTTTCGTCGGGCCGCTTTCGACCGGCATGTCGCTGTGGGCGACGGCCCCCTGCAGGGTCATCACCGGTGACAGGTCGTGCACATGGGCGGGATAGCGGGCACAGGTTTCTTCCGTCTGGAAACCGAGATGATAATCACGGTGCGCCTGCTGAGCCGCGCCGCCGGGACGGACGAGATTGACCTGGGCGGTCATCTGGTAGTTCGGCCCGAGCCAGGCTTCGCAGACCGCATCGACCGCCTCGTTGGCGAAATAAAAGGCGAAGACCTCCGGCGCGGCAAGACAGAGTTTCTGGAGCGAATTCCAGATCCTGTCATTGGCGCCGGCGGCCGCGAAATGGTCCGCACCGCCTCCCGAAGAGGCTTTTTCCTCCGCGATGATCCGGTTATAGACCCCGCTCGCCCGGTCGATCGGCGCGACATCGCCGAACGCGCCTTCGAGCACCAGGACGCCCGACAGCTCCCTGAAGACCCTGGCCCATTCGGCCATCAGGCGGCGGCGGCTTTCGGTGCCGGCAAGCTGCGTTTTCAGAGCTTCGACCCGGTACACCGGAACGTTGGAAACAACCCTGTCTGCATGCGGCACGTGGCCTGCGTCGAGGGTCCGGGTTATCAGGTGCCGGAACGCCTCGATGTCGCAACTCGACGCGTCGAAATAGGCTTCCGGCTGCACGTAGTGATCCATGGCTTCCTCCCTGACAGCTTTTGACGCCCAAACTACCAGAGCAAGAGGCGGCAGCCAGAAGAAAATCGAACGGCAAGGTAGCAGCCATCGCCGAAAACGCGTCGAGCGAAGCCCAAGTCTCATCCGCCAAGAACAAGCGGTTCACACGGGTAACCAGTCCAGTTTGCTGACAAACCTTGAGACCGTCATCCCGGACGTAGCGCAGCGAAGATCCGGGACCGGTGACCGGGGTCTATCGACGGAAAAGAAATTGCTCTTGCAAAGACTTGTGCCTCTCCGATCCCGGCTCGCGCTTCGCTTGGCCGGGATGACGGCGGCGAGGGAGCGCCTTTGTCAGCAGTCTGAGCGGTTCACACGGGTGAACCGCCAAAGCCCTCAGCTTCGCGTGTGCTTCTGCCCCTCCTCTTCCATGAGGCGGTAGAAATCCTTGAGGGTCTTGCCCGCCTCGCTGGCGAACCTGTCGCCCACTTCCCGGATTTCGGAGATCCGGTCCAGGCGGAACATGCGGAAATCCTGCCTGAGCTCGCACCAGGCGACCAGCGTCCAGACCTTGCCCCAGAACCAGAGGCCGAGCGGGCGGATCACGCGGGTCGAGGCATCGCCCTTGACATCGCGATAGGCGATCGACAGCCGTTTGCGGGTGTCGGCGGCGGCTTCCAGAAAATCGATATGCGCCCTCACCTGCTGGGTCATTTCCGGCGCAAATGCATGGATCTCCACCTCGTTCTGGCGGACGCGCATCTTTTCCGGCAGAACCGCGTCGATCTTGATCATCGCCTCCTCGGCCGCCCGCGCCATCGCGGCGCCGCCCCAGGCGCGGATCAGGCGCGCCCCGGCGAGCAGGGCAACGATTTCATCGCGCGTGAACATGAGAGGCGGCAGATCGTAGCCGTCGCGCATGATGTAGCCCACCCCGGCCGCCCCCTCGATGGGGACGCCCGAGGCCTGCAGGTCGGCGACGTCTCGGTAGATGGTGCGTTCCGAGACTTCCAGCCATTCGGAAAGCTGACGCGCCCGGACCAACCGGCCGCCGCGCAGATGCTGCACGATCTGGAAAAGGCGGTCGGCGCGTCTCATGGCGTCCGCTCCCCAAGGGGCAGACATGCCGCACCTCGTCTAGAGGGAGGAAAACATGCCAATGGAATTGCCGTCGGGATCGAGGCCGTAGGCGAAGCGTCCGGCCGGAATGGCGACGGGGTCCGAGACCACCTCGCCGCCGGCCTTGGCAAAGCGCTCCATGGTGTCCTCAAGGGTGTCCGGACAGGCAAGGTGGACGGTCGATCCCGTTCCGCTTGCAGACGGTTTGCCCGGATAAAGATGCCCCGCCCGGCCGCCATCCTTGACCGGGAACATGGCGAACTCGTTGGGTCCCATATCGGTGACACGAATAAGCTCCGTTTGGAAAACCTGATTGTAAAAGCTGACCGCCTTTTCCATATCCGAGACCGGGATCTCGAACCAAATAGTGAAGTGATCGGGAATGAAAGTCATGGAAAGTCTCCTGTGACGCTGTGACGGGTATCACGATATCACCCCCTTCCTGACAACCTTCTGTCAGGAGAGTGTCGCAGGCTCGACGAGTAAGGCCCCAGAATAAAGCCGAAAATTGACTTTGAACCGATTTTGTCTGCGGTCAATTGGCAGGAAGACGCCGTCCGAAGGAGACCGCATCTCCAGGCTCGGCGTCCCGTAAACACCCGGATTTTCGCCGCCCTTCAAGGCATGCAAGCGCTCTGCGGGAACCGCTGCTCCTTCGGGTTGCGGCTACCTGTTTGAAAAATTCCCCGGTACTTATTGAAAATTCGGGGTTGCATTTGCGCTTCGATTGATCTGTCTCAAGGAGCATCATGCCGGATAACGGCAATTTGGAAGCTCAAAAGGAGGCAATCAAGAATGAGTCACGTTCCACACGAACTGCACGAGGAATTCCCAGAAGCGGCGGAAACACTGCATACACTCAAGACGAGCGACGCCCATTTTGCGCGTCTGGCAGATGAATATCACACCATCAACCGCGAAGTGCACCGTATCGAAACAGAGGTGGAACCGGCTTCCGACGAGGCATTGGAAGACCTGAAAAAGAAGCGCCTTCACCTGAAAGATCAGATCGCCGCCCTTCTGGCGGCGGCGGCAAACACCGCGTCCTGAGCCCCTCCTTTTCAGGCCGGTGTTAGAGCCCGCGCCGTCCCCGTCCGGCGGCGCGGGCCACTTTCCCAGGGGATAGCCTCATTTATGGGCCGTCCCCTAGCCTGAGCCCCTCCTTCCGATACGATGTCGCCGTTCAAAAGAAACAGCGGCAAGCCGTTTGGTATCCGGCTGCTCGCACAGGGCAATATCGGATTTTTCAGGAAGACGCGGTTGCGTCCGGTCCTGCCAAACCGACCAGATGACCCTTCAACATGGCGCGCAGTTCGTCAACCGCAGTTTTGCGGATCGACAGGTCATCGTCCGTTTTCAACTGGGTTGCGACGCGAATCAGGTGAAGCAGAACCGCCGAGAGCGGTTTCAACCTGTCCTGCGGAACCGGCGGCGCGGCCTTTGACAGAAGATTGCCGATCAGTCCGCGCAGGCGGTTGCGAGCTGCCTTCTTCACCTCAGGATCGATCGAACGCCGGTTGCCGACGATCGCAAAGGACGGATTTTCCTCCAAAAATGCCAGCAATTGTGCAAACAGCCGGTCCGCAAGCCGGTCGACCGGTTCGCCGGACCAAGTGTCCGTCAGGCTTTCCAGCATGGCGGCAAAGGCATCGAGCTGACGGCCGTGCAGCTCGGCAGCCAGGTCGTCCTTGACCGGGAAATACTGATAGAGCGAGCCGATCGACGCGCCGGCCCTGGCGGCGATCTCCGTCATCGTGGCCGCTTCGAAGCCCTGTTCGGCAAAAACCTCCGCCCCTGCCGCAACCAGCGCGTCGACACGCGCCTTGCCCCGGCTCTGCCGCGGGACCCTGGCAGTCCTTCTGGGGCTCTCGCTTGACATACGTGAGGGTATCCTCATATTTCTATTTGTGAGGATGTCCTCACATTTCCATCCGGGTCCAATCCGGAATCACCCAAATGCCGGATCATTTATGTCCCTCGACCTTAACGCAAAAACCACCGCCCTGGTTCTCATCGATGTGCAGCAGGGCACGCTTGCCATGCCGCTTGCGCCTTATGACCGGACGGCCCTGACCGGAAAGGCGGCCGAACTCGGCCAGGCCTTCGCCCGGGCAGAAGCGCCGATCATCAAGGTCAGGATCGCCTTTTCGGCCGATGGCGGCGACCGGCCGCGGCAGCCGGTCGATCATCCCATGACACTGCCGGAGGGCGGCATTCCCGACGAATGGTCGGCCTTCGCTCCCGAGATCGAGGCCCTTCCATGCGTTGCGACGATCTCAAAACAGCAATGGAGCGCGTTTTTCGGAACGCCGCTCGACCTCCAGCTTCGGCGAAGAGGGATCGGCACCATCGTACTCGGCGGCATCGCCACCAATTTCGGCGTCGAAAGCACGGCCCGGGACGGCTGGCAACTCGGCTATTCCGTCATCATTGCCGAAGATGCCTGCACGTCGCTCGGCGAAGACCTGCACAGGATCGCCGTCGAGCGTACGCTTCCGCGCGTCTCCAGGGTCCGGACCACAGCCGAGATCGCGGCGGCACTCCAGGCCGCGGCAGCCTGACGGCCCAGGAAAAAAGAAGGCGCCGCAGCTTGCTGAAAGCCCGGCGCCAGTCTGGGGAGGAACGACCCTCATCGTTCACCATACGATGTGGGTCTGCACGGACATACTTACAAGCCAAGACTGTGTGAGGCTTGCGTGAGAAAAACGTGCATTTGGTCTCCTCCTTCGTGCCGGCCTTCCTCCGGAAAACCTTTTTCTTCGATGCCGCGAGAAAGATCCTGGCCGGAAACAATATGCACTTCTGCTTCCAAGCCTTTGAAATTGCGTTCCTTTCCCGTAACCTCAAGCAAGGATTCAAGTCGTTGAGAAAGTGATTCAACCGCAAAGCCCGGTTTTGGTGCTTTTGATCCGCGGTTGGGTTTCCCTGGTGAACCGGATTGCTTGACTCGATCCTTCAACCGGGCTCTTTTTGCCTCCAGTCACCAACCGGATGCGCCCATGTTTCTTGCCCGTTTCGCCGCTTTCGCCCTCTGTCTCGTTCCGGCGTCCGCCCTGGCTGCCGATCATTGTGTCGACGTCGATTCCAAACGCGGCTGGCAGCAGTTGTCCCTGCCGTCCGGCAAGATCGGGCGTGTCAGCTACTCCGGAAGCTGGAGCGTTATCGCAGGCATGTATAAACCGGTCGGCCCGCGCGGTTATTCCGGCGAGGAGGCGAAGAGGCTCGGTCCGCTTTACGGATACAAGCTGGACCAATCCTATGCCTTTGGCGAGATGCTGGTGCGCGACCGGGCAGGACGTGTCGTCCCCTTCGCGGAATTCGCCGCCCTTGCCGTCAACAGCCGCGACCCGGAGGGCGTCTATTCCTTCCGGATCAACGACAAGGACGTCGCGTTGTGGGACAATTCCGGGGTCATCAGGGTCTGCGTCGCTATGCGGTAGCGGCCGCGGCTTCTTGGATTGCGCCGAATTCTTCCAGTGCTCCCCAGTCCTGCCTTTCAGCTTCCATATCCGCCAGAAATTCCTCGAGCTGGCCGGGCGTTTCGAACCAGTACCACGCTCCCGAAAAACCTCTCATTTCGTTCAGATCCCGGGCGCGGTGCGTCCGGCGATACTTGAGAACGAACCAGAAGAACCCCCATTCGAACCGCTCCGGGCAGCCCTCGGGCAATTCGCCATGCCTGTTGCCCCAGAGGCCGGCAAACGTGCGGCGGATCAGCCGGGTGACGCAGGTGAGCGTCGAGAAATCCAGATAAATCAAAGTATCCGCTGCTGCCAGACGGATACCCAGCGTGCTGCCGTAATTGCCGTCCATGATCCAACGCGGCGCCAGCGAGAGTTCGGCAAGCTGCTGCTTCCAGGAGCTGTCCTCCAGGCGCTTCCACCCGGGTTGCCAGTATTTCTGGTCCAGATGAATGACCGGAAGACCGGTCAACCGGCCAAGATGTTTCGCAGCGGTGGATTTCCCAGCCCCGGGACATCCGGCAATTACAATCCGTTTCATAGTGATTCTCGGAATTGGAACTACCCGAAAACCATCAGACGCCCCCTTTCGGTAATCAAGACCTCTTGCGAATTACTCCCAGTTACTTTCGAAACGCCCCCTCCGGACGGTATTTGTCCATCACCGCATCCAGCCGGTCATTGGTGACCGCGGGATTGGCGCGTTGCAGGCAGGGCAGAAGAATGGCCTTGTTGGCGCGCTGTTGGGCACCGGTCGGAAACTTTCCCGGCTCCGGGTTCACCGGCTTGAAGCACTCGATGAAGACCGCTTCCTCGATATCGAGATCGGCGGCAATCTTATCCGTCGGACGGTTCGGATCGTTGTCGGCGACGGCCGGCGCGGCCAAAAACAGTGCCGCCAGAAAGATAAAAGCTCTCATGAGATGTGTCCCCCATTCCTTGACGGCACCCGGCATTGGTGAAGGTTGCCGAACCGTGGCATTGAGAACGTTAAGGGAAATTGGATGAGAAAGGCGTGACGATTATCACACTTTTTCGAAATTTCCCTTTTCCATCAATGTTACGAAGCGGTTTGAGAGGCTATCGATCTGCCAGAAAATGCGCCGCGACCTGCCGCTGATGCGGCCGGGTGCGGTGCTCGAAAAGGTATATTCCCTGCCAGGTGCCCAGTGCCATCTGGCCGTTCGCGACCGGAATGGAGAGGGAAACCGGCAGGAGCGATGCCTTGATGTGGGCGGGCATATCGTCCGGCCCCTCAAGCGTATGGATGAGATAGCTCATGGCGGGATGATCCGCCGGCGGCACGAGGCGCCCGAAAAAGGCTTTCAGATCCACCTGCACATCCGGGTCGGCGTTTTCCTGGATCAGCAGCGAGCAGGACGTGTGGCGGACGAACAGGGTCAGAAGCCCGTTTCCGGCCCCCTCCCCGCCGAGCCAGCCTGCGACGGAGCGGGTGAATTCATATAGTCCCTGTCCCTGGGTCCGGATCGAGAATGTCGTCTGCATGAAAGCCTTCAAGGATCTGTCGCGGGATGTCCGACAAGGCTTAGGCGATCCGGTGAAGCGTTGCAATTCCGGCCGGAACCCGCCATTTGAAAGAAGGCCGTTCCGCCTGCCCGCATCAAAGGCTTCACATGTCCGCTTCGCGCAAAAAGATCCTGATCGCCTCGCTTGGAACGCGCGGAGACGTCCAGCCCTATGTGGCGCTGGCCCGGGAGCTTTGCCTCTGCGGCTCGGACGTCGTCTTGTGCACCGGAGAAGGCTTTGAGGAGATGATCGAGGCGTCCGGAGCCAGGGCGCGGCCAATGCCGATCGACTATCAGGCGCTCCTGCAAAAGCCCGAGGTCAGGGAGGCGTTGTTTTCCGCAAAAGGTGCGATCAAGTCGGCCCGCAAGAACATGCGCCTGCAGAAGGACGTGACGGCGGCGCTCTGGCGCGCGGGACTTGAGGAACGGCCGGATCTCATCCTGTTCAACCTGAAGGCCACGGTCATGACGCTTGTGGCCCGGCGGCTCTCGGTTCCGGCACTGCCGACGGCCCTGCAGCCGGTGACTGCCCCCACCAGCGCCTTTCCCATCCCGCTTTTTGGTCTGCCGGATCTCGGTTCCAGCCTCAACCGCCTCAGCTATTCGCTGCTCAACGGATTGATGAATGCCGCGCAGAAACCGATGGTCAAGCCGTTCCGGGGGGAGGCGGAAACCGAACTTGCCATGCCCGGCTCGCTGACCGCAGGTCACATGCCCGACGACCGCAAGACTCTCTCCCTGCAGGCGTTTTCCAGGGCACTGGTTCCCGCGCCGGAGGACTGGCCCGACGAAGCCTGGCAATGCGGCTACTGGCTGAGCGAACCGGACCCCGGCTATCGGCCGCCCGCAGATCTCGCCTCCTTCCTGGAAGCCGGACCACCACCGGTCTATCTCGGCTTCGGGTCGATGCCCAGCAGGGACCCGGCAGAACTCACGGAAACCGTGCTCGCGGCCCTGAGGATCACCGGCCAGAGGGCGATCCTCGCCACCGGCTGGGGCGGGCTTGGACGAGACGTTCTTCCCGACGCGCTGGCGGGCCGGGTGCTGCTCTTGGAAAAGGCGCCGCATAGCTGGCTCTTTCCGCGTTGCGCGGCAATCGTCCACCACGGCGGCGCCGGCACCACCCACGAAGCGTTGCGCTGGGGCAAGCCTTCCCTCGTCTGCCCGGTTTTCGGCGATCAGCCTTTCTGGGGCGCCCGCGTCCACGGCATCGGCGCAGGCCCGGCACCGATCGGACAGAAGAAGCTGACGCCTGAAAACCTGGCGCTCGCGCTTCAGGAGCTCGGAAATCCCGCCTACCGGGAAAAAGCGGAGCAGGCAGCCGCCGTCATGGCCTCGGAACCCGGAGCCAGGGGAACCGCCGAGCGGCTGATCGCGCAATTCTGCGAACCGGAGAGGCTTTCCGTCAACTGGACCACCGCAAGCTGACCGCGCTCCAGAAGCGAACTTTTTCACCGGGCCGGGGCTTCCATTCCGGGCAACCGCCTTTTCTTTTACCTCGGGTCCTGACACAAATACCGGGCAAGCAAGCCTCAAGAGGAGTCACCCGTCCGTGTTTCCCGCCCGCTACACCGTTTTTATCCTGTGCGTCGCCCTCACCGTCGTCGGCTTGGTTCTGATGCTTGCCCTGTCCCGCCATTTCTTCTGGCCGACTCTCGCCCTCGCCGTCGTGTCTGTGATCGGTGTTATCGACCTTCGCCAGACCCGGCACGCGGTCCTGCGCAATTATCCGGTGATCGGCCACTTCCGTTTCATGTTCGAGGCGATCCGCCCGGAGCTCCGGCAGTATTTCTTCGAAAGCAACCAGGACGGACGGCCGTTTTCCCGCGAGCGCCGGTCCATGGTCTACGACCGGGCGAAGAACATCGAGGACGTGCTTCCCTTCGGCACGGAACAGGACGTTTACGACGGCTCCTATTCCTGGGTGAACCATTCCATCTGCCCGAGGCCTGAAAGTCACAAGGACCTGAGGGTCACCATCGGCGGACCGGATTGCAAGCAGCCCTATTCGGCTTCGCTGTTCAACATCTCGGCCATGAGCTTCGGCTCGCTTTCCGGCAATGCCATCCTGGCTCTCAACAAGGGCGCCAAGGCGGGAAACTTCTATCACGACACGGGCGAAGGCAGCGTCTCGCGCTATCACCGGGAAGGCGGCGGCGACCTTGTCTGGGAACTGGGCAGCGGCTATTTCGGCTGCCGGGCGGAGGACGGCACTTTCGATCCGAATAAATTCAAGGCCCAGGCCGCGAACCCGCAGATAAAGATGATCGAAATCAAAATGAGCCAGGGGGCAAAACCCGGCCATGGCGGCATGCTGCCGGGGCCCAAGGTCAGCGCGGAAATCGCCGAGGCACGCGGCGTCCCGGTCGGCCAGGACTGTATTTCCCCTGCCTCCCACTCAGCCTTTTCCACGCCGATCGGATTGCTGGAATTCATCCGCACCCTGAGGGAGCTGTCCGACGGCAAGCCGGTCGGCTTCAAGCTCTGTGTCGGCCATCGCTGGGAATTCATGGCCATCGTCAAGGCCATGCTGAAGACCGGGATCAAACCGGATTTCATCGTGGTCGACGGCTCGGAAGGCGGCACGGGGGCCGCGCCGATCGAATTCGCCAACCGGCTCGGCACGCCTTTGCGGCAGGGGCTTTCCTTCGTTCACAACTGCCTGGTCGGCACGGGCCTGCGCGACGACATCAGGATCGGCGCCAGCGGCAAGCTGATCAGCGCCTTCGACATCGCAGGCACCATGTGCCTGGGCGCGGACTGGGTCAATTCGGCGCGCGGCTTCATGTTCGCCGTCGGCTGCATCCAGTCCCAGAGCTGCCACACCAACCGCTGTCCGACCGGGGTGGCCACACAGGACAGGAAGCGCCAGCAGGCGCTGGTGGTTCCCGACAAGGCTGAGCGGGTGACGAACTTTCACACCAACACCTTGAAATCCCTGATCGAATTCACCGCGGCCGCGGGTCTGGACCATCCGCGCGAGTTCAAGCCGGAGCATTTCTATCTTCGCGAAGGCCTGCGCGAGATCATGCCCGCGAGCGTGGCGCTGACCTGGCTGACCAAGGGCGCCCTCCTCGACGAGGCCCACAATATTCCGGGCTATTCGACCTATTGGGATATGGCGGTCGCGGACAGCTTTCATCCGGCCCGCTCCGTGACGGCAGCCAAGGCCATGCACCATCATCACGGCGTGCATCATTAATTCAGTGCGTTCTCAAGTCCCGGGATCAAACGCCTAGCCTCAGGATTGCACCGTCGAGGCGTAGGGGCACCGGTGCGCCTTTGGCCGGTGATGTCCGCCCCATTTGCGCCAGGCACCAGACGGACGACTGGTGCAGCAGCACATGCCGCTCCTTGGCCCTATGCCATTGTTCGCTGCAAAGCTTTCAAATTCGGATGGTTTCCCGCAGTTTCGCGCGGCGTTTCCGAACAAACCTACCCCTACCATTTCAACTCATTTTCTCAAGAAGAAAGCCGAGAGCCGGCGAAACCGGATCGCCAGAAGATGTGCCAGTATCACTGTCAGCCAGCGAGATTCCTCCAGCGGGCAAACGAAGTGATCGTACAGGGCGATGCCGTTCAGGCTGCAGCCATCCGTTATCGACAGCCGGTCGTCGCGCATCTTTTGAAAGGAAATCGCGAATTTCTCCCATTTCTCCCATCTTTGTGGACAAGGGAACGGGCCGATGTCGATCCCCGATCCGAGGCGATGCGGCAACGCGCGCGTGTTGAAAGCCTTCGGTGCCACGCTTCCGCGGACCGGTTTCACCCAAGCGGCTATGGGGTCTGCAAGTGCCAACGCACGACTTTTCGAGCATAATTTGAAACTCTATTTTAAGCAGATTTATCAATAGGTAAGCCGTCAAAATACAATCTTAAATTGTATTGTCATATTTTTGTTACCATTGGTCAGTTTAAAATTGCAAATCAATCAGTAAAAAACACTTTAATCAATAAAGCTTCGGCTTAGACCTGCAGTATGACTATAAAACAATCACAATTGACTTGGATGGGTCTATAGTGGAATCATTTTTTAAATTACGCAGAGTTATTGTTACTGGCGGCGCCGGTTCCGTTGGGAGAGAACTTGTTCGAAAGCTGAGTAAGTTTGATTTCGATGTTATCCGCGTGCTTGATAACGACGAAAGCGGGCTCTTCGACATGGAGACGGAATACCGCTCTTCCGTGCCAAACATCGAATTCTATCATTGCGACATCACGGACGAGCGCGAGATGCGTCGTACGTTCTCGGATATGGATTATTGTTTTCACAGCGCCGCTTTGAAACATGTACCTTCCTGCGAGCGCAGCCCTTTTTCCACCGTCAACGTCAACATCACAGGTTGTGAGGTCGTCGGCCGGATGGCATCGGAAAATCACCTGAAAAAAGTGATTTTCATGTCCTCCGACAAGGCCGTGAACCCCACAAACGTAATGGGGACTTCAAAACTGATGGGTGAACGGCTTTTCACAGCCATGAACTTCCTGCAGTCGAAGCACAAGGAAACGCTTTTCTCGTGCACCCGTTTTGGCAACGTTCTGGGATCACGTGGATCCGTGGTGCCCCTGTTTGCAGCGCAAATAGCGGCAGGTCAGCCCGTTACCCTCACGGACGCGCGAATGACACGCTTCGTCATGACACTGTCCCAGGCAGCAGACCTTGTACTCGAGAGCATGATCCTTGCGCAGGGAGGTGAGATTTTCATCACCAAGATGCCTGTCTTGCGTATTTCCGACCTGGCCCGAGTGATGATTGAGCGGCTGGCTCCGTTATACGGTCACAATCCCAAATCGATTGAAATGACGGTCGTAGGGTCACGGCCCGGCGAAAAACTCTGGGAGGAATTGTCGACGGACGAGGAAGCCAATCGTTTGCTTGAAGGCGAAAAGTTCCTGATCGTCACACCTGCGGGACATGTCGAATCTCAAGAACGCGAACGATACAGCTACAACGAAATCCCTCTCCTAAAGAGCAGGACAATCTATCACTCAGATAGACAGCCGATTCTCAACGACGAGGAGATATGGGCGCTCTTGAGAGAGCCTGGTGTTCTGCCTGCCGAGCCAGCCGCGCGGTTATTGCCCGCCGAACCGACCATCCGGCTAGCTGCAGAAGCGTAGGTAGAAGCGATGCGAATTCTCATACTGGGCGGTGACGGCTATCTGGGCTGGCCGACCGCGATGAAACTGTCCGCTGCCGGACATGAAGTCATGATTGCCGACAATTATCTGCGGCGGCGCTTAATGCGCGAAATTGACTGTGAAGCATTGTACGAAACGCCCAATCTTCACGAGCGAATACGCTTGTGGACTGCGCATTCCGGGAAGGAAATCTCATCGAGAATTGGCGACCTGGACGATTGGACCTTCATTTCTTTCGTTTTTGAAGAGTTCCGGCCTGAAGCGATCGTTCACTATGCCGAACAGCCGTCGGCGCCCTATTCCATGCTGAACCGTGCGGCCGCCCGCCTGACACTCGACAACAATCTGGGCGTGACCTTCAACGTCATTCACGCAATGAACGAGTACACGCCTGACGCTCATCTGGTGAAACTCGGAACAATGGGAGAATACGGCACGCCCAATATCGACATTGAGGAAGGCTGGATCGATATCGAACACAAGGGGCGCAAGGACAAGTTCCTTTTCCCAAGGGCCGCCGGTTCATTTTACCATACAACGAAGGTTCTCGATACGGACATGCTCTGGTTCTACGTTCGCGTCTGGGGACTGCGCGTCACGGATCTCATGCAGGGACCCGTCTACGGGATCAAAACGGACGAAAACAGCGAAGACAGTGGGCTTTATCCGTTCCTCAACTATGACGAGGTCTTCGGGACGGTCCTGAACCGATTCATGGTTCAGGCAGTCGCCGGATACCCTTTGACCGTCTACGGCAAAGGCGGACAAACGCGGGGATATCTTCATCTCAAAGACACGCTTCAGTGCGTTCAGCTGGCAGTGGAAACACCCGCCAAAGCCGGCGAATTGCGCGTGTTCAACCAGTTCGTTGAAACTTTCAGCGTCAACGACCTCGCTGAGATTGTCCGGGCGTCCGGCGAGAGGCTGGGCCTGAATGTCGAGATCAGAAATCTGCCCAATCCGCGCAAGGAAGCCGAGGATCACTACTACAATCCTGTTAACACCGGCCTGCTCGAGTTGGGCTTGCAGCCCAACCACCTCACCGAAGCCGTTATGGATGACATGCTGGGTACGACGATGAACTATCGGGACCAGATCGTGAAAGAACGAATTTTCCGCGGCGTGAGGTGGAAAAATGGTCTGTAAACCGCGGCCGCTCCGGTACTGCGATCTGCATCGTCCTTTGGAGAAAACACACGCCCTCTCTATCGGCTGCCAGATCCCGGCATATGCCACGAAAGAATGCATCGGAGACCCTATGGATACGGGCAAGGGGGAGCAGTGTAAATGCCAAGTCGTTCCGATGGTTAGGCACACTGCGCCCTTCGCGCAGGCGGCTACCATCGGCGCCGAACTCTTCAACCATAATAAGAAGTTCGTTCGAAAAGAGCATTGGCATCCGGCTTTCGAGCATCAGACACATCCAGGCTATCAAACTTTGCGCTCGCCATTGTGCTTGAACCAATGGCGCCTTCAATTTTGAGCAGGCAGGTGAAGAGATTAAAATACGGTACAAGGTTCTACTAATGCCTTACGGAAATATAGAACAATTTTCTCATCAAGAATACCGAACTATACTGAGGATGTTTGAAGGAAAGTGGAAAGATTTCTCGGACAATGTTCAGTCAGAGTTCGCAATAATGCGACATGATGTAGAATTTTCTGTTAAAAGAGCTTTTGATCTCGCATTAATTGAAAATAAATTCGGAATGAAATCTACGTACAATTTTCAGGTTAGATGTAACGCGTACAACGTTTACTCACCGCCAAACATTACCAAAATTCTGAAGATCAAAGAGCTGGGGCACGAAATAGGTTTGCATCTATATATTTCAAACACCGCTCAGCACGATTGGGAAACTGTGTGTCAGGAGCTAAATCTTCAAATAGATCTGCTAAGTAAAATTTTAGATTTCGAAATAACCCGCTTCAGCTTCCACAGGCCTAAAGCATGGATGCTTGAAAACAGAGATGACACCATACAGGGATATTTGAATCAATATGGTAAAAGTTTTTTCGAATATTCTCCTGCTCCTTCTGAAATAAAATATCTCGCAGATAGCAGACATGAGTGGGGCTACGGTAAACCTTCCGATCACGTCAGCAAGAAAAAAATTCAAATTCTGATACATCCCGATGAATGGACAGCTGACGGACTAGATGAAGAAAACAATTTTAAAGCATTGAAGGCTGAACTTTGCCAAGATATTTTGGATACATTTATGTCTGAAACGCCGAAAAATTTCAAAAAATATCAAGGTATGATATGAAGATTTGTGTTTTCGGAAACAAAACCCTTACCTCTGAACTTTTGATGCACTTGCATGCAAACGGGTTTCCAATTGATACTCTCATCAAAGTGAGAAACGCGGACAAGTATCAAAAGACCATTTCAGGATTCTCCACGGAACTGGACAAGCACGCTCAAGACTTGGGCATCAAAGTGCATGAGGTACACAATTACAAACTGACGTCGAAGGAAGATCTAGATTTTTTTAGTGACGAAAAATTCGATATTGGCATCAGCTTAGGTTGGCAGAGACTAATTCCCGGCTTGGTTTTGGCAAGTACGGGAAAAGGCGTTTTCGGGTGGCATGGATCCGGGTTTCGATTTCCGAACGGAAGAGGCAGATCGCCACTAAATTGGACGATACGATTGGGGCTGGACAAAATATATCACAACCTTTTTCAATATTCTGAAGGCGTTGATGACGGCTTGGTCTATTCAACCAACGTAATACCAATCTTACCCGGAGATTACATATCTGATCTTCAAGTTCGTGTATTAAAATCTATAAAATCTACTTGCGTAGAGCTCTTGACCGATGCGGAGAGCAATAAAGTCAAGTTGTTCAAGCAACCTGACCTACCGTACGTCACGTTTCCAAAACTCGATGAAAAATCTGGCTGGATCCAAGTTAAACTTCTAAATTGTGACACTGCACTAAACATCATACGCTCTTGTTCGCACCCTTTTCCAGGCGCGTATGTTAAGTGTGAGACGGGAAATCTAAAAATCCGGATATGGAAAGCTGTAAAGTGCGAGTTAGAGTCCTTCGAATGCGATGACAAAAACTTTATAGTCAAAGACAATGAAATGTATCTCAAATTTGTCGACGGAATGCTACGGCTCGAATCTTACGAGATAGAGGGCCGGGGTGACCTGGTGCATGGCGTGGGTGTTGAGTAGATCCTGTTTCGATTTCTGCCAGTACCGTAACTCAACGCTAGGGACTAGAAAAATGGAAAAAGAGATTTTTTTGAAACTTCAGATGATAAGAACTCTTTTGTTTAAATATACGGAAACCTCTGTTGCCAACGATCGCCTAGAGAGCCTCATTGAAGCCTGCCAGATTTCGGATGAAATTAACTCAATTATAAAAGATAATCAAAAAGACTGCTTTGAAATGCTTCAGATTTCGAAAGAGTTCAACGATGACTAAAGCATTACAAGTCGTTTATCTTTTGGACGCTTACGACTTTAGTAAAGAAATCAAAGATTGGGCCAAAAAAAAAGACGTACTTTTAATAAATTCAAACAACCTCGATCAAATAAAGGATTCAATAATTGACGATGTCGTTAATGAGATTGAGGATACTCTTGAGATTGACTGGCACATCATAGATTGTATTTTTCTCAGTAATCATTCCAAGATTACATCTGATAGCCTGGATACCGCGTTTGACGCGTTGTCAAAAAAGAATTTCACTTGCACAAGCGGGTACAATCCCAAAATTCCCCAAAATCTTTACTTTGAAGAGGGTGCAGCTCTTTCGAGAAGCGATGATAAATCACAGTTGATTTTGCCTCATATTCACAACTGCGGGATTAGAATTACTAAAAACCTAAAAACTCTCAGCACATACAACAGATTCTTAAGATACAGACACCTAGATATTGAGCTAGCGGCGATTGCCATTGCGAATGGCTCAAGTTTTTCAATAGTTTCCGGTGAAATTTCAAACGAATCTGAACTCTATGAAAACTGCTCAAAATACTTGAGAGAGAAAGCCGCCGTTTGGAATTGTGTATTCTTATTCAATTGTTTCGACCTGGAGACAGGAAAGTTATTGACCGCACGAAAACCTTTCCAACCAGCCGCTAAACAGAGCCTAAGAAACGGGAAACTTACAATAGAAACTATTAAAAAAGCTAAAATCTCTCGGCGTACCGATTTGCTCAATAGTAAACAATACAACCAAATTACTGAAAAAGTCCGTAAGAACCCTGAGAGAAGTATTCTAAGAGACCTATTCCGGAAAAGATTTTCGAATCAAGAAAATGTCTACTTCTCTTTAACCAGCATCCCAAGCCGAATTAACCAGCTAAAGATAACAATTAAAAGCATATTAAAGTATGCAGATAAGGTTTTTGTGTATCTAAATGGCTACCATGAGGTACCCGATTTCTTAATTCATGAAAAAATAGTTGTTCAAGGTATAAATGAACCTGATTTGAATGCGTCGGGTAAAGTTGCGTATTTAAGAAATGAAAATGTAGACGGATTTATGTTTATTATCGATGATGACATAGTATATCCGTCAAATTATGTAAAAAAAATGATAGAAACTTTGGAAAAATATGATCGAAAAGTTGTAGCTTGTGTTCATGGGTCTATTTTTCCAAGAAATTTTCAGTGGTATTATGAGCGAACAAGAATTTTTCCAATGCGTCACGCTCTAGTTCACGACTTTGTTTGTAATCTACCAGGCAGCGGGGCCATAGCTTTCCACACCTCTACGCTAAGCTTAGACTTCAATGATTTTAGACCGTACACAATGGTTGACCTTTGTTTCGCTATTGTTTGCGCCGAACAAAAGGTACCGGTAATTTCTGTCGCCAGGAAAAAGGGATGGCTAAAGCTGCAGGAAACCGAGTTTGATTTGTTTGCACAATTCAACACAATTAGCACCATTCAAAGTCCGATAGCGATTGACCGTGATGTGTGGAACTTCGAAAATGTCTGTAACTACGCACTTCCGATAATCGAAAGTGCGTTGGAGAAATATCGCCGCGAACACAGGACTGATAAATTTGGCAATTTTGACATTCAATTTCTCGCTGCCCTTAGGAGCGGAAAGTTTCCCAACACGTGGTACTCGACCGGACATCAATATAACCAGAGTCAGAGAAATCTAATTGGATACCTGAAAGAATGTTTAAAAGTCAGTAATACTGAAGTAATATCAGAACTAGATATGAATATGTTGCCTGAAATTAGCACTGAGTTCATTTCCGAATTAGAATCACTTTCTATTTTGATAAATTCACTAAAGGACAAGTATTTTAACGTTGAGTTCGGTAAATCCGAATTCAAGTTATTTACGCGAGAAAAAGAATTATTTGAGTATCTTCGTTGGAGCCTGCTAAAAATTTCCGCTAACGTCGATGCTAAGACGAATATTTTAGATACCTTCCTAACGAATAAGTCTAAATCTAAAAGTAATTAACATCCTACATAAAGATGTGAAAGGTTATTTCGTACCGCAGCCACGTGGCGCCACCGCCAAGTCTCCCAATCCTCAATCCTTTGAAGCGCATCATTGCCCCTAAATTTGTTGGAGAGAGAGTTTTTTCTTTGAAGGCTGAGAGAAAGCGGAATACGCAATCTTACGTGTGATCGTACTCCAAAACAGGTTTCGGCACGAGCAACATATTCACAATCTGCACCAAGCAAATTTGTGTAATAATAACCCAATTTTTCGGCAAGCTCCCGATGAAACAGAAACGATGACGGATCCCAGCAATTGAAATTGGTGTAGTTCCTTGAGAACAATAAGCCTGAGGTCGCATCAATCCGAATTCTGTTGGACGAAACTGATTTGGCATTTGAGTGCAATTTTAAGGCCCTGATTTGTCTCTCAATCTTTTCCGGATGAGACACATCATCAGCATCCTGCATCATGAGATATTCGCCTTTTGACAGCTTAATACCTTCATTCTTGCAACGCCAAGTACCTATATTTTTAGATTGACGAACTAACTTTATCCGGTCATCCGCAATAGAAAGTGACCTTACTATCTTTGAAGTTTGGTCGATACTTGCGTCATCAAATACGATTATTTCAAGATTTTTCCACGTCTGATTTTGCAAAGACTTAATGGAAGCTTCGATATTTTCAGCTTCGTTGAAGGCGGACATAATGATGGAAACGAGCGGTTCGTAGCGTTTAGCTCTTGATTCGGCGTTCGAGAAATAAATATCCTTTAGCGTTGATATATTAGTAGCACGTATTGATACCCCCTTTAAATCATGTGAAGCTAGATACTTATTCAACTGTTGCTCTTGAAGATTGATATTTTTTTGGTGAACTGCTTGATTGAAAATTTGCAAATTCCCGAGGTAAGGTGATCCATCCAGCTCGCCCAGCAATGCGTAAAGAGTAGCTGACAGGTTTGAGTGATCCCTTAATTGGCCTGAAAGTTCTTCGACTGTCCTTTGTAGATCCACAGAAGAAAGAGCCCCAAGTACATTTGCTGAAAGTTTTTTTTCTGTTCTTGCTAGAGAAAATGCACCATCATATTGCCCGCATGCTATTTTTGCTAAAATGATGTACTCTGTTTTTTGTTTATCCATTTTCAAAACAGATAAATGCATCCCTGCCTTACTCAGTATTCGGGCACTGTATTGAGTTGAGGCGGCTAGTGCACGCGTATGATCTCCTGAATTTGACAAAACATACGCACGAAATTTATCGATCCATTCCATCGCTAACCAATTCGTTCGGCGAGATAAGATAAACGTTAACAAACCACAAACCATATTTATCTAAATAAGCCTGAATTTGTTATTCAGTTCAAAGTGAATAAGATGCTCTGTTCGGTCATTAGTTAACCGCGTGGATCCATCTGGGCTCCTTGCAGGCAGTGTTTAAACAGTTCTAAACAGTTCATTGTGAACAAGTCATGTCCAGGAAAAGGTCAGGTCCCCCCGGCCAGTTCGACTGCGAACTCCCCCGTCTCGTGCGAGCGGACCACCGCTTGGCGGACGAGGTCGTCGAAATGGCCGGAAAAGAGCTGCACGTGGCGGGTGTTGGAAAAGGCCAGGTAGCGCTGGCCGAGATAAAGTGCTGCCCATTTCTGGCCGAAGACCGTAAAGGGAGCCGAAAAGCGGTCGGTGGCGCCGAAGAGATGCAGGCGCAGAGACGGATAGAGATCGTTCAGCGTCCGGCCCATCACCTCAAGCTGCTCCCTGCGGGCCTCGGGCGACAGTCCGGCCCACATGCCCTCGCCCCTGGCAAAGCCCTCCAGAGCTTCCCGGGACAGGGCGATTTCCATGTCGGATTCCGCCCGGCTCAGAAGCGCCCGCTGATCGCGGGTTCCGGTGATCGCCTGGTCGGCAGTCCGCAGGGTCTCGCCGGCATATTCATAGGCCAGCACGGCTTCCGTCTTGAGCACATCCGGCAGATTGGCCGGAACATGACGGATCTTCGCCCCCACAGCGTCCCGGTACCAGGCAAGCAGATGCTCGTCGACCGGATGGCGGTCGGTTTCGGCCACCTGAACGGCCTGGTCGAGAATTTCCGCGGCCGCTCCCCGGTGGGTGGACAGCCCCAGCAGCCAGTCCGACGAAACGCTCAGCGCGGTCGCGATGGCCGCCAGCGCCTGGCCGTTGGGCAGGCGCGGCGCTTCTTCCGACAGGAGTTGCGAGACCGTCGACCGGTCGAGCCCTGCCCCGCGCGCCAGATCGCTGCGGTTCATCTCCCGGCTGCGCAAGGCATCGGACAGGCGTTCGCGGAACAGTTCGGCACGGTCTCTCTTATCCATGCGGGGAGTATTGTCCGCCGGATTTCGGGAAATCAACAGGCGGGAGATTTATTCCCCTGATCCGGCTGTTGCGGTCCGGCTCATAAGGGAAATGTGGTTCGGCCCCTACTGCTTACACAGCGCCGCCCCGGGCTTGATCCGGGGCCTTCACGGCAGGTCCCGGATCAAGGTCCGGGACAGCACAACGCATGTGGCTCGCATGCTTCCAAATCAACGTATCACGCCACTCTACCAGGAATGCAGCGCCCGCAAGGTCGGGGTCTTCTTGGCCATGTGGCCTTCCATGCGCGAGACCAGCCGGTCGAGCAGTTCGACCGCCTCGCCGACCGCCGGGCCCTTGTTCAGCATGACGCATTCGGCGCGCGCCGCCATGGCGGCGTCGGTCATGTCGCCGCGCGACGGGCTGCCGAACTTCACCAGGCTCTCCAGAACCTGGGTCGCCCAGATCACCGGCGTGCTGGCCGCCTCGCAGATCCACAGGATCTCCTCCTGCATTTCGGCAAGCCGTTCGAAGCCGATCTCGGACGCAAGATCGCCGCGGGCGATCATCACCGCCAGGGGACGGCGGCCGCTTGCGCGCGCGATCAGGGCGGGAAGGTTCTGCACCGCTTCGGGGCGCTCGATCTTGGCGACGATGCCCAGGGGCTCCTCTGCGGCGCCGATGCCCGCCAGAGCCTCTTCCAGAAGATCGATGTCCTCCGGACGGCTGACGAAGGAATAGCCGACCATGTCGGCGCATTCGATGACGGTTTTCAGGTCCTGCTCGTCCTTGGAGGTCAGCGGCGAGACGCCGAGCGCGGTATCCGGCAGGTTGACGCCCTTGTGCGCGCGGATCTTCGCGCCGCCGCTCTTGGTGCGCCTCACCAGGATGACCGCTTCCCCCTCCGCTACGCTCTCCACGACGCCTTCCAGCTTGCTGTCGTCGTAAAGAACCCGGTCGCCAACCCTCAGCCGATCCACCATCTGCGGCAGGGACACGCTGGCGGTCACGGCGATCTCCGGATGCGCGTCGGGTTCGGAGGCGACCACCAGACGGAACCGGTCGCCGGCCTGCAGCTTCGGAACTTTCTTCTCCGGCACGACCGTCTCGGTGCGGATCTTCGGGCCGGCGATATCCATCAGGATCCGCACATCCCGGCCTTCCTCGCTGGAGGCCTTGCGCACCTGCGCGGTCATCTTCTGCCAGACATCCGGGTCGTCGTGGGCGCAGTTGATGCGGGCGACGTTCATGCCCTTGCGCACCAGATCGCGGACGAAACCGGGCTCGTCCGCGGCTTCGCTCGGAAAGGTGACCATGATGCGGCCGCGGCGATGCTCGGGTTTCGGGCCGAACAGCATGGCCGAGGCGTCCTCGAGCTGCCGCTCTCCGGCAAAGAACGCCGCTTCGGAGTCAAAGGAGACATTCCCTCCCCGACCCGTCATCGCCGAAAGGGCGGAGAGGACGGCATCCAGCGTCGGCAGGACCCTGCTTTCCAGACGGCCCATGGACGACAGGCCATGACGCATCAGGCGGCGTTGAAGGTCTCGGATGTCATGGCGGCGCAGGCTGACATAATGCGCGAGATTGACAATTTCCCGGCTTGGAGCGGCAACGCCGAAACCGGAAAGCACCTTCCCGGCATTCTTCTCTACGGCCGCGCGAAGCTCCGTGACATCGGCGAAGAGCTGCTTCAGCTCTTCCATAGGCTGGGCTTCCGGCCGGTCCTCCGCCGCTCCGTTCCCGCCGCCTTCGGTTCCATTCGACTGAAGCTCCATCCGACGCCTCTTTCAACTCGCAAACTTGCTGCTGCCCGATCCAGTCAGGACCGGCACCCAGGCCGATATCTAATGCAAGCTCTCTGCGCGAATATGACGATGACTGCAGTTGAAACGCGGCATGACATCACACCTGAACTGGCGCCTGGAGAATCCGGATGACAGACTGGATGATGACGGGCTTGATTCCGTGGGAGGCGGCAGTGACGCAGGACCTGACTTTGGATCACTCGACGGACGGCATGGTGGATTACAATGCGAACTCATTTGCCCAGAGGCAAAACGCGTTGCGGAACGCGCATGTGATTGCCGATCTGGCACGCCGGGTGTCGGTTCTCCCAGGTCCGTTGAACATCACCGATTACGGCTGCGGCCCCGGCGACAGCTCGGTCGATACGGTTCGCCCCGCCCTGAATGTCTGGCAAACCGCGGCCGCCGGCCGGATGAAGTCCGTCTGTCATGCCGATCAGCACGGCAACGACTGGAATGCGCTGATGGCCCTGGTGTTCTCGGATCACGGCTATGCGAAAGGACATCCGGATCTTCTGATCCACACGGCTGTCGGCTCGTTCTACGACCGCATGGTCCCGGACCGGTCGGTCTCGCTCGCAACATGCTTCTTCGCCAGCCATTGGCTGAACCATTCGGTCCACCTGAATGCCCCCGAAACCATTTGGTTCGGCGATCTGGCCGGTGAGGCGCGCCGGCAGATGTGGCAACAGGCGGAAACGGACTGGGTCCGGCTCCTGCAACTGCGCGCGCCGGAACTGCAGTCCGGCGGCTACCTGTTCATCTCCACCCTAGGAGCCGTGCCCGCAGCAGGCGAACCCAACGGGGTCGCCGCGTCGGGCCGCGGTCTCTACCGTGCGCTTCAACTGATAACGTCCAATATGACGTCGGACGGCCTTCTGGACCGGAAGGCCGCCGACACTTTCCTGTTCGGCTTCTGGTTCATGACCGAAGCGGAGGCCCGCAATGCTCTGGAAACCCATGACGAGCTGGCGGGCGCCTATGAAATCGACACGCTCGAGGTGTTGCCGCTCGATTACGGCGGCGATCTCTTTTCCGCCTTTCTCGACGATCCGGCAGATTATGCCAGGCGCTACACCGGCTATACGCACGCCTTTGCCTCCACCACGCTTCGAGTGCAGCTCTTCGAACCGTCGGCAAACGGAAACTGGAGCGTAGAGCGGCTTGAAACGGAGTTTTTTCGAAGACTTGAAGACATCTTGCGGGAAAAGACGTCCGAATATGCCTACGAACAGTGGATCTTGAACGTCATTCTGCGGCGAAAATAGGCACCAGGCAGAAGCCTCATTCCGCCGCGCTGAGCGCCAGGAAACCGCCGGACTGGCGCTCCCAGAGCGTGGCGTAAAGCCCGCCCCTGGCAAGCAGTTCCCGGTGGCTGCCTTCCTCGATGATCCTGCCCGCGTCCATGACCACGAGCCGGTCCATTGCGGCGATGGTCGACAGACGGTGCGCGACGGCAAGCGTCGTGCGGCCGTCCATCATGCGCGCCAGGTTCTGCTGGATGGCGAGTTCGGCCTCGCTGTCGAGCGCCGAGGTCGCCTCGTCCAGGATGAGCACCGGGGCGTTTTTCAAAAGCACCCGGGCAATGGTGATGCGCTGCCGCTGGCCGCCGGAGAGTTTCACACCCCGGTCGCCCACATGGGCATCGAGCCCCTTGCGGCCCTTGCTGTCCTTCTGTTCCTCGATGAAGCCGAGGGCTTCCGCCGCGCTGGCGATCTCGCGGATCTCGTCGTCACGCGCTTCCGGCTTGCCGTAGCGGATGTTGTCGCGGATCGAGCGGTTGAGCAGCGAGATGTCCTGCGTCACCACGCCGATCCGGCTGCGCAGGGACGCCTGGGTGACGGTACGGACATCCTGGCCGTCGATCGTGATGCGTCCGCCGGACACGTCGCGCAGGCGCATCAGCAGCGAGATCACCGTGGACTTGCCCGCACCGGAAAGCCCCACGAGGCCGACCCGTTCTCCCGGAGCAATCGTCAGGTTGAAATTCTTCAAAACCGGTGCGCGGTCCTTCTGATAGGCGAACGTGACGTTTTCGAAGCGGATTTCGCCCGCCGTCACCTTGAGGTCCGCGGCGTCCGGACTGTCGATGATCTCCGGACGGCTGGTCATGATCGGCATGGCGTCGCGGATCGTGCCGAGCGTGCTGGTGATCGACTGGCCGACATTGATGAAGCTCGAGGAGGCATGGGACAGGGAGCGGGTCACCGTCAGGCCGGCGACGAAGTCGCCGATCGTCACCCAGCCGCCGCTCATGCCCCAGAAACCGATGACAACCACGGCCAGGATCATCAGCACGTTGAGGAAATAGACGCTGCTGTCGGTCAGGATATAGGAGCGGTTCTCGCTGTGGCGGGTGTCGATGGTTTCCCCGATGACCTTGCGGATCGCACCGGCCTCCGAATCCTCGGCAGCGAAGAGTTTCACCATGGCGATGTTGGAATAGACGTCCGTCATCGCCCCGGTCGCCTTGGAATTGGCCGCCGCCACCTTGGCGGAACGCTGCAGATAGGCCGGGATGGCCAGCCAGGCCACCAGGATGTTGGCGCCGATCCAGAAGAAAACCGGGATCGCCAACGGCCAGGCCAACGCCAGAAGCAGGAGGAAAGAGCCGCCGAACTGGATGGCCAGAAAGGGAATGGTCTCGATCGCCAGCATCATCTGGCGGTGGACGGACATGGTCACCTGGGCGATGCGGGACGCCACCTGCCCGGCGAAGGTGTCTTCGAAAAAAGCCAGGTCCTGGGCCTCGACCGCCTTGTGCGCCTGCCAGCGCATCGCGGCAGGCAGAAGAATGCGCACCGTCTGGAACGCGAAGGTCTGGCGCAGGAGAAAGGCGAGCGGGTCGAGAATGACGAACAGCACGAAAATGCCGCCCAGAAACCAGCGGTTTTCCTGGAGGAATTTCTGAACGCCAGCCTCGGTGACGCCGTCGACGATATAGGCAATCGACCAGATGCCGGCGAGCCCCAGTCCGGCGGAGATCATGGCGAGAACCGAAACGACGATCAACTGGGAGCGGAACATCATGGCGAAATGCCAGACAAGGTGCACCGGCCCCTTGTCCGGCAGCGGCGTGACCGGAAGCTCGAGCGGTTTCAGATGCGCTTCAAAGGGACGGAAGTACCGGTCGACCAGACCTGCCAGCACCGGCTTTGCGATTGACACGCGCCAAACTCCTCACTGAGCCTTTTGCCCAGACCTCAAATCTCATTCCGGATCAACAGGTGCGCAGCTTAAACCCGCGCTTCGATCCGGTACACGCAGCGGCGGTCGCCGGAAAGCTGGTGTTCGACCCGCGCCACATTGACGTCCTGGCCGAGCACGTCCTTGAACAGGCTCAGCTCGGACCGGCAGAAGCCCTTGCAGGCGGTCGCGGCCGCGCAGATGGAACAGTGGTTCTCGATCAGGAGATAGCCGTCCTCCTCTTCGCTCACCTCGGCCATGTAGCCTTCAAGGGTGCGCAGGTCGGCGAGAGCCCGGACCCGGTCTGCGAGCGCCGTGACGCCCTCCAGAGCTTCCGCATAGGTCTTGCGGGTCTGGGCTTCCCGGTGGGCGATCAGCTTCTCCAGCCCGTCCTTGCCGTAAAGGTCGGTGAGACCGTTCAGCAGACCCAGAACCAGGTTCGAATGATTGTCCGGAAACTGCTGATGTCCCGTGGGCGTCAGGTCCCACACCCGCTTCGGCCGTCCCACGGAGCCCTTTACGTCGTCGAACGCCACCAGGTCGTCCTGAAGCAGCCCGTCGAGATGCTGCCGGACAGCCACGGAGGTGACCTTCAGCCCTTCCGCCAGATCCGCTGCGGTCTGCGGGCCGGAGGATTTGAGTGCGTTCAAAAGCCTGGTTCGGGTACGATCAGCCATGAAGGTCTATATAACGTAATTCGCACATAAAAAAATAGTTAGCTTTTCTTATTGATGTCTCCGGCGTTTCACTTTGCCGAAAGTCTGTATTATGGTTAACCGGTGAACCAACCAGGCTGGCCGGTGCGGGGGAATGCATGCGCCCGGATTTTCGGAGGACACCCGGATCCGGCGTTTCGGGAGAAGGTTGCAACCGGTCCGAGTCGCGATCAGGAAGATCGATCCATTTCCTTTACGGCAGCCAAGTATTCGATGTCATTGCTCTATTTCGGAAGTCAACTACTTGGGGTCAGCCGCATCAGGATAAAACGCTATTCTTATTTATAACAAGGTCCCTAACTATTCTTTCATCTTCTTTCAGGTAGAAATACCTGAGGACTGGAGGCAATGATGGACAAAATCCGGGCATTCATTAGATGGATGATGATCGATCCGCATCGTCCGGAGATTGCTCAGGCTCAGTATCGCGAGCTGAAGTCCCAGATTCCCTCTCTCTATGCCCTTCTGATGGTCAATGCCATCGCGGTTTCCTACACCCATTACGACAGCGCGCCGTTTTACCTGACCGTCGGCATCCTCGCTCCCATTCTGGTGATCACCTCGCTGCGCCTCGTTGCCTGGCTCGGCACGCGGTCCAAGGATCTCGGGCCGGAGGAAGCGATCCGAAAGATGCGGCAGACCGTTCTCATCGGCAGCCTCATCGCGGTGATCTACATCATCTGGTCGCTCAGCCTGGACGGCTATGGCGGGCCCGCCGAGCGCGGCCATGTCGCGCTGTTCATCGCCATCACGGTGATCGGCTGCATCTTCTGCCTGATGAACCTGCCCCAGGCAGCGCTCATGGTCATGGCCATCGTCACCGTGCCCTACCTCGTCTACTACATCCGGCAGGACGAGGTCGTCTACACCGCCATCGCGCTGAACATCTTCCTGGTCTGCCTGGTCGTGCTCCAGGTTCTTTTGCGCAGCTACAAAAGCTTCTGCGAACTGATCCAGTCGCAGGCGGATCTTGCGGCGAAACACGTCGAAACCGAGCGTCTGAACGCCGAGAACGAACGGCTGGCGCAGACCGACGCCCTGACGGATCTGCCGAACCGGCGCTATTTCTTCAACCGGCTCGAAGCGCTGATCGGGCAGGTCGAAGGCACCGGCAGGACATTCGCCGTCGGCGTGATCGATCTGGACCGGTTCAAGCCGATCAACGACACCTACGGCCACCAGCTCGGCGACCACCTTCTGGCCGAAGTCGGCAACCGCCTGCAGTCGATGGATCTGCCCGAGGTCGAGATCTGCCGTCTCGGCGGCGACGAATTCGGCTTTCTCTATCTGGGCGATCTGGAGGACGCGGCCAAGACCGGACAGCAGATCTGCGCCCGGATCAGCGAGCCTTACCGGATCGGCGATCTGCAGATGTCGGTCGGCGCTTCGTGCGGGATCGCCCTTTATCCGGAAGCGGGTAAATCCGCCCATGTCCTCTTCGACCGCTCCGACTACGCGCTCTACAATTCCAAGACCACTACAAGGGGCAGGACGACCGTCTATTCGGCCGATCACGAGTCGCGCATCCGTTCGGAACGGGCCATCGAATGCGCCCTGCAAAGCGCGGATCTGTCCAAGGAATTCCAGGTCTATTTCCAGCCGATCGTCTCGCTGCCGGAGCGGCATATCATCGGGTTCGAGGCCCTGGCGCGCTGGCACAACCCCGTCTTGAACAGGATCTCTCCGGACAAGTTCATTCCGATCGCCGAACGCACCGGCCTCATCCACCGCCTGACGCTTTCGCTGTTCGACAAGGCGGTCCGCCAGATCAAGTCCCTGCCCGGAGACCTTTGCCTGTCGTTCAACCTGTCCGCACACGACATCACATCCTCCGAAACGGTGGCCGCCCTTCTCGACATCATCCGCCGGCATCAGCTCGATCCGCGCCTGATCACCTTCGAGATCACGGAAACCTCCGTCATCGGCAGCTACGAAGCGGCGGAAAGCTGCCTGCAGACCCTGCGCGAGGCGGGCGTGAAACTGGCGCTGGACGATTTCGGCACCGGCTATTCGAGCCTCGGCTATCTCCACCGGCTGCCGATCGACTGCGTGAAGATCGACCGCAGTTTCGTCTCCGGGATCGAGGATCCGGTCGCGCGCGGCGTCGTGACCTCCATCGTCAATCTCTGCCAGTCGATGCAGATCCTATGCGTGGTGGAAGGGGTCGAGAAGGACTCCCAGCTCGAGATCCTGGAAACGCTGCGCTGCAGCCTGGTGCAGGGCTATCGCTTCGGCCCCGCCCTGCCCTTCGACGAGGTCTTCGACACCGCCCACAAGACCGGCACCGTCGCCGACCTGCCCCTGTCCGGTTCTTCCAAGACCGAGGAAGTCCTTCTTTCTTCCAGCGCCTGATCCGATCTTCCTGAAGCCTTGCTGCCTGCCCAATCCGTGAGGTAGGAAGAAGGATCATGACGGGCGGAACCAGACGGCAGAAAGACATGCGCAAGGCGCTCAGGGCCCTGCTGCCGCGTGTGCCGATGCGCGACGCGGAAGCGATCCTGACCGCCGCTCTTGCCGGACACCTGCGCCACCTGCCGCCCTCCATCGCCCTCTGGCAGGCCACCACCAGCCATATCCGCCACGAACTCACCGACTATGACATGCTGCTGGACGACGGCTACGACCGGGACGCGGCCCGCTATTTCGTTGCGGGCGGGATGAACGACATCCTGCGCGGCTGGGGCTGCAACAGGGAGGTCGAGCAGGAGGATGAGGCGGATGAGTAGGATTGCCGCCCCGAAACGATGCTGCTGATATCGGATCCACCATTGTTGGCGGACCTGTCTCTTCGAACGCTCTCACCCTTGTCATTCCTGCGAAGGCAGGAATCCAGTGATCTCAGGATTATCAGTCCCAAATGACGCCTGCGACTACTGGATCCCGGCCTTCCGCTGCGCTTCAGCCGGGATGACATACTCCTGCCCCTTCCCTCACTCACGGCCGCCGCGCGATCAGGTCGATTTCCACCAGGGCGTCGACGGCGAGGCCGGAGACGCCGACACAGGTGCGGCCCGGCAGCCTGCCTTCCGGGAAAAACGACCGGTAGGTGTCGTTCATCGCCTGATAGTCGCGCTTGAATTCCGTCAGATAAACCCTTGCGAACGTGACGTTCTCCAGACCGAGGCCGAGCCCGCCGAGAACAAGCCTGAGGTTTTCCATCACGCGCACGGTCTGGGCTTCGATCCCCTCCGGCAAAGGCGCTTCCGGAGCGTCCGGGTCGGTCGGCATCTGGCCGGTGACAAAGACCCAGCCGTCGGTTTCGACCGCATGCGAGAACGGCGCGACCGGCTGGGGAGCCCGGTCGATCATGTGGTGGATGGGAAGCATCGGTTACTCCTTCGGCAGGTCAGACATGCCGGTCAGAGTACTCCTAGGAACGAGGGTAAATCCATTGCTCGGGGACGTGGGCCGTGACCGTTTCGCCGGCCCGGATGACGCCAGGCTTTTCGACAAACGCGACCAGTCCGCGCAGGCCCATGGCCTTCTGCGGAAACAGAAGATCGAGCCCGTCGCGCTCCGGATAATGTTCCGCAATGGCCGCGCCGGCAAACCGGCAAGGCGCGTTGTCGCCGTCCACACGGATGACCGCACCGCCTTCGAAGGCCAGTCTGGTACGCGGCGGAACGCGGGTCAGGTTCGGAATGCCGGTGAGCAGGAGATTGCCGCCGATCCACTCGGACCTGACTTCGGAAAGCGCCATGCGGTCCGCGATCAGGCGGAGTTCTTCCGCCGACAGAACGGAAATCTGCCTTTCGTTGCACATCTTCGTGCCACGGGCATACCAGGGTTCGCGGCTGCCGGACGGGCGAGTGAAACCGGCATGCCGGTCGCCGGGGATGCCTTCGAAGGTCAGCTCAAGGGCTTCCACCGCTTCGGTCCGGAAGTCTTCCGCCGAATTCGTGCGGAACACCCCTTCCACCTTGCCCGGCACCTTGAATCTCGGCGTCACCTGCAGATCGTCGGGCAGAAGTGTGAGCTGGTCGGTCATGGAAGTCTCCTGGCGGCAAACGAGGTGACAAGACTAGGACGGACAGTCCTCGCGGACCAGCAAATCTCCTTGATGGATCGATCTCATTCCTTGATCGGTCGCGTAGGGCCGGAACCGGACGGGCATCCGGTTCCGGCCGTCTTTTTCTACTGCAGCGGAACCGTGCAGACCATCTGGGTGTGCTGGGAATTGATCCAGCAATTGGGGGGCAGCGGTCCGGTCGGGATCGGGTAGTAATAATAGGCGGGCTGCTTGGCCGCATTGGCCATCGCCGCCCCCGTCGCGACCCCGGCCGCATAGGCCGCGCCCGGATGGTAATAGGGACCGTAGGCCGGGTGATACGGCGGGTAGTAGGGGTGATAGGGCGGATAGACCGGCTGGTACGGATGATGCCAGGCCTTGCAGCGCGGGTCCTGCGGCGAGTGATAGCAGTAGGGCCCGTAGGGCTCGAACCCGACCGAACCGTGCGCCGCGGCGGTGGTGTCATGCCGGGGACGGGGACTGCGGTCGATGAACAGCGCGACGCCCTTGGCGCTGTCCGGCAGTTCGCCGCGCAGCACCTTGACCCCGTAGACGACCGAAGAGCCTTCGGTGCTGGCAGTTGTCAGCTCCACCAGGGCGGGCGCCTTGCCGGTTTCGCTCAGGAGGCTGACGACCGCGTTGGGCGGGTCGCCCTTGAAACCGTCGTCCAGGCTCCAGTAGCCGGCGAAATCCGCATTGGAGATCTGGCCGCCGAGCCGGTACGGACGGTCTGAGAAAAACAGCACGCCGGTATTGGCGTCGGAAAGCGTCAGCGTGCTGCCCTCAAAGGTCATCTCGCCCGCCTGCTGCACATAGTCGTATTCAGGCGGTGCCGACGGATCGGCATTTGCGGGCTGCGGTTCCTGCGCCCAGGCAGGCCACGCGGCCGCGGCGGCCAGAAGGCCCGCGCAGAACAACACGCCACGTGTGACTTTCAAACTTGTCATCTTCATCAACTCCTCCCAGGTCAAGCGGAGCGCCCGCTTGCTGAAGCCTTGCCCTGACACCCATTTCGGATCCACTACAGTCATTGGTTTCAATTGCAGCCGCATGAAGGCGGTGAGATGAAATCCCTGTAAGGTTTTCCCCTGACATTTTTACCGATAACAGGAAGAAAGGGACAGCCCCGGGCCGCGCGGCGACGCACTATCCCGCTTTCTCGAAAACCGGCTGCGCGGTCGCTGCGGCCTTCGACCACATATTGTCCTGCATGAGGCTGTCGAGGCATTGGAGGACCTTGCGCGCGTAGTAGAGCATGGCAACCCAATCCATCATCAGCCCCGTGTCCTTCAAGGCGTCCTCGGGCATTGCAGCCAGCCATGCCTCCACGAGGCCGGGTCCGGACTGTCTGCCTTCACCCTTGAGAATAGCGCCGAATTCATTCTGAATCCGCTCATCGAGCCTTGCGGCGATGGACGGGATCTCCAGGTTGGCGGACTGTTTTTGCGCTTCCGCCATTACCGCAGCCCGGGCCTGACGGTAAAGAACGGTGTAATCGACCAGGAGGAACACCTCGACGTCCAGGCCGTTGCCGGCTCCCGTGAAGGAAGACCACGGCGCCTGTTCCGCGCGGTAGCCCCTGGCCGAAGCAACGAGATCCGCCGCCGCCTTGCGCAGGCGGAGATACTCCCTGCTTTCTTCCCCGTCCGCCCGGCCGGACACCCCGAGATAACCGGCACAGGAGGCCAGAAACGCCGAGGTCTGGGACCGGATCCTGGCATCCGTTCGAATGGGAAACAGCAGCCAGGCGACCGTAAGGCCAATCCCCGCTCCCAGGACCGTGTCGTAAAGACGCGACCAAAGCTGCTCGATCGGGACATGTTCCAGGGTCTGCGATCCGAGCACGACCATGAAGGTTATGCATCCGGCGGCAACCGCATAGTTGCGTTCGACAAACACGATGAACAGCGGCAGAGCCAAGGCGGCCAGGGTAAGCCGGATCTCCGGAAAACCGGACAGCAGCGGATCGACCGCCATCGCGATCAGAATGCCCGTCGCCGTGCCGACGGTGCGCCGGAGCGATTTCTGAACGGTGCTGCCGAGGCTGCTGCACAGGACAACGGCCACGGTGAGCGTGACCCAATAGGCGTGGTTCATGTCGAACCCAAGTCCCAGAGCGAGTCCGATGCTTCCGGCGACGGCTCCCTGCAGAGACAGGCGCCAGGAAAGCCGCCGCCACAAGGGCGATGTCCCACTGTCCGTCTTTTGCCCGCTTGCCGCCGGCAAGGTCCCTCCCTGCCCGGCAAGCTGCCGGAGCCGCTTGAAAGCCTGGGCCACCCTGAGAGTGTGAAACCGGTCGTCCCGGGACAGGCCGCCGTCCCGTTCCACCCAGCCGGTTTCGAACACTTCCCCATCCGGCACGCTGCCGCTTTCGAGCGCGCCCGCAAGCCGGCGAACCGTCCGCCGATAGCTTTCGTCCCCGCACAGCCGGTTCCTGGCGCCCGGTGACATCTGCGAGAGCGCATCGTGCACGACCTGCAGGGCAAGCTGCATCATCGCCGCCGCTTCGGGCAGAAGCCCCGTCACGTCTCCCTCTTGCGCGGCCAGGACCGCGGAAATCCGCAGTTGCGCCCTCCACCCTCTGATCCTGGAAACATCCGCCCGGGCCCGGGCTTCGTCCGGCGGGGTCTCGTCCGTCAACAGCCGCAGATACTCGGCTATTGCCCGCCGCGTCTCCCTGTCGACCCGCCGGAACGTTGCCTGAAGCGAGGGACGCCACGAGCCGATGCGAATGACGAATGCCACGAGAACCCCGAAAACCGCCATGGCCGGGGCCCACAGACCTGCCGGGTCCGGCAGGTTCACCGTGATTACGAACATCCAGATCATGGCGATCATGCGCCCTGCCTTCGGCCAGTACGACCCGACCCCGAACAGAGCGAGGCCGATTGCCAGGACAACGACCCACAGGGCCTGCAGAACCGTGGCGACCGCCTTGCCGCCGGCCAGTTCGGCACCCAGTTCAGCGGCCAATTTACTGGCCAATTCACTGGCCAGCGCGCCCACGCCGAAAAGCGCCAGCAGGACAATGCCGTGCCGGAAGATGACGACGGTTTCCCGCTTTCGCGTCGAGACCGGCGTAAAATAAAGGCAAAACGCTCCCGCCGCGGCGGCCGTCGCCCCCAGCTTGGCGCTGGAGATGTCGGACTGGAAACGCGCCAGTTGCTCCGCCAACAGTGCTGCCGCGACGGTCGTCAGCGTCGCGTGGGTCCCGAGCAGGAGCCGTAGGGCTCCGGGATCGATCCGGAACAGGAACGAAGACAGGCGGGGGGAAAGCTGAAGCATCGGCCTCGTCATGGTGTGAGTTTTGCCAATTGCATTAGCACGGCTTCGCAACTTTCCGCCATTTCAAAGCGGGCCGGGCGAAAAATCTTCGAGGCATCGCTCAGTCCTCGTGGCGGCTCGCGGGGTCGCGATCGCGCTCATACCGCCTTTTGAGCGGAAACGGCGGCAGCCAGGATTCGCGGCGGATGATCCAGCTCTCGTAGGTCGGCTTCAGCTGGTCTATTTCATCCAGGGCGCCCAGGTTCACCTCAACCTCGTCCCCGGTGCGCGCGAAAACGGAAGAACCGCAGCGGGGACAGAAATGCCGCCCCCGATAGTCGCCCGTTTCGCCACTGATCGTCACCGCGTCCTCAGGGAAGATCGCGGAGGCGTGAAACAGCGCGCCATGATGCTTGCGGCAATCGAGACAGTGGCACAGGCCGACCCGGTAAGGACGCCCCCTCGCCTCGATGCGAACGCTGCCGCACTGACAGCCGCCGGTATATCGCTCCATGCTGCGTCTCCTCACGAATGGTCGGGCAGTCTGAACGGTTACAACGAGGGGGGCGGGTATGGCAATGCGGGGTGGAGGGCGGGATGTGAGACCTTTCGGGCATCGTCATCAATTTGTTCCGGGACAGGCGACACATCCCCTGGTCACCCCGGACGCAGCGAAGCGGAGATCCGGGGCCTACTCGCAGATACAGCTGCTGAAGCAACAGCCAGTTTTCTCATGCTTCTGTTTACCGGCATCTCCTCTCTGGAAACGAGTAGGCCCCGGATCTCACTGCGTTCGTCCGGGGGTGACACCGCGCTGTGTCCGATCGATCCCCCTCCCTCGCCATCACGGTGCGCGCAATGACGATCGGATGAGTCTTTCCAAACAGAAAAGGCGGCCCGAAAGCCGCCTTTCCCAATGTCTTGAACCTGCCGCCGGGCGTCAGCGCGTCAGCGGCTTGTACTTGATGCGGCGCGGGTCGGCGGCGTGGGCGCCGAGGCGGCGGACCTTGTCCTTCTCGTAGTCCTCGAAGTTGCCCTCGAACCATTCCACGTGGCTATCGCCCTCGAAGGCGAGCATGTGGGTGGCGAGGCGGTCGAGGAACATGCGGTCGTGGCTGATGACCACCGCGCAACCGGCGTAGTTTTCCAGCGCGTCCTCAAGGGCTGCCAGGGTCTCGGTGTCGAGGTCGTTGGTCGGCTCGTCGAGCAACAGCACGTTGGCGCCCTGCTTCAGGACCTTGGCGAGGTGCACGCGGTTGCGCTGGCCGCCGGAGAGGTCGCCGACCTTGGCCTGCTGGGCCGGGCCCTTGAAGTTGAAGGACGAGCAATAGGCGCGCGAGTTGATTTCCTTGTCGTCGAGATAGATCACTTCGGCGCCGCCGGAAATCTCTTCCCAGACCGTGTTGCTCGGGTTGAGCGCGTCGCGGGACTGGTCGACATAGCCGAGATGCACGCTGTCGCCGATGGTGACCTTGCCGCTGTCGGGCTTTTCCTGGCCGGTGAGCATCTTGAAGAGGGTCGACTTGCCGGCGCCGTTCGGGCCGATGACGCCGACGATGCCGCCGCGCGGCAGCTTGAAGGTCAGGTTGTCGATCAGGAGGCGATCCTCGAAGCCCTTGGAGACGCCGTCGACCTCGATGACATTGGCGCCGAGACGTTCGCCCACCGGAATGAGGATCTGCTCGATAGTCGGCTGACGCTCTTCCTGCATCGCCACCAGGTCCTCATAGGCGCGGATACGGGCCTTCGACTTGGTCTGGCGGCCTTTCGGCGACATGCCCATCCACTCGCGTTCGCGGGAAATCGCCTTGGAGCGGGCCATGTTCTCGCGGCCTTCCTGCTCCATGCGCTTGGTCTTCTTCTCCAGATAGACCGAGTAGTTGCCTTCGTAGGGAATGCCGTGGCCGCGGTCGAGCTCGAGAATCCAGCCGGTGACGTTGTCGAGGAAGTAGCGGTCGTGGGTGATGATCAGGACGGAGCCCTTGAACTCGCGCAGGTGCCGTTCCAGCCAGTGGACGGTCTCGGCGTCCAGGTGGTTGGTCGGTTCGTCGAGGAGCAGCAGGTCCGGTTCGGAGAGCAGCAGCTTGCAGAGCGCGACGCGGCGGCGCTCACCGCCGGACAGGTTGTCGACGGCGGCGTCGGACGGCGGGCAGCGCAGGGCTTCCATCGCCATTTCCACCTGGCTTTCCAGGTTCCACAGGTCCTGCGCGTCGATCTCGTCCTGAAGATGGGCAGCCTCTTCGGCGGTTTCGTCCGAATAGTCCATCATCAGCTCGTTGTAGCGGTCGAGCTTCGCCTGCTTGTGAGCGACGCCCTCCATGATGTTTTCCATCACGGTCTTGGAACTGTCGAGCTGCGGCTCCTGCGGCAGGTAGCCGACCTTCGCGCCTTCGGCGGCCCAGGCCTCGCCGGTATATTCCTTGTCGATACCGGCCATGATCTTCAGAAGCGTCGACTTACCGGCACCGTTCGGCCCCAGGATGCCGATCTTGGCGTCCGGGTAGAAGGAGAGGTTGATGTTGTCGAGGACTTTCTTGTCGTTATAGGCCTTGGAGAGGCCATGCATGTGATAGATGAACTGGCGCGCCATGGGGCTCCGCTTCTCCACTTGATAAATCTGACGGGATTCTCTGGAATTCTGCGGGGTCTTTTAGGGGAAATGGGCGCGCGGGGCAATGGGGGAGTGACGCTGTTGGCTCTTGGGCCAACAGCGTCTAGGGCGCTAGTGCTTGTCGAGTTCTACAGGCTTAACTTCTTTGTAGATTCGTCCAAACTTGAGATCTGCTATCCGACCTTGATTGATACGGTAGTCCGCCGCAATGTCTTGATAGCGGTCTCCGCGCAAAATTCGCGCCTTTATTACAGCAATTTCTGCATGCGATAGATGTTTCATGTTGTTCCTCTCAAGTATTCCGACGTAGAGAAGAACGGCCGTTCTAATGTTGATATTGCCAAAAGGCCCTTTCAGTTCAAGCGCTGAAATTCGCAACAAGGGAGAGGCCTATCAATATTTTCAGCATCTTAGATCAAAAATTGAGGAACAAACTGGACATTTCCGCCACATTTTTAAGTTTTCAACTTTGAATTTCAGGCAACCAACAACTCAAATCATTTTTGATTTGATCAAAAGCATTTCTATCCCAATCAAGTTTTATGGGAAGAGTTTGCCGATATTCTTGTGAACAACGAGCCAAGCTTAGCTGCGGCCACCCAATGTTTCTCAAGCTTGCATTCCACGCACGCAAAACGCTGGAAATAGGGAGTTCGGGACAACCGATTTTGGGGAACCAAAAGTCTGAATTCACCCCCTCTGCTTTTGCCATCTGATACGCATACTTCAAACAAGGAAAAACAACTTCATCAATTCTTTCGGTTTTCCACATCCAATACGCTCTTTCATTGGGTGCGTACGGAAACCACATGCCATCGTGAACTTGGCGCCAAGTACCGCTCATAATGCGAGTTGCTGGCGAACGAAAATAGAAACAAAGTTCAATGCAAACACGCGAGCGCCAATTATGTTCCAATGCTCGAATCTCGGAAAATAAATTGTGAAAATCTTGCAAATCTAAGCCTGAAAGAAATTCACCTTCTTCATCGTTTCTGATTTTTACTGACCAATATTTTGGGAAAATCCTCCCTAAATGCACTCTTCCTAAGGTATGCATATTTTCCAGTACCACGTTTAGCAACGTACGCAATAGACGAATATTACCTCTGCCAATATTTGTGCTATCAATTTTTTCCGCAATTTCTTTCCCATTTAGGTCACAAACCAAAGTTTTACTTAGCAAGCCATCTGCATCAAACGCATTGAATGCGCTCCTTAATCTATCACAATACTTCTCATCCCACCCACGACAAGGTCCAAATCTCAATACTAGATCCACTAGGTGTCCAAACCGTTGCCGCGATATCCAGTTTGCTACATTGTTACGGGATTCTTTTTCCTCAAGAGCGACTAAATCTCGCCGGCTAGTTTCTAATTTTCTTCCCTTTAAAATCGCGATTTCTGTTGCCGCCCATTCCCGTGCATCGTCCAACAACAGAGATAAACCTAAATTACTTGAGTTGGCATCGTCATAAAGACGCCAGCGCTTCAGCATGTAAGCAGTCCGATACCTGGACAAGTTTGGGTCAAAAGTACGCCTTATCGACCGCCCGTCTCTGTCCACAACTCTAATGCAAAAGCATGCACCACCCTTAGCCGCAGCCCAAAGCCGCACTCCAAAACCGCGAACTTTAGTATCTGCTATCCAAATTTCTCCTGATGCAGGTGGCGTTAGTTCATCAAGAAATTTTTTTGTCAGTAGGCGACGAATGGGACAAACTCCAAGCTGACAATGAACGTTGCCCAAGCTTAGCTAACCAAGCCATTATAGTCGTGCAAATTAGCCTATCCCTGCGTGAATAGCTCTTTGAGTTTATGCTTGTCCTCTCTCCTCCCCCGTCATTCCGGACAAGCGCAGCTTTGGCTGCGCTTGTCCGGAATGACGGAGAGGCCGTACCGGGGGATGGCAATCGGGTCTTTTCAGGAGAAACCGTTGCCCCTAAGGTTCAGATACAGGATTTCTCCTCCCGCCTTCCCAGTTTGCCGGACCGCTCATGACCAAAGTCGACATCCTCATGCCCCGCCCGATGCTGCCGATCGTTCAGGAGCAACTCGACGCCGCCTTTACCGTTCACCGGCCCTACCAGGCGAAGGATCCGGACAAGGCGCTGGCGGAGATCGGGGAAAAAATCCGCGGTGTGGCGGTGCTTGGCGGCAAGGTGAACGCGGACTTCCTGCAGAAGATCCCGAACGCGGAGATCGTCTCGAGCTTCGGGGTCGGCTACGACCATATCGACACGGGCGACTGCCTGGCGGCCAAGGTGATGGTCACCCACACGCCGGACGTCCTGACCGACGAGGTGGCCGATACCGCCCTCGGCCTGCTGTTGATGACCGTCCGCGAGCTCGGCCAGGCGGAACAATGGCTGCGGGCCGGAAACTGGGAGAGCAAGGGTCCTTACCCGCTGACCCAGGCGACCCTTCAGGGCCGCACGCTCGGCATCCTGGGGCTCGGGCGCATCGGCAAGGCGATTGCGGCGCGGGCCGAGGCCTTCGGCATGACGATCCATTACCACGGCCGCAGCCGGCAGGCGGGCGTCGATTATCCCTATCACGCCACGCTGAAGGAGCTGGCAGAGGCCTGCGACACTCTGATGGTGGTCGTGCCCGGCAGCGCGGAGACGAAGCATGCCGTGAATGCGGAGATCCTGGAAGCGCTCGGGCCCGAGGGCGTCCTGATCAATATCGGCCGGGGCTCGGTCGTCGACGAGACGGCGCTGATCGCGGCCCTTGAAAGCGGCACCATCTACGGCGCCGGGCTGGATGTCTTCGAACACGAACCCAAGGTGCCGGAGAAGCTGATGCAGCTTCCCCGGGTGACGCTGCTGCCCCATGTCGGCTCCGCCTCGCAAGCGACGCGCAACGCCATGGGCCAGCTGGTGGTCGACAACCTGAAGAGCTGGTTTGCAACCGGCAAGGCGGTGACGCCGGTTTCGGAGATGAGCTGACGGAAGCCGGCTGGTCGCCGGTTCATTCACCGGTTCATTCACCGGTTCCGGGACAGCGGAAGGGCGTGAAGGTGCTCGCCATGCCGGCGTCGATCGTCATGATGGTGAGCAGATCCGCGAAGGAATAATCCATTTCCGATATCGGACAGGCCGGTTCGTTGGAAAGACAGCCCGAGGCGATATAGGCTTCGTTCTGTTTCTGGAACTCGGATGTCAGGATATCCTGGCCCATGCTTTCCAGCACGAAGTCGACCATTTCCTCGTAACGCGCGCAGTCCCGCTTGCGCTCTTCGTCCCGGCTTTGCGCGGCCGTCTCGCCGGATATTCCGAAACAGCAAAATCCCAAAAGCAGTCCGTTCCGGACAGAGTGCCATCCAGTCATCGCATTCTCCGATATCGACAGAAGTTGAAAAATGCCGGGCCGGTTTCCGCACCCGCCCGGCAGATCGGCTCAGGGCTGCAGGCTTTCGGCCAGCGCTTTGCCGATCTCGGCGATGGCCTTGTTGCGGGTCTCCATGGACGCATGTGCCTCGGTGATGTAGACGGCGATCACGACGGGCTTGCGGCCCTCCGGCCAGATGACCGCGATGTTGTTGCGCGATCCGTTGGCGCCCGCACCGGTCTTGTCGGCGATGCGCCAGCCTTCCGGCAGTCCGGCACGCAAGGTGTCATTGCCGACCTTGTCGCCGATCAGCCAGTCGGTGAGCGTTTTCCTTGCCTCCGGCGGCAACGTCTCTTCCAGCACGAGCTTCTTCAGGGTCTGCGCAGCCGCGTTCGGGGTGGTCGTGTCCCTGTCGTCTCCCGGAATGCCGGTGTTGGAATCCGGTTCCCAGCGGTCGGCTCGGGTGACCTCGTCGCCGATGCCGCGCAGATAGGCCGTCAGCGCCTCCGGTCCGCCGATCTCTTTCAGCACCAGATTGGCGGCCGCATTGTCGCTGATCGTTACCGCGAATTCGCAAAGCTGACGGATCGAAACGGGCGCGCCGTCGACACGCTCTTCCGTCACCGGCGAATAAAAGACGATATCGCTCTTGCGGACGGTCACCTTCCGGTCCGGATCGGCGATACCCCGTGCGCCTGCATCCAGGAGCGCGGCGCACAGGAAAGCCTTGAAGGTGCTGTTGGTCGGAAACCGTTCGTCGCCCTTGTGCTGCCAGGTCTCTCCAGTTTCCATGTCGATGACGGAAACGCCGACCCGCGCCGACAGCCGGGACTCGGCGTCCTGAACGGTTCTGGCAAGCGGGGCGGGATCGAAGCCGGCGGCTTCGGCCGTGCCGGGCAATCCGACGAGGCTTGAGGCCAGGGCCAGAGCTTGGGCAAGGGCAAGGGCCATCGTATTGCGGCGGGTCCAATGATGCATGTCGTGCTCCAGGTTCAAATGTCGTCGCCTTGCCGGGTGCGGCGTGTTGCCCCCCTCGCCGTCCGTTCCAAAGCGTCCCGACCATGCCTTTGCCCTAGACATTACACAAATGATGAATAATGAGGTTAGACATGAGCAAAACTTGGCCTGGAGGACATCATGGACGTTTCGCAATTGCCGTTGAACGCGCTGCGGGCGTTCGAGGCTTCCGCCCGGCTCGCCAGCTTCACACGCGCCGGGCTGGAGCTGCGCGTTTCCCAGACGGCGGTCAGCCATCAGATCAGGTCGCTGGAGGAGCTTCTGGACGTCTCCCTGTTCGAGCGCCTGCCGCGCGGGGTGGCGCTGACCGACGAGGGCCATGCGCTGCTGCCGGTCCTGAGCGACGCCTTTCGCCGGATGAGCGCGGCGCTCAGCCGGTTCGAGGACGGCAATTTCCGCGAGGTGCTGACCGTCGGCGTGGTCGCGACCTTCGCCACCGGCTGGCTGCTGCCGCGCCTGGCCGATTTCTCGAACGCCCATCCGCATATCGACCTCAGGCTGAAGACCAACAACAACCGCGCCGACATACTTGCCGACGGGCTCGACTGCTTCATCCGCTTCGGCGACGGCGCCTGGCACGGAACCAGCGCAGACAGGCTTCTGGAAGCGCCGCTCGCACCGGCCTGTTCACCGGAAACGGCCGAAAGGCTGCGAAGCCCGAAGGATCTCCTGACGGAACCTCTGCTGCGCTCTTACCGGATGGACGAGTGGTCCATGTGGTTCCAGGCGGTTTCGCTCACTCCGCCCAGGGCGCGCGGCTGGATGTTCGACAGCTCGCTCGCGATGGTGGAAGCCGCCGCCCAGGGCGCCGGAACGGCGCTGGTGCCGGTCGCCATGTTCCGGCGCGACCTGCAGAACGGGCGTATCGTCCAGCCGTTCGAAACCAGCGTGACGACCGGCAGCTACTGGCTGACCTGGCTGAAGTCGCGCGAGGAAAGCAGCGCGATGGGGAAGTTCCGGCAATGGCTGCAGCAGACGGCGGCCGGGTAGTCACGTCAGGGACGCTGGTGTTCGATTTGTATCGAACCATCGTTGTTGCTGGGGACTTGTCATCAACTCAGAAAACGAAACGCGACCTCTCCCTTCTCTCAGGTCGTCACCGGGCTTGACCCGGTGATCCATGCCGTGACGGTGCAACCTGCCGGGCTGATCGTATGGAAAAGAAACGGCATGGGTCCCATGGTCAAGCCATGGGACGACCATGGAGAGGGCGGTATCTTGACCTCGAGGCCGGACCGGACGCAGCGAAGCGGAAGGCCGGGATGACAACCTCGTGAATCGGAGCCTGCTAACCAGCTCACGCCTTGCGGCCGATAACCATTTCCCGCTTGCCAGCGAAACCGGCGGTCTTTTCGACCTCGAACCCCGCCGCCTGGAGATTGCGGCGGACCCAGCCCGCGGCGGTGTAGGTCGCCAGCGTGCCGTCTGCCGCAGTCAGAGCCGCGGCGGCTTTCAGGAGATCCGCATCCCAGAGCTCCGGGTTCCTGGCCGGGCTGAAGCCGTCCAGATACCAGGCGTCGACAGGCCTGATCAGAGGCCCTTCCCCCTCGGCGCTCTCTTCCAGCCGAAGCTCAGAGATCATCTGCCTGGCATCGCCGATCCCGAGCAGCAGGTCGCTGCCGGCAACCTTCAGCCGATTCCACCCCTGTTCGGGCAGCCAGACATCCAAAAGGGCCGTGGCAAGCTCTGCCAGATCCGGGAAGGCGCCGAGCGCCCGCCGGAGCTGGTCCCGGCTCATCGGATAGAGCTCGAAGGACAGAAACGTTAGCTTCGGGGCTTCGGGCAGGCGGTTGAGCGCATCGAGAGTGGTCAGGAAGTTGAGCCCGGTGCCGAAGCCGAATTCGGCAATCGTGAAGAGGTTCCGCCCCGCAAACCGCTCCGGCAGGCGGTTGCCCTTCAAAAACACGTGCCGTGTCTCCTCGAGGCCGCCGGCCCTGGAAAAATAGGTGTCTTCAAAGCCCTGCGCCCTGGGCACATCGCCTTCAAGCCATTCCAGGTCCGGCGCTTTGGTGGGCATCGTTGCTGATCGTTCCGCTTTATCACCGGCAAAGCCTTTGCCTTCGCCTAGCAGTTCTCATAAGAGAGGCAGCCGGATCAATCAATCTCAAGGACCTTGCCGCCCATGGCATTTTCCGCCTCCGAACCGTTTGACCTTGCCATCGCCGGGGCCGGTATATTCGGCCTGTCCATCGCCCACGCGGCGCTGAAGGCCGGATTGCGCGTGGCGGTTCTGGAAGCCGATCGTGTCGGTGCCGGATCGAGCGGCGGGCTTCTGGGGGCCCTGATGCCGCACATGCCGGCGCGCTGGAACCCGAAGAAGGAATTTCAGTTCCAGGCGCTCCTGAACCTTGAAGACCATATCCGGCAGCTGGAAGCCGACACCGGCCTCGCCTGCGGCTACCGCCGCTGCGGCCGCATCCTGCCGCTGACCACCACGGACAAGCTGGAACACCATCTGGAACGGGCCGAGGAAAGCAAGCTGCGCTGGCATCCCGAGGTCAGCGGCTTTTCCTATCGGGTGGAACCGGCCGGCAGCCGCTCCGACTGGCTCGCCCCGGAGGCCGCTCCCTTTGGCGTCGTCTACGAGACCCTGGCCGCCCGCGCAGCGCCGCGCGCCTATCTCGCCGCCCTCGGCAGCTTTGTGCGCATGTACGGCACACTGATCGAAGGGGCCGCCGTGACCGGTTTCGATGACGCCAAGGGGCTGGTTCAGCTTGCCGGAGGCAACGTTGTCAAAGCGAAGCGTCTCGTCATTTCCGGCGGGTTTGCCGCCTTCGACCTGATCGAGCGGCTGACGGGCGAACGGATCGGGCGCGGCGAAAAAGGCCAGGCGCTGCTTCTGGAAGGCGCGGGTCTTGAGAACAAGCCTGCGATCTATTGCGACGGGCTTTATGTCGTGCCGCACGACGACGGCACAGTCGCCGTCGGCAGCACGTCGGACCGGGACTTCCAGGATGCGATCCCCTCGCCCGAGCGCACGGCGGAACTCAGGAAACGCGCCACAGCCTTCTGTCCGAAACTGGAAGGCCGCACGGTTCTTGCCGAGTGGGCGGGCATCCGCCCCCGTTGCCATAAGCGCGATCCGCTCATCGGCAGGCTGCCGGGATTTCAGGCGACCTATGCGGCGACGGGCGGTTTCAAGATCTCCTTCGGCATTGCCCACCTGGTAGCGGACTGCCTGGTCGCCGAAATCACAGGCCAGAAACCACGGCACGCTCTTCCGGCTACCTTCCGGGCGGATCACCATTTCGGCGCCAACCGGTTGGCCCCCGACGGGTAAAGCACTTGGAGCTCAAGAACATTCGAAGATTTGAGAGTTTCGGAGAAACCGCGACCGTTCCGCCGGAAGCTAGCAGCCGAAATTCCGACCGTTGCGCCGCTTCCCTGCCCTTAGAGCGCGGCGACCAGCGCGTAGAGCGCGTAAAGGCTGAGCGAGATGGACCCCCAGAAAAGGAGATTCTTCGCCACCAAGAATGGCAAGTTCATTGCTCCGTCCCGATGAAGCGGCGTCACAGCCAGTCTGTCTTCCCCCTGCCTGGAGGAACAAACTTCAGAAGCGGCTGTCATGGCCTTGGCCATTTCGGCAATCCTTCAAGTGACATTTCTAGCGAAACTCAGGAAACACCTTTCCGTTCCACCAAAGCTATCGTTTAAGAGACGAAGGGTTAACGCCTGCTTAAAATCATGATGAACACATTCCTAATTCACAGCATGACGAAAATATGTATATGCACAAGTGTTTTTGGAACCTTCAATGAGCAAAATCCGTCAAAACCTGATCAAACGTTCGAATAAGGAAGACGCATGAGCCTCGACAGTGTCCGCGACCATCTCGCCGCAGCGGCCCCCGAACTTGAAGTCCTCATCACCGAGGAAAGCAGCGCCACCGTCGACCTCGCCGCCAGAGCCCATGGTGTTCTGCCCGGCCAGATTGCCAAGACCCTGTCCTTCCAGGTCAAGGACAGGATCTTCCTGGTGGTCGCACGGGGTGACGCGCGGCTGGACAACAAGAAGGCCAAGGCGGCCTTCGGCGGCAAGGTGAAGATGCTTGGCCTGCATGAAGTCGAGGACCTGACCGGCCATCCCGTCGGCGGCGTCTGCCCGTTCGGGCTGGCCCGGCCATTGCCCGTCTATTGCGACGTGTCGCTGAAGGATTTCGACGTGGTCATCCCGGCCGCCGGCGCGACCAATGCCGCCGTCAGGGTATCGCCCGACCGCATGGCGGAAATCACCGCGGCCGAATGGGTCGATGTCTGCCAGCCGCCCGCGGCTGAAGCCCCGCGGACAGAAGCCTAAACCCGATAATAATCCCGGTACCAATCCACGAACTTCGCGACGCCTTCCTGGACCTTGGTTTTCGGCCTGTAACCGGTCAGGGTCTGCAGCAGGTTCGCGTCGGCCCAGGTGGCGGGAACGTCGCCCGCCTGGATCGGCATGAGGTTGCGTTCCGCCTTCCTGCCGGTTGCCGCCTCAATTGCCTCGATGAACACGGTGAGCCGGATCGAGGCGGAATTGCCGATATTGACCACCCGCCAGGGGGCGACAGGCGACAGGCTGTCGCCTTCCGGCACCGCCTCGCCGTCCGCCGGGCGGACGGGAACGGCCTCCATCAGCAGCCGGATGCCTTCGACGAGATCCTCCACATAGGTGAAGTCGCGCTTCATGTCGCCGTAATTATAGACGTCGATCGGCTTGCCTTCGAGGATCGCCTTGGTGAACTTGAAGAGCGCCATGTCCGGCCGTCCCCAGGGGCCGTAAACGGTGAAGAAACGAAACATGGTGACCGGCAGATCGTAGAGATGGGCGTAGGAATGCGCCATCGATTCCGTCGCCTTCTTGGTCGCGGCGTAGAACGACATCTGATGGTCGGCCTTGTCCGTCTCCCTGTAGGGCATTTCGGTATTGGCGCCATAAGCGGAGGACGTCGAGGCGAGCAGCATGTGCTCCGGCGGAAAGGCTCTGGCGGCCTCCAGGAGTTCGAACGTGCCGCAGATATTGCTTTCCAGATAGGAGCGCGGCGCCTCGATGGAATAGCGCACGCCGGCCTGGGCGGCCAGATGGATGACGACATCCGGCTTTTCGGCGCTGAACATCGACATGAGCAGATCGGGCGCCTCGACCCGATCATTCACCGCCTTGAAATGCTCGTGCTGCAGCAGCATCTGCTGGCGGCGCTCCTTCAGGCGGACGTCGTAATAATCCGTCATGGCGTCGAGGCCGATCACCCGGAAGCCGTCCGCAAGCAGGCGCGTGCACAGAAAGTAGCCGATAAACCCGGCTGACCCGGTCACCAAAACGGTTTTCATACTCTGCCCGACACCTTTCAGCCGATGAACACATCCCCGGCACGGGTCTTAAAAGGCTTCGCGCGGGCGGGCAACGGCAAAGTCTGATGAAGTGACCGCGGGAGCAGGTTCTGCGCCTATCAGAGTTTACCCCGGGGGACTGGGCCTTGCGCCGGAGAGTTTGATGCCTGTTCGGCCTGGTGGTTTTCCCACTGGTGTCATCCCCGCGAAAACGGGGACCCTGGAGATTTCATAGATTGCCGATGTGCAAAAAAAATCAACTGCCCGGGCGTCCTTGGTCCCGGCTCGCGCTTCGCTTGGCCGGGATGACAACGGCCGGGGACATTTGCTCTTTTCGGACAAATAACCGGCTCCTGCTCTCTGAGCTGAACAGCCGCAGAGCAAGTACGACAATCACGCCGGCTATTTCGGTCTTCAAAACAGACCTTCCGGAGAAGGCCTAGATGCCTTCTCCGTCGGATGCAAAGCCTTCCAGGAAGCCGTACTCGCGGAGGTAGGCAACGATTTCCTCGGCGACGTCCTCGGGATCGCGGCCAACGTTCTTCACGTGGATTTCCGGGTTTTCCGGTGCCTCGTAGGGACTGTCGATGCCGGTGAAGTTCTTGATCTCGCCCCGGTCGGCCTTGGCGTAGAGCCCTTTCGGGTCGCGCTTGCGGCATTCCTCGATCGGCGTGTCGACGAAGACCTCGATGAACTCGCCCTCGCCCATCAGGTCGCGCGCCAGGCGGCGCTCGGACCGGAAGGGAGAAATGAAGGAGACGAGCGTGATCAGGCCGGCATCGGTGAACAGCCTGGCGACCTCGCCCACGCGGCGGATGTTTTCCACCCGGTCGGCATCGGTGAAGCCGAGATCCTTGTTGAGGCCGTGCCGGACGTTGTCGCCGTCGAGCGTATAGGTGTGGCGGCCGTCGATATGCAGCTTCTTCTCCACGATCGAGGCGATGGTCGACTTGCCGGAGCCGGACAGACCGGTGAACCAGAGAACCGCCGGCTTCTGGCCGAGCTTTTCCGACCGCGCCACCTTGTCGACATCCAGCGCCTGCCAGTGGATATTGCTGGCCCGGCGCAGAGCGAACCAGATCATGCCGGCACCGACGGTGGCGTTGGACAGGCGGTCGATCAGGATGAACGAGCCGGTCGTGCGGTTGGCCTCATAGGGGTCGAACGGCACGGACGAGGACAGCGCGAAATTGCAGAAGGCGATCTCGTTGAGCGCCAGGGTCTTGCCGGCCACATGCTCGAAGGTGTTGACGTTGATCTTGTGCTTGATCTCCGACACGGTGGCCGTGACGGTACGGGTGCCGATCTTCAGGAGATACGGGCGGCCCGGCAGCAGCGGCTCGTCGGACATCCAGATGACATGGGCGGCGAACTGGTCGGCCACATCCGGGCGGTGCGCGGTGGAAGAGAGCAGATCGCCGCGGGAAATGTCGATCTCGTCTTCCAGCGTGATGGTGACCGCTTCCCCGGCACGGGCCTCGGAAACATCGCCGTCCGTGCCAACGATGCTCTTGACCTTCGAGATTTTCGCTGGGCCTGCGACAACCAGCTCCTCGCCGACCGTCACCCGGCCGCTGGCAATGGTACCGGAATAGCCGCGGAAATCGAGGTTCGGCCGGTTGACCCACTGGACGGGGAAGCGGAACGGCGCCTCGAGCGCGTGCTCGCCGACTTCCACGGTTTCCAGATGCTCCAGCAAGGACGGGCCGGAATACCAGGACATCTTGCCGCTTTTGGCCGTGACGTTGTCGCCGTAGCGGGCGGACATCGGGATCGCCTGCAGGGTCTCGAAGTCGAAACCGTTGGCGAAGGTCTCGAAGTCCTTGCGGATTTCCTCGAAGCGCTCCTCGGAAAAGTTCACCAGGTCGATCTTGTTGACCGCCAGCACCACGTGGCGGATGCCGAGCAGCGAGGCGATGAACGCATGGCGGCGCGTCTGCACCATCAGGCCGTTGCGGGCATCGACCAGGAGCACGGCGAGGTCGGCGGTGGAGGCGCCGGTCGCCATGTTGCGGGTATACTGCTCGTGGCCGGGCGTGTCGGCGACGATGAACTTGCGCTTGTCGGTGGCGAAGAAACGGTAGGCGACATCGATGGTGATGCCCTGCTCGCGCTCGGCCTCCAGACCGTCTACCAGCAGCGCCAGGTCGATATCCTCGCCCACCGTGCCGTGCTTTCTGGAATCGCGTTCCAGGGCCGCAAGCTGGTCCTCGAAGATCAGCTTGGTGTCGTAGAGCAGACGGCCGATCAGGGTCGACTTGCCGTCGTCGACGGAGCCGCAGGTGAGAAAGCGGAGCTGATCCTTGCTTTCCTGCGCCAGGATATAGTCGGTGACGGCCGCCTCGGCGGCTTGCTCAACATTTGCGATCGTCATCTTAGAAATATCCTTCCCGCTTCTTCTTTTCCATCGACGCGCTTTCGTCCTTGTCGATCAGACGGCCCTGGCGCTCGGACGTGCGGGCGATCAGCATCTCGCGGACGATGGCCGGCAGAGTGTCGGCGTCCGATTCAATCGCGCCCGTCAGCGGATAACAGCCGAGCGTGCGGAAGCGGACCATCTTTTCCTCGATCACTTCTCCCGTCTGCAGTTTCATGCGCTCGTCGTCGACCATGATCAGCATGCCGTCGCGCTCCACGACCGGACGCCGGGCGGCGAAATAGAGCGGCACCATGGGAATGTCTTCCGTCAGGATGTATTGCCAGATGTCCAGCTCGGTCCAGTTGGAGAGCGGAAAGGCGCGGATGCTCTCGCCCTTGGCGACCCGGGCGTTATAGAGGTTCCAGAGTTCCGGCCGCTGGTTCTTCGGATCCCAGCCGTGATTGGAGTTGCGGAACGAGAAGACCCGTTCCTTGGCGCGGGATTTCTCCTCGTCGCGGCGCGCACCGCCGAAAGCGGCATCGAAGCCGTACTTGTTCAGCGCCTGCTTCAGCGCTTCCGTCTTCATGATATGCGTGTGCACGGACGAGCCGTGGTCGAACGGGCTGATGTTCTTTTGGAGACCTTCCGGATTGGTATAGACGATCAGGTCCAGGCCGAGACGCTTGGCGGTCTCGTCGCGGAAGGCGATCATGTCGCGGAACTTCCAGGTCGTGTCCACATGCAGCAGCGGAAACGGCGGCTTGGACGGATAGAACGCCTTCATCGCCAGATGCAGCATGACGCCGCTGTCCTTGCCGATGGAATAGAGCATCACCGGATTGGAAAATTCCGCCGCCACCTCGCGGATGATGTGGATGCTTTCCGCTTCCAGGCGCTTCAGGTTGCTGAGGCGCTCGGGCGCGATACCGTGAGATTGCATGTTCATGTTCGCTTTTCCATTCGTGCCGGCGATCCGGCTCTACTCTGGTACGTTCAGCTCATGGTCCGTGCGGGCCGCCGTCAGGCGGCCGACGCCAGTTCCGGCAGCAGCTCTCTTGAGCTGACCGCGATGAAATAAGGGTTGCGCAGGTCGTCTTTGACGGCGCCTTCCGGCACCCGGTAGACGAAATCCTCGTAAGTCTCCGCCAGGACCACGACACCGCCCGCCGCGCGGACAACCGCGTCACCTGCGGCGATGTCCCACTGCATGGTGGGCGCAAGGCGCGGGTAGAGATCGGCCTTTCCGGCCGCCACCCAGCACAGTTTCAGGGACGAGCCGACCGAAAGCTGTTCCGCCACCTTCAGCCGGCCGATCAGCCTGGCCGTTTCCTCCGACATGTGCGAGCGGCTGGCCAGCACGCTCAAGCCCTCGTCCGGCGGCGTTCTGACGGAGATCGGCGCGACATCGGCCACGTCGTCGCCCGCGATCCGGCCAGTGAAGGCCTGCGGGACGTCCCTCTCTTCCAGGGCCCCGCCCCAGAAGATTTCGCCGAGCGCCGGCGCGGCGACGACGCCGAACACCGGGATACCGTTTTCGACCAAGGCGATGTTGACGGTGAATTCGCCGTTCTTCTTCAGGAATTCCTTGGTGCCGTCGAGCGGGTCGACCAGAAAAAAGCGCTCGCCGACGGCGGGCAGATGGCCCGCCTCGACGGCTTCCTCGGCCACGACCGGCACACCGGGAAAGCGTTCGGTCAGCCCCGCCAGGATGATCCTTTCCGCGGCCGCGTCGGCTTTGGTCACCGGCGAACCGTCGGCTTTCGCTTCGACGTCGAAGGGTTCGGCGTAGATTTTCAGGATCTCCTCCCCGGCCCGGATCGCCAGCCGGTTCAAAAAGGATATCTGGTCTTTCGTCATCGACGCCTCAACTCGTTCAATTTTCGAAATAAATTCATAGAGTTCGCCCGTTTTTTCGCTACCGCCAATAGAAAGAACAAATTGTGTCATTTCAAGGAATGGCGTTCCACGATTTCTCCGGAAAAGAAAACGCTTCGGGCGGCTGGCCCTCCCCTTAGGGTGTTTTGTTCCGAAACTCAAGGCGAGCGGCCAAAGGCGCAATCGGGAAATCCGAAGGATTCACGGATTGGCAAGGCATTTCCTGTTAAGATTGACGAAGGCGGGTGCCAGCCACCCTGTTCGAACTGACGAGATGCGAGACCACCCATGTCGGACTCCAAACCGGAACAGCACCACCAGCAGAGTGAAGAAGACGCGCGCGACCTGGTCCCACGCGAGCGGCGCGCGCGTGTGTTCAAGAAGGGCAAGATGGTGTTCCAGAACGGGCTGCGGTCGATTCCCTGCGTCATCCGCAACATTTCGGACGGCGGCGCGATGCTGGAGTTCGAGCAGGCCTTCCTGCTGCCGAAGGAGTTCGACCTGCATATCGACCTGGAGGATTACGAGGTCACCTGCGAGCGCCGCTGGGAAGAAGGCCTGCGCTGCGGCGTGCAGTTCATCAGCGAAAAACGCCACGTCAGCAAGCAGCGCGCCCAGGTTCTGAAAACCTCGGAGAAAGCGCTGACAACGGAAATCGACGAACGCACCGAAAGCCCGGACAATTTCTTCACCCGCAAACGCGTCGAGGAAAAAACGCCCCAGCCCGCGCAACCTGTGCGCCCCTCCCGGCCGGCGGGCGGCGGCAAGCCGACATTCGGGAAAAGGCGGTAGGGATCGCAACGCGCAATTCGGACTGCGCGGGCACGCTTCAAAACGACAGTTTTCGGGAAATACAAAACTGGCTGGGGTGGAAGGATTCGAACCTTCGCATGGCGGTACCAAAAACCGCTGCCTTACCGCTTGGCTACACC
>ENA-ORCZ01000062-ORCZ01000062.1-marine-metagenome-genome-assembly--contig:-NODE-62-length-156576-cov-40.955290_pt1 | contig 156576 bp, 127 predicted proteins | sample MGYA00237785_ERZ508519 | MGnify/ENA primary metagenome ERZ508519 (study PRJEB26189, sample SAMN06268790) | marine metagenome | isolation source: Bioluminescent Bay, La Paraguera, Puerto Rico | place...
CTACGTCGCCCGTGAGCTCTACCAGATCATCACATCAAATGATCTTGAACTGGCCGCTTGACATCGATAGGAGCATCACGGCGGCGGCCCGGCGCGGCACCCCGCCGACGGTGCTGACGGCGAGGGCACCGACCGGCCGGAGCCGCCGCAGCGGCCAGCCGACGACGGCCAGCACCGGCCGGACCAGCAGCGGGCCGAGCGCGACGAGCGCGCCGAACGCGAAGGTGCCGATTCCGACGATGGCCAGCAGCGTGCCGGCGGAGTCGCTGGCGGAATCAGCGGAGTCGGCGGTAGCCAGGTCGGTGATGGTCACCCCGACGACACCGGCCGACGCGGCGGCCAGCAGCAGACCGACCAGGAGGCGGCCGGCGGTAACGCCCGGTTCGGCGGTCACCGTCGCGGCGCTGCGCAGCGCCTGCAGCGGTGACACGTTCGCGGCGGCGAGCGCCGGCACCAGGCCCGCCCCGGCGGTGAGCGCCGCCGCGCCGACGACGACGGCCAGCAGTACGCCGTACGGCAGCCCGGGGGCGGACAGCTGTTGGCCGGCAGCGGCGGCGAGCGCCGGTGCGGCGAGGCTGGCAGCGACCGCGAGCAGCACCCCGACGGTGCCGGCGAGCAGGCCGACCACCGCCCCTTCGACGGTCAACGCGACGACGAGTTGCCGGCGGTGCGCGCCGATGGTGCGCAGCAGCGCCAGCTGGCGCATCCGCTGGGCGAAGACGATGCGGAACGTCGACGAGGCGACCAGTACGGCGGCGATCACGGTGACCGCAAGGAACATCGCGGCGAGCGCGAAGATCTGGTCGAACCGGGCGACGGCGTCCTGCGCCTCGGCCAGCCGCTTCGCGTCGCCGGGAACCACGCTCGGATACGTGTGCGGGTCGACCCGGTCCAGGTGGCGCATCAGTTCGTCGGTGAGCCCGTCGAGGTCGGCCCCGGGTGCGGCGACGATGTCGATCCGCGACCAGTCGACCGGGGTCGCGACCACCGTCGCCAGGATGGTGTCCGGCGCGTACGCCTGCTCCACGCTGGTGTCCGGGCCGTCGACGACACCGGTGGCGGTGACCGGTGCGGCTGTCGGGTCGCCCCCGTACAGCCGCAGGGTGCCGCCCGGTCCGACGCCGAGCCGGTCGGCGGCGCGCTGGTTGACGGCGATCTCCCCCGCCGCGGCCGGGTAACGCCCGGCGCGCACCACGACCCGCGACAGCGCACCGGAGCCGGGGTCGGCGACCAGGGTGATCGAGGTGCCGGCGGCCGGGTCGCCGACAGCGAGCGTCAGGTCGGCGCGGCCGGCGACCTGGGTGACGCCGGGCATGGCGGCGATCGCGGTGCGTTGGGTGTCGGCGATCGGCTGCCCGCCGGCGGTGACGACCAGGCTGGTCCCGGTGGGGGTGTCGCTGTACGTGTCCAGGGTGGTGCGGGCGATCATCTGGTAGGCGAGCACCGCGCCGGCCACCACGAACGCCGCGACCAGCACCGACAGGCCGGTGAGCAGCAGCCGACCGGGTCGGGTCAGGATGCCGCGCAGCTGGGTACGCAGCACGCTGGTGTTGACGACACCCATCTCAGAAAGCCAGCTCGGGGATGGTCAGCTCAATCCCGCTGCCGGCGCAGTGTCCCTCGGCGTTGCGGCGCATCTCGGCGACCTGGTCGGCGGTGGGCCGCTCCCCTGCACCGGTGGCCTTGACCCGGGACCAGTGGATGAACCGGCCGACCTCGGTGCTGATGCCGTCGTTGACGAACTCGGCGTACCGGATCCGGCGCAGGTCCTGTTCCCACTCCTCGGCCTCGGCGGGGTCGGCCGGTGCGGTGCTGCCCCGGTCGAACAGTTCCTGGGCCAGCCGGCAGTCGGCCGCCGACGCCGGGGTCGGGCCGAAGCGCAGCTGCCACAGGTAGTTGCCGCCGAACGCGACAGCCGCCAGCACCACGACGGTCACCGCGCCGAGAACGATCAGGCGCAGCGCGGTGGTTCGGCGGGAGCTGGCGTCGGATGAGATGGACATCGGTTGCCTTCCGGACGATCTGGTTCGCTTTGCAGGGACCATCGTCGGCCGGCGAGGGTGTCGGACGCATCGGCGCACGATCGGACTTGCGGGCCTGGCCGGGTACGACTGCGGTCGTACGTCCGATCCGATGCCGGTCGCAACGCCCCCGGTCAGGAAGCGGGGACGGACCGGTCAGGACCCGGGTCGGACCAGCCCGATCCGGTACGCGAAGACGACGGCCTGAACCCGGTCCCGCAGGTCGAGTTTGGTGAGGATCCGCCCGAGATGGGTCTTGACGGTCGCTTCGGCGACGTACAGCTGGGCGGCGATCTCGGAGTTGGACAGGCCGGCCGCGACCAGCGCCAGCACTTCGCGTTCCCGGGCGGTCAGCACGGCCAGCCGGTCGTCGGCGACCGGGTCCGGGGTGAGCTGTCGGGCGAAGCGGTCCAGCAGCCGGCGGGTGACCCGGGGCGCGACGACCGACTCTCCGCTGGCCACCACCCGGATCGCGGCCAGCAGTTCGACCGGTCGGACGTTCTTGAGCAGGAAGCCGCTGGCCCCGGCCTGCAACGCGGCGAAGGCGTCCTCGTCGGTGTCGAACGTCGTCAACGCCAGCACCTTCGCCGCGTCAGGCCGGTCCTGGGCGCAGAGCCGCCGGGTGGCTTCGATGCCGTCCATCACCGGCATCCGGATGTCCATCACCACCACATCGACGTCGGTGCTGGCCAGGGCGGTGAGCGCGGCGGCACCGTCGGCGGCCTCACCGACCACGGCCATGTCCGGTTGGGCGGCGAGCACCATCGCGAACCCGGCACGGACCAGCTCCTGGTCGTCGACGAGGAACACCCGGATCGTCACGACGTCACCTCCGCCGGCACCGTCCCGGCCCGCGCCGGGGAGCTGATCGGCAGTACGGCGGCCACCTGCCAGCCGCCGTCGGGGCGTGGTCCGGCGGTGAACTCGCCGCCGTGCACGGCCACCCGTTCCCGCATCCCGAGCAGCCCGTTGCCGCCGGGTGTCGGTCCGGCAGCCGTCCGGGCGGTGGCCATCCCACGGCCGTCGTCGACTGCTGTCAGCTCGGCGGCGTCCGCTCCGATCCGCACGGCCACGGTGACGGCGGTGCCGGGTCCGGAGTGTCGCAGCGTGTTGGTCAGCGATTCCTGCACCACCCGGAACATGGTCAGCTCCTCGGCCGGCGACAACCGGGCCGGGTCGCCGTCGATGCTCAGCTCGACGGCGAGACCGGCTCCCCTGGTCCGCTCGACCAGGGAACTGAGCTGGGCGATCCCGGCCCGACGCCGGTCGGTGTCGGCGGGCCCGGCCGCCTCGGGCTCCGCAGCGCCCGGCGAGGCATCGACCCGGCGCAGGACGGCGACGATGCGGCGCATGTCCTCCAGTGCGTCACGGCCGGTGTCACCGATGGTTACCATTGCCTTGCGGGCCTGCTCGACGTCCAGGTCGATCATGTAGCTGGCGCCGTCCGCCTGCACGGTCATCACCGCCAGGCTGTGTGCGACGACGTCGTGCAGCTCGCGGGCGATCGCCGCCCGTTCGTCGGCGGCGGCCAGCCGGGCCAGCTGGTCGCGTTCCCGCTCGGCGGCGGCCGCCCGTTCGGCCGCGACCGCCGTCTGCTCCTTGCGGGTCCGCAAGGTGTACGCCGTCAGCCAGATCGCCACGCAGCCGAGGGCCAGCACGCCGTACTCGCTGAAGTCGGCGAAGCCGACCGGGTGCCGGTCATCGGAGAGCAGCACCCGGTCAACAGCCACCACCGCGACTCCGATCAGCACCAACCCGCCGGCCAGCCAGCCGTACACCGGTGGGCCGGCGTGGGTCACCACCGCGACCATCGCGATCAGCACCGCGACGTCGTAGAACGCCGGCACGCCCGGGGCGGCGAGCAGTTGCGCCGCGCCCAGACCGGCGACGACCAGCATCACCGTCATCGGGCGGCGGCGGCGCCACACCAGCGCCGCCGCCATGCCGAAGCCGATCGCCAGGTCCGCCAGCGAGGCGCGGTACTGCCAGGCGACGGTGGCCACCGCCGTCGCGACGACCAGGTCGAGCAACGTCCAGCGGTACGGCGACGCTGGCTGGTACGGCGACGTCGACGCGGGCGGCATGCCGCCCAGCCTAGGTCGCGGCCCCGATCAGCTGGTCGGGAAGTCCTCGCCGAGGACGGTACGCAGCCGCTGCAGCGCCCGCATGCTGCACATCTTCACCGCCGAGGCGGTGATGCCGAGGATCTCGGCGACGGTCTGCACGCTCTGGTCCTCCCAGTACCGCAGCACCAGCACCGCCCGGTCGCGCACCGGGAACTCCGCCAGCGCCCGCAGCAATGCCACCTGCAGCTCGGTCGAGCTGCCAGCCGCCGGCCGGGCCGCCGGCTCGGGCGGCTCGGCGAGCACCACCTCGGTGCGGCTGCGCCGCTTCATCGCGTCGGAGACCGCGTTGATCAGGACCCGACGGCTGTACGCGTCCAGGTTCGCAGTGGGCCAGATCCGGTTCCACGAGGCGTACATCCGGGTGAAGGTGATCTGGGTCAGGTCCTGCGCGAGATGCCAGTCCCGGCACATCAGGTACGCGACGCGGCGCAGCCGGGGAGCCGCGTCGACGACGAACGCGGTGAACGCCTCGTCCCCGGCCACCCGCTGCTTCCGGCGGCTGGCGGCCCATCGGGCCAGCGGTCCACCGACTGGCTCAGACCTCGTCGGTGCCGGCTCCGCCGGTAGGTCCGCAGCGACCGGCGCAACGGCCCGAACCCCACTCACTCGCCCACCTGCGGCGAGGCTCCACGCGGACAGAACTCGCCGATGATCTCGACGACGCCGGTCATCATCAGCAGGCTCGCGCTTATTTGCGGGTATGTCGCCGGGTCTGCCAGGGTGATCCGGAAACGCTCCGGCATCTGGTTGACGGAGACCCGATCCAGCAGGTCGGGCTCGGTGAAGACCACCTCGGGAGGCGGATCGCGGTACAGCTCCAGGAACCGTTCGTACGCGTACTGCTTGCTCTCGTAACGCACCGTGAGAAGCCGTGGGTCGTCGCGCAACGCTGCCTCAATGGCGCTCCTCTGCTCATCGGTGACCGGCTCGCCCAAGAAGACTGATGCCCCAGTGGCCGCGCCGTCGGTGGAGACCCCTCGGCACAGCACCGGGGTTGCCGACGGCATGGCGGCCTGCGCCGGCACGGGCACGGACGCGTCCCTGACCGGAAGCAGCACGCCCACCGCGACGAGCGCCACGGCAGCGACGGTCGTCGTGGCGGCGTACCCAATCTGTCTGCGTCGACGTAGTCGGCTCCCGTTGACCATGGCCGCTCGGGCCAGGTCGTCCAGTGGCGCCGGTGGTGCCGGCTCGCTGTCGAGCGCCCGGTCGAAGTACGTCCGCAACTGTTCCATGCAGAAGTAGACCGGTCGACGTGGCGGACCGGTCACGGCCCGAAGCCGGTGATCCGCAGATCGATCCGGTCCGGCGGGTCGTGCGTATTTGTGGGTGTCCGGTGGTACGGATATCGTGCTGAGTCCGGTCCGGCAGGGCGCACCGCCTGGCCGACTACCAGGAAGGCCCGAACTTGTCCTCCGCCACGAACTCCGCCCCGGCCACCGCTGACGACGTGACGGACCAGGACGCCGCAGCAGAGGCGGCTGACCAGACGGCAGCGGACCAGACACCGACCGAGCCGCCGACGGCGGAAGGCGAGACCGACCAGGCGACGGCGGCGGACGGGACGGCACCGCCGTCCGACGGGTGGCGTCAGCGGGTACGGCGTACCGCCCGATGGTCGGCCGACGTGCTGGCGGTCGGCGGCGTGCTGGCCGCGATGACCCTGCCGTACCAGCTGGATCTGGTGGTCCCGGTCGCGTTCGCCCGCATCCCGGTCGAGGCGCTGGTCGGCGCCGCGCTGCTGCTGGTGCTGCCGGGCCGGGTCCGCACCCCGGTGGCCGCCACGCTCGGCGCGCTGCTCGGCGTACTGATCACGCTGAAGGTCGCCGACATCGGATTCTTCTCGGTGCTGGACCGGCCGTTCGACCCGGTCCTGGACTGGGGTCTGCTGGCCGACGGGTACCGGTTCGTCGACGCCTCCTACGGCCGGGCCGCGGCGGTGGGCGCGGCGGTCGGCTCCGTCGTGCTCACGATCGCGGTGCTGGCGTTGATGGTCGCCGCAACGCTGCGGCTGGCCCGGCTGTTGGCCGCGCACCGGCGGATCGGCGGCGGTACGGTCGGCGCGCTGACCGCCGGCTGGCTGGTGTTCGCCCTGCTCGGCACGCAGGTGGTGGTCTACCAGGACGAGTGGCGCACGATCGGGCTGCCAGTCGCCGACCGGGCGACCGCCCGGCTGGCGTACGACCACACCATGCAGATCGGCGCGAGCCTGCAGGACCGGCAGGAGTTCGCCGAGCTGGCGGCGGTCGACGCGTTCCGGGACGTGCCCGGCGACGAGCTGCTGACCGCGCTGCGCGGCAAGGACGTGCTGCTGGCGTTCGTGGAGAGCTACGGCCGGGACGCGGTCACCCACCCCGACTTCAGCCCGCTGATCGGCGACCTGCTCGACGACGGCACGCAGCGGCTGGCAGCGCGGGGGTTCCAGTCGCGCAGTGCGTTCCTCACCTCGTCGACGGTCGGGGGCAGCAGCTGGCTGGCGCACGCCACCACCCTGTCCGGGCTGTGGGTGGACAACCAGCAGCGCTACCGCAGCCTGGTGGCCAGTGACCGGCTGACGTTGACCCGGGCGTTCGGCCGCGCCGGCTGGCGGGTCGCCGGCTTCTTCCCCGGCAACAGCCGGGCCTGGCCGGAGGGGGCGTTCTTCGGCTACGACCAGGTCTACGACTCGCGCAACATGGGGTACGCGGGCGACAGGTTCAACTTCGCCTCGATCCCCGACCAGTACGTGCTGTCGGCGTTCGACCGCTTCGAGCGGCGCGACAACGACCAGCCGGTGATGGCCGAGGTGGCGTTGCTGTCCAGCCACGCGCCGTGGACCCCGCTGCCGCAGCTGGTCAACTGGAACACGGTCCGGGACGGTTCGGTCTTCGACCGGGAGGCGATGGCCGCCGGCCAGGCCAACAAGTCCGCGGAGGACGGATTGCGCAGCGACTACCCGAAGGCGGTGGCGTACTCGTTGAGCACGATCATCTCCTACATCGAGTCGCAGGGCGACGACGATCTGGTGGTGGTCTTCCTCGGCGACCACCAGCCGGCGCCGGTGGTGACCGGTCCGACGGCCAGCCACGACGTGCCGGTCACCATCGTCACCAGCGACCAGGCGGTCCTCGACCGGGTCGCCGGCTGGGACTGGCAGGAGGGGCTGCGCCCGGGTCCGCAGGCCCCGGTGTGGCAGATGGACTCGTTCCGGGACCGGTTCCTGACCGCCTTCGAGTAGGAGCTCCGCTCGTCACGTGAGTCGGTCTCATAGACCGGCCATCATGCACTGTCTCAGCCGTACGGCTGATGGCTGTACCCGCTGCTCGGGGCCTAGCGTCGACTTTCGACCCTTGAGATCCATGGCCCGGCGGCCGGGACACCCCTGGCCGTTCGGGTTGTGGTTCGTCACGGACTCCCGAGGAGACATTTTGAGGAAGCCCTCGACGAGGCGCCACTCGCCGCCGAACGGCCGTCCGCAGCCACGGCCCGCAACCGGCCGGTCCGGCAACCGCCGTCTGATCGCCCTGCTCGTCGCCGTCGTCGCGGCCGCGCTGCTGCCGGCGGTCGGCCCGACCACGGCCGCCAGTGCCGCGCCGCAGGAAGGTACGCCGATCGCCGGCACCCCGTGGGCCGTGCTCGACGACGTACCGACGGCCAGCCGGTCCGGTCGCGCGCCGGACATCCAGGCGCACCGGTTCGCGGCGTACACCCTGGACCGGGAAGCGATCGCCGTCCAGCTGGACCGGGCGCCGGACGAGTCGGACCGGGCCGCCGCGACGGCGCCGCTGGTGCTGACCGTGCCGGATCCGGACGGCGTGGTGCAACGGTTCACGGTGGTCGACTCTCCGGTGATGCAGGACGGGCTCGCCGCCCGGCACCCGGACATCCGGACGTACGCCGGGACCGGCGTCGACGACCCGACGGCGACCATCCGGGCCGACCTGACGCCGCTGGGCTTCCACGCCTCGGTCCGCTCGTCGACCGGGTCCTGGTACGTCGACCCGTACCACCGCGACCAGAGCGTCTATGCCAGCTACCACGCCGGTGACCTGGTCAACCGGCACGGCCCGCTGACCGAGCGGGGCGACGTCGACGCCGCCGCCGAGCAGATCGGCGCGCAGATCGACCAGGCGCAGGCCGACGACCCGGCCGGGGCGCTGGTCAAGCTGCGCACCTACCGGCTGGCGTTCCTCACCGACCCGTCGTACGCGGAGTACTTCGGCGCGGCGAACGTGACCGCCGCCAAGGTGACGCTGGTGAACCGGGTCAGCCAGATCTACGAGGACGAGACCGCGATCCGGCTCGTGCTGATCAACGACACCGACAAGACCAACCTGAACACCGTGGCGGCGGCCACCGGCCCGGACGGGCCGTGCGGGTCCGCGCCGTGCTTCTCCGAGGCGCAGCTGACCGGCTGTTCCGGCGCGACGCTCAACCGCAACCGGATCGTGCTGGGCCAACTGGTCGGGGCGAGCAGCTACGACGTCGGGCACATCGGCTTCGGTCTGCCCGGTGGCGGCGTCGCCGGGCTGGGGGTGGTCGGCGGCGACGGCAAGGCCCGGGGCTGCACCGGCCTGCCGAACCCGATCGGCGACTTCTACGCCGTCGACTACGTGGCGCACGAGATCGGCCACCAGTTCGCCGGCAACCACACCTTCAACGGCACCCAGTGGAACTGCTCGGGCGGCAACCGCAGCGCCACCAACTCGTACGAGCCGGGCAGTGGATCGTCGATCATGGCGTACGCGGGCATCTGCCAGCAGGACAACCTGCAGCCGCACACCGACCCGTACTGGTCGCAGCGCAGCTACCACGAGATCACCACGTTCGTGAACTCGACCCGGCCGGCGATCAACGAGGTGCAGACGGTGTCGCTGCGCGGTTTCGACACCGACGGCGACGCGTTCACGATCGTCTACGACGGGCAGTCGTCGGCGCCAATCGTCCGCGGGGTCAACTACACCACCGCCGGCATCAAGGCGGCGATCGAGGCGACCACCGGGTGGCCGGCCGGCGCGACGGTCAGCGTCGCGGCGTTCGGCGGCGTCGGTGCGCTCACCGACGCCGGTTTCCAGGTGACGTTCGACGGTGGCGCGGTGGCCCGGACCAACGTACTGCCGCTCGGGTTGGCCGACCTCGACGGTGCCGCCGGTTTCGTCGGCGAGACCGCCAAGGGCGGTCCGGTCGACAACGGCGGCTGGCGGGTCGCCGAGACCACCAACCACGCGCCGGTGGTGACCGTGCCGGACTCGTTCACCGTTCCGGTGCGGACCCCGTTCGCGTTGACCGGCAGCGCCACCGACGCCGACGGTGACGCCCTGACGTACATGTGGGAGCAGAACGACCGCGGTGGCATCGCCGGGGTCAGCACCGCCGGCACCGCGTTGACCGACAACGTCAAGACCAACGGCCCGCTGTTCCGGGTGTTCGGCACGGCGGCGTTGGTCGGCCCGGACGACACCGAGCAGTACTACTCCCCTGGGCTGAACGTGGTCGACGACGACCCGACCCGGGTCTTCCCGGACATGGCGCAGATCCTGGCCGGTAACACCAACGCGGTGACCGGAGCCTGCCCGGCCGCGCCGGCACCACCGGCCAGCGGCAGCGCATCGAACCTGCCGCAGGCGCTGGTCGACTGCTACTCGGAGTTCCTGCCGACGGCCGACTGGGTCGGCTACGACAACGACCGGACCATGCATTTCAAGCTGACCGCTCGCGACGGTCGGATCGGCGGCGGCGGGGTCGGCAGCGCCGAGACGAAGCTGGTGCTGGCCCCGCAGGCGGGCCCGTTCCTGGTCACCTCGCAGTCCGAGCCGTCGTTCTACCTGGGCGACTCCGAGCAGGAGGTCACCTGGGACGTGGCCGGCACCGACGCGGCACCGGTGAACGCCACACAGGTGCGGATCTCGCTGTCGACGGATGGGGCGAAGACCTTCCCGTACGTGCTGGCCGAGGCGGTGCCGAACAACGGAACCGCCATGGTCACCCTGCCGAACATCGACACCACCACCGGTCGGATCAGGATCGAGGCGGTCGGCAACGTCTTCTTCGACGTCAACGACGCCGACATCCGCATCGACCAGGTCCGTGCGCTGCGGCGGCTGGAGTACGCCGGTGAGACGGTGGTGCACCCGGTCGCCGGGGCCGCCGACGCCGAGGTGCTGTTGCGGGCTGTCGTCACCGGCGAGGCCGGAGACGTACGTGGTACGCAGCTGACTTTCGCCACCGGTGGTACGCCGCTGTGCACCGCCGAGGTCAGGTTGTGGGGTACCGACCCCACCGGTGGCACGGCCAGTTGCCGCGTGAGGCTGCCGCTCGGCGTACACGAGGTGACGACGACGGTCACCGGCCGCCACACCGGTGGCACGACCGCCACGGTGACCGTGTCGCCGACGAACGGCTGGAGTGTCGACGGTGTCGGGTACCTGCGCAGTGACCGGACCGCCGGGGTCTATCCGCTGGACCCGGACCACCGGGTCGAGTTCGACTTCGATGGACGGTTCACCGCAAACGGGGCGTTGGCCGGCAAGGCACTGGTCGGCTACCGGTCCGGGGACCAGCGGTACAAGTTCCAGGGCGCGACGCTGGAATCGCTGGGTACGACGACCGGGCGCGACGATCACCGGGTGGCGCAGCTGCGCTACCGGGTGACGCTCTACGACCTGTCCACCCCGCAGCAGCCGGTGCTGGTCGCGACCGACCTGACCATGCTGGTCGAGGGGTACGACGTGCGGTATCTGGGCCGTCACGACCTGGCGGCGATCACCGTGTGGGATGGTGACCAGCTGTTGTTCTCGTCGCACTGGGGCTACACCGGCACCACGTTGAAGGGCATCACCGCCTCCGGCGGGGACGTCGTCATCGAGTGACCGGGGCCGCGACAGCGGTCGTCACGCGGGGCGCCGGGCAGTTGCCCGGCGCCCCGTCCCGCTTCCACCCGGTCGTTCGGGCCGGCCGGCGCCCTGGCAGAGTCCGGCGAACAATCCTCAGGGTCGGCGGACGGCGTGCAGCACCGCGTCGTGAACCGTGACCGGGTTTCCGTCCGGGTCGGTGCCCGGCCGGGGTACCGTCTCGGCCCGGATGCTGGCCCACTCCTGCGGGTCCAGCACCGCCGCCACCTGCTCGGCGGTGAACAGCAGGTCCCGCATCCGGGGCCGGCGCAGCCCCGGCACGTCCAGGTCGGACGGGTGGTGGCCGACGATCAGCAGGGTGCCGCCGGGGCGTACCGCCGCCGCGAGCCGGCGGTGCAGCATCGCCCGGTCCGGGTCCGGCAGGTGCATGAACTGGGCGGTGACCAGGTCGAACCGGTCCGGTCCGGGATTCCAGGTACGGATGTCGGCCGGCTGCCAGGTGAGCCGTCCGGCGATGTCGTCGCCGGCCGTCGCCGCCTGCTCGGCGCCGCGCCGCAGCGCCACCGCCGACACGTCGACGGCGGTCACCGACCAGCCCTGGCCGGCCAGCCAGATCGCGTCGGCGCCCTCCCCGGCGCCGACGTCGCAGGCGGTGCCGGCGGGCAGTTTGTCGACGACGGTGACCAGCTGCGGGTTCGGGTTGCCGCTCCACACCCGGTCGACGGAGCCGTACCGTTCGTCCCAGAACTCCTGGCTGATCATGGCGGCCACGTCCGCCGGCCCGTGGTGCACCGGCAGGCCGGAGTCGTCCTCGCCGGCGGCGACGGCCCGGTGCCGGCGTACCGCGTCGGCGGTGTCCTCCTCGGCCAGGTCGCCGTTGACCGCCGCCGCCGCCATCGTGCCGGCCGCAGCCGCCGCCATCACCTGGGCGAACGGGTTGGTCAGGTTGCCGGCGGCCCAGACTCCCGGGATCGGGGTACGCCCGGTCGGGTCCGCCTCGACCTGTTCGGCCATCCCGCTCGGATGCCTGGTCACCGGCACCCCCAGCTTGGTCAGCAGCCGGTCGTCGACCCGCAGCCGGGAGGCGACGGTCACCGCTGCCCGGGGCACCACGGTCCCGTCGGCGAGCCGTACCCCGGTGAGCCGGTCGTCGGTCACCTCCAGCCCGACGACCTCGCCCGGCACCACCCGGACACCACGGGCCGCCAACTGTTCGGCCTGTTCGTCGGTGAGGTCGACACCGGTGTGGGTGAACAGCACCAGGTCCGAGGTCCACTGCCGGAACAGCTGCACCTGGTGCAGCGCCATCTCGCCGGTGGCGAGCACCCCGACCGGCTGGTCCCGGATCTCCCACCCGTGGCAGTACGGGCAGTGCAGCACGTCGCGTCCCCAGCGGTCCCGCAGCCCGGGGATGTCGGGCAGTTCGTCGACCACGCCGGTGGCGAACAGCAGCCGCCGGGCGGCCACCGTACGGCCGTCGGCCAGGCGGACCTCGAATCCGCCGTCGACCCGCTCGACCGCCTCCGCCCGGCCGGGCAGCACCACGCCGCCGTACCGTTCGACCTCCTGCCGGCCGGCGGCGACCAGCCCGGCCGGGCTGATGCCGTCGCGGCTGAGGAAGCCGTGCACGCCGGCCGAGGGCGCGTTGCGGGGTTCACCCGCGTCGATCACGATCACCGCCCGCCGGGCCCGGGCCAGGGTCAGCGCCGCACTCAACCCGGCGGCACCGCCGCCGATCACCGCCACGGCGACCCGGTACGTGGGTCCCCCCACCTTGTTGTCAGCCATCCTGACCACCTCCGGCACCCACGATCCGCCGCCGTCAGCGTAGCGGCAAACTTCCTTGCCGTTTCAGCAAACGCCGGTGGTCAGCAGGCTCCGAGGAGCTTCACCACCGGTCGTGGTGCAGGGCGTCGGTCACCGGTCGGCGCCGCCGCCAGCCGTGCCGTTCCAGGTCGGGTTCGTCGGCCAGCCGGCTGACCGGCCCGACGCAGAGCCAGGCCACCGGTCGGATGCCGGCCGGGATGGCGAGCAGGTCCCGCAGGAACGGCTCCCGGTAGAAGGAGACCCAGCCGACCCCGAGACCTTCCGCGGTGGCCGCCAGCCAGAGGTTCTGAATGGCCAGGCAGACCGAGTAGAGGCCGGCGTCGGCGATGGCGTGCCGGCCGAGCACCGCCGGACTGCCCCGCTGCGGGTCGTAGGTCACCACGATCGACAGGGTGGCCTCCCGTACCCCGTCGATCTTGATGTGCGCGAACCGGGCCGCCGCGACCGGGTCGAGGGTCTGCGCGAACGTCCGCCGTTCCTGCTGCACATGGGCGTGGAAGGCGTCCCGCGTCGCCGGATCGCGCATCAGCACGAAGTCCCACGGCTGGGTGAGCCCGACACTCGGCGCGGCGTGCGCGGCGGTCAGCACCCGGTGCAGCACCTCGTCCGGCACCGGCGCGCCGGTGAACTCGGCCCGCACGTCGCGGCGCCGATGGATGACGTCGTACAGGTCGATGAGCATCGCGTCCCATTGTCCCAAGCCGCGCCGGGAATCCGGTTGCCGGCCGGGGCCCGGCCTGATCGGATGGCGGCCATGCTGGTCAGACGGGAACGAGCCGGCGACGTCGCGGCGGTCCGGGCGGTGGTGGCGGCTGCCTTCAGCCGGCCGCCGGCTGCGGACCGGCCGGAGCCGATGGACCGGCCGGGGACCGTGACCGAGACGCCGGTCGAGGTCGGGCTGCTGGACGAACTGCGTGCCGACCCCGCATGGATCCCGGCGCTGTCGCTGGTCGCCGTCGACGCCGGCACCGGACGCGGGCAGGACGGGCACGGGCCGGGCCCGGACGCCGCCGGCAAGGTCGTCGGGCACGTGGTCTGCACCCGAGGGCAGCTCGACGGCCGGCCGGTGCTGGGCCTCGGCCCGCTGGCGGTACGCCCGGACCGGCAACGCGCCGGCGTCGGCTCGGCGCTGATGCACGCGGTGCTCGCCGCCGCCGAAGCCCGCGACGAAGCACTCGTCGCGCTGCTCGGCGAACCGGCGTACTACCACCGGTTCGGGCTGCGGCCGGCCAGCGAGTTCGGCATCGTCGCGCCCGATCCGCAGTGGGGAGCCTACTTCCAGGCCCGGCCGCTGGGCGGGGCCGCGCCGACGCCGGGCCGGTTCCGCTACGCCGAACCGTTCGAGCGGCTCTGACCGCTCAGCTGTTCACTGGCCGGCGGGCCACCAGCAGGACGTGGGTGACCGGCCAGTCCATCGGACGACCATCGATGGTGGACAGGGATGCGACCGGGGCGATCCGGTGGTCGACGATCCAGTCGTTGCGCCACGCGCCGCTCGCCGGGTCGATCTCGAACCCGACGTCGGCCAGCAACGCCTTCCAGTCGGCGTACTCCAGTCCGCAGAACTGCTCGCGGGTCTCCGACAGCCAGTTGTCCGGGTAGTCCTTGCGGGTGAGGAAGTCCATCGCCGCGCCGAGCGTCGTCTCGACGACCTCCGGTGCCCCGTCGACCGGCCGATGATCGAACGGGAAGGCGAAGTCGACGGCGAACTGGTCCAGCCGGGCCCGGGTGGACAGCCCACGCAGGTACGCGGCGACCTCAGCCGGCGGGGCGACGGCGAGGTCGGCCCGGGGTTGCGCCGGGTTCGCACCGTCGGCCGTCGACAGTCGCAGCCGCACCGGGCGGTCGGCGCCGTCCGGGCCGCAGACATCGCTGTTGATCCACACCCCGCCGGGCACCGTGTGGTCGTAGATGGCCTGCACGAATCGGCGTACGGAGGCCATCCGCTCCCCGTACGACCAGATCTCGTGGGTCAACGCGAAGGTCAACGTGGTGTCCACCGACCGGGGCGCGAAGACCGCCCCGCCCAGCACGTTGCGCTGGTAGAAGTAGATGTTCGGGTTGCTGAACGCCCCCTGGGCCTTCTTGTGCACGCACTCCTCGAACAGGTGCCGGGCCACCTCGACACCGATCAGGTCGCTCTCCCGCAGCGCCGGTTCCCGGTCGGCCAGCTCCAGCACCGCACCGGCGCCGCAGCCGATGTCGACGATCCGGCCGGGTCGCACGTACCGGCGTACCGCGTCCCACTTACGCCGGGCGGCCTCGGCGAACGCCTCGGCGTAGCTGCGGTAGTCGCGGGTCGCGGTGAGCCCGCCCTCCGCGCCGACCACCGGATCGTCGACCACCGACCGTACGTGGCCTGCCAGCCCGTACCGGTCGAAGACGTCGACGCTCGCCGGGTGGGCCAGGTCCCGCCAGCTGCCGTCGCCAGCGGCCAGCCGCAGCAGCACGTCCCACGGGCGCGGCGGCGGCGGGTCGACGTCGGCCTCCACCCCGGCCACCGGGAATCCCAGCCGCCGGTACATCGCCGCCACCTCCGGGGTGGAACAGGCCAGCACGGTGTCCGCCGGGGTCAGCTCCAGTCCGGTCACCGCCGCCACGGTCTTCACCGTCACCTCGGCGAACCGGTCGGTGGCCACGACGTCGAAGACCGGCACCACCACCGAGCGCAGCCCGGTCAGGACGCTGAACCGCTCGATCGCGGCCTCCCGCCGGTGGTACGGCACCGGGTTGCGCCGGGTGTTGCCGTGGTTGGCCGACGTCACCGCCCAGACGACGGTGCACGGCCCGTCGGACGCCGCCGCCTCGCGGGCGGCCAGCCGGCTCAGATAGTCGGCCTGGAACCGGGTGAGAACGTGGTGCCGACCGGGAAAGAGCAGGTAGCGGGCCATGGCACGTTGATAGCCTACGGCCGCCGTGGCCGGCCGGGCAGGGTCGCCACGGCCCAGGACCGGGGACCTCGACGCCCCAGGGAGGAGACAGGCACGGTGAACGCGAGCGCCCTGCTGGTGGAGACCTTCGACCGGCTGCCCGAGCTGGTCCACGCGGCGGTCGACGGCCTGGGCCCGGAGCAGCTGCGCTGGTCACCGGCGTCGGGCACGAACCCGATCGGCTGGCTGGTCTGGCACCTGACCCGGGTCCAGGACGACCATCTGGCCGAGGTGATCGGCGAGCCGCAGGTCTGGGTCGGCGACGGCTGGGCGCGCCGGTTCGGCCTGACCACCGATCCGGCGGACACCGGGTACGGGCACAGCGCCGAGCAGGTGGCGGCGGTGGCGCCGGAGAGCGCCGCCGCGCTGGTCGACTACTACACGGCGGTCGCCGACCGGACCCGGCGGTTCCTGGTCGGCCTGACCGACGCCGACCTGGACCGGATCGTCGACGAACGGTGGGACCCGCCGGTCACCCTCGGCGCACGGCTGGTCAGCGTCGCCAACGACGACCTGCAGCACGTCGGTCAGGCCGGGTGGCTCCGGGGGCTGCTGAGCGCGACCAGCTGACCGCGACCGGCTACCCTTTTGACACGGTGTGCCGCAATAGGCATGCTGTGTCTCCGGCCCGGGGCATGCCCTGTCTCCCCGGCTCGCCGGAGCACCCGCGCAGAGGAGTTCCCCTCATGTCCGTACCCGTGTCGGAGAGCGCCACCACGCCGCAGCCCGCGCCGGTTCCGGCTGCCCGGCGCGGCGGCGACGCCGGGGCGTTCCTCCGCGAGTTCCTCCGGTCGCCCACCCGGATCGGTGCGGTCGCTCCCAGCTCGCAGCGGTTGGCCGAGGCGATCACCGCGCCGATCCCGGAACGCGGCGACCCGGTCGTCGTCGAACTCGGGCCCGGCACCGGCGCCTTCACCGGGGTGATCCAGCGGCGGCTCGGCGGCCGGGGTCGGCACCTGGCGATCGAGCTCAGCCCGACCCTCGCCGACCTGCTGGCCGGCCGGCACCCGCAGGTCGAGGTGATCGTCGGCAACGCCGCCGACTGCCGGGCCCTGGTGGCCGGGCAGGGCCTGGCCACCGCCGACGTGGTGGTCAGCGGGCTGCCGTGGGTCTCCTTCCCGCGTGATCTGCAGTCGTCCGCCCTCGGTGCGGTGTGCGACGTGCTGGGACCGGACGGGGCGTTCACCACGTTCGCGTACGTGCTGACCGCGCAGACCCCGCCGGCCCGTCGGTTCCGGCAACTGCTGCGGGACCGGTTCGAGGAGGTGGTGATGGGGCGTACGGTGCTCGGCAACCTGCCGCCGGCCTTCGTCTACCACGCCCGCCGGCCCCGCCGCTGACCGCTCTTCCCGGCCGCGCCGCTGACCCGCTGAACCGCTCGCCCGCTGGGCGTCAGCCGGACTCGGCGAACCGCTCCACGTCGTCGATCCTGCCCAGCACCAGGACGATGTCGCCGTACATCAGCACGGTGTCCGGGGTGGCGTAGGTGAACCTGGCATCCGGGCCCCGTGCCTCGCTCTTCACCGCCACCACCGTCACGCCGTACCGGGACCGGACCCGCGACTCGCGCAACGGCACGCTGACCGCGTCCTGCGGCGGGGTCGTCTTGACCATCGCGAAGTCCCGGTCGACCTCCACGTAGTCCAGCAGCCGCCCGGTCAGCAGATGGGCGACCCGCTCACCCATGTCGTGCTCCGGCAGGATCACGTGATGGGCGCCGACCCGTTCCAGGATCCGGCCGTGTTGCCGGCTGATCGCCTTCGCCCAGATGTCCGCCACGCCGAGCTCGGCGAGCAGCGAGGTGGCCAGGATGCTGGCCTGAATGTCGGTGCCGATGCCGACCACCGCCCGGTGAAACTCGTTCACCCCGAGCTGGCGCAGCGCCTCGACGTCAGTGGCGTCGGCGGTGGCCAGATGCGGCAACTGCCCGCTGTAGCCCTGGGTGGTCCGGGCGTCGCCGTCGATACCGAGCACCTCGGTGCCCCGGTTGTTGAGTTCGACGGCGAGCGCCCCACCGAATCGGCCGAGCCCGATCACCACCACCGGTTCGTTGCGTGAGTCAGCCAACGATGATCCTCTCCTCCGGAAGTTCGTAGCGCCGGCCCCGTTCCCGCAGCGCGAGTGCCGACGCCACGGTCAACGGCCCGATCCGGCCCATGAACATCAACACGATCAGCAGGACGTCGGCCGCTGGTGGCAGGCCGGCGGTGATGCCGGTGGACAGCCCGACGGTGCCGAACGCCGAGACGACCTCGAACAGCACCTGGTCGAGCGGGTACCGGGTCATGGCGAGCAGGGTGAAGGTGGCCACCGCCACCGCGCCGAGGGACAGCAGCAGCACCGCGAGCGCCTGCCGCTGGTTGCCCTCCGGCACCCGACGGGAGCCGACGTTGACCCGGGTCTCGCCGCGCATCTCGGCCCACAGCACGAAGGCCAGCAGGCCGACCGTGGTCACCTTGACCCCACCGGCGGTGCCGGCGCTGCCGCCGCCGATGAACATCAGGATGTCGCTGAGCAGCAGGCTCTCCGGCCGCATGGCCGCGATGTCGACGCTGTTGAACCCGGCGGTACGGGTCATCACCGAGGCGAAGAAGCCGGCCAGCACCTTGTGCGCGCCGTCGAGTGGGCCGAACGTCGCCGGGTTGCGCAGCTCGACCAGGGTGAACACGATGGTGCCGAGGGTCAGCAGGCTGGCCGTCAGCACCACGGTGATCCGGGTCAGCACCGACCAGAGGCGGGGGCGGTGCCAGCACCGGAGCAGTTCGAAGACCACCGGGAAGCCGAGTCCGCCGACGATCACCGCCAGGGCGACGGTGATGGTGATCCAGGGATCGGCGACGAAGCGCATCAGGCTGTCGGCGTACAGGGCGAAGCCGGCGTTGTTGAACGCCGAGACCGCGTGGAAGACCCCGTGGTACGCGGCCCGGCCCCACGGGTAGTCGTAGCCGACCGCGAACCGTACGGTCAGCACCACCGCGACCACGAGCTCGCTGGCCAGGCTGAACAGCACGATGTTGCGCACCACCCGGCGGACGTCGCGCAGGCTCAGCGTCTTGGTCTCCGCCTGGGCGAGGAACCGGGCCCGCAGGCCGAGGCGGCGGGACAGCAGTACGGTGAACAGCGTCGCCAGGGTCATGATGCCCAGTCCGCCGATCTGGATCAGGCCCATGATCACCAGTTGGCCGAACGCCGACCAGTGGCCGGCCGTGTCGACCACCACCAGCCCGGTCACGCAGACCGCGGAGGTCGCGGTGAACAGGGCGTCGATCAGCGGCGGCGAGGTGCCGGACCGGCTCGCCGCCGGCAGCATCAGCAGCGCCGTACCGAGCGCGATGGCGGCAGCGAACCCGCCGGCGATCACCTGGGCAGGGTGCTGGAACCGGTCGGCGCCGCGCCGCCACATCGGTACCCGCCACCGGCGACGCCGGCCGGCCGGTGCGGGCGGCCGGCTGCCGGGCCGGATGCCGCGCCAGCGCTCGGACCGGCGGTCGGCCGAGGTCGCGGCGGGGCCGGTGGCGGGCCGCTTGCCGCCATCAGGCAGCCTGTCGGGCATGTCTCTCCAGGATCCGGGGCCCGGGCCCCACCGCGAGGACCGAACCGCCAGGTGGGAGCGCCAGACAGCGGCCGGGTTGACCGTGCTCGCCGTGGCGTTCCTCGTCGTCTATGCCGCGCCCATTCTCTACCCGCAGATGCCGGCGCGGTGGCGTGCCGTGTGTGTCGCTGCCAACATCGTGATCTGGGCACTCTTCTGGATCGACTACCTCGTCCGGCTGTGGCTGGCCGGCGACCGGTGGCGGTTCGTCCGCGCCAACCTGTTCGACCTGATCGTGCTGCTGCTGCCCATTCTCCGGCCGTTGCGGATGCTCCGGCTGGTCACTGCGGTGCTCCTGCTGACCCGGCGCACCGAGGTCTGGGCGCGTGGCCGGCTGGCGCTCTACGTCGGCTCGACCACTGTCCTGCTGGTGATCGTCTCCGGGCTGGCGGTGCTGGACGCCGAACGCAGCCACCCGGACGGTGCGATCAACACCTATCCGGACGCGCTGTGGTGGTCGGTGGTCACCATCACGACCGTCGGCTACGGCGACTACTACCCGATCACCAGCACCGGCCGGTTCGTGGCGCTGGCGCTGATGATCGGCGGTATCGGTCTGATCGGTTTCGTCACCGGTTCGCTGGCCAGCTGGATCGTGGAACGCATCTCCGCAGCTGGCGAGACCGACACCGCGAAGTCGCCGGCGACCCGCGCCGATGTCGTCGCGCTCACCGAGGAACTCGCCGCGTTGCGGGCCGAGGTGGCCGGGCTGCGGGCCGATCGCCAGCCCGGCACCGTACTGCCCGACCCACGGCCGGCCGACCGGGCCGGTTGACGTCTCGTCGCGAGCGGCGCTCAACGGGCAGAGTCAGGCCCGCACCTGCGGCAGTACGTCGGTCGCCACCTCGGCCAGCACCCGCTCGTCGCCGGCGTACCAGCTGCTCCGGCGCGGCCAGTGGGTGATCACATCGGTGAAGCCGAGCGCGGCGGCCCGGCCGACCGCGTCGGCGAAGAAGTCGGCGCTGGTCAGCGAGAAGACCGGTGCCGAGTCCAGCGACAGGTACCGGCGCAGGTCGTCCCGGTCCCGCCCGGCCCGGTCCACCGCCGCGTCACACCGCCGCGTCAACTGGGCCACCGAGGCCCACCAGGCGGCCTGGTCGTCGAAGACGGTGCCGGTGGTCACCCAGCCGGCGCCGTACCGGGCGACCAGGTCCAACGACCGGGGCCCGTTGGCGGCCATGACGAACGGCACCCGGGGCCGCTGGCGGCAGCCGGGCGTGCTGCGGGCGTCCACCGCCTGGAAGTACCGGCCCCGCCAGGTCACCCGGTCGGTGCGCAGCAGCAGGTCGAGCAGCTCGACGAACTCGGCGTACCGGTCGACCCGGGCGCGCGGGGTCAGCGGCGGCGTGCCGAGGACGGTGGCGTCGAACCCGAGCCCGCCCGCGCCGACCCCGAGCAGCAGCCGGCCGGCGGAGATGTCGTCCAAGGCGGTGACCTCGCGGGCGAAGTGCACCGGGTGCCGGAAGTTCGGCGAGGCGACCAGGGTGCCGAGCGGGATCCGGGAGGTGACGGACGCGGCGGCGGCCAGCGTCGGGACCGCGTCGAACCACGGCCCGTCGACCAGGTCCCGCCACCCCAGATGGTCGTAGGTCCAGGCGTGGTCGAAGCCCCACTCCTCGGCCTGGCGCCAGCGGCGCGACGTCACCGACCACGGCTCGTCCGGCAAGATCACGATCCCTACCCGCACGGTCGACACCCTACGCCCGGATGCCCCGGGCCGGCCGGACACCGGTCAGGGCTGGGCGGTCAGGGCCGTACGCCCCGGGTCAGGCCGGCTGGCGCTCCTTGCGGTGGATGTCCATCCGACCGCGACCGAACGCGTCGATGTGGCCCCACCTGCCGGGAATGTCGAGCAGTTCGATCCGGCCCATGCTGATCGGCAACGCCGGATCGATGACCAGGTGCTCGCCCTGCGGCTCCAGGCCAAGCAGAGTCCGCAGCAGCAGCAGCGTCGCCCCGGTCGACCAGGCCTGCGGGCTGCAGGAGGTCGGGTACTCCACCGGATACTTGGTCAGCGCCCGGTCGTAGCCGCCGAACGCCTCCGGCAACCGGCCGTTGAAGTACTGCGCGGCGTTGATGATGCCGTCGGCGATCCGGGCCGACTCCTCGACGAAGCCGTACCGGCGCAGCCCCCAAGCGATGAACGAGTTGTCGAACGGCCAGACCGTGCCGACGTGGTAGCCGATCGGGTTGAACCGGCCTTCCCCCTCAGCGAGGGTCCGCACCCCCCAGCCGGAGAACAGCCGGGGACTGAGTAGATGCCTGGCGACGCTCTTCGCCCTGTCATCGTTGACGATACCGCTCCACAGCAGATGACCGGTGTTCGACGACAGCGCGTCGACCTGACCACCCTCCGGGTCCAGCGCGAGTGCGAAGTACCCCCCGTCCTCAACCCAGTAGTCCCGGTTGAAGCGGGCCTTCAGGTCGGCCGCCTCCCGCTCCAGTTGGTCGGCGTACCCCGGGTCGTGCCAGATCTCGCGGGCCAGCCGGGCAGCGCGTCTCTTCGCGTCGTACGCGTACCCCTGCAGTTCGCAGGTTGCCCGGGGAAAGCCGGGCAACCGGCCGTCGCGGTAGCAGATCGCGTCCCAGGAGTCCTTCCAGCACTGGTTCTCCAGACCGGTCTCCTCGTTGCGCCGCTCATACCAGAGGTAGCCGTTGTTGAGCAGATCACCGTAGGTGTCGATCCAGTTCAGCGCGTTCCGGGCTTCGGTCTCCAGGGCCCGGACCAGCTTGACGTCGCCGCTCCACCGTTCGTACTCGTCGAGCAGTACGACGAACAGTGGGGTCGAGTCGGCCGCGCCGAAGTACGGGGTATGCGGCTGTTCCTCGAAGGCCGACGACTCGCCGTACCGGATCTCGTGCAGGATCTTGCCCGGTTCCTCGTCCCGGAAGTCGTCGAGCTTGCTGCCCTGCAGCGCGCCGAGCAGCCGCAACGTCGCCGCCGCCAGCTCCGGCGCGAACGGCAGCGCCTGCAGGCTGGTGAAGATGCTGTCCCGGCCGAACATGGTGGCGAACCACGGCACACCGGCGGCCGGCACCGACTGCCCGGCCAGCGACAGCGGGGTGTAACGCAGCGCGGCCAGATCCACCAGACTCCGCCGGTACGTCGACGCGAGCGGCTCGCATTCGCAGGCCAGCCGGGGTGCCCGGGCGATCCACTCGTCCAGTTCCCGGCGCATCTCCGGCTTGGCCCGGTCGAAGTGCTGGCCGAGCAGGCCCTCTCGCAGGTCCCGCCCGTCCGGACCGATCGCGGTGGTCTTCACCTTGATGTGGGTGATCCACTTGCCGTGCGGCTCGATGGTGATGGTGAAGCTGAGCCCGTATTCGTCGATCGCCGCCGGCTCGCTGCTGGTGATGATCGTCTCCCGGTGGAAGCTCTCCCGCTGGTAGCCGAGCCGCAGGCAGTCCCGGTCGACGTGGGCGTAGTGCTTGCCGACCTTGTGCCGGACGTCCTTGATCTCGAACAGGTCGGCGAAGTCGCTGCCCGCTTCCAGCCGGACGTTCAGCTCCATCGGCTCCTGGGCGTGGTTGAGGATGGTGATCTCCTCATCGAAGCTGCCGCCCACCCAGCGTTGCCGGATCACCGACATCTCGGCGTCGACGTAGTGGGTCGGTTCGCCGGGCACCAGGAAGAACCGTGCCTCGAAGTACTGCAGGTCGTCGACCGACAGTGAGGACAGCCGCTCACCGTCGATGGTCAGCTGCCACTTCGACAGGAACCGGGTGTCGAACGAGAAGAGCCCGGTGGGTGCCGCCGGAGAGGCGTCGATGTCGCCCTGACTGTCGCTGACCACGAAGGTGTTGCCGTCCAGGATGCTGACCATTCCCTCGGTCATTGCTCAGTCCTCTCCCGCCGGGCGAACGCGCGTGGATCGTGGGAACCGGGTGGGCCGGGCATCATCCGCTCGATCAGGATCAGCAGGCGAAGATCGCCGAGCACCATGATCTGGCCCCGGAGCATCGCCGCCATCGGGTTGATCTCGCCCCGGGCCATCCCCTCGAAGACCTCCTGATCGGTACGCAGCACGCTCTCCGCGTCCCGCTGCTCGCGCACCAGGTTGGCCCGACCGTCCTCGAAGGCGACGAACCAGTAGTCCACCTGTTCGTCGTGTGCCAGGTCGAACCGCACCGTCCCGGAGATCTGCCGCAGCAGCGACGCGTTCTCCTTACGGCCGAGGCGGTCGAAGAACTCCCGCGTCGCCGGCATCGGTTCCCGCGCCGAGGCGGTCCGTGTGGTCTGCGCCCGCTGCGTCGTCTGCGGCATCATCCGCTCCCTCCACCAATGGCAGGGTCGCGGCTGATCGGGTGGTACGGCATCACCCGTACCGGGTGAAGCCGGCCCGGGTGTCAGGTCACAGCTTCGGCCTCGATCAGTCGGCGGAGATGCCGTACGCGGTCCAGCCCCGGTCGCGGAACCCGGCGGCCGAGGCCACCTTCGCCGACGCGGCGTTGCCCACCGCGTGCAGGTAGGTGGGGACGGCGCCGCCGTCGAGCACCCGACGGGCGGCCTGGGCGACCAGCCGGCGGGCCAGGCCACGACCACGCGCCGCCGGTACGGTGCCGACCGCGATCTCCTGGCCGTGCGCGTCGTGCCGCTTCAGCCCGACCCCGGCCAGGAACGTCCCGTCGGCGTCCCGGGCGACCAGCACCGGGTTGGTGAACTGCCGCAGCCAGGGCGGCAACGACTCGTCAGCGGAGTCGATCCAGTCCCCGGCGTCGGGCAGCGGCGCCGGCGCCAGACAGTACCGGAAGACGGTGCGCTGCGCCCGCCAGCCGGGCCGGCCGACCGCGGTGGGCAACTTGGCCAGCAGATCGGTGAGCGGCAGGTCGGTCAACGCGCGTACCGCCTCGACCTTGTCGGGTGGCACGGACAGCACCGCGCCGCCGGGCGCCCCGACGCCGACCACCGGATGCGGCCGGCCGTCCCAGCCTGGTCGGACCCGTCGCTCCGAGCCGACCACCTGCAACGCCCGGCCGGCCGGCCACTGGCCCAGCCAGCTGACCAGATGGTGGTAGAGACGCTTGTCCAGCATCCTGCCTGCCTCCTGCCGTACGGGACGGCCCGCACGCCGCCCTGATGGAGAAGCCGTTCACCCGCCCGGAAATGCCTCTGTCTACCCTGCCGAAAGTATGCAGCTTTTCCGGCCGATGTGGTCAGTTGGCCGAAGATGTGCGAACCAGTGTCCGGATCTGGCGCAGCAGCACCGACAATGCGGCGAGGTCAGCCGGCGAGTGGGCGAAGTCCTCCATCGCCCGCCGGACCCGGGCCACCGCGCTGGCGTTGTCCTGCTCCCACTGTTCGGCCCGGTCCTGCACCGCCACCTCGCCCGGGGTGGCGGTGAGCACCTCGACGGTGAGCGCCGCCAGCGCGGCGTACAGGTCGTAGCGCAGCGCGGTGCGGGCCAGCGTCTGCCAGCGGTCCCCCCGGGGCAGCAGCGAGATCTTGCTCAGCAGCCAGTCGACCCGGAACCGTTCGGACAGCATGAAGTACACCGAGGCGACCTCGGTGACGTCGCAGCCGGTGTCGGCGGCGGTCTCCACCACGTCGAGCAGCCCGAAGCTGTACATGATCCGAGTGGCCCGGTCGGCGAGATCCGGCGGCAGACCGCGACCGGTCATGGTGTCCACGTGGGCCCGCAGCGACTCCCGCTCGTCGCCCCGGAAGTAGTCGCCCAGCTCCGGCAGCAGCCGCGACACCCCGTCGCGCAGCCGGGCGGTCTCCCCCGACACGTCCAGCGGGGACTTGCGGTTGGTGACCAGCCAGCGGACCGCCCGGTCCAGCAGCCGCCGGCTCTCCAGGTAGACCGAAACCTGCGCGGCGGTGCCGACCACGTTGTCCAGTGCGTCGATGTCGGCCCACAGCGTGTCGAGCCCGAACACGTCGCGGACCACCACATAGGCCCGCAGCACGTCGGCGGCCGACGCCCCGGTCTCCTCCATCGTCCGGTAGACGAAGGACATGCCACCCCGGTTGACCGCCTCGTTGACCAGGCTGGTCACCACGATCTCCCGGCGCAGTCGGTGATCGGTCATCCGGGCGGCGTACCGCTCGCGCAGCGGCGTCGGGAAGTAGTCCGCCAGCACCCGGTCGGTCCACGCCTCGTCGGGCAGCCCGTCGGCCAGCACCTGCCCCTCGATGGAGATCTTGGCGTAGGCGAGCAGCACCGCGAACTCGGGCAGGGTCAACCCGTCCGCGCCGGCGCGGATCCGCTCCGCCAGATCGTCGTCGGACGGCAGCGCCTCCAACTCCCGGTCCAGCTGCCCGGACTGTTCCAGGTCGGTGATCATCCGCCGGTGCACCGGCAGCAGCGGACGCGCCTGGGCGCAGGCGTTGGCCAGGGCCCGCGCCTGGTCGTAGTTGTCCCGCAGCACCAGCGCGGCGACCTCGTCGGTCATCTCCACGAGCAACGCGTCACGCTGCGGTACGGTCAGCTCGCCATCGGCCACCGCGCCGCCCAGCAGGATCTTGATGTTGACCTCGTGGTCGGAGCAGTCCACGCCTGCCGAGTTGTCGATGAAGTCGGTGTAGATCCGCCCGCCGGCGGTCGCGTACTCGATCCGGCCACGCTGGGTGAGCCCCAGGTTGCCGCCCTCGCCGACCACCTTCGCCCGCACCGACCGGCCGTCGACCCGGATCGGGTCGTTGGCCTTGTCGCCGACGTCGGCGTGCGACTCGCCGGAGGCCTTGACGTAGGTGCCGATGCCACCGTTGAACAGCAGGTCCACCGGGGCGCGCAGGATCGCCCGGATCAGCTCCGGCGGGGAGAGCAGGTCGACCCCGTCGTCGAGGCCGAGCGCCGCGCGGACCTGCCGGCTGACCGGCACCGACTTGGCGGTACGCGGGTACACGCCACCGCCGGCCGAGATCAGCCCGGTGTCGTAGTCGGCCCACGACGACCGGGGCAGGTCGAACAGCCGCCGCCGCTCGGCGTACGAGGTGGCCGCGTCCGGATCCGGGTCGAGGAAGATGTGCCGGTGGTCGAAGGCGGCGACCAGCCGGACGTGTTCGGACAGCAGCATCCCGTTGCCGAACACGTCGCCGGACATGTCACCGATGCCGACCACCGTGAAGTCCTGTCGTTGGACGTCCACCCCCAGGTCACGGAAGTGCCGCTTGACCGACTCCCAGGCCCCCCGCGCGGTGATTCCCATCTTCTTGTGGTCGTAGCCGGCCGACCCGCCGGAGGCGAACGCGTCGCCCATCCAGAAACCCCGGGAGATCGAGATCGCGTTGGCCACGTCGGAGAAGGTCGCGGTGCCCTTGTCGGCGGCGACCACCAGGTACGGGTCGTCGCCGTCGTGGCGTACCACCCGTTGCGGCGGCACGATCTGCCCGGCGACGATGTTGTCGGTGACGTCCAGCAGACCGGAGATGAACTGCTGGTAGCAGGCCACCCCCTCGGCCTGGGCCGCTTCCCGGTCCGGTGGCTCGGCCGCCGCCCGACCGCGCGCGGTACCGCCGGGCTGCTTGACCACGAAGCCGCCCTTGGCGCCGACCGGCACGATCACCGCGTTCTTCACCATCTGCGCCTTGACCAGGCCGAGCACCTCGGTACGGAAGTCCTCCCGCCGGTCCGACCAGCGCAGCCCGCCCCGGGCGACCTCACCGAAGCGCAGGTGCACGCCCTCGAACCGGGGCGAGTAGACGAAGATCTCGTACGCCGGCCGGGGCGCCGGCAGGTCCGGGACGGCCTGCGGGTCCAGCTTGATCGCCACGTACGGGACCGGGCGGCCGTCGGCGCCGCGCTGGTAGAAGTTGGTCCGCAGGGTTGCCAGGATCAGCGTCAGGTAGCTGCGCAGGATCCGGTCCTGGTCGAGGCTGTCCACCTCGTCGAACTGGCGGCCGATCACGGCGACCAGTTCCTGCCCGCGCCGGCGGCGGCGCTCGTCGTCGACGTCGGGCCCCGGCGCGAACCGGGTTTCGAAGAGTTGGATCAGCAGCGCGGCGATCGCCGGGTAGGCGACGAAGGTGGACTCCATGTACTCCTGCGAGAAGACCGCGCCGGCCTGGCGCAGATACTTCGCGTACGCCCGCAGCACCACCACCTGCCGCCAGGTCAGCCCGGCGCGCAGCACCAGCTCGTTGAGGCCGTCGATCTCCGCCTCGCCGCGCCAGGCCGCCGAGAACGCGTTCTCCACGTGCGGCCGGACCTCGGCCATCGCCCGGGCGCCGACCGGCAGCCGCAGCCCGAAGTCGTACAGGTAGATCCGCTGGTCGACCCGGTCGATCTCGTACGGCCGTTCGTCGATCACCTGCACGCCGAGCGAGTGCAGCACCGGCAGCACGTCGGACAGCACCATCGGTTCGCCGTACCGGTAGACCTTGAACCGCACGTCCCGCTCGTCGACCCCGGTGCCGCCCGGCGGCCGGAACAGGTGCATCTCCAGCTGGCCGGGCTCCTCCAGCAGCTCCAGCTTGGCCAGGTCCTGGACCGCCTCGTACGCGGTGTGCTCCTCCTTGTACCCCTCCGGGTAGGCGTCGGCGTACCGCCGGTGCAGCGACTTGGCCGACTCGTCGCCCAGCTTTCGTTCCAGCACCAGCCGGAAGTCGTCCTCCCACAGCCGGGTGGCCTCGGCGAGCAGTTCGGCGAGCCGGTCCGGGTCCAGCTCGGCGGGCGGCGACGCCGGGTCGGTACGCACGATGAAGTGCACCCGGGCCAGCATCGACTCGGTGACCCGGGTGGTGTAGTCGACGCCGACGCCGTTGAGCTCGCGCAGCAGGATCTGCTGCATCCGCAGCCGGTTGTGGGTGGTGAACCGGTCCCGGGGCAGGTAGATCAGGCAGGACAGGAACCGCCCGTACCCGTCGGAGCGCAGGAACAGCCGCAGCTGCCGGCGGCCGGCCATCCGCAGTACCCCGAGTACGGCGTGGTAGAGGTCGTCGGTGCGGATCTGGAACAGCTCGTCGCGCGGGTAGGTCTCCAGGATCTGCAGCAGGTCCTTGCCGGAGTGGCTGCGTGGGCTGAGCCCGGACCGCTCCAGCACCTCGGCGACCTTGCGCCGCACCACCGGCAGCTCCTGCACGCTGGTCCGGTACGCGGCGGTGGAGAACAGCCCGAGGAACCGGCGCTCGCCGACCACCGCCCCGGCCGAGTCGAAGACCTTGACGCCGACGTAGTCGAGGTAGGCGGCCCGGTGCACGGTGGCCCGCGAGTTGGCCTTGGTGATGATCAGCAGCCGCTGCTCCAACGCCTTCGCCGCCGCCTGCGGGGTCATCGAGGTGAGCGGGCGCGGCCGGGTCTGGTCCTGGCGCAGGATGCCCAGCCCGGAACCGAGCACCGCTACCAGCGCCTTGTCCCCGTCCGCGCTGTCGACCAGCCGGTACTCCCGGTAGCCGAGGAAGGTGAAGTGGTCGTCGGCCAGCCAGCGCAGCAGCTCGACCGAGTCGGTGAGGTCCTTCTCCGGCACCGGCGGCGCGTCGGGTGATCCGGGCTCGGCCCGGTCGAGTTCGTCGGCCAGGGCCAGCGCCCGCTGCCGCATCCGGGGCCAGTCCTCCACCGCTTCCCGCACGTCGGTGAGGACCCGCTGCAGGTCGCGGCGCAGCCGGTCCAGGTCACCGGCGATCCGGATCGGGTCGATTTCGATCCGGATCCAGCTCTCCACCAGGTCGCCGTCGATCGCGTCGTCCGGCTCGACGTCGGCCGCCACCTCGGTGAGCTGGCCGAGTGGTTCGCGGCGGACCACCACCAGCGGGTGGACCAGCAGGTGGACGTCGAAGTGCCGTTCGGTGAGCAGCGCGGTCACCGAGTCGACCAGGAACGGCATGTCGTCGGTGACGATCTCGACGATCGTGTACGGCCGGCCGTCGCCGGGTGGGGTCAGCCGCAGCTTCAACTCGCCGGGCAGCCGGTGCCCGGCCAGCTCCCGGTGTGCCCGGGCGGCGTCGAGCATCTCCTGCGGGCGGCAGCCGACCAGCTCCTCGTCGGCGGCGAACCGCCAGAACCGGTCCACCAGGGAGGCGGCGTCGTGATCGGTGTCGGCCAGCGACACCGCCTGGGCGATCAGCCGCTCTGCGCTGGGCATCGGCTCGTCGTACCCGGTGTCGTCGGTGTCGTCGACCACGGCGGCCAGCGCCGACTCCGGCGGCGCGAACGTCTGGAGGTCGAACACCTCGTCCGGGTCCGGCTCGGACTGGCGGTGCGGCCCGGCGCTCTGCCGGCGACGCTGCCCGTCACCGCCCGAGGCCTGACGTTTCGACTTCGTGACCGGACGGCGGTTCATTGGCGCAGACTCCCCTCGGCCCCACCACGCTGTGGGATCAACCTCGGCCAAGCCTATTCCTCCCGGATCGTGGTTCCGACGGCACACCGGCACCCCGTCGTCAGCTTGACGACACTGTCTGACCACGTCGGGTGACATGGCCTGGACGAAACGGGACAACAGTTCATCCGGTACCCCGGGGGACAGCGGTCCATGCGCGCACGTACTACCGTTCCGGTGTCCGCCATGCGTCCGGAAGGGGGCCGTCGCATGCGCCGCAAGGCGACCGTCGCGACCGCGCTGCTACTCGCCGTCACCGCACTGACCAGCTGCTCCTCCGACGACGGGCCGGACGCCACGGTCTCGGCCTTCATCGACGGCTGGCACTCCGGTGACCTCACCGACATCGGCTTCATCACCCCGGCCGGCGACCGGGTGCCCGCCACTGACGTCACCGAGGAGCTGACCGCCCTCTCCGGGGACTTGAAGGACACGCCGCCGCAGCTGCGCCCGGACGGCGACGCCGAGGTGACCGAGGACATCGCGACCGCCACCGTCGCCGTCGAATGGACGCTCCCCGGCGACGTCCGGTGGAGCTACCCGACCTCGGTCCGGCTACGCCGGGGTGCCGACGACGCCTGGCAGATCATCTGGGAGCCGGCGATCGTCCACGAGCGGCTCGGCAGCGGCGACCGGCTGGCACTGAACCGGCTCGCCCCGCCCCGCGGCGCCATCCTCGACGGGGCCGGGCAGCCGATCGTCGCGCCGCGCCCGGTGGTGGTGGTCGGCGTACAGCCCAGTGAGGTCGACGACCCGGCCGCCCTGGCCGCCCAGCTCGACGCCGCGTTCCGGGCGATCCGACCGGCGATCAGCCCGCCGGTCGACGTCTCCGGGCTGGCGGACCGGCTCGACGCGGCGAAGCCGGACGCCTTCGTCGAGGTGGTCACCCTGCGCGAGGAGGCGTACGAACAGATCCGCGACCGGATCTACGAGCTGCCCGGCACCAAGTTCCGCCGGCAGGAGTGGGACCTGGCCCCCACCCGGGAGTTCGCCCGCGCGCTGCTCGGCACCGTCGACCCGGTGCAGCGGCAGGACATGGAGGCGCACCCCGGCCGGTACGAGGTCGGCGACCTGGTCGGCCACGGCGGCCTGCAGGGCGGGTACGAGGAGCGGCTACGCGGCGTACCCGGGTATTCGGTGCAGATCGTCGGCACCGCTCCGGACGGCAGCGTCTCCGGCGACGAGGTGGTGTTCCGTGCCGACGCCCAGCCGGGCGAGCCGTTGCGGACCACGTTGGACACGGCCGTGCAGACCGCCGCCGACGCCGCGCTGGCCGACGAGGAGCAGCGCGCCGCGCTGGTGGCGGTGCGGGTCAGCGACGGCGCGCTGGTCGCCGTCGCCAACGGCCCCGACGGTGGTACGGAGAACCTGGCGTTGACCGCGCAGGTCCCGCCCGGCTCCACGTTCAAGATGGTCAGCGCGCTCGGCCTGCTCGAAGCCGGCGCGGTCGACCCGGACGCGCCGGTCGACTGCCCGAAGACGGCCACCGTCGACGGGCGCTCGTTCACCAACTCGGACGGCTTCGAGCTGGGTCGGGTGCCGTTCCGGACCGCCTTCGCCAAGTCGTGCAACACCACCTTCGTCGAGCTGGCCCCGCAGCTGGAGGCGGACGGGCTGGCCGAGGCGGGCCGGCTGCTCGGGCTGGAAGGCGAATGGCGGCTCGGCGTGTCCGCGTTCACCGGCGCGGTCTCCGCCGGTGGCCCACCGGCGGAACGGGCCGCCGCCGCCTTCGGCCAGGGCACCACGCTGGTCAGCCCGGTGGCGATGGCCGGTGCCACCGCCGCGGTCGTCCGGGGGCAGTGGCGCCAGCCGACGCTCATCGTCGAGCCGACACCGCCGTCAGCGGTGCCGGACGGCCCGGAGTTGGACGCGGCGGCGGTGCAGGCGCTGCGGACGATGATGCGTGAGGTGGTCACCGACGGCACCGGGCAGGCGTTGCGGGACGTGCCGGGCGAGCCGGTGCACGGCAAGACCGGCACGGCCGAGTACGACGACGACCCGGCGAACACGCACGCCTGGTTCGTCGGCTGGCAGGGCGACCTGGCCTTCGCCGTCTTCGTCGAGCAGGGCGGATCCGGCTCCGGCCAGGCGGTGCCCATCGCCGAGCGGTTCCTACGCGGCCTCGCCACCGACTGACCCAACCCACCGGGTACGATCCGGCCTTCAAACTGCTCCTGCCCGGCTCGTCGTACGGCCGCTGACAGCCGCGCCGTCGGGCACTTCGCGAGTCGCGGCGGATCAGTGCTTCCTGACCAGATTCTCGATGACGTCGGCCAGCTCGGAGATCGTTTGACGTCCGGCAAGCTCGATGGTGGCTCCACGTCTGAGAAGCGGCTCAACGGTCCGGACGTACTCGGCGATCTCCGCGTGCTGATCGGAAGTTCTTCCATAGGGGTTCGTCCGACGAATCACTCGCTGGAGAAGAACCCCAGCGGCGCGCTGAGGACGACATGGTGAAAGCGGTCGTAGAAGCGGACCTGGGTGGTCTTCCCTGCGCCCGACGTGCCGGCCACCGGTACCCGCGCCACCTCCCCACGGTAGATGGTCAGGGCCTGGCGCTCCTAGCGTCATGACCAGGTCTTCTTCGTCTCGGTTGTGGTGAGGGCGTGGGTGCCGTCGGGGTGGAGGCGGATGGTGGCGGGCTGGCCGGGCTGGGTGGCGGCGTGGCGGCGTAGCTGGGTGATGCAGGTTGTGGTGTCGGGGAGGGTTCCGGCCGTCGCGGTCTGTTGTGGGACGGGTATCGGCGTGGCCGGGTTGGTGGGGATGGTGGCGCGCAGTGCGCCGTGCAGGTAGCGGTAGCAGAGTGCGACGGCTTCGGGCAGGCTGGCGCTGGTGGGGACGGGGTCGACGGCCAAGGGTGTGGTGGGGTCGACGACCCGGACCGACCAGGAGTGGCCTTGGGACAGTTCGGGTCGGCCGATGGTGTCGCGGTGGTCGATGACGGTGATGTCGAGGGCGAGGCCGAGGCCGCGGATCAGGGCGGCGACCTGGTCGAGGGTGGGGCCGGGCCAACCGGTGGCGAGGACCAGGATCCGGGCGCCGTCGTGGGTGGCGCCGACTTCACCGAGGTACGCGTCGAGCGGGTCGCCGCCGCCGTGGGGGACCTGGCTGACACCCAGGCGTAGGTGCTGGTCGATGCTGTGTTCGCCGTCGATGTCGGTCAGGTCGGTCGGCTCGACGCCGAACTGTGCCGCGAGCGCCCCGATCTGGTAGTGCTCGGGCAACTGCCAGACGGTGGAGCCGGACAGCCGGTCGGCGGGTACCAGGGCGGGTGGTGGTTGGTCGGGGTCGTCGGGTCGCCAGTTTCGGTGCACGGTCCGGCCACGCAGGTCGGTGACGGTGAGCACCGCGCCGCGCCGGACCTGCCGGGTGCCGTAGCAGTCCAGGCAGAACGGCGGGTCGGGCCGGTCGGCGCACCGGCCGCAGGGGTGGGTGGGGATCGGTTCGCCCCAGTACTTCGGTGCCGGCGGTTCCCAGCCGCGCACGAATGTGCCGGGGGTGTCGGCGGGTCGCAGGCTGGTGTGCCACCAGTGCCGGTTACGCCAGATGGCCTGCGCGCCGCCGTGCTGCTCGGCGTCGGCTGTCATGCGGCGTTCGACCTGGTCGAGGTCGTGGCCGCCGGGGTGCCCGTCCAACCCGACCGGCACCGGGCGCGCGGCCAACGCCTCGTCGGTGAGGTAGTGGGCGGGTAGGTGAGGGTTGGCGACGGTCAGGCCGGTGACGGCCCGGGTGGCGGGGATGGTGGCGAGCGCGGTCGGCAGGTCGGCGATCCAGCGGTGCTGGTAGTCGGGCACCGTACCGCCGGGGTGTTCGAACCGGACGTCCCAGCTGAGCCCGCGCCCGATGGAGCTGGGCCGGACTTCGAGGACCAGGTCGACGTGCAGCTGGTCGGCGAGCGCGCACAGCCGGCCGAGCAGCCGGGCCGGGTCGCCGGGTGGCGGCGGCTCGACGCTGCGGCCGATCAGGACCAGCCACGGCGTGGCGGGCCGGTCGGCGAGCGCCGCCGCTTCCCACCGCAGCCGGTCCCGCTCCGAAACGGTGGGCTGCCACTGCCGGGGCAGCGTCAACCCCGAAGACGGCAGCCGGCCCGGTTCGTCGGGGAAGTCCGGGTCACGCAGCGTCGCGGCGGCCACCCCGGCACGCTGGGCGAGGTCGGCGACGATCGGGGCGTACGGCAGCCACCACGTCCCACCCGGCGTCGGCAACGGCGTGAACGAGCCCGGCACCAGGCTGGTCGAGGCCACCTGCCCGGTGTCGAGGTTCGCGACGGTGAACACCCGTTGCGCCCGCCGCCGCTCCGCGCCGACCCCGACGATGTGCAGTGAGCCGGTCGGCACCGCGTTGACGCCCGTCACGCCGCCACCCCCGCCCCAAACCCGTAGGACTGCCGGGTCTGCTCGAACTGCTGCGACTGCCAGTCCCGCAACGCCTGCTTGACCCGCGCGTTCTCCTCCCGGGTGGAGTCAAGTTCGGCGCGCAGGGCGGTCAACTCGTCGGCGACCAGATGCAGAAACGCCCGTACCTCGACCGGGTCGCAGCCACGCCGGACCCGGTCGCCGAACGCGCGTTCGCGGACCAGGCCGGGGCTGATCGACGGCCGCACCGCCCGCCCGTACAAGTGACCGGCAGCGTTCGGGGCAGGCGTCACCGGCCGGCGCGGCCCGGCAGCGGCCTCGGTCGGCCGCCGGTTGTGGCGGGCGATCTCGGCGAGCAACCGCCGGTTACGCCGGCTCCGCACCGGAGCCCGCCGGAACAGGTCAAAGAATCCACGCACAGCAGAAACCACCTTTCACACAATCGAAAAACCTTCAGAGGTACGGATGGAGAGCGCGCGGTTTCGCGTCGCAGTTGTGCCGCTGCCCTGGTCAGCGGTGCCGGCGCGGACGCGGCGCCCAGCGGAGACCGTCACGCTCGACGAAGATCTCCCGACGCTCACGGGCCTCACCGTCCGGCGCCAACACATACCCGGCCAACCAGACCCAGCCCTGATACGTCAGCTTCGCGTCCACAGTCGTCACTCGGAACCGGAAACCCCGCCCCGCCGCGAACTGCACACTCGCCCGACCATCGACGATCAACTCGTCACCGGGACGGGGATCCGCCGGGGACCGGTCCGCCGGCACGCTACCGACCAGCGGCCGGCACCGTCGTCCGACCGCAGTCGGGACACCACCGCGATTTGATCTTGAAACTGAACAGTCCGACGAAGAACCCGAGCAGGATTCCGGAAGTCAGGGCACCAAGCGCCACCATGATCAACCCTTCTGATTGGGCTGGGACGACCGGGCGAGCCGTTACCGCGACTCGCCCGGTCACCTGGGATTTCAGCGATACGCAGCGGGAAATCGATCATGAACTCGCCGCTCCCCGCTACCCAGCAGCCGGCCAGTTGATCAACCGTCCACGAAGGTCGTTCCGGTACGGAGTCAACCACCGATCACGCAAAACCGCAACATTCAATTTTTGACTTCATAGTTTTGCCAGGTGGGCGGGAGAGGTAGCCGCAGTGGGCGGCTACGCTCGGACAAGATCGTTCGGATGCAGTGTTAAATTTTTGCCGGACACAGTCGGCAGGGGCACAACAAGCACCGGAGGGAGGGCTCCACAGTGGCAGTCGACGGATACGACGCCGGCGCGGCCGTGGCTCGTCAGCGCCTGGCGCTGATGCTGCAGAACCTGCGCAAACAGGCACGGAACAAGGACGGGACCCCGATCACGATCGAGCAGGCCGCGCAGCACATGGAGCGCGCCCGTCCCACCGCCCACCGGATCATCAACGGCCTGCCCGGCGTACGGGTCAAGGACCACGACGTGAAGTCCCTGGCCGAGTTGTTCGGCGCGGACGATGAGACCACGGCAACGATGCTGGCGTTGGCAGCAGCCACCAGGGTCAAGGGCTGGTTCTCACGATTCCGCGACGTGCTCCCACCCGGCTTCGACATGTACATCGGCCTGGAGGCCGCAGCCCAATCGGTATGGGCCTACGAGGGCGAGCGCGTCCACGGACTCCTACAGACCGAGGAATACGCGCGGGAGATCCTTCGGATCTCGGCTTCCGACGGCCCGAAAGCCGCAGATGCCGAGTTCGAGCGTCGCGTCGCTGTCAGGATGCGCCGGCAGGAGATCCTGACAAGATCAGACAATCCCGTCGACTTCACCGTCGTGCTCGGCGAGGCCGTGCTGCACCGCACCATCGGTGGACCAGCTGTGATGGCCCGCCAACTGCAGCAGATCAATGAGCGGGGTGCCCTGTCGAACGTCTCCGTCCGGGTCGTGCCGTTCAGCCTCGGTGCGCACTACGGCATCGACACGGGGCCGTTCGCGGTCATAACGTTCCCGGAGCAAGGCGGGCCGGCAACGGCCTACATGGACAACTTCACCGGCCACCTCCTGACCCACAAACCATCCGATATCGTCCGATTCGAGGCCGCCGCGGCAGCCATCAACCGCTCCGCCTTGAACGAAACCGCATCCAGGAACCTGATCAACCAGAGAGCGAAGGAGCTATCCAGTGCCCAGTAGTCGTGACGCGCTCTCCCCAGAGGTCCTGGCCACAGCGAAGTACCGCAAGTCAACGCGTTCGGACAGCACAGGTTCGTGCGTCGAGGTCGCCACCAACGTCCCCGCCACAGTCCTCGTACGCGACAGCAAAGACCCCGCCGGCCCGGCACTCACCTTCTCCCCCGCCGGCTGGACGTCCTTCCTCTCCACCCTCACCCCCGACACCCACTGACCGACTAGCACGTGGGTCCGAGCGTCACCGCCGAGCAGCTTGCCGAGGCCCTACCCGCCAAGCTGCTCCGCGCACACCGGGTCCAGATCCTCGATCGCCGAGCCGACGACCGTCCAGCTCGCAAGCGTCATCCATGAGCGGCTGGCCACGGATAGCAGGCTACCGAACTACCGCCGCATGCCTTCACCGATATCCGGCGGGACCCGCAGGCTGCTCTGTTCGTCTCGGTGCGCGAGTCAGACGTCCGGTAGGCAGCCGCGTCTCAGCTCAGGTGTCAGTGGCGGGCGGCGCCGGCGGTTGTTGCGCCAACGGCCCGGGAGATTCAGCATCAGGTGGTCGCGGAGACGGCGTCTGCCGCCGTAGCCGTCCGGGCTTGGCCGCCCCACCATTTGGTGCGCTCCGATCCGCGACCGTCAAGGTCACCGCTGGAGGCGGCACCGCCGGCCGCAGCTCCGCAACCGCAGGTGTCTCCTGCTCGGCAGGCGCGGCAATGGTCGAATCGGCTGCCGGTGACGGTGCCTGCTCAGCCGGAACGCGGTCGGCGTGTACCGGTCGCAGCCCGGCCACCAGGGTCGAGACGATGTCGGCGGCGTAGCTGCCGTCCGGGTCGTAGTCGGGGTCGAAGACGGTCAGTTCAACGCCGAGGCAGTGCGGGGTGTCGACCAGGTCCGCGAGCAGCAGCTCCAGCTCGGCGAAGGCGATGCCGCCCGGATCCGGCGCGTCGACCGCCGGCATCACCGCCGGGTCGAGCACATCCACATCGACATGCACCCAGTAGCCGGCGCAGTCGGCCAGCTGGTCACGGGCCCACTGGGCGCTGCGCGCCGCCCCCTCCGCGCGCAGCTCCGGCACCGGCCGGGTGACGATCCCGGCCGCCTGCAGATCCAGCCGGTACTCGTCCTGGGCCCGGATGCCGAGCACCACGACGTCGATGTCGCGGAAGTACGGCCGGCGGCCCTCGATCCCCGCCAGATCCGGCTGGCCCCGCCCGGTGACCAGGGCCAGCCCTTCACCGGCCGCCGCACCGACGTACGAGGCGTTGCCGGGATGCCGGAAGTCGGAGTGCCCGTCGACGTAGACCAGGCCGATCCGCCCACCGACCGCCTCGCCGAGCCGGTGCATGGCGAGCGCCCCGCCGAGCAGGATCGAGCAGTCGCCGCCCAGCACCACCGGGAACTCCCCGGCGTCGATGACGGCACCGATCCGCCCGGCGAGGGCGATCGTGTACGCCGAGATCGACCCGGCGTGGCAGACCCCGTCCCCGGGTCGCCAGTCCGCCGGGTCGTACCGGGGCGGGGTCAGGCACCCGGCGTCGCGGGCGCCGAGCCGACCCACCAGCTGATGGTCCCGCAGTGCGCCGGGCGCTTTCGCGCAGCCCGGCACCGACGTCCCGGTCGGCGGTCGCAGACCGAGATTCGACGGCGCGTCCAGTACGGCTATCCGGCGCATCGGCGAGGGCTCAGAACAGCGCGCTGGCCAGCGCCCGGCGGGCCCTGGTCACCGCCGGGTCGTCCGGACCGGCCATGGTGAACAGCGACACCAGGTGTTTGCGGACGGTCTCCCGGTCGTCACCGGCGCTGCGCCGGACCAGGTCGATCAACCGCTGGTACGCCTGCTCCGCCTGACCGCCGAGCACCTCCACATCGGCGGCGAGCAGCTGGGCCGGTACGTCGTCCGGTGCCGACGCCGCCGCGTCGAGCGCGGCCGCCGGCTGCACCCCCTGCACCCGGCGGGCCAGGGCGACCTGGGCCAGCCCGGCCTCGGCGGCGGTGTCCGCCGGCGCCTCGTTGAGGATCTTCCGGTAGGCCTGCTCCGCGGCGTCCAGGTCGCCCATCATCAGCGCCTCGTCGGCGGCGTTGAGCAGCGGGTTCTCCGGCTCCTCGACGGTGACGCCGCCGGCTTTGAGCACCGCGCCGAGCCACTGCCGCAGCTGGGCCTCCGGCACCACGCCGGCGAACGCGTCGACCGGCTGGCCGCCGACGACGGCGTACACCATGGGGATGCTCTGCACCCGGAACATCTGCGCCAGGCGCTGGTTGCTGTCCACGTCGATCTTGGCCAGCGTCCAGGCGCCACCGCCCTCGGCCGCGAGTCGCTCCAGCAGCGGCGACAGTTGCTTGCAGGGCTCGCACCACTCGGCCCAGAAGTCGATGACCACCGGTGTGGTCATCGACCGTTCGAGAACCTCGGTCTGGAAGGTCGCCTCGGTGACGTCGATGACGGCACCGGCTGCCGCTGGTGCGCCGGCCGCCGGGCCGCCACCGGCCCGGGTCGGGGTCCCGTCCGGCCGGTTCCCGCCGGCCGGCGCTGCGCTGCGCAGCGAGCTGAGGTCTACCGCGCCGCGAGTGAAAATCGACGGGGTGGTACGTGGGTCGCTCATGGTTACCTAGTCTCGCACGCGCAGGGCGCGTCCCAACGCCAGCGCCACCGCCCCGAACAGCAGCATGACGCCGATCACGGGGAGCAGCACGGCGACCGGCCGGGGCCAGCGCACCGGGGCCAGCGGGACCGCCTCCTCGACGGCGACCGGCAGGTAGCTGCCGCTCAGCCACCAGGCGAGCAGCGCACCGCCGAGCCCGGTCGCCGCGGCCAGCAGCACTGCGGGCAGACCGCTCCAGCGCAGCGAGCCGGCCGCCGACCGGGACGGCAGTCCCTGGATCCGCAACGCGGTCAGGTCCTCGGCACGACGGCGCCGTTCGACCATGGCCAGCAGCACCATCCCGGAGCCGGCGAGGATCACCGCCAGGACGGCGGCGAGCAGGTGGAACCAGATCGCCAGGGCCGGTGCCTGCCGGTCCAACCCGGCCCGGACCTGCTCCGGGGTGAACTCGCCGGTAACGGTGAGCCCGGCCGCGTCCAGCTGCTCGGCGATGTCGGCCGGTGCCCGGGGACCGAGCCAGACCTGGGCCGTTTCGAGCCCGGTCTTCTCGGGCACCGCCCGTACGGCGTACTCCATGTCGACCAGGAAGCCGCGGTCGCCCAACGCCGGCAGCGCCGGGACCGGGTTGACCTCGGACGTCAGCTGCGCACCGGTGGGTAGCAGCGCCGTGGTCGGGTTCAGCCCGGGCGGCCGGTCGTCGGCCAGGGCGGTCACCGCCGGCAGCGGGTACGGCGTGTCGGCCGGCAGCGCCCACGGGTCGGGGGCGGCCCCACCGGCGAGCAGTCGCAGCCCGTCCGGCCCGGCCTCGGACGGGCCACCGGACGGATCACGCCAGCGCTGCTCGTCGGTGAGCTCCGCCGGCCCGAGTAGCCGCTCCCCGTCGACGGAGAACTCGGTGAGGGTCACCTCACGGACCCGCGGGTCGACCTCGGTGTCCGGGTCGACCGCACCGGCGGTGTCCGGTTCGAGCCGGACGGACAGCCCGGCGAGCTGGCATCCGTCGGCGCACTCCACCGGAATCCGGTAGGTGTGCCGTCCCAGCCGGGCGAACGTGGCCTCGGCCGCCGCGCCGCCCGACGGCGACCGCAGGTGGACGGTGAACCGCACATCGTCGGCCGGACCGGTGCCCCGCGGGTCGGGCTGCCCCGGATCCGCCGTCGGGTCGGGCTGCCCCGAATCCGCCGTCGGGTCGGGCTGCCCCGAATCCGCCGTCGGGTCGGGCTGCTCCGGGGCGGCGTCGACGACGACCAGGTCCACCGAGATCTCCGTCCCGTTGACGGTGATCGGCGCGGTGGCGGCCGGTCGGCGCAGCGCCTCGGCGACGTCAGCGGGGCCGGCCGGGCCGAACTCGGGTCGCCAGCGGGCGGTTGCGGCCAGCGCCGACGTGTCGGCGAGCAGCGCCGGGGTGTCCGCGTCGGTGTCGGCGAAGCCGACCGCCATCGCGTACTCGCCGGTCGGGTCGACCGTCCGTACGGCCGTCAGCAGCGTGCCGGCGTCGACGGGCAGCAGGGTCAGCACCCGGTCCGCGCCGCTGCGCACCTCGGCCAGCGCCGCCCGTGATTGGCGGGCCACGTCGAACGCGCTGGCCGCGTAGCCGGTCAGCACCACGGTGACGGTGAGCAGGGTGAACAGCCGTTGGCTGGCCGGCTGCCGGGCCAGGTGCAGCAGCCCCAGCGCCGGGCCGAGCCGGCCCCGGCGCAGCGCGACCGCGCCGAGCCGGCCGGTCAGCGGCGCCACCACCCGCGCCGCCAGCAACGCCACCGTGACCCCGATCAACGCCGGCACCAGCAGCGACACGCCGATCAGCTGGCTGTCGAACAGCCGCAGCTGCACCACGGCGACCACGGTCAGGGCCACCATCACCGTCTCCGCCAGCAACGAGGTCCAGAGACGGGACCGGGCCGGCACCCGGCGCAGCAGCTCGACGACCGGGCTGGCCAGCTCCCGGCGCTGGGCGGCCAGCACGGCGAGCAGCGCACCGACGAACGTGGCGCAGCCGGCCAGCACCGTCGCGCCCGAGGTGACCGGGGCGAACCGGCCCTCCTCCAGGCGCAGGCCGGCGAGCAGCCCGACGGCGACCGAGCCGAGCAGGTAGCCGACCGGCGCGCCGAGGGCGATGGCGGCCGCCGGCTCACCGGCGGCCAGCGTCCACCGGGTCCGTCGGGGGATCCCGCGCAGCGCGATCAGGCCCAGCTCGGTGCGGCGGGCCATGGTACCGGCGGCGACCGCGACGAAGACGACGAACAGGCAGAGGATCACCAGCGGGACGGCCGCGACCGGCACCACCTGCCGGGTCAGCGCCTGGGCCGACGAGATCCGCTCCAGCAGCGGTCCGACGTCGTCGGACAAGTAGACGTACCCGGCGCCGTCGGCGCGAACCTGCTCAGCGAGCCGGGCCAACTGCTCGCTGAGGCCCGCCAGCCGGTCCGGTCCCAACGCGTCGGCCTCGGCCAGCGCGTCCACGCCCCGGTAGTCGCTGCGCCGGTCCATGGCGTCGACGACGTACCGGCTGGTGAATACCGGTTCGCGGTAGGCATCCAGGGCGCCGGGTACGAAGTACGGCGTCCGGCCCCAGTAGAGCGCGTCCGGGTCCACCGGTTCGTAGACACCCACGACGGTGATTTCGGCCGGCGCCCCGCCCGGGCGGTAGATGCGCTGCGGCGGGACGTACTCGGCCCAGGTGATGGTGACCGGGGTGCCGGGGGCCAGGTCCAGCCGGCGGGCCGTGTCCGCCCCGATCACGACCTCGTTCGGCGACATCAGACAACGCCCGGCGACCATCCGCAGGTTGGCGCAGACGTCCTCGCGGAAGACCAGGTAGGAGATGTCGGTGGCGACGGGTTCCAGCCCGAGCATCGGCATCTGTACGGTGTAGACGGTGCGGAAGCCGGGCAGGTCGAGCACGGCGCCGGTGACCGCCAGGAGGCCGGCTTCCTCCCCGGGTAACACGTCGGGGATGGACAGGCTGACCGTGCGGTCGCCGCGGTCGGCCGCGTCGAGCTCCGCCGCCACGACGGCCCGGTCGGCGGCGGCCAGGTACGCCGGGCCGGTCACCGCGGCGGCGGTGGCGAACGCGCTCAGCAGGAAGACGACCAGCGCCTGCCCGCGCCGGGCGGCGAGCATCGACAGCAGCAGGGAGATCATTCGACGTCTCCGTCCCGGTCGCCGGCCGTGGGCGGGTTCGGACCGGCCGGCGGACCGACCCGGGAACCGGCCGGCGGGCCGACCCGCAAGTCGACGGCCCGGACCAGCCGGGCACCGGCGAACGCGGCCGCCGCACCGAGCACCCCTGCCGCCACGAGCACGCTGACCAGCAACGGGACGGCCTGCGGACCGATCCGCAGCGGCAGTGCGGCCCAGTTGTCGACGAAGATCGGCATCGTCTGCCGGATCGGCAGTTGGGCGAGCACGGTGGCCACCAGGCCGACGACCACCGCGAGCGTCACGGCGACGGCGTATCCGCCGTAGGCGATCCGGGTGACGGCGCGGGCCGGTAGCCCCTGCGCCCGCAGAGCGGCCAGCTCGGCGGCCCGGTCGTCGCGTTCCACCGCGGCGACCACCGCGAGCGCCCCGGCCGCCAGCAGCAGCCCGATCAGTCCGGCGGCCAGCTGGAACCGCAGCGCCGATGGCGGACCCTGGCGGCCGAGCTGCTCAATCACCGCCGCCCGGGAGTCGGTGCCGATGATGGTCAACCCTTCGGCGGTGAGCCGGTCGGTCAGGTCCCCGGGCGCGTCGGGGGCGAGCCAGACCTGCGGCACGTCGCCGGCGCCCGCTCCGTCGGCCAGCCGGTCGGCCCGTTCCAGGTCGACCAGGTAGCCGCGCTGGCGGGCCTGCGGCAACGCGGCGGCCACCGACACGTACCGCACCGGCAGCTCGGCACCGCCGAACACGGCGAGCCGGGGCTCGCCCGGGACGTCCGGGGCGAGCTCCGGCCCGGAGCGCACCACCGGCACCGGCACCGGCGCGTCGATCGGATGGATCCGGGTGGACCGCTCCCGGTACACCCCGCCCGGTGGCGGGGTGGTGAGGGTCACGCCGTCCGGCCCGGCGCTGATCCGGGGGCCGAGGGCGCCACCGGCGACCGCGCCGCGCCAGTTTCCGATGTCGCCGAGGTACGCCGCGTCCAGCCGAGGTGTGGTGGCCCCGGCCAGATCGTGCAGGGTGATCGTGAGATCGGGTTCGGCCAGCACCGGTACGCCGTTCCAGGCTGGTTGGACCAGTTCGAGTGACGCCAGCCGGCAGCCGTCCGGGCCGCATCCGGTCACGGTGGCGGGATGCTCGGCACGATCGGTGCCGAGCGGGCCGAAGACCACCTGCACCGGGTCTCCGGCCGGGTCGACCAGGTGCGCGACGACGCTCACCGGCACCTCGTCCGGCCCGGCGGCGGTCAGGACCAGGGGTCCGTCGCCGACCCGGACCTCGCTGGCCGGCGGGGTGAGCGCGGCGGCGACCTCGGCGGCGACCTGGCCGTAGCCGGGGTGCCAGGCGGCGACCTGGGCGAACCGGGAGGCGTCGACGGCGAGCACGTACTGGGCCGACCCGGGATTGTTGCCGACCACCGCCATCGCGTACCGGCCGGACGGGTCGGCGGCACGGACCGCGGCCAGCAGGTGGGCCCGGCTGCGGGCCTGCACGGTGAGCACCTGGTCGGCGCCGGTGGCGTGGGTGGCCCGGACGGCCCGCGCGGAGACCGACTCGGTCCAGCCGCCGATCGCGGTGCCGAGCAGTGCCACCCCGACGGTGAGCAGGGCGACCAGCCGCGCGGTCCCCGGCCGGCGGGCCAGGTGCAGCGCGGCCAGCGCGGCGGGCAGCCGACCGGCGCGCAGCAGGGCCGCCGCGGCCCGACCGGCCGCCGGGGTGGCCGCCCGGCCGGCGATCAGCGCGATTGCCAGGGCCAGCAACGCCGGGGCGAGCAGCACCAGAGCACCGGCCTCGTCCGGCTCAGCCGCGCCGACGTACGCCTGGTAGAGCCCGGCCCCGGCGACGGCCACCGCGATCAGGTCGACGACATCGGCCCGCCAGCCGCGCTGCCGGGCCGGCACGTGCCGGAGCAGATCCACCACTCCGGCCCGGGCGTTGCGCAGGTCGGCGGCGATCGCGGCGACCAGCGCGCCGGCGACGGCGGTGCCGGTCGCGGCGAGGGCTAGCCGGGCGGCGGAGCCGACCTGCTCCGGGTCCGGGCCGGCACCGGCGAGCAGCCGGGCGACCAGCAGGCCGGCGGCGGCACCGACCAGCGCGCCGACGATCATCGGCAGCCCGCTCTGGCCCACCGTGAGCAGCCACACCCGCCACCGGGCACCGCCGCGCAGTTTGACCAGTCCCAGGTCACGGCGGCGGTGTTCGGCGGTGTGTCGGACGGCGAAGAACAGGGCGAACCAGGACAGCAGCAGGAGTTGCCCGGCGGCGACGGCGACACCGAGCTCGACCAGTTGGCGGTGGCGGGCGATCTGGTCCACCAGGATCGCCGCGTCGGTGCGGACCTGCCAACGGCCGACGACGCCACCACCGTCGGACCGGCGGACCTCGGTGGCCAGGTCGACTCCGGCGAGGTAGGCGGCGGCCGGCAGCACCAGGTGGTGGGCGGCGAAGAGGTTGTCCGCCGGTACGGCGGCCAGGGTGCCGGCGGTGGCGAAGACCGGGTCACCGTTGTCGGCGTCGGTACCGCCGCTGCCGAGATCGTCGAACGCCCAGTACGGCTCGCCCGGATCGGTCACCTGGTAGGTCCCGGTGACGGTGAGGAGCACCGGGGCGCTGCGGCTCGCCCGATGGGTGACCTCGTCGCCGACCCCGACGCCGAGCCGTTCGGCGCTGCGTGCGCTGAGCAACGCCTCGCCGGGGCGCTGCGGGCAGGTGCCGGTGACGGTCAGGTGTTCGCAGACCTGCTCCCGGTGCGTCAGGTTGGCGGCCAGCGTGGCCTGGCCGCTGGCGACGGTCCCGGTGCTCCACACCGAACTGCTCGCCGCCGAGCCCGGATAGCCGATCCGCTCGGCGCCGGCGTCCCGGGCCCGGTCGATCAGGTCGGCGCCGGTGGCGTCGAGTTCGGTGCGGTCTCCGGCGGCCGGGTCGACCTGCTGGTCGGCGGCGACTTCGGCGGCGGTGGCGGCGACCCGGCCGGTGGCGCGGGCGGCCAGCAGGTTGGGGCCGGCCGCGTCGACCGCGGCCTCGGCGACGGTACGGGTGGTCGCCGCCGCGTACCAGGGGGCGGCGGTGGTGGCGGTGACCGCGAGTGCGGTGAGCACCAGCAGGGCGACGGCCTGGCCGGCCCGGGCCCGGACCGCGCCGACGAGCAGTGCGAACACTCAGACTCCTGTGCCGTCGACGCCGTCGGGCAGCAGACCGGGCGGGGCGGCCCCGCCCACGACCAGGGTTACCGCGCCGTCGGCCTGGGCCACCCGCAGCAGGGTGCCGGGTGGGAAGTCGCCGAGCACCTCGGGCGGTAGTTGCACCGTGCCGTCGCCGGCCACCACCGCGAAGTCCTCACCGTCGCGGCCCTCGGCGCCGACCCGGCCGTCCCGGATGGTCACCGCCCGACCGAGCCGGGCACCCACCTGCGCGTCGTGGGTCACCACCACGATCGTGGTCTCCCGTTCCCGGTTGATCGTCTCCAGCGCGTCGAGCACTTCGTCGCGGCCCCGGGTGTCGAGTTGGCTGGTCGGTTCGTCGACCAGCAGCAGGCCGGGCGAGGCGGCGACGCCGACGGCGAGCGCGGCCCGCTGCCGGGCGCCCGGCGTCAGCTCGGCGAGCCGGTCATTGCCGCGGCCGGGCAACCCGACCAGGTCGAGGATGCGGTCCGGGTCGTCCAGGTCGATGCCGGCGGTGGCGGCGGCCCGCCGCTGGGCCAGCCAGACGTTGCGGCGCAACGTCGCGTACGGCAGCAGGTTGCGGGCGGCGCCCTGCAGCACCACGCCGATCTGGGTGCCCCGCAGCCGGGCGACCTCCCGGTCGGAGAGCTTGCCCAGGTCGTAGCTGCCGACGCTGACCCGCCCGGCGGACGGGCGCATCAGCCCGGCGAGCAGCGCCACCAGGGTCGATTTGCCGGAGCCGGACGGGCCGACCAGGGCGAGCATCTCCCCGGGGTTGATCCGCAGGTCGACGCCGGAGAGCGCGACCACATCGCCGGCCTCGCCCCGGTAGATCTGCACCACCCGTCGGCAGCTCACCGCAAGTCCCGTCACGGCGTACTGCCTACCATGAATCCCCCGGAACCGCTGCCCCCGGTCGGCGGCCGGCAGCGGCCGGGCGCAGGTCAGGAGCGCGGGGCCGGATCAGAAGCGGGCCGGCTCCCGGTAGACGCCCCACTCGGCGCGCAGCGCGTCGCAGATCTCGCCGAGGGTCGCCTCGGCGCGGACCGCGTCGAGCATCGCCGGCACCATGTTGTCGCCGCCCCGGGCAGCGGTGACCAGGTCGCCGAGGCGGCGGCGGACCAGCGCGTCGTCCCGGTCGGCCTTACGGGCGGCCAGCAGCCGACGCTGCTCGACCTCCACCTCGTGGGAGATCCGCAGGATCTCCAGCTCCTTGGCGACCGTACCGGTGTGGCAGTTGACGCCGACGATCTTCTTCCGGCCGTCCTCCACCGCCTGCTGGTACGCGAACGCCGCCTCGGCGATCTGCCCGGTGAACCAGCCGTCCTCGATGCCCCGCAGGATGCCGGAGGTCATCGGCCCGATCGGGTGCGGGCCGTCGCCGCCGAGCTGGCGGATGCGGGCGAAGATCTCCTCCGCCTCGGCCTCGATCCGGTCGGTGAGCGCCTCGACGTACCAGGCGCCGCCGAGCGGGTCGGCGACGTTGGCCACCCCGGTCTCGTCCATCAGCACCTGCTGGGTCCGCAGCGCGATCTCCGCCGACTCGTCGGTGGGCAGTGCCAGGGTTTCGTCGAGGGCGTTGGTGTGCAGCGAGTTGGTGCCGCCGAGCACGGCGGCGAGCGCTTCGACCGCCGTACGCACCACGTTGTTGACCGGTTGCTGCGCGGTCAGTGACACCCCGGCGGTCTGGGTGTGGAACCGCAGCCACAGGGCACGTTCGTCGGTGGCGCCGTAGACCTCGCGCAGCCAGCGGGCCCAGATCCGTCGGGCGGCGCGGAACTTGGCGATCTCCTCGAAGAAGTCGACGTGCGCGTCGAAGAAGAAGCTCAGGCCGGGGGCGAACCGGTTGACGTCCAGCCCACGGGAGAGCCCCAGCTCGACGTAGCCGAAGCCGTCGGCGAGGGTGTACGCCAGCTCCTGCGCGGCGGTGGAGCCGGCCTCCCTGATGTGGTATCCGGAGACCGACAGCGGCTTGTAGCGCGGGATCCGCCGCGCGCAGAACTCCATCAGGTCGCCGATCAGCCGTAGGTGCGGCTCGGGGCCGAACAGCCACTCCTTCTGGGCGATGTACTCCTTGAAGATGTCGGTCTGCAGGGTGCCGTCCAGGGTGGCCAGGTCGGCGCCCTGGCGTTCGGCGGCGACCAGGTACATGCAGAACACCGGCACCGCCGGCCCGGAGATGGTCATCGAGGTGGTCACCGCCGCCAGGTCGATGCCGTCGAAGAGCACGTCCATGTCGGCGGCGGAGTCGATCGCCACCCCGCAGTGGCCGACCTCGCCGAGTGACTGCGGGTCGTCGGAGTCGCGGCCCATCAGCGTCGGCATGTCGAACGCCACCGACAGTCCGCCGCCGCCGGCACCGAGGATCATCTTGTAGCGCTCGTTGGTCTGCCGGGCGTTGCCGAAGCCGGCGAACTGCCGGATGGTCCAGGTCCGCCCCCGGTAACCGGTCGGATACAACCCCCGGGTGTACGGGTACTCGCCCGGCCAGCCGATCCGCTCGAAGCCGGGGTGGTCGGTGCCGTCGGGCGGACCGTAGACCGGGTCCACCGCCGCGCCGGACAGCGTGGTGAAGTCCGCGTCCCGCTTCTTCGCGGCGTCGTAGCGGGCCTGCCAGCGGGCGCGACCGGCGGCGATCTGTTCGGCGTCCATCGAAGGGCCTCCTCGGGTCCGGGCGGATCCGAGTCTAGAGCCCGTACTGAACGATCGCTAAGCCCACTGGCTGAGATCGTCGACGGACACCACCTCAGCCGGCCGGCCGCAGCCGCCGCCGGACATGGTCGGCCGCCTCGTCCACCGGCACGCGCGCCGTCTCCCCGGTGGCCCGGTCGGTCACCTCGACCACGCCCTCGGCCAGCGACCGCTTGCCGACGGTCACCCGCAACGGGATGCCGACCAGCTCGACGTCACGGAACTTCACCCCGGCCCGCTCCGCTCGGTCGTCGATCACCACATCCACCCGCTCGTCGCGCAGCCACTGGTAGATCCGCTCGCCGATTTCGGCCGCCGGACCATCGTCGACCTGGGCGACGACCACCGCCACCTCAAACGGGGCGACCGCCGCCGGCCAGACGATGCCCTTGGCGTCGTGGTGGCTCTCCACGATCGCCGCCATCGCCCGCTCCACCCCGATCCCGTAGCTGCCCATCACCACCGGAATCCGGTTGCCGGCCGGGTCGAGCACCGACGCGTCCAGCGCCTCGCTGTAGCGCTGGCCGAGCTTGAAGATGTGCCCGACCTCGATCGCCCGGCGTACCCGCAGCGGCTCCCCGCACGTCACGCACGGCTGGCCGGCGGCCACCTCGCGCAGGTCGGCCCAGACGCCGACGCCGACGTCCCGGTCGACATCGACGCCACGAAGATGGACGCCGTCGACGTTGGCGCCGGTGAACATGTCCCGCCGGCCGCGCAACGCCTCGTCGGCGATCACCGGCAGACCCGTCACCCCGACCGCGCCCAGGCTGCCCGGGGCCGCGCCCAACGCCGCCCGGATCTCGTCGCCGGCTGCCGGCCGCAGCTGCGCCGCACCGGTGGCATCGGCCAGCTTCTGTTCGTTGAGCGGGTGGTCGCCGCGCAGCAGCACCAGGGTCAGCTGGCCGTCGAGCACGTACACCAGGGTCTTGATCTGCCGGTCGGCCGGCGCGGCGAAGCGCACCGCGAGGTCGTCGATGGTCCGTACGCCCGGGGTGTCGAACGGCTGCGGGGCGGCGGACCCGGCGGCGTCCGACGATGGATCGAGCCGCGAGGTCGCCTTCTCCAGGTTCGCCGCGTAGCCACAGGCCGGGCAGTCGACCACCTGGTCCTCGCCGGTCGGTGCCGGGCACATGAACTCGACCGACGCCGACCCGCCCATCGCGCCGCTGGACGCCTGCACCGCCACCGCCGGGATACCCAGGCGGTCGAAGATCCGCCGGTACGCGTCGTGATGCAGGTCGAAGGACCGGTCCAGCCCGGCCCGGTCCAGGTCGAAGCTGTACGAGTCCTTCATGGTGAACTCGCGGGTGCGCATCAGCCCCGCCTTGGGCCGGGGTTCGTCCCGGAACTTGGTCTGGAACTGGTACCACAGCTGCGGCAGCTCCCGGTAGGAGTTCAGCTCCCGGGCGAGGGTCGTGAACACCTCCTCGTGGGTCATGCCCAACGCCAGATCGGCGCCTCTGCGGTCACGCAGCCGGAACATCTCCTCACCCATCGAGTCCCACCGGCCGGTCCGGCGCCAGATCTCCGCCGGATGCAACGCGGGCAGGCTGAACTCCTGGGCTCCGATCCGCGTCATCTCGTCGCGGATCACCTCGATCACCTTCGCCCGTACCCGCACCGCCAGCGGCAGCAGCGAGTAGTGGCCGGCCATCAACTGCCGCAGGTAGCCGGCCCGCAGCAGCAGCCGGTGGCTCGGCGCGTCGGCCTCCGCCGGGTCCGCACGCAACGTAGGCACGTGCAGTTGGGACCAACGCATGGTGGTCTTCCTCACTTCCGGCGGCGGCGTTCAGCAACGACACAGGGTAAACCGGGTTGGGTTCCAGGTAGCGCGGTGCTGGCCGGTCAGGTCCCCGACGGCAACGTCTCCTACCGTGCGTACCGGTGCGCCCGGCCCGGTCGTCCTGACCGGCCTATGCTCGACGGCGTGGACTTGCGGATCTTCACCGAACCTCAACAGGGCGCCAGCTACCAGCAGCTTCTCGCGGTGGCCCGATGCGCCGAAGACGCCGGATACGACGCCTTCTTCCGGTCCGACCACTATCTGGCGATGGGCGACAGCGACGGGCTGCCCGGCCCCACCGACGCCTGGACGACCCTTGCCGGGCTCGCCCGGGACACCAGCCGGATCCGGCTCGGCACCCTGATGACCGCCGCCACCTTCCGCTACCCCGGCCCGCTGGCGATCACCGTCGCACAGGTCGACGAGATGAGCGGCGGGCGGGTCGAGTTCGGCATCGGAGCCGGCTGGTTCGCCGCCGAGCACACCGCGTACGCGGTCCCGTTCCCGTCGCTGGCCGAGCGGTTCGACCGGCTCGACGAGCAGCTGGCGGTCATCACCGGCCTGTGGGAGACCCCGGTCGGCGACACCTTCGACTTCCAGGGCAAGTACTACCAGGTCACCGACTCACCGGCGCTGCCCAAGCCGGTGCAGCGGCCCCGGCCGCCGGTGCTGCTCGGTGGGAAGGGCCGCCGTCGGACCCCGCAGCTGACCGCCCGCTACGCCGACGAGTTCAACGTGCCGTTCGAAGGCCTCGCCGAGTCGGCACGGCTGTTCCAGCAGGTCCGGGCGGCCTGCGCCGATACCGGCCGCGATCCGGACGGCCTGCGGCTGTCCAACGCGCTGGTGCTGTGCTGCGGTCGCGACGACGCCGAGGTGGCGCGACGGGCGGCGGTCATCGGCCGGGAGCCGGACGAGCTGCGCGCGAACGGCCTGGCCGGCACGCCGGCCGAGGTGGTGGACAAGATCGGCCGGTACGCCGAGATCGGCACCCAACGGATCTACCTGCAGGTACTCGACCTGGCCGACCTCGACCACATCGAACTCGTCGCCGCGCAGGTGGCACCGCAGTTGTGACCCGCTGCTGGGCCGGCCGGTGTCGGAATGCCGGCCGTGTCGGCTTGGTGGCTGCCGCAGCCGGCGCAGCGCCGAGAATCACCCGATGTGGTTGCCACGGAACCTTCCCGCTCCGTACGCGGATGATCTTGACTGGGTGTTGTTCGAGCAGTCCGGCGTGCTCACCTCGACGCAGGCCACTCAACACCTGGGCCGGTCCGGGCTGCGCCGACGTATCGATCGTGGGCAGTGGCGGCGGATCTGTACCGGAATCGTGTCCGCCAGCAACGGGCCGCTGACTGCCGAGCAGACGCTCTGGGTGGCCGTGCTGTTGGCTGGCCCGACGGCGCTGCTGGGCGGGCTCACCGCAGCCCGTGAGGGAGGTCTGCGCTTCGCGGGCGGCGCGGGTCCGATCCAGGTCCTGGTCGACGGTGACCGGCAGTACCCGGATCTACGTCGTCGGCTGCCCCTCGACATGCCGGCCGTGCTGGTCCGACGGACCACGGTGCTGCCCGAGGAGCACCGCCAGGTGGGTCGCCCGATGCGTACCAGCATGGCGCGGTCGCTGGTCGATGCCGCCGGATGGGCCCGTTCCGACGACGAGGCGCAGGCGATCATCGCCGCCGGATGCCAGCAACGCCGGGTCGTTCCGGCGGAGATCCTCGCCGCCCTACGCTGGCTGCCCCGGGTCCGGCGACGCCGGCTGATCGCCGCTGCGGCGGCGGACGCCGATGGTGGGGCGACCGCGCTGTCCGAGATCGATCTTGTCCGGCTCTGCCGGCGGCACCGACTGCCGCCACCGGATCTGCAGCAGCGGCGCAAGGACCGGGCCGGACGGGTGCGATACCTCGACGCGTACTGGCGTCGGTGGCGACTGCACGTGGAGATCGACGGAGCACACCACATGGACGTACGCGAGTGGGCGGCGGACATGCGGCGGCAGAACGACGTGTGGATCGCTGGCGACCGGATCCTCCGTTTCCCGGCCTATCTGATCCGGGTACGCCCAGCCGAAATCGTCGACCAGTTGAGCGCAGCGCTCCGAGCGGCGGGGTGGCCGGGCTGAACCTGCCCGCGCCGCCCGAGTTCGCCGCGGCACCGCCCGAGTTCGCCGCGATCTAGAAGAATCATGGTCGATATACCGGCCAGATCCTTCTAGATCACTTGTAGATCGGCCACGGCCGGGTCAGTTCCGCCCGCCCGTCGAGCAGGTGCAGTTCGGCGTCGCAGGCGGCAGCCGCCTCCGAATCGTGGGTAGCGAAGACGACGGCTGCACCCCGGTCGGCCTCGGCCCGTAGTAGGTCGAGAACCAGCTGCCGGTTGGCCGCGTCCAGCTCGCTGGTCACCTCGTCGGCGAGCAGCACGTCACCGCGTAGCGCCAGTGCCCGGGCCAGCGCGGTCCGCTGCTGCTGGCCGCCGGAGAGCTCCTCGACGAGTTGGTCGGTCTGACCGGCGAGGCCGAGCCGGTCGAGTGCCGCCGCGCCGGCCCGCCGCGCTTCCGCCGGGCTCATCCCGACAGCGATCAGCGCCACCTGCAGGTTCTCCCCTGCGGTCAGTACGGCGGCGAGGCCGTTGTCCTGTGGGACCAGCACGACCTTGCGGTCCACGGCGTGGTCGCGGTCGCGCAGCGGTTCACCGCCGAGCGAGATGGTTCCGCCGATCGGCCGCAGCAGGCCGGCCATCGCCGACAGCAGGGTCGTCTTGCCCGCGCCGGACGGCCCGGTGACCGCCAGCAGGTGGCCGGGTCGCACGGTCAGCGTCACGTCGCGCAGCACCGGCTCGGCACCGAGGTAGCCGACGGAGGCAGCCGCGAGCTCGATGATCGGCAGATCGACGGTGGTAGGCACCCGCCGACCCTAGCGGACCTAGCATCGGCGCGCCGACCGCGCGTGCGGGAGCAGCCGGGCCAGCCCGGCACGGCATACGGAGCCGGGTCAGCACCGCGCGGAAGTGCGGGGTCGGCCCGGTCAGCTCGGCGTCGGGGCGGGCCCGGTCAGCTCGGTGAGCAGCCGATCGGCGGCGGCGTACGGGTCGAGCCGGCCGGCGAGCACCTCGGCGGCGAGTTCGGCGGGCAGCGTACCGCCGCGCAGCGAGCTGATCCGCCCGCGCAGCGTGCCGATCGCGATCGCCTCGACCTCGGCGGCGACCCGCCGGGCCCGACGGGCGGTGAGCTCGCCCCGGCCGGCCAGCCAGTCGCGGTGCCGTTCGATCGCGCCTACCAGATCGTCGAGACCGTCGCCGTTGGCGGCCACGGTCCGCAGCACTGGCGGACGCCAGCCGCCGGGAGCGGTGGCGGTCAGCGCGAGCATGCCCTTCAAGTCCCGTACGGTGCCGTCGGCGCCGTCCCGGTCGGCCTTGTTGACCACGAAGATGTCGGCGATCTCCAGGATGCCGGCCTTCACCGCCTGCACGGCGTCGCCCATGCCGGGGGCGAGCAGCACCACCGTGGTGTCGGCCAGCCCGGCCACCTCGACCTCGGCCTGCCCTACGCCGACCGTCTCGATCAGCACCACGTCGCAGCCGACGCCGTCGAGGACCCGCACCGCCGCCGGGGTCGCCGACGACAGCCCGCCGAGGTGGCCCCGGCTGGACATCGAGCGGATGTACACGCCCGGGTCGGTGGCGTGGTCCTGCATCCGTACCCGGTCGCCGAGGATCGCCCCGCCGGTGAACGGGCTGGACGGATCGACGGCGAGCACGCCGACCCGCAGGTTCCGGCCACGCAGCACCCGGACGAGCTCGCTGGTGGTGGTCGACTTGCCGACGCCGGGAGCGCCGGTCAGCCCGACGACCAGGGCGTGCCCGGTGTGCCCGGCGAGCTCGGCGGCGATCTGCGGCAGCTGCGGCCCGCCGGACTCGACCAGCGTGATCAGCCGCGCTACGGACCGGGCGTCGCCGGCGCGGGCCCGCCGGACGAGATCCGGTACGTCGCGGGAGCCGCCCCTGCTCACCTGGCGGTCGGCGCCCACGGTGACTTCGCGGTCAGCGCCCGCAGTCACTTCGCGGTCGGCACCCGCAGGATCAGGGCGTCGCCCTGCCCGCCGCCACCGCAGAGCGCGGCGGCGCCGGTCCCGCCGCCACGCCGACGCAGCTCCAGCGCGAGGGTCAGCGCCAGCCGGGCGCCGGACATGCCGATCGGGTGACCGAGAGCGATCGCACCGCCGTTGACGTTCACGATGCCCGGATCGACGTCGAGGTCCCGGGTCGACTGGACGCCGACCGCGGCGAACGCCTCGTTGATCTCGATCAGGTCGAGATCGGCGACGGTCATCCCGGCCTTGCCGAGGGCGTGCCGGATGGCGTTGGACGGCTGGGAGTGCAGCGAGTTGTCCGGGCCGGCGACGTTGCCGTGCGCTCCGATTTCGGCGATCCAGTCGAGGCCGAGCGCCTCGGCCCGGGACCGGCTCATCACCACCACGGCGCACGCGCCGTCCGAGATCGGTGACGAGCTGCCGGCGGTGATGGTGCCGTCCGGGGTGAAGGCGGGACGGAGCCGGGCCAGCGTCTCGACGGTGGTGTCCGGCCGGATCCCCTCGTCGTTGAGCAGCCGGACCGGGTCGCCCTTACGCTGCGGCACCTCGACCGGGGTGATCTCCTCGGCGAAGACGCCGTTCTTCTGGGCGTCAGCGGCCCGCTGGTGGCTCGCGGCTGCGAAGGCGTCCTGCTCGGCCCGGCTGATGCCGAGCCGGGTGCCGTGCCGCTCGGTCGACTCGCCCATCGCGCAGCAGTCGAACACGTCGGTCAGCCCGTCCAGGGCCATGTGGTCGGCGACCACCACATCGCCGTACTTGTAGCCGGCGCGCTGGCCGCGCAGCAGATGCGGCGCGTTGGTCATCGACTCCATCCCGCCGGCCACCACGACGTCGAACTCGCCGGCCCGGATCAACTGGTCGGCGAGCGCGATCGCATCGAGACCGGAAAGGCAGACCTTGTTGATGGTGAGCGCGGGTACGCTCATCGGGATACCGGCGCCGACCGCGGCCTGCCGGGCCGGCATCTGGCCGGTGCCGGCCTGGAGCACCTGGCCCATGATGACGTACTGCACCTGACCGGGGTCGACGCCGCCGCGACCGAGAGCGGCGGAGATCGCGGTCGAGCCGAGGGCGGTGGCCGGGAAGTCCTTCAGGTTGCCGAGCAACCGGCCCATCGGGGTGCGTGCGCCGCTGACGATCACCGAGGTCATGGGGTTCCGCCTCCGCACAGTGGGACAAGGCCGGGGTGCCGGCAACAACTTAACGATGGTTCGGTCAGACTATCGCCATGACGGAAGAAGCTCCCGCCGAGGCCGCTGCGGACTATGTCACAGACATCGGCCTGCTGAAGATCGATCATGTCGGGATCGCGGTGGCGGATCTGGACACCGCGCTCGATTTCTACACCCGGACCTTCGGCATGCGCTGCGTACACCTGGAAGTCAATCACGCCCAAGGGGTACGCGAGGCCATGCTCGCCGTCGGGCCGGTGCCCGACGGCGGCCAGGTGCAGCTGCTCGCCCCGTTGTCTCCCGAGTCGACCATCGCCAAGTTCCTGGACCGCAACGGCCCCGGGATGCAGCAGTTGGCGTACACGGTGGTGGACATCGACGCGGCGTGCGCCGCGCTGCGCGAGCGCGGACTGCGGCTGCTCTACGACGCACCCCGGCCGGGCACCGCCGGTTCGCGGATCAACTTCGTGCACCCGAAGGACGCTGGCGGCGTCCTGGTCGAGCTGGTCCAGCCGGCCGCGGCCCCGGCCCAGCCGGCCTGAGCCACGGACCGGCCCGGTCGGCCCTGGGCCACGGACCGGCCCGGTCGGCCCTGGGCCACGGACCGGCCCGGTCGTCCCGACTGGCCGGCCAGTTCCGGTCCACTGATGGCGATCGACGGACCGGAACTGGTCGGTCGGTAATGCCGAAAGGAAGCGGACCGACAACTTCACCGGTTTTCAGGTACGGCGTCCCGGCGGCGGGCCACCCGGCGTGACACCGGCGGCGGAACGGTTCGCTGGCGGGCGGCCCGCAGTCCGGGCATGACCCCACCCGACGTTGCCGGCGTTGCCCGGAGCCACCCAGAGGAACCGCTCTGAGCTGGGCAGACGTCGCCCTGACCGGGCTCCGGACAGGGTGGACGGCGATGACCCGACCACCAGAAAGACTTCGTTCCGTACGCGGACGCCTACAATTCGTATACCGATCGCCGGTCGGTCAGGAAAAGATGACCATGTCGGCTATCGTGGTGACGGGCAGTTCGCTCTTGCGAAACACCCAGGTACGTCTGCCACTATGTCTCAATGCCCCAGCAGCAGTCCTCCCTTGCGTTCTTCGATAACGCCAGCGCTCCGCACGACTTCACCGTCGTGCTTCGTGGCTACGACCGCAACCAGGTGGATGACCACCTGCAGCGGCTGGTAGCCGCCCTCACCCAGTCGGAGCAGGCTCGAGCTGAGGCCGAGCAGCGGATGAACGACGCGCAGCGCCGGCTCCGCCAAGCCGAGCAGCGGCTCAACGCGGTCGAACAGAAGCTCACCGACACGAACAAGCAGCTCGAGGAGAACAACCGGCCCACCCTCTCCGGCCTGGGGACCCGGGTGGAGCAGATCCTCCGGCTCGCCGAGGAACAGGCCAACGACCACCGCGGTGAGGCCAAGCGGGAGTCCGAGGGCATCCTCTCCGCGGCCCGGCTGGAGGCCCGGGAGATCACCGACAAGGCGCGGGCCGAGGCCGCCGCGATGAAGGCCGGGGCCGAGCGGGAGGCGGGCAGCGTCCGGACCGCAGCCGAGCGGGAGGCTGCCGAGGTCCGGGTGCAGGCCCGGCGCGAGGCGGACACGCTGCGGGCCGACGCGGACCGGGAAACCAAGCAGCTGCGCGCGGTCACCGCACACGAGGTCGCCGAGCTGAAGTCGACCGTGGAGCGTGAGGTCGCCACCCTGCGGGCCACCGCGGAGCGGGAGATCACCCAGCTGCGGGCCAAGGCGGCCCGGGAGGCCGAGGAGAAGCGGGCCGAGGCCACCAAGTTGCTCACCGACGCTCGCGACAAGCGGGACAAGGATCTGCAGGCGCTGGAGCTGCAGCTGGCCGAGCGCCGGGAGAAGGCCGAGCGGGAAGAGTCGGAACGGCACGCTGCCCAGGTCGCGCAGACCCAGCGGATGGTCGCCGAGGCCGAAGGGCGCGCCCGAGCCGCCGAAGACCGGGCAAAGGAGATCGAGCAGCGCGCCGAGGCACGCCGGATCGAGTCGGAGCGGTCCGCCCAGGAGACCGTGGACAAGGCGAAGTCGCTGGCGGACAAGACCCTCAGCGAGGCGCGCAGCGAAGCCAACCGGCTGCTCACCGAGGCCCGGACCGAGGCCGAGCTGACCACCCAGGCCGCTCGCCGCGAGGTCGAGGACCTGAACCGGCAGAAGGACGCGGTCACCTCGCAGCTGGGCCAGATGCTCTCCGGCCTGGCCGGGATCGTTCCCGGCGTGCCGCAGGGCGGCGCGGACGGCGGCAAGGCCAAGGCCGACGACAGCGCCGAGCCGGTCAACGCCAAGTCGGCGAGCTGACCACCCGGTGCCGCACCGTTGCGGTGCACTGACCACCTGAACCACACCGACGAAGGGCCGCGCCGTACCACCGGCGTGGCCCTTCGCGTTCGGTGCCCGGTCCCCTGCTGTACATGTCCCTGCCAGCCTGCCGCCCGGGGGCGACGCGCCTGGTCACCGCCGGTGTTGCGGCATACCCGCTGAGCGAATGGTTCACACCTGGCAAATCATCCGAAGTGACGCGCGTCCTGTCAGGAGCATGGGTATCGCCCCGCAACAGGGCGTTGCGTGTGAGGATGGAGCCATGGCGCAAGGCGAAGAACTCTTCAACCTTGACGGGGACTCCGGGTCCGGGCCCAGCTTCGAGCTGGCGCTGCGGGGGTACGACAAACGTCAGGTCGACCGTTACATCGCCCGTACCGAGAACGAGCTGGCCACGCTCGGCGCGGAGCGGGAACAGATCTACGTGCAGATGCACACCCTGGCCGCGCAGATCGAGCAGCTCCAGGCGGATCTGACCGAGGCCCGGCGGGAAACCAGCTTCCTGGACCAGGTGTCGTTCCGGCACCTCGGCCCCCGGGTCGAGCAGATCCTCGGACTCGCCGAGGACCAGGCCGAAGAGATCCGGTTCAACGCCGCCGAGGAGATCGACTCCCGCCGCGCCGAGGCCGAGCAGGTGCTCGCCGACGCCCGGCAGCAGGCCGACACCGCGATGCGCGACTTCGAGCTGGCGCTCTCCGCCCGCCGCGCCGAGGAGGACCGCGCCAACGCCGCCCGCCGGGCCGAGGCCGAGGCGACCGTGACCAGCGCCCGCGAGGAGTCGGACAACCTGCGGGCAGCGGCCGAGGCGGCACTGGTAGCCGCCCGGGAGGAGGCCGACCAGCTCATCGCCACCGCCCAGCAGCAGGCCGACGACGCACTGCACGCGGCGCGGCGCGAGGCCGACGACACCATCAAGGCCGCGCAGCGGGAAGCCAGGCAGACCGTCACCACCGCCCAGGAGCAGGCCAGCAACGCGGTCAGCACCGCCCAGGAGACCGCCGACCGGGCCCTGGCCGACGCCCAGGCCGAGGCCGAACGGCTGGTCACCCAGGCCCGGATGGACGCCAGCCGGATGGTCACCACCGCCCAGGAAGAGGCAACCAACCTGCGCGAGGCCGCCGAGGCGGCGGTCGCCGCCGCCCGGCAGGACGCCGAACGGATTCGCACCGAGGGCGAGGCCGCCGCCGAGTCGGCCCGTCGGGAGGCCGCTCAGGCCGTCGAGCAGGCCACCGAGTACGTCACCCGGACCCACGCCGAGACTGACGCGTTCGTCGCGCAGACCCGCGCCGAGCTGGACCAGGAGCTCACCGCCCGACGTGACCAGGTCGAGCAGGAGGTGACCGCGCTGCGCAGTACCGCCGAAGCGGAGGTCGCCGAGTTGCGCGACGGCGTACAGCAGGAGGTCGACCGGCGCCGCGCAACGATGGAGCAGGAGATCGGCGAGTTGCGGGCCGCCGCCGAGCAGGAGGTGGAGCAGTGGCGCGACACCACCCAGGAGATCATCGCGAACCAGCGCGGTGAGGCCGAGGAGTACGCCACCCACATCCGCTCCCGGGCCGAGGAGCAGGCGGTGACCATCCGCCAGCAGGCCGAGGAGTACGCGTTGAGCACCCGGGGCAGCGCCGACGAGCACGCCGCCAGCGTTCGGCGCCTCTCCGAGGAGCACGCCGCGATCGCCCAGCGTCAGCTGGCCAGCAGTCAGCAGCAGGTGGCGTCCGCCCAGCGTGAGGTCGTCTCCGCCGGTCAGCAGCTCACCGAGGTACTGCAGGAGGTCGCCGAGGCGCAGCAGGCCCTCGCTGACCTGCGGCACCAGATGGTGCTCACCCGGCAGGAATCCGACGAGGCACGGCGCACGCTCAGTGCGGTCCAGGCCGAGCTGGCCACCGAACAGCAACGGCTCGCCGGGATGCGGGAACCAGAGCCGGCGGCGCAGGAATTGGCGCGGGAGCCAGAGCCGGCGGCGCAGGAGCTGGCACAGGAACCAGAGCCGGCGGAGCCGCAGCCCGAGACGGCCGCGCAGCAGGCCGAGCCGACAACGACGACTGTGCAGGCCCCGGAGGAGGCGTCGGAGGAGACCCTGCCGGTCGACGCGGTCCCGACCGAGGCGGTGTCGGTCGATCAGACCGCCGAGAAGGTCGCGGCGGGCGCGTCCGAGCGCAAGCGCCGTACCCACGCCTGACCCGGCCAGCCCCGACCGCCTATGATCCTGCCGTGCGGCCCGTCGATGATCCAGCGCCGACCGGGACGCGATGGATCAGTTTGGTGGGAACCGACCAGGTCGCGGCGCTGCGCGATTTCGTCGCCGGCTGGTACGCCGACATTCCGGTTCACCCCACTGAGCCCGGCGACGCCGATCTCGGTGGCACCGCGATACCGCCGCCGCTACGCGAGTTCTACCGGGCCGCCGCCGGGCGGGCGGTCGTGCACGGCGTGCAGAACTGCATCCGACCCGTCAGCCGGCTGATTCCGGACGCCGACTGCTGGGTGAGCTTCGCCGATGAGAACCAGGGCGCCTTCACCTTGCGGTACCGGCCAGGGTCCGTCGACCCACCGGTGCGGTGCGACGACGGAGTCACGATGCGCGATGAGGCGCAGCCCCTGAGCGGCGTACTGCTGCAGTTCGTGCTCTCGGAGGCGGCGGTCGGCGCACGGGTCGGCGGATCCGGCTGGCTCGGACCGGCCGCGCTACGCCAGCTGACCTCGACGCTGCTGCCGGTGCCACTCGCTCCGGCCGGTTGGCGCGGCGGACCGGACAGCCTCCATGCCGGGCCCGGCCTGGTAGTGGCCGTCGCGGCCGCTGACTCCGACGGCGATCACCACGTGTTCGTCGGCGCCCGCCACCGGTCCGCGCTGGGCCTGCTGCGCCGGCTCGACCTGCCGTGGGAAGAGTTCGACGGCCCGGCGCCCACGGAGTAGGACAAGCAGCCTGGGGCCGGGCCGGGCTCACTCCTCGGTGAGCTGCCCGTCGCGCTCGACGTGGCGCTGCCCGGTGCGGGGGCAGACGTACCGGCCGTCGCCGTCCGCGACCAGCGGTACGCCGGCCCGGCCGACCCAGCCGACCCGACGCGCCGGCACCCCGACGACCAGGGCGAAGTCCGGGACGTCCCGGGTGACCACGGCACCGGCGGCGACCGTTGCCCAGCGGCCGATCCGCACCGGGGCGACGCAGACCGCCCGGGCACCGATCGCCGCGCCGGTGCCGATGGTGACACCGACCGCGGTCCAGTCGTCGCCGGTCTTCAGCCGCCCGTCCGGGGTGACCGCCCGGGGGTACTCGTCGTTGGTCAGCACCGCCGCCGGCCCGATGAACACTCCGTCGTCGAGTTGCGCCGGCTCGTAGACGAGGGCGTGGTTCTGCAGTTTCACGTTGTCGCCGAGCCGGACCCCCGGACCGACGTACGCCCCCCGGCCGATGATGCAGTTGCGGCCGACCGACGCGTCCTCGCGGACCTGGGCCAGGTGCCAGACGCGGGTGCCGGCACCGATACTCGCCGTGTCGGCCACGTCGGCGGTGGCGGCGGCGGTGGCGGCGGCGGTGGCGTCGGCGGCGGCGGCGGTGGCGGCGGCGGCGGCGGCGGTGGCGTCGGCGGCGGCGGTGGCGTCGGCGGTGGCGTCGGCGGCGGCGGCGGTGGCATCCGGGCGCGCTGCGGTTGCACTCATAAGCCGTGATCCTCCCTGGTCACCGGCAGTGTGTCAGAGCTGCCGGAGGTGCGGCGCACACGGTAGGGGGTCACCGGTGCCACCGATGTCGGGAAACCGACCCTGTGCTGCGAAGCGGCCGACTCTCCGGCTGGAAGGAACCGACCATCCGGGCCGGCACTGGCCGACAGGTGGACCCGGGCCAACGAAGGTACCTCCTGACCGCGCGGTTGTGCCGGGTTTACGTCACAGTGCTGGCGTCGGCGTGGCAACGCTCGGTAGCTTCCCGAACGGACCCTCTCCGCCGGGCCCACCGGTGGGCCGCGCCCATCCGGCGGTGGCCCGGGTCGGCCCGGCTCCGCCCGGGTCAGCATGCCCCCCGACGAAATGGACATCCGTGACTCATCCGCCTGCCATGCCGGACGAGCCCATCGGCGTAGCCGTCATCGGCGCCGGCTACTGGGGCCCCAACCTGGTCCGCAACTTCATGTCCAGCCCGGCGTTCCGGCTGCGCTGGCTCTGTGACCTCGATCTCGGTCGGGCCCGCACGGTGCTCGGCGACTACTCGACGGTCGGTGCGACCGACGACCTGGCCCGGGTGCTCGCCGACGACTCGGTGCGTGCCGTGGCGATCGCCACGCCGGCCGGCACCCACCTCGAGGTCGCCCTCGCCGCGCTGCGCGCCGGCAAGCACGTGCTGGTCGAGAAGCCGCTCGCCGCCAACCACGCCGACGGGACGCGGTTGGTCGCCGAGGCCGAGCAGCGCGGCCTGACCCTGATGTGCGACCACACCTACTGCTACACCCCGGCGGTGCTGCGGATCCGGGAAATGCTGCACTCCGGCGAGCTGGGCGAGCTGCACTACCTCGACTCGGTACGGATCAACCTGGGCCTGGTGCAGCGCGACATCGACGTCGTCTGGGACCTCGCCCCACACGACCTGTCCATTCTCGACTTCGTGCTGCCGCCGGGGGTACGGCCGGTGGCGGTCGCGGCGCACGGCGCCGACGGCATCGGCGCCGGCCGGGCCTGCGTGGCGTACCTCACCCTGCGGCTGAGCAGCGGCGCGATCGCCCACGTGCACGTCAACTGGCTGTCCCCGGTCAAGATCCGTACGACGATCATCGGCGGGTCGAAGCGGACCCTGGTCTGGGACGACCTCAACCCGGGCCAGCGACTCGCCCTGTTCGACCGGGGCGTCGACGTCGCCACCTCCGACGAACTCGGCACCGAGGCCCGCCGGGACATGCTGGTGTCGTACCGCTCCGGCGACATGGTCGCCCCGGCGCTGACCGAGCGGGAGGCGCTGCGCACCATGGTCGACGAATACGCCCGCGCCATCCGTACCGGCACCCCGGCGTTGACCGACGGCCGCTCCGGCCTGCGGGTGCTGGCCATCCTGGAAGCCGCCACCCGCAGCCTGGCCGCCGGCGGCACGATGATCCCGCTGGACGAGGAGCCCGCCGCATGACCGTCGCAGCCACTGCCGGGTCCACTCCCGGTGCCGCTCCCGCCGTCGACCTGGCCAACTCAACCGTCCTGGTCACCGGCGGCGCCGGCTTCATCGGCTCGCACCTGACCGAGCATCTCGTCTCGCTCGGCGCGCAGGTCGTGGTGCTGGACAACTTCCGCAACGGCACCCGGGAGAATCTGACGTTCCCCGGCGCCGAGTCGATGCGGGTGATCGAGGGCGACATCTGCGACCCGCAGACCTGTCGCGACGCGATGGCCGGCGTCGACGTGGTGTTCCACCTGGCCTGCCTCGGGGTACGCCACTCGCTGCACAGCCCGGTGGAGAACCACCAGGTCAACGCGCTCGGCACACTCAACGTGCTGGAGGCGGCGCGGGCCGCGCAGGTGTCCCGGCTGCTGTACGTGTCGACCTCGGAGATCTACGGCCGGGCCCTGGAGTTCCCGATCACCGAGCAGACCACCCCCTGGCCGCTGACCGTCTACGGCAGCAGCAAGCTCGCCGGTGAGCACTACGCCCGCTCGTACCTGGAGTGCTGGGGGCTGCCGGTGGTCTGCGTCCGGCCGTTCAACAACTACGGGCCGCGGTCGCACTTCGAAGGTGACTCCGGCGAGGTGATCCCCCGGTTCATCCTGCGGGCACTGGCCGGGCAGCCTCCGGTGGTCTTCGGCGACGGCGGCGTCACCCGCGACTTCCTGTATGTGAAGGACTGCGTCGAGACGCTGGCCCGGGTCGCCGAGTCGACCGAGCTGGTCGGCGAGGTGGTCAACCTCGGGTACGGCGAGGAGCTGACCATCGGCCTGCTGGCCCGCACGGTGCTTGAGGCGGTCGGCCGAACCGACCTGCAACCGGTGTTCGAGCCGCCGCGCCCGGCCGACGTGCCCCGGCTCTGGGTGGACACCTCCCGACTGCGCAAGACGGTCGACTTCGCCCCCCGGGTGTCGTTGGCCGAGGGCATCGGCCACACCCTCGAGTACTTCCAGCGGTTGCTGCGCGAGCAGCCCGGTGCGCTGGAGCGGATGCAGACCAGGAACTGGAGCCAGCCGGCATGAGCGAAACCAGTCCGCGCCGCATCCAGGTGATGCTGCCGATGCTCGGCGAGGAGGAGGAGCAGGCCGCCGCCGCGGCGATCCGCTCCGGCTGGGTGGCCCAGGGCCCCCGGGTGGCGCAGTTCGAACGCGAGTTCGCCGCCGTCGTCGGCGCCGACCACGGGGTGGCGGTCAGCTCCTGCACCACCGCGCTGCACCTGGCGCTGGTGCTGCACGGCGTCGGCCCCGGCGACGAGGTCGTCGTGCCGTCGCTGTCGTTCATCGCCACCGCGAACGCGGTCCGGCACGCCGGTGCCGAGCCGGTCTTCGCCGACGTCGACCTGGCCACCGGCAACCTGACCGTCGAGACGATCGAGGCGGTACGCACCCCGCGTACCCGGGCGGTGATCGCGGTCCACCAGGGCGGTATGCCGTTCGACACGGCCGCGCTGCGTACGGCCGCCGCCGGCTGGGGCCTGCCGCTGATCGAGGACGGTGCCTGCGCGGCCGGTTCCCGCGCGTACGGCCAGCCGGTGGGCGCCGGGGCGACGATCTCCGCCTGGTCGTTCCACCCGCGTAAGGTGATCACCACCGGCGAGGGCGGCATGCTGACCCTGGCCGACGCCGACGGTGCGGCCCGGCTGCGCCGGCTGCGCGAGCACGGCATGAACGTCTCCGCCGCCGACCGGCACGCCAGCGCCCAGCCGGTGCTGGAGGCGTACCTGGAGCCGGCGTTCAACTACCGGATGACCGACATCCAGGCGGCGGTCGGCCTGGTCCAGGTCGGCCGGCTGCCCGGTCTGGTCGCCGGCCGGCGGGCGCTCGCCGCCCGCTACCACCAACTGCTCGCCGGCATCGACGGGCTGGTGCCGGTGGTCGACCCGGTGTACGGCGAGACCAACTTCCAGTCGTTCTGGGTGCGGATCGACCCGGAGTTCGGGGTCGGCCGTGACGACGTGCTCACCGGGCTGTCCGACGCCGGGGTGTCGGCTCGGCGCGGCATCATGGCCGCCCACCTGGAGCCGGCGTACGCCCAGGTCACCCCGGCCCCGCTGCCGGTGACCGAGCGGCTGACCCGGGATTCGCTGATCCTGCCGCTGCACCACGCGCTCACCGAGGCCGACCAGGACCACATCGTCGCGGTGCTGCGCAAACTGGCCGGCCGATGAGGGACCTGCTGATCGTCGGGGCCGGCGGTTTCGCCCGGGAGACCGCGGCCGCCGTCGCGGCGGTCAACGCGGCGGCACCGACCTGGCGGCTGCTCGGTTACCTCGACGACGATCCGGCGCTGCACGGCACCCGGCGGGTCGGCGTACCGGTGATCGGCGGCACCGACCTGGTCGCCGAGCTGACCGACGCGGCCGTGCTGGTCTGCGTCGGCAACCCGCGTAACTACCGGTCCCGGCGGCGGCTGGTCGAGCGGTTCGGGCTGCCCCCGCAGCGGTACGCCACCATCGTGCACCCGGCCGCCCGGATCGGCGTCGGCTGCACCGTCGGGCCGGGCAGCGTGCTGCTGGCCGGCGTGGACCTGACCGCCGAGGTGGCCGTCGGTGCGCACGTCGCGGTGATGCCGCAGGTGGTGCTGACCCACGACAACGTGATCGGGCCGTACGCCACGATCGCCTCCGGGGTGCGCCTCGGCGGCGGGGTGCGGCTCGGCGACGGCGTCTACGTCGGTGCCGGCGCGCTGCTGCGCGACGGGATCACCGTCGGTGCCTGGTCGCAGCTGGGCATGGGCTCGGTGGTGCTACATGACGTACCCGCTGGCGAGGTGTGGGTCGGCGCGCCGGCCCGCTTCCTGCGCCGCGCCGACGCCCCGGTTGACGGCCCGGCCAACGCCCCGGTTGACGGCCCGGCCGACGCCCCGGCCGGTCACCCCGCCGATCGAACGAACGAGTCGCAGTTGAGGAGTCACGCGTGAGCAGCATCCCCCTCGTCGACCTGGCCGCCGCCCACACCGAGGTGGCCGAGGAGGTCGACGCCGGTTTCAAGCGGGTCCTCGCCGGCACCGCGTTCATCGGCGGCACCGAGGTGGCCGCCTTCGAGGCCGAGTACGCCGCGTTCAGCGGCGTGCCGCACTGTGTCGGGGTGGCCAACGGCACCGACGCCCTGGAACTGGCCCTGCGGGCGGTCGGGGTCGGCCCGGGCAGCGAGGTGATCCTGCCGGCCAACACGTTCATCGCCACCGCCGAGGCGGTCGCCCGGGCCGGCGCCCGGGTGGTGCTGGTCGACTGCGACCCGGCGACGTACCTGATCGACGTGGACGCGGCACTGGCCGCGGTCACCCCGGCCACCCGGGCGATCGCCCCGGTGCACCTGTACGGTCAGCTCGCCGAGGTGGACCGGCTGCGCGCCGGGCTCGCCAGCTTGTCCGCTACCGGGCAGGAGATCGCGATCGTCGAGGACGCCGCGCAGTGCCAGGGGGCGACCCGGCACGGCCGGGGTGCCGGTGCCGACGGGATCGCCGCCACCAGCTTCTACCCCGGCAAGAACCTCGGCGCGTACGGCGACGCCGGCGCGGTGGTCACCGCCGACGCCCAGCTCGCCGCCGACGTCCGGCGGATGTCGGCGCACGGCAGCGTCCGCAAGTACGTGCACGAGGTGGTCGGCTTCAACAGCCGCCTCGACGGGCTGCAGGCGGTGGTGCTGCGGGCCAAGCTGGCCCGGCTGGCCGACTGGAACGACCGACGGCGCGCCATTGCGGCCCGCTACCACGAGCTGCTGGCCGGCCTGGACGTGGTCCGGCCGGTGACGCTGTACGGCAACGTGCACGTCTGGCACATCTACTGTGTCCGGGTGCCCGGCGGGGCGGCCCGGCGGGACGCCGTGCTGGCCGCGTTGAACGCGGCCGGGATCGGTGCCGGCATCCACTACCCGGTGCCGGTGCACCTGACCCCGGCCTTCGCCGACCTCGGCTACCCGGTCGGGTCGTTCCCGCACGCCGAGTCGACCGCGCCGGAGCTGCTGTCGCTGCCGATCTACCCGCAGCTGACCACCGGGCAGCAGGACCGGGTCGTCGAGGTGCTGGCCGCCGCGCTGGCGGGCTGACCGGACAGTCCACCGTGTATGTCACCCTGCGCGACCGGCCCGACGCGGACCCGGGCGCCCCGGGCCGGGCCGTCGGCCGGCGGGTGTCCGGCACCGTGCTGCTGCTCGGCACGGTCAGCCTGCTCACCGACGTCTCCTCGGAGATGGTCGCCTCGGTGCTGCCGCTGTACCTGACCGCGGTGGTCGGGCTCAGCCCGGTGGCCTACGGCTTCGTCGACGGCGTCTACCAGGGGGTCAGCGCGCTGGTCCGGATCGCCGGTGGGTACGCCGGGGACCGTGGTGGGCACCCGAAGTGGGTGGCGGTGGTCGGCTACGGGGCGTCGGCGTTGAGCCGGATCGCCATGTTGCCGGCGCAGGGGTTCGCCGCGATCACCGCGGTGATCACCACCGACCGGCTCGGCAAGGGGCTGCGCACCGCGCCCCGGGACGCGCTGATCGCCGCCTCGTCGGACCCGGCGATGCTGGGCCGGGCGTTCGGCGTGCACCGGGCGTTGGACACCTTCGGCGCCGCGCTCGGGCCGCTGGTGGCGTTCGCCCTGCTCGCCGCAGTCCCGGGCAGCTACGACTCGGTGTTCCTGGTGTCGTTCGCGTTCGCGGTGGTCGGCGTGGCGGTGCTGGTGCTGTTCGTGCCGAACCTGTCGACCACGGTGGGCGCGGTGCGCTTCGGCGTACGGCGGATGGTGGCCGAGGTGACCGGGGCCCGGCTGCGCCGGCCGCTGCTCGCCGCCGGCCTGCTCGGCCTGTCGACCGTCGGCGACGGGTTCCTCTACCTGACGTTGCAGGACCGCGACGACTTCGCCGCGTTGTACTTCCCGCTGCTGTTCGTCGGCACCAACGTGGCGTACCTGCTGTTGGCGGTGCCGATGGGCCGGCTGGCCGACCGGGTCGGCCGGGCGAAGGTGATGGTCGCCGGGCACGGCGCACTGCTCGTCTGCTACCTGCTGGCCGCCGCGCCGGCCGGCGGCGTCGGGTTGACCGTCGCGGTGCTGCTGCTGCTCGGCGTCTTCTACGCCGCCACCGACGGGGTACTGCCGGCGCTGATCGCCCGGTTGGTGCCGGCCCCGGCCCGGGGCAGTGGGATCGCCGCCGCGCAGACGGTGGTGGTGCTGACCCGGTTCGTCTCGTCGATCGCGTTCGGTCTGCTGTGGTCGGTGACCGGTCCGGCCGGTGCGGCGCTGGTCTTCGCGGCGGTCCTGGCCGGCGGCATCCCGGTGGCCTGGTGGCTGCTGCGTGGCGTGGACCGCGCTCCGGCAGCCGGCGACGCCGTCGTACCGGCGGGTGGGAGGTCCTGATGGGGCTGCGGGTCCGGCTGACGGTCCTCGTCGCGATCGTGCTGCTGGTGACGTTCGGCGCCGGCGGGTACGTGTGGCAGGTCCGGCAGTCGCAGGCCCGGGTGCAGGCCGACGCCAGCCCGGTGCCGGTGCGGGCCGACGTGGCTGCGGTACGCGCCGAGGCGCACCTGGTGTTCCGCTCCACCGCGCTGGGCACCGGCTACGGCGAGGTCGCGATGACACCGCTGAGCGACCCGGACGGTCCACGGGCGCTGACCGGGGCGAGCTGTGAGCGGGTGTACGCCACCGACTCGCAGACTCTCTGCCTTTCCGCCGAGCGTGGGCTGCTCACCGTGTACCGGGCGCGGCTGCTGGACGCGGGGTTCGAGCCGAGGCTGGACCTGCCGTTGACCGGGATCCCGTCCCGGGCCCGGCTGTCGCGCGACGGTACGTTGGCCGCGACCACATCCTTTGTGGCCGGCGACTCCTACGCCAACCCGGGCGAGTTCTCCACCCGTACGGTGATCAGCCGCACCGACGGCGAGGTGGTCGGCGACATCGAACAGTTCCCGCTCTACGTCGACGGCGAGCCGGTCACCGCGGTCGACAAGAACCTGTGGGGGGTCACCTTCGCCGACGACGACCGGTTCTACGCCACCGCCGCGTCGGGCGGCCGGACCTGGTTGGTCGAGGGGAGCATCGGCGAGCGCCGGGTCGACGCGCTGCGGGAGGACGCCGAGTGCCCGTCGTTGTCGCCGGACCGGACCCGGGTGGTGTTCAAGAAGCGCGGCGACCTGCCGCCGGGCCAGTGGCGGTTGGCCGTATACGACCTGGCCACCGGCGCCGAGACCATGCTGGCCGAGACCCGCAGCGTCGACGACCAGGTCGAGTGGCTCGACGACGGGAACGTCGTCTACGGGCTGCCCCGCGACGCGGACGGCGGTGCGGCGACCAGTGACGTGTGGCAGGTCCCGGCGGACGGTTCGGGCGCACCGCAGGTACTGGTGCACGATGCCTGGTCACCGGCGGTGGTCCGGTGACCCGACGAAGGAGATCATCTTGACGGAGCTTGCCGTGGTCACCCCGAGCTTCGGCCCGGATTTCGAGTTGTGCGCCGCGTTGCACCGCTCGGTGCTGGCCCACTCCCCCGCCTCGGTGCGGCATCACATCATCGTGCCCCGGGCGGACCTGCCCCGCTTCGGGGCGCTGCGGGGCGACCGCACGGTGCTGCACGACGAGGCCGAGTTCCTGCCGTCGTCGGTCCGGTCGCTGCCGGGGACGAAATACTCGGTGAACCTGCGCCGGCCGTTCCCGCCGCTACGCGGCTGGATCCTGCAGCAGGTGATCAAGTTGTCGGCGGCGGCCCGGATCCCGGCGGACGTCGTGGTGCTGGTCGACTCGGACATCGAGTTCGTCCGGCCGTTCTCCGCAGCGACCTTCCGCCGCGACGACGTCGTACGGTTCTACCGCCAACCGGACGAGGTCGACCAGCGGCTGCCCCGACATGTCCGGTGGCACGAGGTGGCCCGCGCGTTGCTGGGGTTGCCGGCGCAGTCGCCACCGTACCCGGACTACGTCTCGTCCCTGCTGGCCTGGGATCCGGTGATCGTCCGGGGGTTGCTGCAGCGGATCGAGTCGGTCACCGGGCGACGGTGGGCCGATGTCGTCGGGGCACAGCTGCACTTCTCCGAGTGGACGCTGTACGGCGTCTACGTCGACGAGGTGCTCGGCGGTCAGGCCGCGACCGGATTCGCCACCACCGACAGCCGGTGCCACGCGTACTGGGAAGAGGTGCCGCTCGACGAGTCGTCGGTGGCCCGTTTCGTCGCCGGGATCGGCCCGGACGACGTGGCCGTGATGATCTCGGCGAAGTCGCGGACGCCGCTGGAGCTGCGCCGCGCGGCGATCACCGCGCTCACCGGCTGAGCGGCCGGTCAGTACGCGCCGCAGCTCGAGCCGCCGTCGACCCGGTAGACATGCACGGCGTTGCCGTCGATGAACGAGTCGGTGAACTGGCCGTCGTCGGCGAGCAGGGTGCGGTCCTCGTCGAGCACGGTGATCCGGGCGTCACCGACGCACGGCAGTTGAAACGTCGCCTCGGCGACGCTGCCGCCGGCCGAGCTGGCGAGCAGGTAGAAGTGGCCGTCGTACCACTTGGTGGCCAGGTCGACTCCGGTGGAGACGCTGGCCACCCCGTCGGCGTACGGGGCGTTGAGCACCGGCGCGAGCCGGGTGATCCGGTCGTTGACCGCAGCCACGGCCGACCGCACCGGCGCGTAGCAGGGTTCCCGCAGGGCGTGCTGGCTCTGGCAGGGGCCGCTGAAGCTGTGGTTGAAGTAGACGATGCCCCGGGCGCCGTGGATGATGCTGCTCCAGACCGCCGCGACGACCTGCTCCGGGGCGATCGTCGGGTAGTGCTCCTCGTTGAACGGACGCCCGACCTCGACGAAGCTCCAGACCGGTCGGCTGCCGGGCGGCGAGACCAGGGACCGGACCCGGTCGACGGTACGGCCGTAGTTCGCGGCCCGGTGGCACAGCTCGGCGGGCAGCCGCTCGGCTCCGTCGACGGTGGTGAGCTGATCGGGGTCGAAGAACCGGCCGCCTTCGCTGTGCCCGCAGATGCCACGGTCGGTGAACCAGTAGGTGTCGACCGACACGATGTCAGCGAACTCGTTGACGAAGCGGGCGGCATCGGCGTCGCTCTGCCAGAACGCTACGCCCTTGCCGTAGTTGACCATCCGCAGCCGCTGGTCCTCCGGCAGCCGGTCGAGGATGTCACGCTGCACGGTGTAGCCGCACTCGCCGTCGGCCGGTTGGCAGATGTCGCCCTGCCCCGGGAAGTTGCCGGTCCAGGGGTCGTCGCCGGGCCCGGCCCACATGTCGGCCTCGTCGGAGATCAGCCAGCCGCCGGTCTCGTCACCGTGTTCGCCGATCGGGCTGGTGATCGTGTGCATCCCGGCGGCCCGGACCAGGTCGAGGTTGGTGGTGCCGGTCAGCTCGACGTAGGTATTGAGGCCGATCTCGGCGTCCTTGGCGGTGTCGGCGGGGTCGGTGACGCTCTCCAGCCAGACGCCGATCGGAAAGAACTCGGGACCGGTGGGCAGTGACGGGGAGAAGCGGTCGTAGAAGTCCGGGCCGCCGTCGACCGGGTGCAGCGTCGCACCGGCGCCACCCGCGGTGGCGACCGTACCGGGGGCGATCCCGGCGGCGACCGGACCGCGGACGGTGCCACCGATCGCCCACGCTGTACCGGCGACGACGAGCGCGCCGACGACGATGCTGGCGATCAGGATCCAGCGCCGGCGCGGGCGGCGGGGTCCGGTAGCGACGACCATGGACGACCTTTCGAACGGTACCTGCCAGCACCGAGGGCGGCGCCGACCAGCAGTAGTCGGACAACCACCCTGAGCGGAACATCCGATGCTAACAACAGCCAGCGTCGGCAACCGCCCGCTTTGTCCACTACAGTCCGTGTTCGGTGGCCACCTGTCCGGCAACCGACAGTAGTCGAAGCGGTGGTGGCGGCCGGGTACGATCACGCCGGTACCCGACCCCCGCTGCGGAGTTCTCACGTGATCAACCGTCTCGCGGACCAGGCCAAGGGCCTGGTCCGGTCCCGCCTTACGGCGGCAGAGCTCAACCGGCGGCAGGTCCCGACCTTCCGGACCACCGACGTACGGACCGGCACACCGACCGTCTACTACCTCGCGCCGGACAACCCGCGGCCCAGCGGCGGGGTACGGGTCATCTATCGCCATGTCGACCTGCTCAACGACATGGGCATCCGGGCGTACGTCATGCACAAGGACCCGGCGTTCCGCTGCACCTGGTTCGCCAACCAGACACCCGTCGTCGCGGCCACGAACGCCACCCTCGGCCCGACCGACATCCTCGTCGTCCCCGAGTGGTACGGACCCGGTCTGACCACGATCCCGCGCGGGCCACGCCTCGTGGTGTTCAACCAACGGGCGTACGACACCTTCGACCACATCCCGTACCCGGATACCAGCCCCGGTGCGCCCTACGCCGGCCTGCCCGGGATGACCGCGCTGCTGGCCGTCTCGCACGACAACGTCGAACTGCTCAGCCACGCCTTTCCCGACATCCCGGTCCGGCTGACCCGCAACGTGGTCGACCCCGACGTGTTCGCTCTCGGCAACTGGCCCCGGCGACGGCACATCGCGTACGTCGGGCACCGGCGGGCCGGCGAACGCGACCAGTTGCTGCACATCCTGCGGTCCCGCCGGGTGCTGGACGGTTGGGAGGTCACCCGGATAGCCGGACGCACCGAGCAACAGACCGCGGAGATCATGCGCGACTGCGCCATCTTTCTGAGCTTCAGCGACCGGGAGGGGTTCGGCATGCCGCCGGCCGAGGCGATGTCCTGCGGCGCGTACGTGGTCGGCTACCCCGGCCTGGCCGGCCGCGAGTTCTTCGACCCGGCCCACTGCGCGCCGGTGCCCGACGGAGACCTGTTGGCCTTCGCCCGCGCCGTCGAACACGCCTGCGCCGCCTGGGCCAGTGAACCGGAAACCCTGGCCAAGCGGGCGGCGGCCGCCTCTGCGGCGATTCGCGACCGTTACACCGTCGCCGGCCTGCGCGACGACCTGACCGCCTTCTACCGCCCGCTGCTGACCCCCGGCTGACCGGCCCCGCACGGCCCGCCCTGCCGGTCCCCCGCCCGGCACCGGGGCCGCACCGGCCCGCTCGGTCGTCAGATGCCGTGCCGGGTCCAGGTGCGGTAACGGGCGTCGTTGCGCAGTCGACGCTGCACCACGCTGGCGGCGAAGCCCGGCACCAGCGGGGCGAACCGTGGACCGACCGCCCGGCGCCGCTGCAGCCCGGCCCAGTGCGGCAACTGCTCCGCAGCCGGATACGTCTCCCGGGCGAACTCCACGTACCACTCGACCGGCTCGCGGTCGGTCAGCCGCCGGTCGTAGGCGTGGCATGCCGATTCGAGAGCCTCGGTGGCCAACGCCCGACGGGCCAGGTCGTGCAGCTCCCGGGCCCGGGGCAAGCCGCCACCGGGACCGTCGAACAGCACGTCGAAGGCGGTCCGCCGCTCGATCAGGTCGGTCCGCCGGCCGGACGCGGCGGTGACGCTGACGCTGGCCGCGTGTTCCCGGTGCCAGGCCTGGTCGGCACCGTCGACGTGGCCGACGTCGGAAACCGCCGCCACCCGCATCCAGGCCTCCATGTCGCAGGCGTAGCGCATCCGGCTGTCCCACGGGCCGACCTCGGCGTAGACGCTGGCCCGGACCACCGCCTCGGGAGTGGTGATGCAGTTGACGCCCAACCGGCACCGCTGTGCGATCCAGTCCTCGCCGGACCAGATCGTCCAACCGGTGACCTCGGACCGGAACTCGGTCGGCACCGCCCCGTGGAAGTGCACCGGATGGCCGTACACCAGACCGACCTCGGGGAACTCGTCGAACAGCCGCGTCGCGCGGGTCAGCGCCCCCGGGGTCAGCAGGTCGTCCGCGTCGAGCCGGACGACGAACTCCCCCGTCGCCACCGCCAACCCGTCGTTGAACGCCACGCAGGGCCCGTGGTTGGTCTCGTTGTGCACCACGACCAGCCGAGGTTCGTCGGCCCGGAGGGTGGCCAGCACCTGCCGGGTGTCGTCGGTGGAGCAGTCGTCCACGACGACCACCTCGACCTCGACGCCCTGCTGGGAGAGCGCGCTGCCGATGCTCGACGGCAGGAACCGCCCGTAGTTGTAGCTCGGGATGATCACCGACACCCGTGGCGTACGGGCCGGATCACCGGCCGGGACCGGTGCCGGCACCCGGGTGCGGGGCAGCAGCGCGCGGCGGGCTGGCAGAGACACGTACACCTCTCTCAGGGTCGGACCGCCGTGGCGAGCGGCGTCGTCGGGGCAGGCGGCACCGGCGGGGGCGGATCCGTTGCCGGGCCGCCGTCACTCGATCCACGGTCGTCTGGCTCGCCGCCGCCCGGCTGGTCGGCCACCTGGTCGGCGACCTGGCCGGCCGCCTTGAGGTCCCGCAGCCGGCGCCGCAGCCAGGGCAGCAACGGCCCGGCGAACGCCACGGTCATCACGGCACCGCCGGCCAGCAACTGCCACAGCGTGCCCGGCACGGTACGCACCACCAGCAGGCCGAGCGCCACCGCAGGCACCGCCACGGCCAGCGGCAGCACCAGCGCGCCGGCCAACGCCCGCAGCCGGACCCCGTGCCGACGCAGCGCGAACGCGTACATCGGCAGGATGATCAGCGCGCAGACCAGCGCATGCCCGAACCCGGCGCCGACCAGGCCGTACCAGCGCACCCCGAAGATCACCGCGGGGAAGAGCGCGGCCAGCCAGACCACCTGGGCGACGAACAACGCCCGGCTCGCGCCGACCGCGATCAGGAAGGTCGCCACCAGGTCGAACAGCACCCGGAACGCCCCGAAGAAGGCCAGACCGGCCAACGCGTCGGCCGCCATCGACCAGCGTTGGCCGTACAGCAACGGCACCACGACACTGGCCAACCCGGACAGCAGTACGCCGACGAGCAGCGCGACGGTCCAGGTCAACGCGGCGGCCGAGACGAATCCGGCGGCCTTACGCCGGGGGTCGGTCACGGTGGCGAAGGCCGGCAGCGCCACCGCCCGGATCGCCACCCCGAGGGCGCTCATCGGCCACGTGGAGATGTTGAACGCCAGGGTGTAGAGGCCGAGCATCACCGTTCCGGCGGTGGCGCCGACGGTCAGGTGACCGACGTTCATCACCACCCAGGACAGTACGTTGGCGCCGGCCAACGGCACGCCGAACCGGATCAGGCTGTGGGCCACCGCCGAGTCGAACCCGAACGTCGGCCGGGACCGGGTCAGCACGAACTGCAGTACGGTGACCATCGACTGGGCGACCACCCGGGAGATCGCCAGCGACATCGCCCCGAACCCGAGCAGCACCAGGGCGACCGTGACCGTGGTGCTCACCACCAGGCTGGCGCCGTCGAGGCCGAGCTGGGCCCGTTGCCGGAACTCCCGCTGCATGACCGCGTACGGCACCACCGACAGGCCGCTGAGCACCAGGGTCAGCGACATCACCTGGACCACCGGGGTTGCCTGCGGGCTGTCCATCGCCGCCGACACCGGCCCGGCGGCCAGCGACATCGCACCGGCCAGGCCCAGGCTGGTCAGCAACGAGATGGTGGTGACGGTGCCGGCGCGGCCCTGCACCCCGTGCCGGATGATGTCCGCGCTCATCCCGAGGTCGGCCAGGGACATCACGATGGTCTGCACGGTCAGCGCGACCGCGAAGACACCGAACTCCTCCGGAGCGAGCAGCCGGGCCAGCAGGACGCCGACGCCGAGGCTGCCGATCCGCAGGGCGATGCTGTTCAGGGTGCTCCACGCGAGGGCGCGCTTGACCCGGGCACCGAGCGGGGCCGGTGCGGCTGCGTCAGCTGTCACTACCGCTCCCGGCCGCGGTCCGCCCGGCGGCGAACCGCTGTCGGGCCAGACTCGCCTTGAAGTTGAGCAGATGGGCGGTCGGATGGGCCATGGCTCCGGCCCGGCGCGGCAGGTTCAGCCGTTGCTCCACGGCGCGGGCGTAGATGTCCGTCTGCCGCCGGCCGGCGGCCTGCAGACTGAACCGCTCGACGACGGTACGGCGGCCGAACTCGCCCAGCTCGGCCCGCTGCCGCGGGTCGGCGGTGCCGAGTTCGGTGAGCGCGGCGGCGACCCGGCCGGTGCCGTCGGTGCCGTCGCCGAGACCGTAGAACCCCTGGTCGAGAAAGACCGGCAGGGTCTGCGGGGTGAGCGGTAGCCAGAACCCCTGCTCGCCCTGCACGACGACCGGCTTGGCGAAGGCCATTGCCCGCAACGCCGACGACCCCATGCCGATGACGATGTCGGCGGCGGCGTACGCGTCGTGCGGGTCGAGCATCGCGCCGGTGAGGGTGACCACCTCTGCGCCCCGCTCGGCGTTGGCCTTGTCGGCCGCCTGCTGGATCTCGGCGCGGGCCTCGCCGTCGCCGACGATCAGCAGCCGCATCCGCAGCGCCGGGTCGATGCCGACCATCGCCCGGGTCGCGGCGAGCAGTCCTTCGAGTTTGAGTGCCGCCGCCAACCGGGACACCGACACCACAGCGATCTCGTCGGCGGCGATGCCGAGGGCATGCCGGGCCGGCCCGGGATCGGTGACCGGGGCGTTGGCGTCGGTGTCGATGGGCGGTTCGATGACGTGCACCTCGGCCCGGTGTGGGCGTTCCTGGGCGGCGATCTGCTCGGTGCCGACGATCAGCGGCAGGTGCCGGGGCACCCAGGCCGGGACCTCCATGGAGAGCACGGTGACCACGAGCGGCACCCCCTGGCGCAGGTACGCGCCGTAGGCTGCCTCCAGGCTGGGTGCCCACTCGTAGGCGTGCACCAGGTCGATGCGGCGGTGCCGGACGACGTCGGCGATGGCGGCGACGTTGCGCGGTGACGGCGCCTCGCCCTTCGGCGGTGCCTGGACGAACTCCAGGCCCCACTCGTCGACCATGCTCCGCAGCTCGCCGTCCGGACCGTAGATGATCACCTCGTGCCCGAGCCCGGCCACTGTCGCCGCGATCTCGATGGCGTTGATCTGGCTCCCGCCGATCTCCATCGTGTGCAGGCAAGTGAGGATACGCACCTAGTGTCCCTTTCAGTCGCGGCGAAGCCGCCCTGCCGATGATTCAACGGCTTCGCCGCGACTGCCCTCAAGAGTTAGGCGTGAACACGACATCTACCCAGTAGTTGTGGTTGACCGAGTGGCCGGGGAACACCCAGCCGTACGGGTCGTAGTGGTAGACGCCTCCGCCGACCAGCACGTGCAGCGGCGCCCGGTCCAGTTCGGTCTCGGCGAACTGGTTGGCCGTCACCGCGTACTGGCCGACCGATGTGTGGTATGAGGCCACATAGGTGGTGTTCGCGAGAATGGGCACCGGCTGGTCGAAGGTGACCGTCTGCCAGCCGGACTCCGTTTCGTCGGTGAACACGGCCGTGGCCAGCCGGACACCGTCCGCCGTCCAGAGCGAGCCACGGTGCGTGCCGGTGTTGGCCGGCCCCTTGTAGAACCGGACGCCGGTGACCTGGCCGGCGACGTCGGCGCGGAACCGCACCCCCACCTCGACCGCGTCCTGGTCGGCCCAGTTCACCGCGGCGGGCACGTCCTGCGGGCCGAAGATGCTGACCGGCGGCGCCGACGGTTCGGTGGGGCTCGGGGTCGGCTCGGGGCTCGGCGACGGCGACCCGGTCGGGGTCGGCGACCCGGTCGGGGTCGGCGACCCGGTCGGACTCGGCTCGGTCGACGGCGACGGCGACGGGCCGGGAGTCGGCGACGGGCTGGTGGTCGGCGTCGGGTCTGGGTCGGCGTCGCCGGTACCGGGGACGTAGAGCGGGTCGACCCAGTAGTTCGCCGAGTTGTACGTCCCGGTGGGGAACCCGCCGCCGGAACCGTACCGGTAAACCCCGTTGTCCCCCGCCGGGGCGCTCAACTGGCCACGGCTGTAGCCGGAGCCGAAGAAACCGCCATCGAACGCATAGTTGCCGTTCGGCGCATAATATGACAACACGTACGTCGTACCCGCCGACACCGCCACCGGCGCAGCGAACGCCGCCGACTGCCAACCCGTGACGCCGCCCTCCGGGAACGTCACCTCCGCCAGCGGCGCACCACCACCGACCGGCCACAACCGGCCTACCTGACTGCCGGTGTTCCCGGGGCCACGGTAGAACCGCATCCCGATCACCTCACCGTCCGCCGACGGGGTGAACTTGAACCCCACCTCCACCGGGTCGCTCTCGCCGACCGAGGACTGCTGCGGAACCGCGTCCGGCTCGAACAGGGTCACCACGTCGTCGCCGTAGGTCGTGGTGAACGACCAGGTGTACGGCTGTGCCATCGACGTCCCGTCGCTGCTGGCCCGTACCGATGCGGTGTAGGTGTGCAGCGACCGCAGCGGGGTGTCCGGGGTGAACGTGGCGAGTCGGGTCGCGCCGTCGTAGGCGACCGCGCCGGCGACCGGCTCGGCCGCCGCGTCGACCAGCTGGAACTCCAGCGACGACTCGTCGATGTCGGTGTTGAAGAGGGCGGAGGCCACCGCCTCGGCCGCCACACCGGTGGCCCCGGGCGTCGGCACGGTCGCGGTGACCGCCGGTCCGGTCTCGTCCGGCCGGCCGGTCGGCGACGGGGAAGGTGTCGGGAACGGGCCGTCACCGGTCGGCAGGAAGTACGGATCGATCCAGTAGTTCGCCGAACCGTACGTGTCGGTCGGGAATCCGCCCCCGGAGCCGTACTGGTAGACACCGTTGTCCCCGGCCGGCGCACGCAACGGACCCCGCACGTACTCCGACCCGAAGAACCCGACATCGAACGCATAGTTGCCGTTCGGCGCATAATATGACAACACGTACGTCGTACCCGCCGACACCGCCACCGGCGCAGCGAACGCCGCCGACTGCCAACCCGTACCGCTGCCCTCCGGGAACGTCACCTCCGCCAGCGGCGCACCACCACCGACCGGCCACAACCGGCCGACCTGACTACCCACGTTCCCCGGCCCCCGGTAGAACCGCATCCCGACCACCTGACCGTCCACCGACGGGGTGAACTTGGTCCCCACCTCCACCGGCAGGCTCTCGCCGGACGCGGTGGTCTGCGGGGTGGCCCCGGTCTCGAACAGGGTCACCACCTGATCGGAGAAGGTCGAGGTGAACGACCACGAGTACGGCGCGTTCATCGGCACGTCGGCCTCGTCGCGCGCGGTCACCGTCGCGGTGTAGGCGGTCTGCTCGGTAAGCGGCACCGCCGGGGTGAAGGTAGCCCGCCGGGCTGCACCGTCGTAACTGACGGCGCCCGGCACCGGCTCGTCGGCCGGGCCGACCAGTGTGAAGTCGATGGTGGTCTCGTCGACCGGCTTGCTGAACACGATCGACGGGGTCACGTCCGCCGGCACGTTCGCCGCGTCCGCGATCGGCACCGTCGACGACACCGTGGGCGGCGCGTCGTCGGCGGTCACGAAGGTCACGTCGGCGTAGTAGTTGGTTGAACCCCACGAGTTGTTCGGGAAGCCGGGCCCGTCCTCCCGGTAGACGCCGTTGCCCACCGTGCCTTCGGTAGCGGGCGCCAGCAGCGGACCCGAGACGTGGTCGGCCAGGAAGTAGCCGCCGTCGCTGGCGTACCGCCCTTCCGGCGCGAAGTAGGAGACCACGTAGCTGGTGCCGGCGGAGACCGGGACCGGGGTCGGCAGGCTCACCTGCTGCCAGCCGGTCTCGGTCTCGTCGGTGAACACCGCCGTGGCCAGCACCGAACCGCCGTTGGTCCAGAGCGTGCCGCGATGCTCGCCCCCGTTGCCCTCGCCCTTGTAGAAGCGCAGGCCGGTGATCAGACCGTCGATCTGGGGGGTGAACCGCACGCCGACCTCGACCGCCGGCTGGGTGCTCAAGGGCTCGCCGTCCGGTCTGCCGTTGTCGGTCTCGACGAACGCCGGGGTGTCCGGCACCGCCTGGCCGAACAGCGAGTACGGCCCGGAAACCGACAGGGCGACCGGATCGGACGGGGCACCGAGGTTGCCGCTGTCGTCTACTGCCCGCGCCAGCACCACCTGGGTGGCGATGTCGGTGGGCAGGAACTCGTACGTCCAGGAATGTGTGCCGGTGGTGACCGGGTGCCAGGTGCCGCCGCCGTCGGTGGAGACCTCGACGCCGGCGACCAGCCCGCCGCCGGCGTCGGAGGCGGTGCCGGTGACCGTGACCGGCGCGCCGTGGGCCACGGAGCTGCCGTCGGTCGGTCCGGTGATCGTCGCGGTGGGTGCCAGCACGTCGGCGGACTGGCTGGTCACCACGATGCCGCTCATCGGGGTGGTCGGCGCCGCACCCATGTCGGCGAAGAGGTTGACCGTGGCCTGCTGGATCGCGTCGTCGGCGGGCGCACCCGAGCCACCGTCGTGGTAGGCGTCGAGCCCCCACGCCCACTGGATGGTGCCGGCCCCGAAGACCAACGCACCGCTCGGTGCCCGGTACATGGTCATGTGGTGGGTGGTCTCCCCCGGCTTGTTCTCCGGGCCGTAACCGACCAGGTATTCGGGGGTATGGCCGGTGGTGGTGGAGAGCCGGAAGGTGCCGGCCGGTCGGAAGCCGTTGTCCAGGTCCTCGTTGGACTCGTAGCCGACGGTGTGCGGCGCCAGGGTGGCGGTCTGGCCCGGAGCCAGCTCGGCCACGCCGGTGTGCCGCCAGAACCGCAGCCTGCCCTGCTCGGCGGGGACCTGCATGGCCAGGTCGGTGTTGTTGGCCATGTAGAGGTTGCCGACCAGCGCGTTCTCCGGCTCGCGCACCTCGCCGGTCGGGAAGCGTGGGTCACGCCACACGCCGGTCCACTCGTCCGACGGGTCGATCCGCGCGTTGTCCCAGGTCTCCTTGTAGCAGACCAGGGTGCGGTACGGCGTACCGTTGCCGTCGACGCTGTCCTCCCAGCGGATTTTCCAGTAGACCTCGTTGCCGGTGAAGAACGCCAGGTGCACTCCGGCGTCGCGGGCCGCCTCGACGTTGGCCCGCTGCTGCGGGGACCAGTACTCGTCGTGCCCGACGGAGACGTACACCTCGTGGTTGAGCAGCAGTTCACCGCGGACGTCCGCGTCGAGCCCGCTGATGTAGCTGACGTCGTATCCGTTGCGCTCCAGGAAGCGGATCATCGGATACTCGTTGGCGAAGAGGAAGTCGCGCCCCTGCTGAGCGCCGCGGGTGGCGAACGGCCGGTTGTAGCTCAGCTTGTAGGCGCGGTACGCCGGACCTTCGCCCCAGTAGAAGTCCGCTCCGCCGTAGCGGTTGTACGCCTGCCAGGTGGTGTCGGAGGTCTGGAACACCAGCTGCGAGGTGCTGGTGTCGTCTCGCACGATGAACGGGATGTGGCTGTCACCGCCGGTGTCCGAGCGGATGAGTCGGGCGATGTAGACCCCGGAGACGGCGTCGGCCGGCACGTCCCAGGTAGCGCCGACCTGCCAGGTGCCGCAGTCGAAAATCTGGGTGTCGGTGGCGCGCACGCAGTCCGCGTCGGTGTTGGCCGCCAACGGCAGGCTCGGGGTCAGCGTGGCCCACTCCCGTGCGCCGTCGCCGCCGTACCAGCCGAGCCGGTAGACCTTGATCGTGTACGCGGACGCCTCGGTGCGCACCTTGAAGCCGATTTGTTCCCCTACGTTCACGCTTATCGAGGTCGCGAAGCCCTGGATCGTGGGATCGCCGACCCCGGAAATGTCCCACACCGAACTCGGCGTTCCCGACTTGCTGTTCTCACAGGCAATCACGTTGACCGGAGGTGCACACGGATCAGTGGACGCGGATGCCGCTGGCATCGCGATCATCAGGGTCGCCATCATGACGATGGCGGTCGCGACGGCGACGAAGTGCCGACTGCCACGATCAAAAAATCTAAATACGCCCGCCCTCACCGAATGTCCCTTCAGGAGCCAGCCCGACGCGATACCGCGTGCCTCCCCCAGCTACGCAGCGCCGACGCTACCAGCGTGAGTCAAGCTCACAACCGGGCATGTATCTGACCCTCGACGCGACCCGGACAGCCCACCCATCGCCCATTCGGACAACTGGCCCCAGGCAATGCGTAATGATCTGCATTCACACGGTTAATCGATAGACAATCTTTGAGATGACGGATCGACGACCGACGGCGGTTGACCGCCCCGGGCGCGGGCGCCGGTGCCGACGCTACGAACCGAACCACCGAGGGGTCGACGTGCGCACCTTGAGCGCCGGGTGGCTGAGTCGCCACACCGCACCACACATACCCACCATGAGTGACATCGCCGTGGCATAGGTGCTGAAGCTCAGTGAATCGAAGGTGAAGCCTGCCGCGATCGCCACCAGCTGCACCGCGACGAGGATGGAACAGAGGTGCCGGTCACGCTCCGACGTCGACCTGCGCCGGGCGAGCAGCGTGACGACGATCGCGGTGACGTGCAGCGCGACGAGGACCGCGACCCCGATCACGCCGTTGGTGAGCGCGAAGGCGAGCCACTGGTTGTCGAGGTACTGGTACTGCGGGGAGACCCAGGTCCCGGTCCCCCGGCCGAGCCACGGTCGCTGCGCGAAGTAGTACCCGACCATCTCGTACCGCTCGGTCCGCGAGGTGATGCTCGGGTCGGTGCTCGCCCCAAGGAACATGTTGGTGATCGTGGTGACGAGGGACGGCTTCACCACCGCCATTCCGGCGAACATGACCAGACCCAGCGCCATCATGTTGTAGCGCATCCGCCACGCCCAGGTGGGCATCAGGACGAGCAGCACGATCGCCAACGCCACGAATCCGGTCCGGGACATCGTCGCCGGGATCGCCGCCGCGATGAGCAATGCCAGGAATGCGAACATCTGCCGCTGCCGGGAAGTGGCCGAGAAGCGCGCAAAGTGGATCGCGAACGGCAGCGCCATCGCCATCAACAGACTGAACTCGATGTAGTGGAAGGTTGTGCTGGGCACCCGTACGCCGCCGCCACGGATTTCCAGACCGACGACCCACCCTTTCATCTGCAAACCGGGCACCCGCATGTACTGGGTCAGATCAAAGTACAAAAACGCCTGAATCAGCCCGACCACGGCGACAAAGGCACAGCAGTAGACAAACACCCGCAGTACGCCGTCGAGACGGTCCCAGTTGGGCATGCCGTCGGCGGTCAACAGGATCACCCCGGAGATCGCCGCAGCGGTCAGCATCCAGCGGTCCGCCGAGTTCGCCTCCATCACGGTCAGCCCGCGGAGGAAGCCGACGGCGTACGACAGCAGCATCGACAGCAGGAAGGCCAGGATCGCCCACCGCAGCGGCTGCGGGCCGGTGAGCACCAACCGGGAGTTGAGCCGGGCGGTCATCCACCAGAACCACATCAGAATCGCCACGACCAGCGCCGGACGCCCCAGATCGGTCATTCCGGGCACGATGAGGTGCGACGGGATCAGCGTCAGCAGACAGACCATGAGCGACAACATGACCGGCGCGTCGATCCTGGTCAGCCGGCGGCGGGTCACATAGGTGCGCTCGCTGATCCACGCCGGTTCGAGGTCTGCCGGGTGCACCCCGGATGACATCACCGGGTCCTGGCCTCGGTCATCGTGCCTGGCTGCCGTTCTTGGACGTCTCCGGCGACGTCCACTGCTCACGGCCGGCTCCGGCCTTGGGCAGGATTATCGTCGCGTCGTCGCGGACCGCGCGGATCACCGCGGTCTCGTCGTTGGCCGACGGCGCGGCCGGCTGGTGGGAGGCCGACTGCGGCGTGCCGGGCGACGGTGTGCCGGGCTGCGGTGTGCCGGGCTGCGGCGTGGCCGGCTTCGATCCGGTGCGCTCCTCGCCTGCCCCGTCGGCCCGGTCGTCGACCGCGCGGAAGGTCAACGAACCGTTGCCGACCAACCCGCCGACCGGTACCTGGCCGCCGGCCAGTCCGCTACCGGCCACCGGCGCCTCGCCCGGTGCAGACCCGGCACCCTGGCGCTCCTCCGGACGGTTCTCCCGCCGACCTTCCTGACGCCCCTGCGAGGCGTTGCCGGAGCTGTAGACACCGCCGGGCTTGCTAGCGCCGTCGCGGTCGCTCGCCCTCGGGCGCGGGACCGGTTGCGGGCGCGACACCGACCGGGTCTGATCGACCCGCCCGGCCATCGGTGGGATGGCGATCGTCTCATCGGTGCCAGCGGTGAACTCGGTGCCAGCGGTGACCGGCACACCGGCCGCGGGTCGCGGCCGGCGGCGCCGCAGCAGACCGTCGATCCCGATGGTGAGCGCCGCGCTGAGCAGGACGCCGACCCCGGCGACCGCGATCATCGCCCGGTTGACCTTGGAGTTGGCCTCCTGGATGTTGTCGCCCCGGTCGAGACGGCGAGCGGTGATGAAGCTCTCCTCGCTCGCGCCGTAGTCGGCCTGCAGCCCGACCACGCTCGCCTCCAACCGGCGGACAACCTCCTCGGTCGTCTCGGTGGACTGGTCCTCGGACTCGCCGACCACCTCGATCGTCATGATCGGCTGCTGGTTGTCGAGGGTGATCGCGACGTTCTCGCTGAGGCCGGCGGCGTCCAGTTGCTTGAGCACGGCCTGGTCCTGCACGGTGAGGGCAGCGGCCCGGCTCAGCGATCCCAGCCCCAGCTCCAACCAGGGGTTACGGGGCGTAACTGGGGCGTCCTCGTCCGGGGCGGTGTTGGCTGCGGTGGGCGGGATCAGTTGAACATAGGATGTCGCGATATAGTCCGGTTCGACGCTCATCCGGGTCCATCCGGCAGCCGCTACCGAGATGAGCAGCAGCGGCGTCGCGACGTACCAGCGCCGGAACAGCAGTTTGGTGAGATCCCAAAAGTCCACTGCTGTCCTTCCATTGGGTGGCGAGGTCGGGGCGCTCGTCTTCCATCGTATGGCCAGCCGAGAAGCATGAAGGTACGGCGTGGCACGTCGAGCCCTCCGCCGGGTTCAGTGTCCGGCCTGGCGCGGCGCCTCCGCAAGCCTCCGACCGCCGTCCCATCCCGGACATATGTCCTGTTACGCCGCACCGAACGACCGAGCCGCGCCCTGAGTCGCCAACACGACAGCGCCGACTCGGCCGTCAGGGGGACCAACCAATGGGCCGGGTGGACGCCCTGCAGCGTCCACCCGGCCCGTCGGATCGAACCTTACGGCGTGATCTTGTAGATGTGGTACGTGTGTTCCTTCGCGAAGGTGTCCCGGATCGCACCACCGCTGATCGGCACCGAGCGATTCTCGAACAGCACCTCGGCGGTGTCACCGGTCACGCCGGGCGGCAGCGCCAGCGAGTGGCCCCCGGTCGGGGTGTCCTTGCCGAGCATCGCGAAGACGTAGAACGAGCCATCGTGGGCCTTGAGCATCGTGTCCAGCCCGTTGTTGAACTCCCACTCGTACGACTGGGTGTTCAGCACCGGCGCCAGGCTGGTGATGCGCTTGTTCACCTCGGCGACGGCCGGCCGGACCGCGTCGCCGCACCGCTCCCGCAGCACGTGCTGGGAGATGCACGACCCGCCGAAGTTGTGGTTGAAGTACTGGATGCCCCGCGCCTCGTTGATCACCGAGTTCATCACCGCACCGGTGATCTGCTCACCGGTGATGGTCGGCGCCCAGTCCTCGGTGAACGGGTGACCCACCTCGACGAAGGCCCACACCGGCTGCCGCTTGCCGTCCATCGCGTCGAGTTCACGCATCCGCTGCATGGTCAGCCCGTAGTTGGCCGCCCGCCGGCAGTTGTCCTTGTTCACGCCGTACGTCGGGCCCTCCGCCGGGGCGGTGCAGACGTGCGGGTCGGTGTACCAGTAGATGTCGTTGGAGACGACCGAACTGAAGCCGTTGACGAACTTGCCGGCGTCGGAGTCGGACTGCCAGAACATCACGCCCTTGCCGTAGTTGGCGTAGCGCAACCCACGGTCACCGGACGGAACGGTGCCCGACTCCTTCTTCATCACGTCCAGTCCGCAGCCGTCCCGGCTTGACGTGCAGATCGGGCCCTGGCCGGGGTAGTTTCCGGTCCACGTACCGTTGCCCGGCCCGCCCCACATGTCCGCTTCGTCGCCGATCACCCAGCCGACGCTCTCGTTGCCCCGGTCGCTGAACGGCTGCGGGATAAAGGCGTACATGTCGTTGCGCCTGATCAGCGCGACATCCGACTGATCGGTCAGCATGACGTAGGTGTTGAGGCCGGCTGCCTTGTCCCGGTCGATGTCCTGCTGGGTGTACACACCCTCGTACCAGACGCCGATCGGGAAGAACGACGGATCGGTCCAGCCGGAGGCACGGGCCTGCGGGAAGTTCGCGTAGTACGCGGGGCCACCCTCCCACGGCACCCGGGGCAGGTCGAGCACGGCCGGCGTACCGCCGGTCGGCGAGGCCGACGGGCTGGCCGACGGGGTAGCGGTCGGGCTGGCCGACGGCGACAGCGACGGCGACGGCTCAGCGGAGGCCGTCGGCGACGGCGTCGGTTCCGGCTGTTGCGACCCGGTCGGCTCGAAGGCGAGATCGACCCAGTAGTTGCTGGCCTTCCAGGTCTGGCGGGGGAAGCCACCCGATCCGTAGGCGTAGACGCCGGCGGTGCCGTCGGCCCGCAGCGGCCCGGCGGACACCGGCCGCTCGAAGTAGCGCTGGGTGGCCCGGTACCGGCTGGTGTGGTAGGAGGCGATGTACACCTCGCCCGCCTCGACCTCGACCGGCTCGGGCAGCGCGACATGCTGCCACCCGGAGCGGGATTCCCGCTTCGGTACGGCGGTCGCCAGCCGCTCGCCGTCCGCGGTCCACAGGTTGACCCGGTGTCGACCGCGGTCGCCCTTGGCCTTGAGGAAACGCACCGCGGTGACCAGTCCGTCGCGGTCGGCGGTGAACCGCACGCCGAGCTCCACCGGCCGGGTGTCCGGGTCGACCGGCACCCGGGACACGTCCGTCTCGGCGAACAGGGTGAAGCCGTCGACCTGCTCCCCGGCGACCGAGGCGGTGACCACCGTCGCGGTGGCGAGGAAGCTGACCACCACCGCGCCGATCATCACGAGCCGGCCGCGCCGGCCGGTGGGGCGACGCAGCATCCGACGCCGGCCGCGACCCGACCCCGCCGAGCTCGCGTGCCGGCCGGTCGCGCCCGGGCCGGATTCGGCGGTGGGGCGCGGCGACGGGCGACCAGCCCGACGGGCACGCGGCGACCCGGGTAAACCGGGCGAACTTGCCGTAAACGATCCCGGGAACGGATCGTCCCGCCCCCCGTCCGGCTCGAAAGAATCCTTGCTCACCACGAGATGTACACCTCTCGGGACATGGTCCGTTGTCGGTACTACGTTCGGTGGATCTCCCCCAGGCACTCCCCGTCCCGACCGATCGCAGCGCGCTACGCCGCCCCATCGGGACCGAGGCTGACGTTAACCCAGGCCACGAACCTTCCCAAGGAACTTAATGCTCTCTTATGGCAAGCCGGCACGGCCCTGAGCTCACCCGCAGCCGACGTGAATGGTGAAATTCACTCACCTCGAACATCGACAGATCGAGATCGTTTACCGGCCGCTCGGGCCGGCTCCGGAGGCGTCGACCGCCGAATGTGGATCAGCGGCACCACCGGTCGGCACAGCGGCAGTGGTCCGCCCCCAACCGGAGCGCACGCTCCAACCAGGAGAACGCCGCCTTAACTCTGCGGCAACGGTGATCGCCACATAACAGAACGCGGCCGGAACAAGGTGTGGCGCTGTGAGTACGACCCGCCGCAACCAGGACCACGGACGGGAACCGGGCACCGGATCGAGCGCCAACTCGGTGCCCTGCGGATCCGTTCGGACGAACTCCCAGAACTCTGCGTTACCGGCCCGAGACCTGGCCACTCGTCGGACCAACTCACCCGTGCGCCGCGGTGCCACCACCCGTACGGGCAGGTCAACGTCCCGCTTTTCGTCGGCTCTGACCACCGCGTCGAGAAACATGTCGTCGGCGATAATGTCCGGAAAATTGGTGAATCGCGCCCGCGCAGCGGCGGAGATCGCGATCAACCCACGGCCGAAGAGGCGGCCGCCGAATATCGGCAACCGCGCATTGATCGCGTAGTAGGCCCGCACCGGCCAGGTACTCGCCGAGGTGTCGATCACCGGTCGCGGCGCCGCCGCCTCCACGCCGGGTTCGGCGATCACTGCGGCGAGCGCGCGTAGAAGTTCCACCGATACCGCGATGTCCGCGTCCAGATAGATCCGGACGTCTCCTCCGGCGATCTCGTCGGCGGCGTTGAGCGCGGCGATTTTCGACGGCGTGGTGATCTCCAGCACCCGGGCGCCGCAGGACCGGGCGACCGCCGCCGTCCGGTCGGTGCAGCCGTTGGCGGCCACGATGATCTCGACGTCCGGCCCGAAGGACGGCGATTCGGTCATTGCACGCAAGACCGGGCCGATCCCTTCTTCCTCGTTGAAGGCCGGCATGATGACGGTAATCTGCACAACCACGATGCTTCCATTCACGGACGATGCGACAACCAGTCGAATGGGCAACCTCACTATCGCCTAGCTGACACCGATTGGCCCATCCGGTGGACCACTACGCCGAGTACGGTGCAGCTTGTGCCTCGTGACCAGTACCCCGTTACCGCAAATAGGCATCGGATCACTCTGAGCAACGTCGCTTTTGATCCTGTTCGGGAAGAAGACGTCATCCGCCACGTCGTCGCCGCACTGGACGCCGGCACCGGCGGCCAGATCATCACCCCGAACGTGGACATTCTGCGCCGCGCCAACCGCGAAGAGGAGTGCCACAGACACATAGAGTCATCAACTCTGGTGGTCGCGGACGGTGCGCCACTGATCTGGGCCAGCCGGATCAGCGGTGACCCGCTGCCGGCCCGGGTCCCCGGATCCGACCTGATCTGGAGCCTGTCCCGGGCGCTCGGCGAGCAGCGCCGGTCGGTCTACCTGCTCGGTGGCGAGCCAGGCACGGCGGTGCAGGCCGCCGCAGTACTCCGCCGCGAGTTTCCCCAGCTCACCATCGCCGGCCAGCTCAGCCCGCCGTTCGGGTTCGACCGGTCCGAGGAGCAACTCACCCAGATCTGCGCCGAGGTGGCCGCCGCCCGACCGGACCTGATCTTCGTCGGGCTCGGCTTCCCCAAACAGGAACGGCTCATCGCCCGGCTCCGGCCGATGCTGCCGAACACCTGGTTCATGGGTTGCGGAGCGGCGATCGGCTTCGTCGCCGGGGTACACCGTCGGGCCCCCCGGTGGATGCAGCGCACCGGGTTGGAGTGGATGCACCGGCTGCTCCGCGAGCCACACCGGCTCACCCGCCGCTACCTGCTGCACGACGTACCGTTCGCGCTGCAGTTACTCGGCGGCAGCGTCCGGACCCGGTTGCGGCGCGGTGACCAGGCGACGAACACCGGCGGCGTGCCGGCGCTCCCGCCGACCCGGCACATCCCGGCCCCCCGGGGCGGCCAGAACAGCCAGGACAGCCGGGACGCCAACCGTCCCGACCCGGTCGGCTCCGGGAACCGCCCGTGAGCCGCCCCGACGTCTCGGTCGTCATCGTCTCGTACAACACGAGCCAGCTGATCGTGCGCTGCCTGACCGAGCTGTACGCGAGCCTGACCCCGGACGTCACAGCGGAGGTGGTGGTGGTCGACAACGCCTCCACCGACGGCTCCGCCGACACCATCGCCGACCGGTTCCCGCAGGTCCGCCTGGTCAGGCTGACGGAAAACGTCGGTTTCGGCCGAGGCATCAACCGTGGGGCGGCGGTCAGCACCGGGCGCTACCTGCTCTGTCTCAACCCGGACACGGTTCCGGTCGGCCATCCGGTCACCGAACTGGTCACCTTCGCCGACCGGCACCCCGGTCACGGCCTGTACACCGGGCGCACCCTGCACCCCGACGGCACCGACGACAACTACTCCTGCTGGGGCATGCCCACGGTGTGGAGCATCTTCGGCTTCGCCAGCGGGCTGTCGACCGCGTTCCGCGGCCGGGCCTGGGCGGATCCGGAGGCGCTGCCCGGCTACGACCGCCAGTCGGTACGCGAGGTGCCGGCTCTGTCCGGCTGCATGCTGCTCATCGAGCGGGACCTGTTCGGCCGACTCGGCGGCTTCGACCCGCAATACTTCCTCTACAGCGAGGACATCGACCTCAGCACCCGGGCCCGGGCGCTGGGTGCCCGCCCGGTGCTGACCCCGACCGCTCAGGTGGTGCACCTGGTCGGCGCCTCGTCCAGCTCCGAGGGGCAACGGATCCGGATTCTGCGCGGCAAGGCCACCTACGTCCGGCGGCACTGGTCGCCGCTGCGGGCCTGGACCGCCGTCCGGCTGCTGGTCGCCGGGGTCGGCCTACGGGCGGTGGGCAAGACGCTGCTCGGCCGGGACCGGTCCCGGGGCGTCGACTGGATCGAGGTCTGGCGCTCCCGCCGGGACTGGGCGGCCGGCTACCCGCCGGTCGACGAGGATCGGCCGACCACCGAACGGCTCGAACCGGCCGGCTGACCGCCCCGGCCGGCCCACCCCGCGGGCACGTCGTGCGTCGGCCGCACCCGTGCGGTCATCCTTCGTCGGCCTGCCGCTGCGCCGGTCCGGCGACCGGGACATCGGCGAACGCCGCCACCGTCCGGTCGGCGTACGCGTTGGCGTCGCCGAACTCCATCGGGCCGTCCCAGCTGGTCGGCAGCGGCACCGTGACCTGCGGCGCGACCCGGCGGACCACCTCGTCGAGCACCCGCTCCACCTGGCCGACCCAGAGATGGCGGGCACCATCGACCCCGACCACCTCCGCCTGCCCGACCACGGCGAACCGCCGGGTCGCCTCGTCCGGCCGCAGGTAGTCGTCCAGCTCCGGGACCAGCGCGGTGAGTGGCTTGCCGGACGCCGACCAGGTGGCCAGGTCGGCGTCGGTGGCGAAGCGCAGCGGCGGCGACAACAGGATCGCGCCCTCGACCGCCGGGTCGCAGCCGTAGCGCAGCGCCAGGTCGGTGCCGAACGACCAGCCGAGCAGCCAGACCCTGGGCAGCTCGGCGAACTCGGCGTACTCGATCGCCGCCGCGACGTCGAACCGCTCCCCCTCGGCCGAGTCGAAGCTGCCGCCGCTGGTGCCGCGCTCGCTGCTGGTGCCCCGGGTGTTGAACCGGAGCACGGCCACGTCGGCCAGCGCCGGCAGCCGCCAGGCAGCCTTGCGGAACACGTGGCTGTCCATCATCCCGCCGTGGGTCGGCAGCGGATGCAGGCAGACCAGCGTGGCGACCGGCGGACGATCGGCTGGCAACGCCAGCTCACCGACGAGGGTGAGCCCGTCGGCGGTGTGCAGCTCGATGTCGCGGCGCTCGGCGGGCAGGATCGACATGGACCTGATCGGCTCGCTCACCCGGCCAGTCTCGCACTGCCCTGACCAGCCGGCCCGTCGGGGATCAGCCGTAGCGGGGCGCGGAGCGGGACCGCTCGACCGCCGGCCGCCGCTGCTCGCGTGCCCGCCAGCAGCCGGAGTGCCAGTGCCGCCGGTCGGTCAGGTCGCCCCGGCCGTCCGCCGGCCAGGCGACCACGTGTGGCACGCCCGGCCGGATCTCCTGCACGCAGCCCGGACAACGGTACGTCTTGGTCGCCGCCGGACCGGGCACCGAGCGCACCATCCAGTCGCCGTCGCTGAACGACTGCACGGCGGCGACGCCCCGGCGCACCCGCTCCGGGTCGACCGGCTCGGGCTGGCCGGGATCGCCGTGGCCGGCGCGACCGGCGGACCGGCGGGTCGGGCGGTTGCGGCGCGGACTCATGATCGCAAGGGTACGTCGCCGGCGCGGCGCCCTGCTCAGCCGACGTGGTCGCGGAACCCGCCACCGGTGCGCCGGCCGAGCCGACCGGCGGTCACCAGGTTGCGCAGCAGTGGGGCGGGTGCCAGACCGGGCTCGGGCAGCTCCCGGTGGATGGCGGTCTGGACGGCCAGCGCCACGTCCAGGCCGACGGTGTCGAGCAGCTCGAACGGCCCGGCGGGGTAGCCGCAGCCGAGCTTCATCGCCGCGTCGATGTCGTCCGCCGTCGAATAGTTGCTCTCCAGCATCCGGACCGCGTCGTTGAGGTACGGCAACAGCAACGCGTCGGCGATGAAGCCGGCCCGGTCGCCGCAGGTCACCGCAGTCCTGCCGAGTGCCGCGCAGAGTTGGTGCGCGGCCCGCACCGCGGTCGGCGAGGTCCGGACGCTACGCACCACCTCGACCAGGCGGGCCTGCGCCGCCGGACCGCCGACGAAGTGCAGCCCGACCACGTCGGCTGGCCGGCCGGTGGCCATCGCCACGTCGATCACCGGTGCCGTCGACGGGCCGGCCACCACCACCAGGTCGACGGCGGCCAGGTCTCGCACGACCCGGTCACGCACGGCCCGGTCACGCACGGCCTGGTCGCCGGGGCCGGCCGCCGGGACGCCACCGGGGTCGGCTACCGCGACGACGTCGACTCCGGCGGCGGTGAGGACCTCGGCGACGTCGGTCGCGACCGTGCCCGATCCGACCACCCCGACGGTACGCGGTGCCGGCGCACCGGCCTCGGCGCCGGCCACCGGGGTGAGTTCGTCCGGGGCGAGCCGCGACGAGCCCGGTGCCTGGTAGGTGTAGAAGCCCCGGCCGGACTTGCGGCCGAGCAGCCCGGCGGTGACCATCTGCCGCAGCAGCGGTGCGGCCGCGTGCCGGCGGTCGTGGCCACCACGCTGGTACATCGTCTCCAGCACCTGGTATGCGGTGTCCAGGCCGATCAGGTCGAGCAGCGTCAGCGGGCCCATCGGCAGGCCGTGACCCTGCTGCATGGCCGCGTCGATGTCCTCCCGGCTGGCGTACCCGGCCTCGTACATCCCGATCGCCTGGTTGAGGTACCCGAACAACAGCGCGTTCGCGATGAAGCCGGCGCGGTCGGTGACGCTCACCCCGACCTTGCCGAGCCGGGCACAGAGCGACTGGACGTCGCGGGCCACCTCCGGCGCGGTCACCACGGTGCTGATCACCTCGACCAACCGCATCACCGGTGCCGGGTTGAAAAAGTGCAGCCCGATCACCTGGCCGGGACGTTCGGTGGCGACAGCGATCTCGGTGACGCTCAACGACGAGGTGTTGGTCGCCAGGACGGCCCCCGGTGGGCACACCCGATCGAGCTCGGCCAGCAGGCGTCGCTTGAGATCGAGCCGCTCCGGGACCGCCTCGACGGCCAGGTCGACGTCGCGGAGTGCGTCGAGTCCGACCGCGAAGGTCACCCGGGCGTGCAGTGCGTCCCGGTCGGCCGGGTCGAGTTTGCCGCGGGCGACGGCCCGGTCGGTGGAAGCCGTCAGGTTGGCCCGGCCCTTGTCCAGCGCCGCCCCGTCCACCTCGACGGCGACCACGTCGACGCCGTTGCGGGCGAAGACCTCGACAATCCCGGCACCCATCGTGCCGAGCCCGACCACTCCCACGGTTTTGAACTCGCGCGCCATCTGGTCTCCGTCCGTCACCTGCGCCGGCCCTGGTGCGACGCGAGTCTGTCACGAACCGCCACACCATCGTCAGGAGCACCACGACCGGCGTCGTTCAGGAGAGCACCACGACCAGCCAGGTCAACCAGCCGACCAGGAAGACCCCGGCCAGCCCGGCCATCAGCAGCGTGCTGGGCCGGCGGCGGGGACGCATCGGCTGGGTGGGCTCACCGAGCGCGGTGTGCAGCGGGGAACCCGGTCCGGTGGTCGGCCGCACCGGTGCGCCGGGCAGTGCCGCCGTGGCCGGCCGAGGGATCCGGGTGCCGACCGGGTCGGTGAGCGCCGAGGCCGGATCATAGAACCGCAGTTCCACGCCGCCGATCCGGATCCGGTCGCCGTCGCGCAACTCGGTCGGCTGCCGGATCCGCAGATCGTTGACCCAGGTCCCGTTCGTCGACTCCTGGTCGGTCAGCACCGTACGGCCGCCGCCGGCCGCTATCACCGCGTGGCACCGGCTGACCTTGATGTCGTCGATGGTGATGTCCAGGCCGGCATCCCGGCCGATCACCCGGTTGCCGGGCGACAGCCGGTAGCTGGCCCCGGGAGTCGGGCCGGTGATCACCTGCAGGAGAGGTAGCAGCGACTGGTGTTCGGACATCAGCTGGTGAAGTGCCTTCCCCCCTCGACAGCGACGCACGTCGCGCCACCCATTGCAGCAGCCTGCCAGCTCGCGCCGACCCAGGACATGGTCCCTTGTCCGGTGTTGGTCGCCGGCCGGGTCAGGTCCGCGCCACCGGTTCGACGGTGGTCCGCGACATCCGGACACCCGCCCTGACGCCAGGTGGCCAAGGCTGTCATTACATCGCCAGGAATCGAAGTCTCGCTACCCGCGAGTACCCTTCACGGCTAACCTCGGACAATACTGCGCAGCGGGCGGGCGAAGCGATCCGGGGCCGGTGCGCAGCCGCAGCTGGCGAAGGAGGCCATGGTGACAGTGGTACGGATCCCAGGCCGACCGGTGGTCGACGACGGGCATCTTCTCTCCTCCCACCCGGCGACCGGTGCGCAGGTGGGCCGGGTCCCGATCGCCGACCGCGATCAGGTCGCGGCGGCGGTGGCGGCGGCCCGGACCGCGGCCGACTGGTGGGTCGGGATCGGCCACGCGCAACGCCGCCGCCGGCTGCTGCGCTGGCGGTCGCTGCTCGCCACCCGGATCACCGAACTCGCCGATCTGGTCAACCGGGAGTGCGGCAAGCCGGTGGCCGAGGCGATCGTCGAGATCGCCGCCGCGATCGAACACATCGACTGGGCGGCCCAGCACGCCAGGCGGGTGCTCGGGGTGCGGCGGACCCGCACCCGGCTGATCACCGCCGAGTTCAGCGGCCACCTGGAGTACCAGCCGCTCGGCGTGGTCGGGGTGATCGGCGCGTGGAACTATCCGGTGCTCATTCCGATCGGCCCGATCGCGTACGCCCTGGCCGCCGGCAACACGGTGGTCTTCAAACCCAGCGAGTACACCCCGGTGACCGGACAGTGGCTGGTCGACACGCTCACCGAGGCGGTCGGCGCGGAGTCGGTCCTGACCGCCGTGCACGGGCTCGGCGACGTCGGCGACGCGTTGTGCCGGTCCGGCGTGGACAAGCTCTCGTTCACCGGCTCACCACGGACCGGCCGCCTGGTCATGGCGGCCTGCGCCGAGACGCTCACCCCGGTGGTGATCGAGGCCGGCGGCAAGGACGCGATGATCGTCGACGACGACGCCGACATCGACGCGGCGGCGGAGGCCTGCGTCTGGGGGGCGATGACCAACGCCGGGCAGAGCTGCATCGGCATCGAGCGGGTGTACGCGCTGGCCCCGGTGTACGACGCGTTCGTCACCGCGGTGGCGGACCGGGCCGGCCGACTGACTGTCGGTAGCGGACCGGAGGACCAGGTCGGGCCGATCGCCATGCCCGGCCAACTCGACGTCATCCGACGGCACATCGACGACGCGCTGGCCGCCGGTGGGCGGGCGGTGCTCGGCGGTGCCGCCGCGGTACAGCCGCCGTACGTCCATCCGACCGTCCTGGTCGACGTGCCGCCCGACTGCACCGCCGTCCGTGAGGAGACCTTCGGACCGACCGTCACGATCCACCGGGTCGAAACCATCGACGAGGCGATCGCGGCGGCCAACGACACCCGCTACGGGTTGGGCGGCGCGGTCTTCGGCAAGCGGCGGGGGATCGCCGTCGCCCGCCGGATCCGCAGTGGAATGGTGTCGATCAACTCGGTGCTCACCTTCGTCGGGTTCAGTGAGCTGCCGTTCGGTGGGATCGGTGAGTCGGGTTTCGGCCGGGTGCACGGTGAAGACGGGCTGCGGGAGTTCTCCCGGTCAAAGGCGATCACCCGACGCCGGGCACCGTCGGTGCTGCCGACGATGACGTTCGAGCGGACCCCGACCGACATGGCCCGTATCGTCAAGGTGATCAAGCTGCGGTACGGCCGCGACTGATCGCGGGTCAGCCGGCGATCGGCTGGTGCGCGCCGAGGCTGGCCTGGTCGGCGGCGGTGGTGCCGGCGATCCACCCGGCCCGGTTGTGGCCGGCGATCGACCGGCTGGTCACCGTCGGGAAGAGCCGCTCGGTGGCCCGGTCCACCTGCTCGTCGCGGGCCGCCAGCACCGGCACCAGCGCGGTGCCGGTCCGCGCGGCCGCCTCCCGGCCGGCGTCGTCGGCGGCGGTACGCAACCGCTGTCCGATCCGCACCGCGTACGCCTCCAGAAAGGACTGGCGGAACGACCGGGTGGTCGACTGCCCGCCCCGGCCACGCTGCGGGCCGTTGCGCAGCATCGCCGCGGTGGCCTGTACCAGCAGCGAGGTGTGCAGCAACTCGACCGACTCGCAGTCGGCGGCGAACCCGACGACGGTGGCGAAGCCGAGATTGTTGGACCACACCGACCGGCAGCCGTTCGCCTCGGCGACCTGCTGCAGCAGCAACGCCTTGGCCTGCTCGTACGGTGCCTCCAGGCCGATCCGTACGGCCACCGGGTCGGCCTGTGGCCCGCCGGCACCGGTCTGCTGCGCGGCGAGCAGCGCGTGGTCGATGCGGTGCCGGGTCATCAGCTCCTGGGCCTTGGCCGACAGTGCTTCGGCCTCCTCCGCGAATTCGGTCGACTCGGCCTTGGCCAGCAACGCCCGGATCCGGCCGAGCTGGCGCTCGTCCACATCGTCGGTCCCGACCGCCCCGGCGGGGGTCGGCCGCCGACGCTGCTGCGTCCCGTCGTCACCGGGGCGGACCGTGCCGGGCAGCGGGGCCACCAGCTCCAGCCTCGGTAGACCGATCAGCAGCCCGGCCACCCGCACCGCGAGCAGCACGGCAGCGGCCCGGTCCAGCTTGGACCCGGCCGCCCAGGCGGTCAGCCGGTGGTCGGGCGGAGCAGCACCCCACACGTCGAGGTCGAGATCACGCAGCTGGCGGTGCCAGCGGTCGGCGACCGTCGCCGGCGCGTACCCACGCAGCTGCGCCGCGACGTACCCGGCGGTCAGGCTCACCGCCCGCTTGCCGAGCTCGCGGCCGGCCACCCGCAGCACGTCGGCCGGCATCCAGCCGTGGCCCCACAGCCCGGCGGCCACCTGCCGCAACGCCTCGTCCACCGCCTGGTCCACCAGCCGGTCGTCGGCTGCGACCAGCGCGGCCACGCACTCGTCGAGGTCGTCCGGTCGGTCGGCCGTCGCCATTCGGGCCGCCCGACGCAGCAGCTCGTCGACCCGCTGCGCCTCGGTCGGTGGCCGGTACAAGCCGAACCCGTCGGAGTAGGCCGCGCCGGCGGCCTGCGCCCGTTGGCGTTGCCGCTCCTCCCTGGCCTTCTTCTTGGCGGCTCGACGTTGCTGGTTGCGCACACCCATCGGCGAACTCCAGAAACTCGGTGTCGGAGCTGGTCAAGGTTCGGGCTGGTCAGAACAGGGTGAGTTCGTCCCGTTCGATGCCGCGCAGCTTGTCGTAGTCGACCACCACGCACCGGATACCACGGTCCTCGGCCAGCACCCGGGCCTGCGGTTTGATCTCCTGTGCGGCGAAGATGCCGGTCACCGGCGCCAGCAGCGGATCCCGGTTGAGCAGTTCGAGGTAGCGGGTCAGCTGCTCGACGCCGTCGATCTCGCCCCGACGCTTCACCTCGACCGCGACGCTCGCTCCGCCGTCACGACAGAGCAGGTCCACCGGGCCGATCGCCGTCATGAACTCCCGCCGCACCAGGGTGAAATCGTCACCGAAGGTGGTCGGGTTGGCGGCGAGCAGTTCCTGGAGATGCGCCTCCACCCCGTCCTTGCGCAGACCGGGGTCGACACCCAGGTCGTACGACATCTCCTGAAGAATCTCCTTAAGGGTGATCCGCAGCTCCTCGCCGGCCTTGTTGACCACCCGCCACATACCCGGCGTCTCCTCCAGCCGGCATGGTGGGCTCATCCAGTTCAGCGGCTTGTACGCCCGGTCGTCGGCGTGAATCGAGACCGATCCGTCCGCTTTGACCATCAACAGCCGGGTGGCCGGCGGCAGATGTGCCGAGAGCCGACCGACGTAGTCCACCGAGCATCGAGCAATCACCAGCCGCACCCGACGAGGGTAGCGCCAGCGGTGCCCGCGTACCGCGCAGGGCTGGCGCGGCGGTGCGATCCTGGTGACGTGTTCGAACTGCTGACCGGGACCGGGCTGGCCGCATCCGCAGGGCTCAACGCCTACATCCCGCTGCTGACCGTCGGCGTGCTCGCCCGCTACACCAGCCTGATCACGCTGCCGGACGGCTGGCAGTGGATGTCCGACGAATGGGTGCTGGGCATCCTCGCCGTCCTGCTGGTTGTCGAGGTCGTCGCCGACAAGGTGCCGGTCGTCGACCACGTCAACGACGTGGTGCAGACGGTCGTCCGGCCGACCGCCGGCGGGCTGGCGTTCGGAGCGGGGTCGGCGTCGGAGACGGTGACGGTCAGCGACCCCGGGGAGTTCTTCTCCTCGGACCAGTGGGTTCCGGTGCTGGTCGGTGTGCTGATCGCGCTCGGCATACATCTACTCAAGGCGACCGCCCGACCGGTGATCAACACCGCCACCGCCGGGATCGGCGCGCCGGTGGCGAGCACCGCCGAGGACGCCACCAGCGTGGTGATGTCGGTCGTCGCGATCCTGCTGCCCGTCCTGGTGCTGGTCTTCCTGGTGGCATTGCTGATCGGCGGGCCGCTGCTGATCCGCCGGGCCGGGCAGCGCCGCCGGGAGCGGCGGGCGGCCCGGGCCGCCGGATACCGGGTCTGACCGGACACCCCGCGCCGGTCTGATCGCGTCGACGTGCGGCCCGAACGGTCGGGATCCTGCGGGCGGCCCGACACCGGTCCGGGTCGCCTGCGACGATCTGCGCCGTGCGTTCACGTTCGACCACTTCGGAATCGCGTCCGGTCGCCCTGGCGGTGGCGACCGTGATCGCCCTGGCCGGGGCTGCCGTACCGGTCGTCACCGGCTGCGGCGCGACCGCCGGACCACCCGCCGTCAGCAGCACCGGTACCGTCAGTCCGGCGACGGTACCGACCGGTCCGGCGATGGTACCGACCGCTCCGGCGGCCGTCGCCGGCAACCGACCCGCCGGATCGCCGCCGCCGGCCGACCCGGCGGGGCCGCCGCGGACAGTGCCCGGCGCGACCCGTCCGGGTACCCGACCACCCGTGGTCGACCACGGACCGCGCACCGGCAACCTGGTCGCGTTGACCTTCGACGCCGACATGACCGAGGCGATGCGCTACGACCTGCGCAGCGGCGCGGTCCGCTCGTACGCCAACCTGGCCGTCATCGAGCTGCTGGAGCGTGAGCAGGTCCCGGCGACCTTCTTCCTCACCGGGATGTGGGTCGAGCAGTACCCGGAGCTGACCCGACGGCTCGCCGGCAACCCCCGGTTCGAGCTGGCCAACCACACGTACGGCCATACCGCGTTCACCGCCGACTGTTTCGGCCTGCCGCAGCTACCGGCGACCGCGATGACCGCTGATGTGGCGAGGACGTTCGACGTGATCGAGCCGTACGGTGGCCGCCAGACCCGCTACTTCCGGTTTCCGGGCCTGTGCCACGACGGAGCCGCGCTGGCCGCGCTGGCCCCGATCGGGCTGACCGTGGTCGACGGCGACGTGATCAGCGGCGACCCGTTCGCCACCGCCTGGGAGCCAATCGTCGACGCCGTCCTGTCCGGCGTACGGCCCGGCTCGGTGGTGGTGCTGCACGTCACCGAGGCCAACGCGGCGCTGACCGACGAGGCGTTGCCGCACATCCTCGCCGGCCTGCGCGACCGGGGTCTGACCCCGGCCGCCCTGTCCGAGGTGCTCGCCGAGTAGTGGTTCTCACCGCCAGCGGAACAAGCGGGCCGCCAGGGCACCGACCACCGCCAGGTAGCCGACCATCACCAGCAGGTGCAGCGGGCGAACCGCATGCCCGGCCCAGCTGGCCTGCAAGGCCTGGCTCAGCGCGCCGAGCGGGGTGAGGTCGCTCAACCGGCGGATCGTCTCGGGCATCATCGGCCCGGGGGTCCACACCCCGGCGAAGAACAGCATCGGGAAGTAGACCAGCATGCCGATGGCGTTCGCCGCCCGTCCGGTCGACGCCAGCGCCGCGATCAGCAACCCGACCGTGAAGGTGGCCGCCCCGCCGAGCAGGAACACGCCGAGGAAGCTCACCGGGTGCTCGGGCAGCGGCACCCGGAACGCGACCGTCGCCGCGGCGACGGCCAGACCGACCGCGAGCGTCGTCGCGGCCACCGAGACCAGCAGCTGGGCACCGAGCAGCTTCGCCGGGCGTACCGGGGTGGTGGCCATCCGGCGCAGCACCCCGCGTTCCCGGTACCCGGCCATGGTCGTCGGCAGGGAGTTGATCGCGACGCCGGCGACCGCCAGCGCGACCACCACCGGCAGGTAGATGTCGATCGGACGCAGGCCGGCAAGCTCCGCAACGGGGGTACGGAAGCCCGGCATCACCACACCCAGCACGACGATCAGCAGCATCGGGAAGGCCAGCGACATCACGATCGCCGCCGGGTCCCGCAGGAACAGTTTGGCCTCCATCACGGTGAGCCGGCGTAGCGCGGTCACCGGTCACCTCCGGTGAGGGCGAGGAACGCGTCGTCCAACGTCGCCTGCTGCAGGCGCAGCTCGCGTGGCGTGACGCCGTGCCGGGACAGCACCGCCGCGACGGCGAAGAACAGCTCCGCACCACCGTCGACGACGACCTCACGACCGTCGATGGTCGCGGCGGTGACCTGCGGTAGCTCGGTCAGCAGGGCGAGGTCGAGCGGTCGGTCCGGGACGAACCGGATCCGCTGCCCGCTGTCGACGCTGGCGGCCAGCCCGGCCGGGGTGTCGAGGGCGACCACCCGGCCGGCGTCGATCACCGCGACCCGGTCGCAGAGCCGCTCCGCCTCCTCCATCAGATGCGTGACCAGCACCAGGGTGACGCCCCGGTTGCGGACCGATTCGACAAGTCCCCACGTGTCCCGGCGGGCCGCCGGGTCCAGCCCGGTGGTCAGCTCGTCGAGGAACGCCACCTTCGGGTCGCCGACCAGGGCCAGGGCGACGGACAGGCGCTGCTTCTGCCCGCCGGAGAGCTGGCCGAAGCGGGCGTCGTGCCGGGCGGACAGGCCGAGCAGGTCGAGCAGCTCCCGCCAGTCGGCCGGCTGCCGGTAGAAGGAGCTGTAGAGCTCCAGCGCCTCCCACACCTTGATCCGCTCCGGCAGCTGGCTCTCCTGCAGCTGCGCCCCGAGTTGCTGGCGCAGCCGCGCGCCGTCGCGCTGCGGGTCCAGGCCGAGCACCCGTACGGTGCCCCGGTCCGGCCGGCGCAGTCCGAGCGCGCACTCCACAGTGGTGGTCTTGCCGGCACCGTTACGGCCGAGGATCCCGAAGATCTCCCCCTCATCGACGGTGAACGACACGTCGTCCACCGCGATCAGGTCGCCGTATCGCTTGTGCAGATGCTCGATCTCGATGACGGACATGGCGTCGCTCCTCAGCTCTCCTCAGCCGGAGATCTTCTTCAGTGGCAGCCGGCGGACCAGCAGCCAGGTGACGGCACCGGCGACCAGCAGGGTCAGCAGCGCGATCGCCGTCCCGGTGCCAGCGTGTGCCTCGTCGTCAAGGCCGAGCATCCGGGCGAGGCCGAACCCGGTCCATTCGGTACGGAAGCCGATCTCGACGACGAACGCCGGCAGCAGCACCACTGGCAGCAGCAACGTCCCCCACCACGGATTGAGCAGGTGGTAGACGATCGCGGTCAGTACCCCGGCCGCCATGTAGCCCAGGTTGACCAGGCTGTACTCCAGCCAGATCGCGGCGGCGTCGCCTGCCGAACCGACCAGGTACGGCTCGGTGAGCCCGTCGAGCAGACCGAAGACGTCGAGGGTCAGGTATTCGAGGCCGAAGCCGAGCGTCGTCAGGGTGGAGAAGCCGAGGGCGTACGGCACGAGGAAGCCCCAGGAGCCGATCAGCGCGTCCCGCCGGGTGACGCCGTGGGCGACGAACATCGGCAGGTAGGTGCCGACGGCGATGATGCCGAACACGAAGGTGAACCAGCGCGGTGCCTGCAGGCCCATGTTCTGCCACATGCTCGCTTCGACCGTGCCGAACCGGTCGATCAGGCCGATGACCACGGCCCAGACCAGGTAGATGATCGTCCAGTACCACCCGGCCAGCGGCAGCGACCGGCGCAGCAGCGTACGGGTGACCTTCCAGGCGGTGGCGTTCATCGCCGGGCCTCCTTGTCCGTGGTGTCCGCCGTGAGGTGTACGAACAGGTCCTGCAGCCCGATCGGGCCGAGCTCCAGGCCGGCGGCGCGGGCGGCGGCCCGGTCGCCGTCGTCGATGGCGCCGAAGACGGTGGTGGACCGGGTGCCGCCGAGCTGCTGGCTGCCGAGCACGGTGCGTCCGGTGACGAACGCGTCGACGGCGGCGGCCGGGCCGGTCACCGTCGTCCCCCGGGCCCGCAGCGTCTCGGTCTCCTCGTGGGCGACCAGCCGGCCCCGGTGCAGCACCACCACCTCCTCGAACAGCGACCCGACCTCTTCGATCAGGTGGGTGGAGAGCACGATGGTGCGCGGGTGCGCGAGGTAGTCGTTGAGCACTTCCTCGTAGAAGGCGTACCGGCTGGGCGCGTCGAGGCCGAGGTACGCCTCGTCAAAGATGGTCAGCGGTGCCCGGGCGGCCAGCCCGAGGGTGACGCTGAGCGCCGACTTCATGCCCCGGCTCAGCCCGTTGAGCCGCTTACGCATCGGCAGGTCGAACCGCTCGACCAGGCGGGCGGCGTAGTCGGCGTCCCAGTTGGGACGCAGTGTCGCGGCGAGGTCCAGGATGCAGCTGACCCGGTCGGTGTCCTGGGCATCGACCTTGTCCCGGACGAACGCGATCTGCGACATGACCGCCGCGTTCTCGAACGGGTCGGCGCCGCCGATGCGCACCGTGCCGCTGGTGGCGGCCCGGAAAGCGGACAGTACGGCGAGCAGGCTGGTCTTGCCGGAGCCGTTGCGGCCGAGCAGTCCGTAGATCTTGCCCGGGGTGAGGGTGAGGTCGAGCGAGTCGACGGCGACGGTGTCGCCGTAGCGGACGGTGAGGTTGCGGGTCTCGATGCCCAGGCCGGTCACTGGTGTTCCTCCCCTGTCTGCTGGTCCGGGGCAGTCCCTGTCTGCTGGATGCGGGCGACGACCTCGGTCAACGGGATGCCGATGATCCGGGCCTCGGTGACCATCGGGTCGACAACCTCGGTGAAGAACCGGTCGCGGCGCTGGCCGCGCAGCGTCTCGCGGGCGTTGGGGCTGACGAACATGCCGATGCCCCGCTTCTTGAACAGCACGCCCTCGTCGATGAGCTGGTGGAAGCCCTTGGCGGCGGTGGCGGGGTTGATCCGGTAGTAGCTGGCGTACTGGTTGGTGGACATGACCTGCTCGCCCTCCTGCAGCGCCCCGCTCAGGATGTCGTTTTTGATCTTGTCGGCTATCTGCTGATAGATCGGACTTCGATCATCGAACACGGGAGCACCTCTGGTTCACTGGTTCGTTACTCGTGTAATGAACCGTAGCACCGAGGAACCGGTGCGGTCCAGCCCGCCAGCGGTGTCCGTCACCACCACGACACCCGGACGCCTCCCCTCGCACGGCAGGGGCGATAGTTGACGCCATGAGCGACAAGGCGGCGGACGCGCCGGCCATCGAGGTACACGGGCTGCGCAAGATGTACGCCGGGACACCGGCAGTGGACGGGGTCGACCTGACCGTGCGGCGCGGCGAGGTGTTCGCCCTGCTCGGCCCGAACGGTGCTGGCAAGACCACCACCGTGGAAATCATGGAGGGCTACCGGCGCCGCGACGCCGGCGAGGTGCGGGTGCTCGGCGTCGACCCCGACCCTGGTACGCCGCAGTGGCGCTCCCGGATCGGCATCGTGCTGCAGGGCACCGGCGAGTTCGACGAGTTGACCGTCGCCGAGGTGGTCGGCCACTTCGCCGCCTTCTACCCGGCACCGGACGACCCGGCGACGGTGATCGACCGGGTCGGCCTGGCCGGCAAGGCGAAGGCCCGCACCCACACGCTGTCCGGCGGGCAGAAGCGTCGGCTCGACGTGGCGCTCGGCATCGTCGGCCGACCGGAGCTGCTCTTCCTCGACGAGCCGACCACCGGCTTCGACCCGGAGGCCCGCCGCGAGTTCTGGGAACTGATCCGGTCACTCGCCGGTGCCGGCACCACCATCCTGCTGACCACCCACTACCTGGACGAGGCGGAAGCCCTCGCCGACCGGGTCGGAGTGATCGCCGCCGGCCGGCTCGTCGAGGTCGCACCGCCGGCCGAGCTGGGCGGCCGGCGCGACGCCCTGGCCACCGTCTCCTGGCGTACCGCCGACGGGACGGCGCATCGCGAGGAGAGCGCGACGCCGACGAAGCTGATCGCCGACCTGGCCGCGCGCTTCGACGGCGAGGTCCCCGGCCTGACCGTCACCCGCCCCACCCTGGAAGACGTCTACCTGCGGATGATTGGACACAAGTGAACGCGACCACCGGCGGTACCGCCGGCACTGTGACCTCGCCGTCGGCGGGCGCTTCCAGCACCTCGCCGGCCGTCACCCGGGTCGGCCCGGCGCGGCTGGGGCTGCGGCAGGGCAAGCTGGAGATCCGGCAGTTCATGCGCAGCCGCGAGTCGGTCGTCTTCACGATGGCCTTCCCGGTCATCATGATCCTGATCTTCGCGTCGATCTTCACCGGGGAGATCACCGACGGCGTACGGTTCACCCAGTACTTCATCACCGGCATGATCGCCACCGGACTGATGACCGTCGGATTCCAGAGCCTGGCCATCCAGATCCCCATCGAGCGGGACCGGGGTGTGCTCAAGCGGCTGCGCGGCACCCCGATGCCGAAATGGGTCTACTTCGCCGGCAAGGTCATCATGGTGGCGGTGATCGGCTTCGCCGAAACGGTGCTCCTGCTGGCCGTCGCGACGCTGCTGTTCGACCTGCAACTGCCGGACACGGCATTCAAGTGGTTCACCCTGGGCTGGGTGTCGGTGCTCGGCATCACCGCCTGCACGCTGTGCGGCATCGCGTTCTCGTCGCTGGCGCGCAGCGGTCGCAGCGCCTCGGCGGTGGCCACCCCGGTGTCACTGGTGCTGCAGTTCACCTCCGGCGTCTTCTTCGTCTTCACCGCGCTGCCCGGCTGGATGCAGCAGATCGCCGCGCTGTTCCCGCTCAAGTGGATGTGCCAGGGGCTGCGCTCGGTCTTCCTGCCGGAGGCTTTCGGCACCCAGGAGCCGGGCGGCTCGTTCGAGCTCGGCATGGTCGCGCTGGTGCTGGCCATCTGGTGCGTCATCGGCCTGGTGCTCTGCCTGACCACGTTCCGCTGGACCACCAAACGCGACGGCTGACTCCCGGGGCACCAAGGTGCGCGCCCAAGGCTTGATGCCTCAGGTGCATCAAGATGCACCTGAGGCATCAAGCTCAACCGGTACCACCAACCCGCGAGGCGACACAACCGCCGACACCCCAGCCGTCGACACTGCGAAGTGGCGCGTGTCAAGGGTCTACGGTCTCTTGATCTCGTAGTCGCCCCAGGCACCCAGATGGCGCGGATCATCATCCTCGCCTTGCCGAACCGCTATCGAGGTGACGCGTACGCACGTTATTTTCGCGTTTTGACGTGCGTAGGCGTCACCTCGATGGGCCAGCGGAGTCGCTGACATAGACGCCGCGTCCCTGCTGGCCGTACACGAGGCGTTCTGCCTTGAGCTGGATCATCACAAAACGGATGACCGTCTCGCTCACGTCATAGTGCGCCATGAGTTGACGGGTGGTCGGCAACCTGTCGCCAGGCTTGAGGACTCCGCTGCGGATCTGCTCGGCGATGTCGGTGGCGATCTGCTGGTACAGCGGCGTAGCCATCGGCGCTCCCTCGGTCGGCAGCCACAAGACACCACACGCCGGGGGAAAGATGCGTTACGGGGTAGCGTTACGTTACCAAGTAACGTAAGTTGTGGACAGAGCTGCTCGGTCGGCGCTGAGCGGTTTCACCCGGTCGGGGCGTGTGGCGAGTCACGCCGTTGGGCGTCCCGGCCATCAAGGTTCGCCCTGGTCGCCGTACCGCCGAGGAGGGCTGCGGCGATCGGGGTGGGGGTGGCCCCGCCGGCATCGGCAAGCGGCAGGGCCACCCGTCCACCCACCAAAAACACCCGGATGAGCGGAACCAGCAGCAACACCAGCGGAAGCAGCGAGCAATGGGGAGGAAGACAAGATGCGTGAACTCTGGCGCCGGTGGCAGGTCCGCAGCCACCGCTTCCCGACGGTCCCCCGGCGGCGGCCGGGGCCTCGACTCCGGCGAGGTCAGTCCTCGCGCTGGCTCGGCCGGTTGGCCGCGATCCAGGCCGCCACCTCGTCACGGCTCCAGATGCGCATCCGGCCGTTGCCCACCACGTCGATCGGTTCAGGGAAGCCCGGCCGCCGAACGATCTCCACAGCCCTCGTCCTCGACACGCCACCGAGCATCGTGGCGATGTCTGCCAGGGCGACGAGCTTCACGACCTGAACGTAGGTCGGCAAGGTGTTACTACTTCAGCACTTACCGACTTGACACTGCTGAAGTGATAAGTGAGGCTGTTGGACACACAGATGAGCCCGTGAGTGACAGCGGTTGGGGCGGGTAGCGAGTGACGCCGTTGGGCGTCCCGGCCCCGAAGGTTTGCCCTGGTCGCCGTACTGCCAAGGAGGGCTGCGGCGATCGGGGTGGGGGTGGCCCTGCCGGCATCGGCAAGCGACAGGGCCACCCCGTCCACCCACCAACAACACCCAGATGAGCGGAACCACCAGCGGCAGCAGCGAGCAATGGGGAGGAACACGAGATGCGTGAACTGTGGCGCCGGTGGCAGGTCCGCCGGCAACGACGCCATGGCCGCCACACCACCGGCGACCTGGCCCGCCGGCAACGCCACCGGCGCCTACCGGACACCCGGCAACCCCGCCGGCCACAATCAGCGCGGGTCGGCGTACCGGCCGATCCGGCCCTGGCAGGTCCGCAGCCACCGCTTCCCGACGGTCCCCCGGCGCGGCGGCGGCCGAGGCCTGGACCCCGGCGAGGTCGCCGCGTTCCTCGACCGCGTCGCCCACGACCTTGGCGTCGTGTACGCCGAACTCGAACGCACCTGGGAGCAGAACGACCGGATCAAGGACGCGCTGCGCCGCTGGCAGTCCGCCCAGGCAACGCCCACCCGGCACGGCGTCTACCAGGGCGGCGCGCACCGGTGACCGGGTCGACGCCAGTCGCCGGCAGCGGTGGCGGTCCGGCGCTGACCGTACGGACCGCCACGGCCGCCGACGTCGAACCTCTGGCGGAGTTGTTGGCGCAGGCGTGTGTGCTGGACCCGGTGGTGGCCTGGCTGATCAACGACCACGCGCTGCGCTACCTGACGATGCACCAGTTCTTCACCGCCGAGCTGGAGTTCGCCGTACGGCACGGGATCGTCGACGTGGTCGGGCACTGCGACGGCGTGGCGATCTGGTACCCGCACCCAGCCGACCGGTTCCTGGCGGCGGAACATCAACGGCGCCGGTTGCGGGCCTGCGGCGACCACCACGGCCCGTACGCGCACTACACGTTCACCGCCGGCCGGCTGGAACCGACCGGCCGACACCACCATCTGGCGTTCCTGGCGGCGGCACCCTGGCTACGCCGCCAGGGAATCGGGTCGACGCTGCTCGCCGCGCACCACACCCGGCTGGACCGGATCGGCATGCCGGCCGTGGTCGAGGCCAGCAGCCCACGGTCCCAGGCGTTCCACCTGCGCAACGGCTACCGGATTGTCCGGGTGGCGCACCTGCCGGCCGGCGGGCCGCCGCTGTGGGCGATGCGCCGATCCGGCGACCCGGTCGACCAGCCACCCCTGGCAGCAGCACTGCGGGTGGGCTGATTCGGGCGGGATCAGCAGCTGTAGAAGCCCTGGCCGGTCTTGCGGCCCAGGTCGCCGACGGTGACCACCTCGCCCGGGCACCGACCGACGGCGTCAGAACCTGCGAACCCGCCACCGCCCGCGCCCTGCTGCAGACCCTCGACCTGCCAGGCATGACGGTTACTGCGGACGCGTTACACACCGCCGGGGCGACCGCCGAGCTCATCCACGACCACGGCGGCCCGTTCATGTTCCCGGTCGAGGAGAACCGCCGGACCCGCCGGACCATCCCTAGATGATCTTGAACCGGCCGCGATCGCTGAACGCACCGGCCGCCGCACTAAGCGCGGGCGAAAAGGAGGGCAACATTTTGGCCCCCGAATCCAAATGATAACTTCAATGCGGCTGCCATCTCGAGCCGACGTGGCCGTCCAACAACGATATCGAGATCAAGTGCAGGATCGGGATTCTCCAGGTTGATGGTGGGTGGCACCAAGCCCGTGAACAGTGAGCGAACTGTGGTCACGGCCTCAACGGCACCCGCTGCGCCAAGGAGATGACCATGGGTCGATTTATTGGCTGTCAACACTGGGTGATCACCGACCGAGCGTCGTATCGCGGCGACCTCGATCATGTCACCCACGGGCGTCCCTGTGGCATGGGTGTTAACGTGCGTGACGGCGGCGGGATCGAGGTTCGAATCATGGAGCGCCGAATCGATGGCAGCACTAATGCCGGCGCCGTCCGGACGGGGATGGACCAAATCATAGCCATCAGACGAAATACCGACACCCGCCAGCCGCGCGAAAATCTGGGCACCCCTGCTCTCCGCGCGCGACGCTCGTTCTAGTATTAGAGCACCGGCACCCTCACCAAGGACGAAGCCGTCACGACCGACGTCCCAAGGCCGCGAGGCCCTAGGTGGATCGTCGTTGCGGGTGGAAAGCGCACGCAAGGCACCAAAAGCCGCGAGACTCACCGCGTTGACTACTGTATCTACGCCGCCAGCAATGACGACATCGGCTCGACCCCAGCGGATGAGATCGGCTCCCATCGCGATAGCTTCGGCACCTGTGGCGCACGCACTCGCAACCGAGTGGACACCGGCCCGTGCGCGAAACTCGACGCCCACGCATGCCGCTGGACCGCTAACCATGGTTCGGGTCACGGCAAAGACGGACACCTTCCTGCGGCCCTCGGTCCGCAAACGGTGCTCCTGTTCGAGAATACTGGTCAGCCCACCCATGCCTGTACCGATACAGACGGCCAAGCGCTCCGTAGGAACTGGCTCCTCACCGAGGCCCGCACAAATCCACGCTTCTCGCGCGGCAACGAGTGCGGCCTTCTCGCTGCGGTCGTATCGACGAGCGGTCCTCGGATCGAAACCGAGATCCGGGTCGACGGCCATCGTTGCCGCGATGCGGGTCGGGAACGATTGCGCCCACTCATGGGGTATTGTTGCGATCGCCGATCTTCCCTCAAGGAGGCCCTGCCAATGCCCTAAGCTGTTGCCTGCCAATGGGGTCGTCGCGCCGACGCCGGTAACCACTACATCGTTCATTCTGCGTCACGTCCCACAAGCGCGTCGTACAGATCACGGGGAGATGTCGCGCTGTTCAGCATGGCGTCACTGAGCGCGATATCAAGACGATCTTCCAGGGCCGTAATAACCTCGAGGCGAGATAGAGAGTCCAAGTCAAGATCAGAAAATCGGGTATCCAAGGAGAAGTTCTCAGGCAAGGGCTCGGTGGTTGTTTCCAGCACCGCCGCTGCGAATTCGGCAGCGAACGCGTCGATGGAAAAAAGTTCGGACACGACAAACTCCTTTGATCCAAGAAATGCTATTTCGCTGAATGCTTCACCAGTCCCCGGATCAGCTTAGACCCGCCGTTTCTGGCATCGTATATACGAACGGATCCTGGTGCGACCCACGCACCAGCCAATCCGCCAGTTCACTACCCACACTTGGCGAGACAGGCTGGCTGGCCTTGTTGCCCGACCGAGCTGCGAGCACCGACGACCACCGCGGGGCCAGGCTTAGCCAAGAACTGAATGTCGGGACCATATGCAGCCGAAAAGGCTGTTCTCGACGTAGCAATTCCGCGACTCCGGGCCGCTCGGCCAATAGACCACGGCTAGCTATCACGTGAAGTTCCGTTGAGGGTGCCGATGATGCTTCTGTTCTGTAGAAGAAGTCCAAGAGTTCAGAATCGCGGCGACTGCCCTCGTCCCCGCATCGAACCGCAGAAGGTTCTATTTGGAGGCGACCCAGCAGAGTCTTGATCGATGCAAGAATTTCATTCATGTTGCTGTCGGATAGGAATTGCTGATCGGGGGCGTCCCCGCAGACCGCCGAACGCCGCGCCGGAGCCAGCTCGAGCACCATGGCGGCGCCGGAGGCAACGAGAAACACTCCAAGCATTCGGCGCACGGACTCACTAAATTGCCGGTCGGCAAGCAATTTCCACGTTTCCACAGCCATGGGGTCGAGACCGGCGGCATTCCAGATTCCTGCCACGACTCTTTCCGACAGTCCGGACTCTGCCGCCAAGGAACTGACAGACCATCGCGTCTCTCCGGCGGGTGGAAAGCCGAAAATAGTCTTCTTGATAACCTTCGAATACGTCGGATCGGATGAGAGATCCGCACACACCTTCGCGCTCCCGGCCTTGCCGGTCATGGCGCGGAGAAGTATGTTGTAGTCTTTCTTCAGCTGATCGAGTTCCGAGATTTCGTAGCCGAACAGCAAGGAGCGATCGTACGGTACTCCCCAATTATACTCTTCCTTGGGATCGAGCCCCCGATAGAGCCGAACTCGATCTACGCGTTTAGCAAGCGTATCCCAACCACCGTGAAGCACCTCGATCAACGGACAGCTGATAGATTCTCCGAAGTCTTCGAGATTTGCTGGACTCAGCCCATTGTGCAACGGCTTCATCCCAGGCCGCAGGCCCGGTTTGTAGCGCCAGATCACACATTCGCGTCGAATTCCTGTTCCCATGACCGGAATCAATTTTGGAAATTCCTCGTCATGCCAGAGAGAAATATTGGCTCCTCGCACGCCGACGACAGCAGGTGCTAGGCTGCCAAGTATATCGCGTAGGTCGCCGGTGACTTTGAGGGTCGAATCATCGTCCATGGCGACCACCCAGTCAGGACGGCAAAAATCTGTCATACGGTACAGGAGGGCAAGCCCTGTCGCCTCGTCAACTTCCCAAGGCACCTGCGGGAGTCGGTCACTCGCCCTGAAGACGTTAGTAACGATCGGGTGCTCGGCCAATATCTCCGCAGTGCGATCGGTACTGCGATCGTCGAGCACGTAGACCTCATCACACCACTTTGCTAGCGAGTCGAGGGCGCTGGCGAGAGTTGATTCACCATTTCGAACTCGCATGATTCCAAGAATCCACATATGCCTTAGTCCAATGCCGGCTGATTGTCTGGCTATCGTCCGGAACAGCGCAGGCCGCTCAACGAACGACTTAGCTGTCCGAACTGCTTTCCTGCACAAGCTGTCTGGCGGCACGAATCGTGGACCGGACCTCTTGTAGAAGTTTTGCGCCGTGTTGCTCGTCAATCTGTCCGAAACTCAGATATCGGTCGATGCCGAAACCAACAGTTTCCACTACGGCACGATGGCGAAGCGTAATTGCTCGATTGCCCTCTAGATGGTGGTAGGGAACGAAAGGTTGTCCGGTGACGTGCAGGCAGGTGCCGCCGTTTCCTGCTTCGATCACACTTGCCGCAGCTGCTAGCGTCTCCAGTGAATTCGCTCGACGTGCAGCAGGTTCGGGTGATGGCACTTCCAATAGGGTAACCGGCAATCCCAGCACGTTGGCGTCCGGCCCGAAGTCACATCTCCGCGAACCCCCCATTCCGGCGGACATGTGACCTCGAACAATCGGCGACCCTGCGCCGATTTCCATGCCAAATTCGATCGCCGCTGCGGCGGCAAGTACATCAAACTCAGAAGCTGCGTCCGGTGCGAATCGATCGGTAGCGTCGCGCTCAGATTCGAGGAGCGGGCGCGCCGCTGCCGCAAGGGTGACCTGTCCGACAGCAGTCTGTTTGCTGTTCAGGATCTCTACGGCATATCTAGCGCGCAGCAGGCTGGAAGCACGGCCCGCTCCGATGAGGATCAGGTGGTCGTACCGATCGTGTTGCGGTACGGAACTCGAGACCATTCCGAGCTCTCCGGCTAGCCGGAGGATGCCGTCCTCTTCGGCTGGGCTCAGCATTCCTCTTGGGATGTTCCATCGAGCGCGACCTCCGCTATCCTGGTTCTGGCCCGGCGACACGCCTTCTGCCCCGCCTTTTCTTCTGAAGTCCCACCGATCTGAGAAGATGTCGAGGTATTCGAGGCGACGTTCTAATGGCAGGCTCTGCGGAATCGACCCGCCGAACATCTCGACCAGGCAGGCGATGGCCGGCGTTCGGGTCCATGCTTCAACCTCTTCTCGCACACTTGTTTGATTGGAGGTGTCGAACGGCCTTGCCCGCACTTGACCGGTCGCCGAACACGTTGCTGCCTCGATGTCGGGTGGTTCGTTCAGCCGTTCATCGCTTGTTTTTGCGTGTACCACTAGAGCCCTCCCGCTGATACTTTCGGTCGCCAAACTCGGTGGAACAGTTTCACAAGAAGTACTATTCGGGTACGCACCAAACGGCATACCCCGCCCGCTGGAAGAAATGGCACGAATGCGAGTCTCGTCGATTTCCCGTCCCCTGCAGGGGAAACGCGACGATCGTGTCGATCTATGCCCGCAGGATCAGACAAGAGTAGGTAAATCCAGCCCCGCCGCTGACAAATATCGCCACCTGATCGTGCTCAATCTCCATCCGAATAACGTCGGCGAGGTTCGCCAGAACGTCTCCGGCGCCGAGGTGCCCCGTGTCGCTGCCGAGAGGAAGAACTTGGGAAGAAGTCGTTTGGCGCACCGACTTGAGATACGGGTTCTCGAGGTGATAGGCGCTGTGCCGTGGCAGGCAGACGAAGGAAATCCGTGGATCATGTCCAGTCAGGCCTGCCTGCGTCAATGCCTTGGAGATGACGCTTGTAACTGCCGATACCTGTAGTTTGTTGTACCGCCGCAGATCGCCTGGAGGTATCGGGCTTCTTTCTCCAAGTCCTGCCAAGGCTTGGAGAATGTCCGCTGGTGTCGATACGAATGGCTGGTCGCGACGACCGGTTTCTTCCATTTCCGAGACTGCTTCGCTAGCGATGGCGATGATCTCGTTTCTTCCACGGTCTTGCTCAAGGAGTACAGCGGCCGCCCCATCACCCATTGCCAGGCCGGGTAGCGTCCTCCATCGGTCGAACGGAGTAGCGAAGCGATCTGAGGTCACCAACAGGGCGCGACTCGCGTTCGGGTCTATGTTCAGGCGCATGATAGCGACCTCCAGCGCAGCCGCCCCACCGTTGCAGCCCTGCTGGATATTCAATGGTATGGCTTCGAGCGCTCCGATTTTATGGGCGACATAGTGGGCAGGTGACCAGCCGATCTGTTGACCTTGAAAATATGTCGATGCATAAACAACGAAGTCGATCGACATTGGCTCCCACTCAGCCTCGTCCAGGCATTGCTGCGCAGCTATTACTGCCATTTCCGGGGGCGCAAGGCACTTACTGACCGGAAGGACGGGGAACGCCTCGGCTTCGCGGCGCACATTGTGGGGCGTGCCTGCTTCGAGATTGTGGCTGAATGATTCGAGATCTTCTGGTATATACGTACGTGCAGCAACGACTCGGCAAGTGGGATTGTTGAGCATTTCGCTCCTGCGGGAGATCGTCAAATGACTAGTCGTACAGTGGAAGAACCAGGAGGCTTATAGTCTGGCGCAGCCGTGGCTCAAGAGGATGCGTGATGTCGACAGATCGGCTTCGATCATCGTTTTAAGAAATCTGCAGTACCTAATTTGCGTTGACCCCGATACTGCCGCCTACTAGGGTTGCGGATTCATTCTCGATGCCGTTTCTAGTACCTGATGCGACTTCGGGGTTGCCTTCACAGAAGCGTTCTGTGGTTGCGATTAATTCCTTCCGGGGCATGCGGGCGAGTCCGTCTGACCGCCTTGGGCATGGCGCGTTCGTCGTTGTGCCGCCCCAATCCTACAGTCGGGCCGGTCGCGATACATGAGGAGAGTTTGAGGACCGAGCCCGAATTCTAAGGAATCTTGAGCATCGATCCTCGGAACCGCACCGTTGTGCGGGCCGCCACACCACCCGCACCTTCAGTCCACTAGCCGCAACGCAGGGTAGTTCGGTGTGGCGGTGGACGAGGCTCGGGTGAGCCGGGGCGGTGGTCGCGGTAAGGGAGGAACTGCGGGGAGCAGGTGGTGCGGTTCTCCACCGCCGAGCTGGAGTTCGCCGTACGACACGGGATCGTTGACGTCGTCACCGCAGCGGGGTGGCGATCTGGTGCCACACCGGGCCGACCGGTTACTCGGCGAGGAGTACCAGCGGCGCCGGTTGCGGGCCTACGGCGACCAACGGCTCATGGCCGCTGCCCTCCGCGTCGGCTGAACCAGCGATGTCAGTAGCTGTAGAAGCCCTGGCCGGTCTTGCGGCCCAGGTCGCCGGCGGTGACCATGCGCTGCAGCAGCTCCGGCGGGAAGAACTTCTCGTCGGCGGTGTCGGCGTAGATGTTCTGCGCCGCGTGCAGCAGCACGTCCGCACCGGTCAGGTCGGTGGTGGCCAGCGGCCCCATCGCATGCCCGAAGCCCAGCTTGCAGGCGGTGTCGAGGTCTTCGGCGGAGACCACACCGGACTCGACGAGCTTGACCGCCTCGACGACCAGCGCGGCGATCAGCCGGGTGGTGACGAAGCCGGCGATGTCCCGGTTGACCACCACGCAGGTCTTGCCGATCTCCTCGGCGAACGCCTTCGCGGTGGCCAGGGTCGCGTCCGAGGTCTTGTAGCCGCGGACCAGCTCGCACAGCTTCATCATCGGCACCGGGGAGAAGAAGTGCGTACCGACCACTGATTCGGGGCGTTCGGTGACCGCGGCGATCTGGGTCACCGGGATCGCCGACGTGTTGGTGGCCAGCACCGCGTCCGCCTTGCAGATCTTGTCGAGTGCCCGGAACACCTCGTGCTTGATTTCGATGCGCTCGAAGACGGCCTCGACGACGACGTCCGCGTCGGCCGCCGCCTCCAGCTCGGTGGTGGTGGTGATCCGGCCCATCGTCGATTCGACGTCATCGGCGCTGATCACGCCCTTGCCGGCGAACTTGTCCAGGGACCGGCGGATGCCGGCGACACCCCGGGAGGTCGCCGCGTCGTCCAGGTCGCGCAGGATGACCTGCCAGCCCGCCTGGGCGGCAACCTGGGCGATGCCCGAGCCCATCAACCCCGCGCCGATCACTGCCAGCTGACCTGCCATCTCTGCATCTCCTCGTCCACGCGCCTCGACCGGATGTGCCAGCTGGCAGCTTATCCGGCGCACCTGAACGATCGCTAACCCGGTAGGGGTGGTCGGCCGCTGGCCGTACAGCACACCCAGCGGTCAGCCGGCCGGTGCCCCGGACAGCCGCTGCACCTGGACGCCGAGCGAGCACAGGTCGGCCACGTAGTTCGGGTAGCCGCGGTCGATGTGGTGCACGTCGGCGATCTCGGTGACCCCTTCGGCGCAGAGCCCGGCGATCACCAGCCCGGCTCCGGCCCGGATGTCGGTCGCCCGTACCCGGCCGCCGACCAGCCGTTCCCGGCCGCGTACCACGGCGTGGTGGCCGTCGGTCCTGATGTCCGCACCCAGCCGCAGCAGTTCGTCGACGAACTGGAACCGGCCGTCGAAGATGTTCTCGGTAACCAGTGACGCCCCCTCGCTGACCGAGGCCAGGCCGATCGCCATCGGCAGCAGGTCGGTGGCGAAGCCGGGGAACGGCAGGGTGACCACGTCCACCGCCCTCGGCCGACGTTCCATGCGTACCCGGAAACCGTCGCCGGTGGTGTCGACGGTGGCCCCGGAGGCCGCCACCTTGTCGAGGGCGACCGCCAGGAACGACGGGTCGACGCCGCGTACCGTGACGTCGCCGCGGGTCATCGCGGCGGCGAACGCCCAGGTGCCGGCGACGATCCGGTCGCCGATGGTGGAGTGGCGGACCGGCCGCAGCTCCGGCACGCCCTCGATCCGCAGGGTGGCGGTGCCGGCACCGTCGATCTGGGCGCCCATCTCGGTGAGCATCGCGCAGATGTCGACGATCTCCGGCTCCCGGGCCGCGTTGTCGATCTCGGTGATCCCGTCGGCCAGTACCGCCGCCATCACCAGGTTCTCGGTGGCGCCGACGCTCGGGAAGTCCAGCCAGATCGTTGCGCCGTGCAGGCCCCGCGCGGCCGAGGCGACGACCAGCCCGTCGGCGGCGGAGATCTCGGCACCCATCCGGGCCAGGCCGGCCACGTGCATGTCGAGCCCGCGCGAGCCGATCGCGTCGCCGCCCGGTTGGGCGACGGTGACGCGTCCGCACCGGGCCAGCAGCGGGCCGAGTACGCAGATCGACGCCCGCAGCCGGCGGACCAGATCGACGTCGGGCTGACAGCTGGGTGCCGGCGGTACGTCGATGATCACGGTGTCGGCGCGTGGCGAGCCGGCAACCGAGCGCAAACCAGCAACCGACCGCGAGCCGGCGGCCAACGACGGTCCGGCAACCGACAGCGGGTCGGACTCGCTCATGGTGACCTCGCAGCCGAGTCCGCGCAGCACGTCGGCCATGATGGCGATGTCGGTGATCCGCGGCACGTTGCCGATCACCGTCCGGCCCGGTGCCAGCAACGCCGCCGCCATCAGTTTCAACGCCGAGTTCTTCGCGCCCTCCACCGGCACCGTCCCGGCGAGCCGACTACCGCCGCCGACCCGGATGACGTCCCCGGACGCGGCCGGCAGCAGAGCCGGCTCGACGGTGGTGCTACCGGCGCGGCTGAGAATCCGTACCCTGTCGCTCATGGCCGTCCACCTCACCCGCATCTACACCAAGGCCGGGGACACCGGCACGACCAGGTTGAGCAACAACGAACAGGTCGCCAAGACCGACCCGCGCATCTGCGCGTACGCCGACGTCGACGAATGCAACGCCGCGCTCGGTGTCGCCCTCGCCCTAGGCGATCTCGACGAGACGCTGCGCGGGATGCTCGGGCAGATCCAGAACGACCTGTTCGACGTCGGCGCCGACCTGGCCACCCCGGTCGAGCCGGAACCGGCGTACCCGCCACTGCGGGTGACCGAGGCGTACGTCACCCGGCTGGAGGGGTGGTGCGACGAGCACAACTCACGGCTGGCCAAGCTTGACTCCTTCGTCCTGCCAGGCGGTACCCCCGGTGCCGCGCTGCTCCACGTGGCCCGCACCGTCGCCCGGCGGGCCGAGCGTTCGGCATGGGCGCTGATCACCCACGAACCGGAACGAACTAGTGCTCTTCCGGCAAAGTATCTCAATCGTCTCTCGGATCTGCTGTTCATCTTGTCCAGAACCGCAAACCCGGACGGTGACGTGCTGTGGAAACCGGGCGGCGGGCGCTGATCTCGACAAGATCGCGAATCAGCTGATGGCCGGACTGCACCACGTGGAGCTGTGGGTACCCGATCTGTCCGGGGCTGAACCGGGCTGGTCCTGGCTGCTGGGTGAACTTGGCTGGCAGGCGTACCAACGCTGGCCGGCCGGCCGCTCCTGGCGGTACGGCACGACGTACCTGGTCTTGGAGGAGTCCTCAGCGCTCACCACGCGGCGACACGACCGGTGCGCGCCGGGGCTGAACCACCTGGCGTTCCACGCCGGCCCCGGACAGCGGGTGGACCAGCTGGTCGCGGCGGCGCCGGCGCACGGGTGGTCGCTGCTGTTCGCCGACCGGCATCCGTACGCGGGCGGGCCGGACACCTACGCCGGGTACCTGGCCGACCGGTACGGCTACGAGGTGGAGCTCGTCGCCGACGGGTAACCGCCGGATGCGCCTTGAGAGGTCAGGCGGCGAGGCTGCGCGAACTCCCGCCCGGCAGGCTCGCCTCGAGCCAGGAACTGAAGCCGGTGACCGTCGACTCCGCCATGGCGATCTCGACCGGCGCGTGGTGGCTGGTGCACCGCAGGATCACCCAGTCGTGCGGCAACGCGAGCCGCTCCTGCCCGCGCGGGCTGCGCCGGCTCTCCACGGCCAGGCCGTGCCGGGACAGCACACGTTTGGGTCGCAGCGCGAAACTGAACATCCGGTACCAGCGCAGCTCATCACCGGCAAAACGGCCGAATCCGGACGACCAGCCACGGCCGTCAACCATGGTGGAGACCCGGAAGCTCAACTTGATGGTGCCGCGCACCCGGACGACCAGCGCCCGCCGGACGAACAGCACCAGGATCGCGGCGAGCAGGATCAGTACGCCGATCCCGAACCATTGGATGGTCGACATCGACGCAGCCCGCTCAGTGTCCGGATGCGGTGGCGGGGGCGGCCGGAGTGGCTTCCTCCGCGAGAATCGTCACTCCGTTGGTGGTCACTGAGAGGAACCCGCCGGCGACATCGTAAGCGAGCTGCTCCCGCCCCGGCAGCGTGATCCGTACCTGGCCGGGCTCGGCGAGCTGGCCGAGCATCGGGGCGTGGCCGGGCAGTACGCCGAGCTCGCCCTCGGTGGTGCGGGCGATCACCATCTCTGCCTCACCGGACCAGACCATCTCCTCGACGGCGACGAGTTCGACGTGCAGTTGCTTGGCCAACGCGGACTCCTTTGATGGCGAGGACCACCCGAGTTTAATCGGCGTGATGCGCGGACTCCCAGCCGGGTGCCCGCCGGGCCACCGGTTACTTTTCGCGATTGACCAGTTCAGGACGGGTCAACACGAACTGGTCGAGAGTGCCGGCCCGCAACGCGGCGAGGCATTCGTCGGCGTCGTCGGTGAACCGCTCCCCCTGATACCCGCCGCCCGGGTCGGTGACAGCCACGCCCGGCAGGTCCAGCATGACGATGTCGTCGGCACGCAGTTGGCGCAGCGCCAACGCGAAGTCGACCAGCGACCGGCCCCGGGTGCCCACCACCACCGCCTCGCCAGCGGCCTCCAGCACCGCGGTCAGCCGGCCCGGCTCGGTGATCAGATCCCGGGTGATCACCTGCTCGGCCAACGCCCGGACGAGCTGCCGTTGGTGCCGCTGCCGGCCGTAGTCGCCGTCCGGCAGGCTCTCCCGCTGCCGGACGTAGTCCAGCGCCTGCCAGCCGTTGAGCCGCTGCTCCCCCTGCTTGTACTCGGCCTGCGGACCCACGTACCCGGGGCCGTCGGGATTGCCCGGCCGCGGCCGGCCGTCCGGTTGGCGGTGCGCCGAGCGCACATCGACGTCGATGGTCATCCGTACCCCGCCGACCGCGTCGACCAGGCGTTCCAGGCCGGCGAAGTTGACGATCACACCGGCGTCGAACCGGTCGATCCCGGTGCGGGCCGAGACCGTCGCCGCGAGCAGTTGGAAGCCGGTCACCGGGTCCGGGTGCTCGGCACCGGGCACCCGGCTGCCGTACGCCATCGCGGCGTTGATCCGGTCGACGCCGCCCGGATGGCCGCTGACACCGAACGCCGGGACGTCCACCAGCAGGTCCCGGGGCAGCGAGATCAGGTACGCCCGGGACAGCCCGCTCGGCACGTGCACCAGCAGCACGGTGTCCGCTCGAGGCACCTTCTCCGGCTGGTCGGTCGGCCGGTCGATGCCGGCCACCAGCAGGTTGACCGGGCCGGTGAGCCGGTCGTCCGGAGCGCTGTCCACACCGGTGCCGACGCCGACGTCGCCGAACAGGTCCGCGGTGGGTACGGCGGCCGCGTACCGGTCGGCAACGGTGCGGCTCAGCACCACCACGGCCCCACCGGCGAGAAGCAACCCGACGAGTACGGCGAGCAGCGCCAGCCGTTCCGGACGGCTCAGCCTCGCTGGGCGTGCCCGGCTCCGATCCGGCTGCGTCATGCTCCGACCCCCGTCCCCCGCAGAGCCGGTCGGATACCCCGGCCGGTTGCCGGCAAACGCGGTCCGTTGGTGAGCGTCGGGTGAAACGACGCGGGCGGCGGGTGAAACGCCACGAGCGGCGGGTGAAACGCCACGAGCGCCCCGCCGCGATGGCGGGGCGCTCGTCAGGCGCAGAGCGGATCAGCCCTTCATGAGCTCCTGGGCGTTGCGCTCCAGGTCGTCGAGCCCACCGCACATGAAGAAGGCCTGCTCAGGGAAGTGGTCGTACTCCCCTTCACTGATCTTGCGGAAGGCTTCGATGGTGTCCTTGACCGGCACGTAGGAACCCTTGATGCCGGTGAAGACCTCGGCCGCGTAGGTGTTCTGCGACAGGAACCGCTCGATCCGGCGGGCCCGGGAGACGGTGATCTTGTCTTCCTCGGAGAGCTCCTCCATACCGAGGATGGCGATGATGTCCTGCAGGTCCTTGTACTTCTGCAGGATCCGCTTCACCTCGGAGGCCACCGCGTAGTGCTCCTGGCCGACGAACTCCGGGGCGAGGATCCGCGACGAGGACGCCAGCGGGTCCACCGCCGGGTAGATGCCCTTGTCGGAGATGGACCGCTCCAGGTTGGTCGTGGCGTCCAGGTGGGCGAAGGTGGTGGCCGGCGCCGGGTCGGTGTAGTCGTCGGCGGGCACGTAGATCGCCTGCATCGAGGTGATCGCCTGGCCCCGGACCGAAGTGATCCGCTCCTGCAGCTCACCCATCTCGTCGGCCAGGGTGGGCTGGTAACCCACCGCGGACGGCATCCGGCCGAGCAGCGTGGAGACCTCGGAACCGGCCTGGGTGAACCGGAAGATGTTGTCGATGAACAGCAGCACTTCCTGCTTCTGCACGTCCCGGAAGTACTCGGCCATGGTCAGCGCGGCGAGCGCGACCCGCAACCGGGTACCCGGCGGCTCGTCCATCTGGCCGTAGACCAGCGCGGTCTTGTCGATGACGCCGGACTCGGTCATCTCGTGGATCAGGTCGTTACCCTCACGGGTCCGCTCCCCGACGCCGGCGAAGACCGACGTACCACCGAAGTTGTTCGCGACCCGGATGATCATCTCCTGGATGAGCACCGTCTTGCCCACGCCGGCACCGCCGAACAGGCCGATCTTGCCGCCCTTGACGTACGGGGCGAGCAGGTCGAGCACCTTGATGCCGGTCTCCAGCATCTCGGTCTTCGGCTCCAGGTCGGCGAACGCCGGCGCCTTCTGGTGGATCGACCGGCGCTCGGTCACCTGCAGCGTCTCGCCCTCGGCCAGGTTGAGGCACTCACCGATGGTGTTGAACACCCGGCCCTTGATGCCGTCACCGACCGGCACCATGATCGGCGAACCGGTGTCGCGGACCTCCGCGCCTCGGACCATGCCGTCGGTCGGCTGCATCGAGATGGCCCGGATCACGTTGTCGCCGAGGTGCTGGGCGACCTCGAGGGTCAGGGTCCGCTCACCGCCGGCGAGCGCGACGTCCACGTGCAGGGCGTTGAAGATGTCGGGCATCGCGTCGCGCGGGAACTCGGCGTCGACGACCGGGCCGATGACCCGGACCACGCGGCCGGTAGCCGATGCGGTCGCTCCGGTTGCCTGGGTTTCTACAGAGGCAGTCATCACACTTCACTTCCCGCCGCCGCGAGCGCGTTGGCGCCGCCGACGATCTCGCTGATCTCCTGAGTGATCCCGGCCTGACGCGCCGAGTTCATTAGCCGCGTGTACTTCTCGATCATTTCCTCGGCGTTGTCGGTGGCGCTCTTCATCGCCCGCCGCCGGGCCGCCGATTCACTCGCCGCCGATTCGACCAGTGCCGCGTAGATCCGGGTGTTGATGTACTTCGGCAGCAACGCGTCGAGCAGCGCCTCGGCGTTCGGCTCGAACTCGTACGCCGGCAGGACTTCCGTACCCTCCCTCGGCTTGTCCTTGACCTCCATCGGGCCGAGGATCCGGGGCACCGGGGTCTGCGTCATCAGCGACTTGAACTCGGTGGAGACGATGTGCAACTCGTCCACTCCGAGCACCTGGTCGGCCCCACCGCCGTCGGTGTCGTCCGCGCCGCGCTGGAACGCCGCGATCAGCGTCTGGCCGACCTCGCGGGCGTCGGCGAAGCCGGGCTGCTCGGAGAAGCCGGTCCAGCTCGCTTCGATCGGCCGGTTACGGAACCGGTAGTACGAGACGCCCTTGCGGCCGATCACGTACAGCACCGGTTCCTTGCCGTCGGCCTTGAGCCGCACGATCAGCGACTCGGCGGTCTTGATCGCGTTGGTGCTGTATCCGCCGGCCAGGCCCCGGTCACTGGTGATCACCAGCACGCCGGCCCGGCGCACCTTCGGTCGCGCGGTCAGCAGCGGATGGTCGACCGAGGCGTTGGAGGCCAGCGCGGTGAGCACACCGGTGATCGCGTTGGCGTACGGCAGCGAGGCCGCCACCCGCGCCTGGGCCTTGGCGACCCGACTCGTCGCGACGAGCTCCATCGCCTTGGTGATCTTCTTCATCGACTTCGCCGAGCGAATCCGCTGGCGGAGTACCCGAACCTGCGCTGGCATCCGGAACCGCCCTATTCCTTCTCGGCGTCAGCGTCGGCGACGTACCGGGTGACGCTCTCGCGTTCCTGCTCGCCCTCCAGGGCCTCGGCCGGCGCCTCGTTGACCACCCGCTCCGGGTCCTTGGACAGGAACATCTGCTTGAACTTCTCGACCGCGTCGGACAGCGTCGCGATGATCTCGTCGTCCCAGTTGTGCGCGGCGATCGAGTCCAGCGTGCCGGAGTGGGAGTGCCGCAGGTACTCCAGGAACTCCGACTCGAACCGCCGGATCTCGCCGACCGGGATGTCGTCGAGCTTGCCCTCGGTGCCGGACCAGACCGAGACGACCTGCTCCTGCACCGGGAACGGCGAGTAGTTCGGCTGCTTGAGCAGCTCGACCAGGCGGGCACCGCGCTCCAGCTGGTTGCGCGACGCCTTGTCCAGGTCGGAGGCGAGCGCGGAGAACGCCTCCAACTCGCGGTACTGGGCCAGGTCCAGCCGCAGCCGGCCGGCGACCTTCTTCATCGGCTTGACCTGCGCGGCGCCACCGACCCGGGAGACCGACGTACCGACGTTGATCGCCGGCCGCTGGCCCTGGTTGAACAGGTCGGTCTCCAGGAAGATCTGCCCGTCGGTGATCGAGATGACGTTGGTCGGGATGAAGGCCGAGATGTCGTTGGCCTTGGTCTCGATGATCGGCAGACCGGTCAGCGAGCCGCCGCCCAGCTCGTCGGAGAGCTTCGCGCACCGCTCCAGCAGCCGGGAGTGCAGGTAGAAGACGTCACCCGGGTACGCCTCACGGCCCGGCGGACGGCGCAGCAGCAGCGACACCGCGCGGTACGCCTCGGCCTGCTTGCTCAGGTCGTCGAAGACGATCAGCACGTGCTTGCCGGCGTACATCCAGTGCTGGCCGATCGACGACCCGGTGTACGGAGCGATGTACTTGAAGCCGGCCGGGTCGGAGGCGGGCGAGGCGACGATGGTGGTGTACTCCATCGCGCCGTGCTCCTCCAGCACGCCCTTGATCGAGGCGATGGTGGAGGCCTTCTGCCCGATCGCCACGTAGATGCAGCGGACCTGCTTGGCCGGGTCGCCGGACTCCCAGTTGGCCCGCTGGTTGAGGATCGTGTCCAGCGCGACGGTGGTCTTACCGGTCTTGCGGTCGCCGATGATCAGCTGCCGCTGGCCGCGACCGATCGGGGTCATCGCGTCGATCGCCTTGATACCGGTCTGCAGCGGCTCGGACACCGACTGGCGGGCCATCACGTTCGGCGCCTGCAGCTCCAGCTCACGGAAGCCGTCGTTGGCGATGTCCCCGAGGCCGTCGATCGGCTCACCGAGCGCGCTGACCACCCGGCCCAGGAAGGCGTCGCCGACCGGGACGGACAGCACCCGGCCGGTGCGCTTGACGCGCTGGCCCTCCTCGATGCCGGCGTAGTCACCCAGGATGACCACACCGATGTCACGTACGTCGAGGTTCAACGCCACGCCCAGCGTGCCGTCCTCGAATTCCAGCAGTTCGTTTGCCATCGCCGAGGGCAGGCCCTCGACGTGGGCGATGCCGTCCCCGGCGTCCGCCACGGTGCCGACCTCTTCACGAGACAGCTCCGGCGTGTAGGAGGAGACGTAGCGTTCTAGGGCACCACGGATCTCGTCCGACGAGATGGTCAGCTCGGCCATCCTCTGCTTCCTCTATGTCTAGTGGCCCGGATGAACCCGGAACGGCATGGACTGAATCAGCGCCCGGCGAGCGCCTTGCGAGTGTCGATGAGGCGGCGCCGAACGGTGCCGTCGTACAGGTCGGAACCGATCCGTACGCTCATCCCGCCGAGTACGGCGGGGTCGACCGTCAACTTGACGGAGACCTCCCGACCGTACATTCCGGCCAACGTGGCGCCCAGCCGCTGCTCCTCGGTCTGGGTCAGTGGTGCGGCGACCGTGACGTGCGCGACCTGCCGGTCCCGCCGGGCGGCGGCCATCTCGACCAGCCGGCCAAGCCCGGCTCCGATGGAACGGCCGCCGAAGCCTCGGACCGCCTGCTCGGCGAGGCGCACCGTGGCCGGCAGCGCCTTTCCGGTGAGCAGCGTGCGGACCAGTTCGACCCGCCGGTCGGCCGGCACGGTGACGTCACCGACAACGGCACCCAACTGCGGGTCGCCGTCGATGATCTTGCCGAACCGGAACAGCTCGTCCTCCACCTCGGCCAGCTCGCCGGCCGACTCGGCACCGGCCAGTGCCGCGTCGACGCCGAGTCGCTCGATGGCGTCGAGCAGCTCCGACGGTGCCGACCAGCGGGCCGCGACGACCGCGCCGAGCAGGTCGAGGCTGTCCGCGCCGACCTTCCCTTCGAACAGGCCGCGCAGCAGCCCGGTCCGGTCGTCGGCGGGCCGGGCCGGGTCGGCCAGCGCCCGCCGCAGCCGGGGCTGACGGCGCAGCAGGTCGGCCACCGAGAGGATCTCGTCGGCCGTGGTCGCGACCGCCGTCGGGGCGGCACCGGCGACGTAGCCGACCAGTCGTTCGGTCACCGTGGCGTAGGACTCCCGGCTGGTGGCGGACTGCATCAGCGGGCCCCCGCGTTCTCCAGGTCGGCCATGAACCGCTCGACGGTGCCCTTGCGGCGGGCCTCGTCGGCGAGCGCGTCCCCGACGATCCGGCCGGCCAGGTCGACCGCGAGCGTGCCGACCTCGGCGCGCAGCTCCCGGATGATGGTCTGCCGCTCGGCGGCGAGCTGCTCCTTGCCGGCCGCGATGATCCGGTCGGACTCCTCCCGCGCCTTGGCGAGGATGTCCTGCCGGATCCCTTCGGCGTCGGCCCGGGCGTCGTCGCGGATGCGGGCCGCGTCGGTGCGCGCCTCGGCCAGCTGGGCCTTGTACTGCTCCAGCAGCTGGTTCGCCTCGGCCTGGGCGGCCTCGGCCCGCTTGATGCCGCCCTCGATCGCCTCGACCCGCGCCTGGTACATCGCTTCCATCCGCGGGAACACGAACTTCAGCAGTACGGCGACGAGCAGACCGAAGGCGATCAGGCCGACGATGATCTCGGACAGCGGCGGGAGCAGGATGTTCCCGCCCTCTTCCGCGGCGATGTACGTGGAATCTTCGTACATGGACACTTCCCTTCGCCCGGACCGGCGCTCGCGCAACCGGTCACCGAGTCAGACCGCCAGTGGGCCTAGAGCGCGAACGCGAGCACCAGACCGAGCAGGGCGAGCGCCTCGATCACGGCGAAGCCCATGAACATGTAGACCCGAGTCAGGCCGGCGCTCTCCGGCTGGCGGGCGGTCGCCTGGATGTAGGCGGCGAACACCAGACCGACGCCGATGCCGGGGCCGAGGGCGGCGATGCCGTAGCCGATGGCGTTCAGGTTGCCGGTGATCTCCATGGTTGTTTTCCTCCTGCGTTGAACGCGTGTCCATCACGCGCACGTTTAGGTGAATGTTCAGTTGTCGCCCGCGTGACGCGCTGCGGACGTGTGTCGATCAGGGGGGATCAGTGCGACTCGGCCAGGGAGTGCTGCAGGTAGGTCGCGCTGAGCAGGGTGAAGACGTACGCCTGGAGAATCATGATGCCGAACTCGAAGAAGGTCATCACGATCGCCATGCCCCAGCTCAGGACGGCGATGGGCTTGATGAACAGGCTGTCGGCCTGGAACAGCGCCACGCCACCGAGGACAAACACCAGCAGGATCATGTGGCCGGCGAACATGTTCGCGAAGAGCCGGACGGCCAGGGTGACGGGCCGCAGGATCAGGTTCGAGACGAATTCGATCGGCACCAGGATCGGCTGCACCCACAGCGGCGCGCCGGAGACCCAGCAGGAGTGCTTGATGTAGCCGACGAAGCCCCACTTGGCGATGCCGTGTCCGATGTACATCAGCCAGCTGATCACCGCGAGCACCATCGGGAAGGCGATGTGCGACATCGGGGAGATCTGGGCGAACGGAACGATGCCCCAGAGGTTGTTGAGCAGGATGAAGCAGAACAACACCGTGAGGTACGGGGCGAACCGCACGCCGTCCTTGCCGATCACGTCCCGGGCGATGTTGTCGCGCACCATGCCGTACACCGACTCGGCCAGCCACTGGCCCTTGGTCGGCACCAGCTTCGGGCTGCGGTAGGTGACCAGGAAGAAGATCATCACCAGCGCGGCGGCGATCCAGAGCAGCAGCGTGATCTTGGTGAAGGCGGCCGCCCAGGCGGTGCCGTCCAACCCGGGGATCAGACTGCGGAAGTCGAAGGCATCCACGCCGGGAGGGAACTCCGCGGCGAGAACGGTCGGCTGCTCAATCAACGCGCATCCTCCGTTGGTCGGGCCTGGTTCACGCGCCCAGCTTCTTAACGGTCAGGTAGACCCCGGCCGCCGTCCCGCCGATCAGCCCGATCAGCAGCCCGACGTTGGGCAGGTCCAGCCAACGGTCGACGAGCCACCCCGCGCCGCCCCACACGGCCATCCCGCCGAGCAGGTAGCCGATCGCGGCGAACCCGGTGTCGGCCCCCGAGGGACCTGCGGGTTCGGAAGGTGGTTCACCGGCCATGACGCCGGAAACATATCAGGGCAACGATGGAGGCTGTGCGTCACCCCCCGCACAACCCTCGTTGTGTGGGCGACCCGGTGGCACGTCAGATGGGTGCACACGCTACTCCTCTTCCGCCCCGGTCGGTATCCACTCCCCACATGACCGGCGATCCCGGCCTCAGCGTAGGTCAAATCCGACAAATCTTCGCGAAAATCGATGCTTCTCGCCGCCGGCACACCGGCCGGCACACACCCGGGGTCACCGGAGGGTCAGCGCGGGTCGATCTCCACGTACGGGATCCGGGCCCGGAAGGTCCACCACACCTGGGCCGTGATCCATCCCACTGTGGCCACGATGATCGCCACCGCCAGCATCCGCTGCCCCGGCCAGTCCGACGCGGCCACCGCGAACACCGCCACCCCGAGCAGCGCGAACTTCAAGCTGTAGGTGAGCAGGCCCACACTGAGCACCATCCGCGGATGCACCGAGTCCGCCCAGGCCAGCGCCAGGCTGGAGGCCACATAGCTGGCCGCCACCAGCGTGACACCGACGGCGGCGCCGACCGCCCCCGGGACTCCGTCCAGCCAGCCGCCCACCCCGGCGAGCACCACCAGCAGCACCGCCGACACCATCGACGGCACCGGCAGGTGCCGCAGCCGACTGCGCATCATCGGACGACCTCCGCCTGCATCCGCTGCCCGTCCCGCCGATCTCAGGGCAGCAGCGCCACGCCGAGCGCCCCCACCGTCTCCTCGATCTCGTCGGCCACCCGGGCGAAGGTGTGGTCGCCGCGCCCCCACGGGTCGTCCAGATCGTCCCCCGGCTGCGGACCGGCCCCAGCCCGGACCGCGGCGACCGCAGCGACCAGTGCCGCGCCCCGGGCGTGCACCGCCTCCGGGGTCACCGCCGCGTCCGGACCGGACCGGACACCGGGCAGCCCGGCCTGGTCCACCGCCGGCAGCAACCGGCCGAACTCGCCGAGCACGAAGGTGCGTTCGGCGGCGTCCGGGCGCAACGCGAGCACGTACTCGAGCTGGTCGGCGGTGGCGGTAAGAACCAGATCGGCGGCGTCGATCTGGTCGGACCGCAGCTTACGGGCGGCGAAGCCGTCGACCTGCCCGCCCCGAGCGAGCACCTGGCGGGCCGCCGGTGGGTTCATCTCCTCGCCGGCGTGCCAACCGCCGGTGCCGGCGCTGTGGCTGTGCAACAGCTCCTCGACCGGCGGCGCGACGGCCGGACCGAGGCGGTCCAGCCGCTGCTCGAGCGCCAGCGCCAGCAGCCGCTCGGCCATCGGCGAACGGCAGATGTTGCCCATGCAGACATGAAGGACGGTGAACGGCGGCACTAGGACTCCGTACCGATGATGTCCGGGACCACGTCACGCAGCTTCTCGATCGGGATCGCGCCGTCACGGACCACCCGGGGCACGTCGCCGGTCAGGTCGACGATGGTGCTGGGCACGGGGTCCGGACACGGGCCGGCCTCCAGGTACGCGCGAACCGAGTAGCCGAGCTGGTCCCGGGCCTCGGCAGCGGTCACCGCCGGCGGCCGGCCGGTCTTGTTCGCCGATGAGACCGCCATCGGCCCGGTCTCCCGCAGCACCTCCAGCGCCACCGGATGCAGCGGCATCCGGATCGCCACGGTGCCGTCGGTGTCCCCCAGATCCCAGTTCAGGCTGGGCGCGTGCTCGACGATCATGGTGAGCGCTCCCGGCCAGAAGGCGTCGGCCAGGTCGCGGGCGGGCTGCGGCAGGATCAGCACCAACCCGTCGAGGGTGTGCCGGGAACCGACCAGCACCGGCGGCGGCATCTGCCGGTCCCGGCCCTTGGCGTTGAGCAGCGCGGTGACCGCGTACGAGGTGAATGCGTCGGCACCGACGCCGTACACGGTGTCGGTCGGCAGCACGACCAGCTCGCCGTTCTTGACCGCCTCGATCGCCGCGGCGATGCCTTTGTCACGGTCGGCGGCGGACCGGCAGTCATAGAGCATCACGGTGTGCCAGTCTGCCACGTGCCCGCCCGCTGATCCGCACCGATCACCTCCAGCTGCCGTCAGCCCGTCCGGCGGGCGGTCACGAAACGCGGCCGGCCGGCCAGGTCGCGGTGGCTGGTGACAGCGTCGAACCGGCCGTCGGCGGCGACCAACGCGACGACGGCGGCGGCGTGACCGTCGTCGTGCTCGACCCCGAACAGCCCGCCGGGGCGCAGCAGGGTCACGGCGCGGTGCACCACCGGTCGGATGACCGCCAGGCCGTCCGGCCCGCCGAAGACCGCCTCGGCCGGGTCGTGCCTGGCGACCTCCGGCGGCACCGGGGTGCCGTCCGGTACGTACGGCGGGTTGCACAGCAGCACGTCCACCCGGCCGGCGAGCTCGCCGAGCAGGCCCGGATCCCGGACGTCGCCGGCCAGCACCTCGATCGGCCGGTCCCCGGCGGCGGCCTGTCGCCGGGCGTTGCGGCGCAGCCAGCGCAGGCTGTCCGTCGAGCGTTCGACCGCGACCACCCGCGCCGTCGGAACCTCGTGCGCGACCGCCAGTGCCACCGCGCCACTGCCGCTGCACAGGTCGACGACGACCGCCTCGCCGGGCTGGTCACGCAGCGCGTCGACGCCCGCCCCGGCGAGCAGTTCGGTCTCCGGCCGGGGCACGAAGACCCCCGGCCCCACGGCGAGCTCCAGATAACGAAACGGTGCCGATCCGGTGAGGTGCTGCACCGGTTCTCCCGCCGCCCGGCGGGTCACCAGACTGTGGAACCTGCCGATGTCGGCCTGGTCGAAGTCGCCACTCAATGCCAGCCGGCCACGCGGAATGTCCAGCACCGAGGCGGCAATCAGCTCCGCGTCGACGCGGGCGGCGGCGACACCGGCGGCGGCCAGCCGGGCGGCCGCGGCGGCCACCGCGGCTCGGACCGGCGTCCGATCCGGCAATCCGGAGGTGTTCTCTGGCAAGCGGTTCACGACATAATCATGGTGCGTCCACCCGGGCGTCCGTGGAACAGGTCGCGGATCGGGTCGGGTGTGTGCTCCGCCAGATTCCAGCGGGCTCCAGGGGAGGTTGTGCGTGGGTTGGCTCGACCGGCTCACCGACCAGGCCGAGGCGCTGATGCAGGCCCGGGCGCTGATGGAAAGCAGCCGCTCGGCCGAGGCCTGCGTCGCCTTCGAGCAGGTGATCCGGAGCACCAGCAACCGGTACGTACGGGCCGACGCGCTGGTGCAGCGGCTCTCCGCGCTGCTCAACCTCGGCCGGTCCGCCGAGTACACGGTGGCCGTCGACCGGGCGTTCGAGGCCGCCCGGGACGTCAGCGAACCGTACCTGCACGGCCACCTGCACGCGCTGGCCGCGCTCGCCGCCCACCAGCAGGGCGCGTTCGACCGGTGCGTCACGCATCTGGTGCACAGCGCGCGGGCGCTCGGCGCCGCCACCGACGTGGACCGGGAAACCGCCTGGGGCTGGCACGACCTGGCGATGGCCTACTCCTACCTCAGTTTCCACGGGTACGCGTTGAGCGCCATCGAGCACGCCCGGCAGCTCGCCAACGCCACCGGCATTCCAGAGGAGACCTTCGCCGCGCCCGGCATCCGGCTGCGCAACGCGGTCGCGTTGGACCATCATGGAGACACCGACGGCTGCCTGCGGGTGCTCCGCGACATCGGCAGCGACCTGGCGAAGTTCGTGCACGCCGACCGGGCCGGGTTGCTGCGCCCGAGCAGCCGGGTGGCCTACGGGTACGCCCTGGCCCGGCTGGCCGCACTCGGTGAGCCGGCCCGGCTGCCCGCCGGTGCCCCGGAGGCGACCCGGTTGATGATCGACGGCGGCGACAGTGCCCGCGCCCGCGACCTGCGCCAGCTCGGGGTGGTCTGCCTGACCATCGCGGCGGACCGGCCGGCGGAGGCGTTGACCCGGCTGTCCACGGCGGTGGTCTCCGCCGAGACACTCGGTGCCGCTGAGACGGCCCGGCTGCGCAGCGTCGCGCACACCCGGGCCGGCGACCACGCCGCCGCGCACGACGCCGACCGGTACGCGTTCCGGCTGGCTACCCGGCGCAACGACCGGCTGCGCGACATGTACGTCGACGGCATCGCCGCCCGGCTGGACCAGGAGGAGATGCGTCGCTCCGCCGCGCAGTACACCCAGGAGGCGCTGACCGACCCGTTGACCGGGCTGGCCAGCCGCCGCCACCTCGACCTCTACGTCACCGACATGGCCGGCCGGGGCGACCGGGCCGTGGTGATGGTCTGCGACCTGGACGGTTTCAAGTCGGTCAACACCGTGCATGGCCACCACTCCGGTGACCTGGTGCTGCAACGGGTCGCCGGGGTGATCAACCGGGTGATGCGCCGGGGTGACTTCGTGGCCAGGTACGGCGGCGACGAGTTCGTGGTGGTGCTGCCGGGTGCCGGCCCGGCCGAGGCGGCCGACGTGGCCCGCCGGATCACCGCCGCGGTGGCCGGTGAGGAGTGGGAGTCGCTGGTGCCTGGCACTCCGGTCGGGGTCAGCGTCGGCTACGCCGAGATCAGCGGTTCCGGTCCGGGGTTACGCGAAGCGCTCAGCCGGGCCTTCGAGGTGGCCGCCCGGCAGATGCGCGAGGCCCGGCAACGGCCCCATCCGGTGCGCTGACCGCCAGGCCGGTGCCGGTGTGGCCGCGGTCAGCGGCACGGCCGGTGCCGGGGCCGGTGTGGCCGATCAGCGGCGGGTCAGTTCGGTGTCACCGGCGAGCCGGGCGGCCCGGTCCGCCTCGGCGAGCGCGTCGAGGACGCCGTCAAGCTCCCCGCCGACCACCAGGTCCATGTTGTACGCCGTGTAGCCGATCCGGTGGTCGGTGATCCGGTTCTGCGGGTAGTTGTAGGTGCGCACCCGCTCGGACCGGTCGACCGTACGCACCTGGGATCGGCGGGCGTCGGACGCCGCCGCGTCGGCCTGTTCCTGGGCGGCGGCGAGCAACCGGGCGCGCAGGATCCGCATCGCCTGCTCCCGGTTCTGCAGCTGGCTCTTCTCGTTCTGGCAGGAGACGACGATGCCGGTCGGCAGGTGGGTGATCCGCACCGCCGAGTCGGTGGTGTTGACCGACTGGCCGCCGGGGCCGGAGGAGCGGAACACGTCGACGCGTAGTTCGTTCGGGTCGACGTTGACCTCGACGTCCTCGGCTTCCGGCAGCACCAGCACCCCGGCGGCGCTGGTGTGGATCCGGCCCTGCGACTCGGTGACCGGCACCCGCTGCACCCGGTGCACGCCGCCCTCCCACTTGAGCCGGGACCAGACGCCGTTACCGCCCTCGGGCATCCCCCGCGACTTGATCGCGAGCGAGACGTCCTTGACCCCGCCGAGGTCGGAATCCTGCGAGTCGAGCACCTCAACCTGCCAGCCGCGCCGTTCGGCGTACCGCAGGTACATCCGTAGCAGGTCGCCGGCGAACAGCGCCGACTCCTCGCCGCCCTCGCCCGCCTTGATCTCGACGATGACGTCCTTGGCGTCGTGCGGGTCCCGGGGGATCAGCAGTTCGGCGAGGCGGGCCTCCAGGTCGGGCAGGCTGGCGGCGATCGCCTCCGCCTCGACGGTGAACGCCGGGTCCTCGCCGGCCAGCTCCCGGGCGGCGGCCAAATCGGCCCGGGCCTGGGCGAGCTCGCCGGCGGCCTTGTGCAGCGGGGCCAGCTCGGCGAACCGGCGACCGACCCGGCGGGCGGTGGTCTGGTCCGCGTGGATCGCCGGATCGGACAGCTGCTTCTCCAGCTCGGCGTACTCGTCGAGGAGCCCGGCCAGACGCTCGCTGCTCATCAGATGCCTTCCGTGGATACTCCGGCCTTGCGGCCGGGGAGGAAACGGTCCGCCGGGTTGAAAAGACCAGTACCGTCCAGACACCGCGGCGCCCGCCCCCGACGTCGGTCGGAAGCGGGCGCCGCGTGCACAGCTACTTGGCCTTGTTGGCCTTCGCCTTGGCGTACTTCTGCTGGAACTTGGCGACCCGGCCGGCGGTGTCGAGGACGCGCTGCTTGCCGGTGTAGAACGGGTGGCAGGCGCTGCAGGTCTCAGCGTGGATCTTGCCGCCGGGTGCAGTGCTGCGGGTGGTGAACGACGCGCCGCAGGAGCAGGTGACCTCGGTGGTCACGTACTCCGGGTGGATGTCCTTCTTCACGGGTGGTCCTCTCTTCGTCGGTCGCCGGGTCGCCGTCGACGTCGGCCGCGCCGTTGCGCGGGCCGACTCTGGCGTGAACCGGAACCTGGCCTGTTGTCAGTCTGCCACGGGCCGTGGCGGCGGGTCACGGTGGGCGGAGCGAACCGCCCACCGCGACCGTCACGAACACCGCCGGACGCAACGCCCGACGGACCTGCCGGATTCCCGACCGCGCGGGGCGGCCGGTGCCGGGTCACTCCCCCGGCGTCGACTTCGCGATCTGCATCAGGAACTCGATGTTGGTCCGGCTCTGCTTGAGCCGGTCCAGCAGCAGGTCCAGTGCCGCCTGGGAGTCCAGCGAGTGGAGCACCTTGCGCAGCTTGTGGGTGATCGCCAGCTCCTCCGGCGCGAGCAGGATCTCCTCCTTGCGGGTGCCGGACGGGTGGATGTCGATCGACGGGAACACCCGCTTGTCGGCGATCTTGCGGTCCAGCTTGAGCTCGGCGTTGCCGGTCCCCTTGAACTCCTCGAAGATCACCGTATCCATCATGGACCCGGTCTCCACCAGTGCGGTGGCGAGGATGGTCAACGAACCGCCGTTCTCGATGTTGCGGGCCGCGCCGAGGAACCGCTTCGGCGGGTACAGCGCTGTCGAGTCGATACCACCGGACATGATCCGCCCGCTGGCCGGCGCGGCCAGGTTGTACGAGCGGCCCAGCCGGGTCACCGAGTCGAGCAGCACGACGACGTCGTGGCCCAGCTCCACCAGCCGCTTGGCCCGTTCGATGGCCAGCTCGGCGACCGTGGTGTGGTCCTGCGGCGGCCGGTCGAACGTGGCCGCGACGACCTCGCCCTTCACCGACCGCTGCATGTCGGTGACCTCTTCCGGACGTTCGTCGACCAGCACCACCATCAGGTGGCACTCGGGGTTGTTGTGCGTGATGGCGTTGGCGATCGCCTGCAGCACCATCGTCTTGCCCGCCTTGGGCGGGGAGACGATCAGCGCCCGCTGGCCCTTACCGATCGGCATCACCAGGTCGATGACCCGGGTGGTGAGGATGTGCGGCTCGGTCTCCAGCCGCAGCCGGTCCTGCGGGTAGAGCGGGGTGAGCTTGTAGAACTCGGGACGCCGCCGGGCCTCCTCCGGCTCCATGCCGTTGATGGTGTCCAGCCGGACCAGCGGGTTGTACTTGTCGCGGCGCTGCTCACCCTCGCGGGTGGCGCGCACCGCGCCGGTGACCGCGTCACCGCGCCGCAGACCGTGCTTCTTGACCTGCGACATGGAGACGTAGACGTCGTTGGGCCCGGAGAGGTAGCCGGTGGTACGCACGAACGCGTAGTTGTCCAGCACGTCGAGGATGCCGGCCACCGGGACGAGTACGTCGTCCTCGGTCACCTGCGGCTCCCGGCCGCCACCACCGTCGCCGTCACCGCGGTCTCCCCGCCGCCGACGGTCGCGGAACCGGCTGCGTCGGCTGCGCCGACCGCCGCCTTCGTTGTCGTCGTCGTCGTTGTTGTCCCGCTGGTTCCGCTCGCCGCGGTCACCCCGGTCGTTACGGTCACCCCGGTCGTTACGGTCGCGACCACCCCGGCCGTCACCGCCCCGGTCGGCCCGCTCGCCACGGTTGTCCCGCTCGCCCCGCTCGGCCCGCTCGCCACGGTTGTCCCGGCCATCACGGTCACGGTTGTCCCGGCCGTCACCGCCCCGGTCGGCCCGCTCGCCCGACTCAGTCGGCGTGGTCTGCGCGGTCGCGGTCTCGTCGGTACGCGACTCGGCTGCCGACCGACGGCCCCGGCGGGTGCTGCGCTCGCGGGCCGGCTCGTCGCGGGCCGGCTCGTCGACGATGGCGAGTTGCTCACCGTCGCCGCCGTCGCGCCGCTCGGACCCGCCGTCGCGCCGCTCGGCCTCAGGACGGACCTCGGCGCGGACCTCCTCCCGAGGGGGTGCGGTCGCCGCCGCGACCTCGGCGCGCGGCCGTGGGGCACCCCCGCCGGCCTGGCGCTCGGTGATCGCGGTGATCAGCTCACTCTTGCGCATCCGGGCGGTGCCGGAGATGCCGAGCGACGCGGCGAGGCTCTGCAACTCCGGCAGCAGCATCGCGGACAGCCCGGTGCCGGACCGCCGACGGCGGGCAGGAGCAGCGGTGGTGTCGTCAGCGACGTTGGAGACATCCGACGTCACGTCGGTGGTGTCGCTCAATGGATTCCTTCCCTCGATAGGCCGGGCAACCCGGGTCAAGACGCTAGGTGGCCGGGTGGCCTCGGTGCACCCGCCTCGCATGACACGTCGCGGGAGTCTTCGCGCAGCTTTGCCGGACCCGCTTCACCAGCCTCGGTGGGCAGCTCTCGACATCTGCAGCGATCCGTGGAGACTGCGGTTTGGCGGTGGCCTAGGCAGGGGTGAGACGGGCTTACCGCCGATAGCTTCGGGGGTGCGCCGCCCCGCAGGAGATCGCGTGCTTCGCGGCTGTGCTTGGCCTAGAGCGTAGTCAACTCTTCCGACCTGCGGCAACAGGGTCCCGCTCGGCGTGTCCTACTATAGCGCCTTCGATCCGCGCTCCGGCAACGTCTACCGGAAACAAGTGAGTCTGCCAGTCCATTCCCGGACAGAAGCCCGCCGGGACTTCGGTCAACGCCAGGACGCTCGGACCCGCCCCACTGATCACGGCAGCCACACCGGTTGCCCGCAGTCGGCGAAGCAGTTCCGCACTGGCCGGCATCGATGGACCCCGGTAGTCCTGGTGCACCCGGTCCTCGGTCGCGGCCAGCAACAGCGTCGGGTCGGCGCTGATCGCGTGGCTCAGCAGGGCGGCCCGACCGGCGGTGAACGCGGCGTCCGCGTGCGGGACCTGGGCGGGCAGCGCCGCCCGCGCCGCCTCGGTCAGACCCCGGTTACTGGGTACGTAGACGGTCGGCGACACCGCCGGATGCACCGGCACCGACACCGCGCGCGACCCGGACGCCTCGGTCCAGGCGATGGTGAAACCGCCGAGCAGGCAGGGCGCCACGTTGTCCGGGTGACCCTCCAGCCGCGCGGCGATCCGCAGCGCGGCGGCGGTGTCCAGCAGCTGCGTCCCGCCGACGACGAGCCCTCGGGCCAGTTGTACGCCGGCCACGATCGCCGCCGACGACGAACCCAGGCCGCGTGCCTGGGGGATCCGGTTCACGCAGCTCAGCGCCAGGCCGGCCGGCCGGCCGCCGAGCTCGTCGAAGGTGGCGTGCATGGCGCGGACGACGAGATGGCCGTCGTCGAGCGGCAACTCCCCGGTGCCTTCGCCGGAGATCTCGACCCGGCAGCCGGCGGGCACCACCTGGGCGGTCACCTCGTCGTGGTGACCGAGCGCCAACCCGAGCGCGTCGAACCCGGGGCCGAGGTTGGCGCTGGTGGCCGGGACCCGCACGGTCACCGGCCCGGGAACGAAGCTGATAGCCATCGCCCCATGCTAGGTCCTGGCAGGTCGTCCGGTGTCAGGGTGCCGGCGGTCGGTCCGGGCCGGCGGCCGACGGGCCCGATCCAGGCGCCCGCTCGGACCCGGGTGCCCGCTCGGATCCAGGTGCCCGCTCGGATCCAGGTGCCCGGCCGGCGGCGCGCAGCGCGAACCGCAGCGCGTACTCGATCTGGGCGTTGACGCTGCGCAGGTCGTCGGCGGCCCACTTGGCAATCGCCTCGTGGACCGCCGGATCGAGCCGCAGCAGCAGCTTCTTGCGTTCGGCCATCAGCCGTGGACCGCCTCAGCTGTAGAGAGACCCGGTGTTCACCACCGGCTGCACCGCCCGGTCGCCGCAGAGCACCACCAGCAGGTTGGCGACCATCTGGGCCTTGCGTTCCTCGTCGAGGTCGACCACGTGCTCGTCGGCCAACCGTTCCAACGCGTTGGAGACCATGCCGACGGCGCCCTCGACGATCCGGAACCGGGCCGCGACGACGGCGGCGGCCTGCTGCCGAGCGAGCATCGCGTGGGCGATCTCGGGGGCGTACGCGAGGTGGGTGACCCGGGACTCCAGCACCTCCACGCCGGCCAACTCGACCCGCTCCCGCAACTCCTCGGTGAGCTCGTCGGCGACCACCGCACTGTCCCGCAGGCTGGCCCGCTCGGCGTCGTGCGCCTCGTACGGGTAGCTGGTGGCCAGGTGCCGGACGGCGGCCTCGGCCTGGACGGCCACGTACTCGACGTGGTCGTCGACGGCGAAGACGGCGCTCGCCGAGTCGACCACCCGCCACACCACGACGGCGGCGATCTCGACCGGGTTGCCGTCGGCGTCGGCGACCTTCAGCCGGTCGGTCTCGAAGTTGCGCACCCGCAGGGTGACCTTTCGCCGGGCGGTCAGCGGCCAGGTCCAGTGCAGGCCGGCGACCCGGATCGAGCCGAGGTAGCGGCCGAAGAACTGCACCACCTGCGCCTCGTTGGGGTTGACCACGGTGAACCCGGTGGCGGCCAGCGCGATGACCCCGGCGTAGACCACGGCGGCGACGGCCATCCAGACGTCCACGTCGGCCACCGAGTTGATGCCGGGCGCCACCACCGCCAGGCCGAGCAGACCTGGCACCACCAGGCCGCTGATCGCCACGAATCCGGACATCCGGAACACGGCTCGTTCCATGCTCGTTCCCTCCACCACCAGCTCGCTATCAAAGTGATATCACGATGCTAGCGGCTGGCCGCAACCACCGAGTCCAGCCGGCGGGTCGCCAGCCGCCAGCCGATCGCGTAGGTGACCGTCACCAGACCGCACGTCGCCAGGATGATCCGGGTGTCCAGAGTGTCGATCACACTGGCCACGATCAACTGGCTCACCGAGATCGACAGGGTGGCGAGCATCAGATCGGTGGCGAAGACCCGGCCGCGCAGCCGGTCCGGCACTACCGCCTGCAGGGCGTAGTTGGACAGCACCCAGTTGCTGCCGCCGCCCAGGTGCGCCAGGAAGACCAGGGCGAGCACCAGCGGGAACCAGGTGACCAACGAGATGCTGGCGTAGGACAGCCCGTACACCGACATCGACGCGGCCAACCCGGTGAGCAGCCAGGACCGCCGGTTCAGCACCGGGCGGGTCAGCAGCGGCCCGATGACCGCGCCAGCACCCCGCACGGCGAACAGCAGGCCGGTGCCGATCGCGCCGACCCCGTACACCCCGGCCAACAGCGGAAACAACGTGAGTACGCCGTTGCCGAGGCCGACCGCGCTCTTCGCGGTCACCAGGGCGAGCACCTGCGGACGGCCACCGATGTAGGCCAGCGCCTCGCGGATCGCGGTCAGCGTCCGGGGTGCCGGCAGCGTGGCGTCGCGCGGGGCCTGCATCGGCCGGCGGATCGACATGGTGACCACCGCCGCCAGCAGTAGCGCCGCGGCGGCGATCCAGAAGCACGCGTACGGGTTGAGAGCCGCGCTGATCAGCCCGCCGAGCGACGCGCCGACGATCGCCATGGTGCCCCACGCGGAACCGGCGAAGACGTTGGCGGCGGGCAGCTCCGCCGCCGAGACCACGTTCGGTAGCGCGGCCTGGGCGGCCGGCGAGTAGCAGGACTTCGCCACCGCGAGCGACGCGATGGCGAACAACGCCAGCCAGGCGGTACCCGGGGTACGCACGGCCAGCAGCAACAGCACGGCGACGACGGCGGCCAGGTTCGCGGCGATCAGGATCCGACGGCGGTCGAAGCGGTCGGCGAGCGTACCGGTGAACGGCAGCATCAGGGCGTGGATGCCGGTGTCCACGGCGAGCACCAGAGCACCCCAGACGCCACTGCCGGTCAGCTCCGGCAGCAGCACCACCAGCGGCACCATGACGAACCAGTCCGCCCCGAAGACGACCAGCTCGGCGAGGAGCAGCCGGCGGAAATCCCGGTTTCCGGTAAGGACCGCTAACGGTGAGGACACGTACCGACACCTTACCGACCGGAAACCGGGCAGTGGACGAAGTGTGATCTGCGCGACGGGTCGTCGCGGGTCCCCGGGACCGGCGCCCCGGGGACCCGCACGGTCACTTCTCCGTCGGCGGATCCGTCGGCGGCAGCGGCGAGGTGCGGCTCTTCGGCAGTTTCAGCACCTCGAACTGGTCGGTGCCGTCGACCAGCGCCGCCGACGGGCGGGCCGGCGGCGCGGCGACCGGCGACGTACGGCCGGCGGCGTCGGAGCCGTTGCGGCCATCCGCCGCGTCGCCGCCGGCGCCTCGTGCGGCATCGGCGCCGGTAACGGCTCCCGACGGCCGGTCCGGTGCCGCGGCGACGTCACCCGCGTCGCCGGCCGGGCCGGCCGACCGGCGGGCGGCCCGGCGCTGCCGCAGCCGCTCCTTGGTGCCCTCGACCATGGTGTAGAGCGTCGGCACCAGGACCAGGGTGAGCAGCGTCGAGCTGAACAGGCCGCCGATCACCACGATCGCCAGCGGCTGGCCGATGAAGCCGGCCACCCCGGTCAGGCCGAGCGCCATCGGCGTCAAGGCGCAGATGGTGGCGATCGCGGTCATCAGGATCGGCCGCAGCCGACGCCGGCCGCCCTCAACCACCGCCTGGGACACGCTCATCCCCTGCTCGCGGTACTGGTTGATCAGATCCATCAGCACGATCGCGTTGGTCACCACAATGCCGACCAGCATCAACGCGCCGATCAGCGCCGGCACACCCATCGGCGTACCGGTGACGACCAGCAGACCGATCGCGCCGGTCGCCGCGAACGGCACCGACACCAGCAGGATCAGCGGCTGGATCAGGCTGCGGAACGTCGCCACCATGATCACGAAGACGATGGCGATCGCGGCGAGCAGGGCCAACCCGAGGTCGGCGAACGCCTCCGCCTGATCGGCGCTGACACCGCCGATGGTGTACGTCGCACCGGCCGGCAGGCGCAGGTCGTCCAGTCGCTGCGACAGGTCGGCGCTGGTCTGCCCGACGTTCGAGCCGGTCGCGGTGCCGGTTACGGTGGCGCTGCGTTCACCGTCCACCCGGTTGATCTGCACCGGCCCGCTGACCTCGACGATCTCACCGATCTCGGCCAGCGTCACCGACCCGACCGGCAACGCCTGCAACTCCTCAATGGAGGTCGGCCGGGCAGTCGGGCTGAGCTGCACGTTCATCCGCTCACCGTCGATCGTGAGCTGGCCCAGCGGGCTGCCCCGGAAGGCCTGCGCGACGAGCCGGCCGACGGCAGCCTCGGTGAGCCCGACCTCGGCGGCGGCCGCACGGTCGACGCGCACCTCGATCCGGGTGGCGTCGGCCGCCAGCGTGGTGGTCACGTCGGCGACGTCCGGGGTCTGCTCCATCGCCGAACGCACCCGCTCGGTCGCCGTCGCCAGGTCGTCCGGGTCGTTGGCCTGGACCACGACCTGCAGCTGGTTGGTGCTGGCCCCGCCCGGGCCGCCACCGGCGGCCCCGACGGTGATCTCGCCGAGGGAGTCACGACCGTCGAACGCGTCGCGCAACCGCTGCTGTACGGCCAGGTTGTCGGCCCCCTCCGCGAGGGTGATCGAGTAGCTCGCGCTCGTCGCGCCACCGCCACCACCGGCGAACGGGTTGGCGCTGCTACCGATCGACACCTGGTAGGACTCGATCCCGTCGGTGCGGGCCAGCTCCCGTTCGACCTGGCGGGCGGCCCGGTCGACCGCCGCCAGGCTGGTGCCCACCGGCAGCTCCTGCTGCATGCTCAGGGTGTCCTGGCCGGCGTCGTCGATGAAGTTGGTCTCCAGCCGGGTGCTCAGCGCGAAGGTGCCGAGCAGCACCGCCAGCCCGATGCCGACCGTGGCCCACCGGCGGGTGGTGGCGAACCGGATCACCGGCAGGTAGCCACGCTGCAGCGGGTTGCGCAGCTCCTTGGCCTCGGCCTCCTGGCGTACCTGCTCCATGTCGGTGCCGGCGGCGGCCGGCTTGAGGAACCAGTAGGCGAGCACCGGGATGATGGTCAGCGAGACCAGCAGCGAGGCGAGCAACGCGACGGTCACCGTGATGGCGAACGGGGCGAACAGCTGGCCGACGAAGCCGCCGACGATGGCGATCGGGGCGAAGACGGCGACGGTCGCCAGGGTCGACGAGGTGACCGCGCCAGCCACCTCCCGGACCCCGGTGAGGATCGCGGTACGCCGGTCCTCGCCGTACTCCAGATGTCGTTTGATGTTCTCCAGCACCACGATCGAGTCGTCCACCACCCGGCCGACCGAGATGGTCAGCGCGCCGAGGGTAAGCAGGTTGAGCGAGTAGTCGCCGACCCACAGGGCGATCAGCGCGATCAGCACCGACAGCGGGATGGAGACCGCAGTGACCACGGTGGACCGGATCGACAGCAGGAAGACCAGGATGACCAGGACCGCCATCACCAGACCGAGCAGACCTTCGGTGGTCAGCGCCTCGATCGAGCGCTCCACGAACGGTGCCTGGTCGAAGACCACGACCAGCTCGGTGTCGGCCGCCTCGCCGAGCTCGGCCAGCCGGTCGCGGATCTCGTGCGAGATGCCGACCGCGTCGCCGTCCGGGCCGGCGGTGACCGCGATGCCCAGGCTGTCGGACCCGTTGGTACGGGTGATCGACGTCGCCGGGGTGGTCTGTTCGCTGATCTCGGCGACCTCGTCGAGCCGCACCGGCGTCCGACCGGCGGCGGTCAGGTAGATCGCGCCGAGTTCGTCGATGGACTCGATCCGGCTGCCGACCTGGACGGTCAGCGTCTGGCTGGTGTCGGTGATCGCACCGGCCGGGACGGTGACCCCGTTGGCCTGCAGCGCGCTGGCGATCGCGGACGGGTCGTAGCCGGCGGCGGTGAGCGCCGGGTAGTCCGGGGTGATGATCACCACCTGCTCGCTGCCGCCGGTGACGTCCACCGCGCGTACCCCGTCGATCCCTTCCAGCTCGGGCACGACGGTCTCGCTGAGCCGCTGGGCGAGCGCCTGCTGCCCGCCTGCGCCCGAGGTGGCGGCGAGCACCACCGCCGGAAGGTCGTCGGTGCTGCCGGCGAAGACGGCCGGATCGACGTCGTCGGGCAGTTGCCCGCTGATCCGGTTGAGGGATGTCTCCAGGTCGTTGACGGCGCTGTCGAGGTCGGTGCCGAACGCGAACTCGACCTCGATGGTGGCGAACCCTTCGCTGGAGGTGGAGGAAATGCTCTCCACGTCCGACACCGCCGAGATCGCGTTCTCGATCGGCTCGGTGACCTGCGCTTCGACGATCTCCGGCGCGGCACCGGGGAAGCCGGCGCTGACGAACGCGGCCGGGAACTCCAACGAAGGCAGAAGCTGCTGTTTGAGCGTCGGGATGGTGACGGCGCCGAAGATCGTGATCACGACCGCGACGAGCGCCACGAGCCCCCGGTTGGCGAGGCTGAGTCTGGCGAGCAACGACATGTGCGGGCTCACTCCTGGAAGAGTCCGGCGGCGGGACGACGGGAATTATTTCGGCCAAGGCTAACAGTTAGCCTCACGCGAAGTTGTTGGGATAACGTCTGCGCACGGCGGGCAGCCGGCCCGCCACCGTGCCGGACCAGAGGGAGCGCAGGTGGCCCAGCGGGACGAACTGATCGACCAGATCATGGCGACCCATCGCCGGCTGCAGCTCCTGTTCGCCTCCGACCGCTCCGACCCGCTGTTCGACTCGCAGCTCACCGTGCCACAGCTGAAGATACTGCTCCTGCTCTACCTGCACGGCAGCGCCTCGGGACAGGAGCTGAGCCAGGTGCTCGGGGTACGGATGGCCACCGTCACCGGGATCGTCGACCGGCTCGCGGCCCACCGGCTGGTCGGCCGCCGGGAGGACCCCCGGGATCGGCGGGTCCGCCGGATCGAGCTGACCGACGACGGACGGCAATTGATGGACCGGATCGTCACCGCCGGCACCGAACGGCAGGCCCGGCTGTTGGCCCGGCTGGACACCGACGAGCTGCGTACCGTCGCCGCCGCGGCCCGGCTGCTGGTCGACGCAGCGGAAGCCGACCTGACCGAAACCGACACGGCCCAGGCCGGAGCCGGACCGGCCGGCAGCCGACCGGGTTGCACCCGACCGGCGACGTCGTCAGGCCAGGTCGAGGGCGCGGGCCGCGAGTAGCGGATCGTTGCCGATGGTGGTCGGCGCCGGCGCGGTGGAGATCGCCCACTCCGGGTCCTTCAAACCGTGCCCGGTGACCGTGCAGACCACGGTGGCACCGGCCGGCACCTTGCCGGCGGCGGCGGCCTGCAGCAGCCCGGCGACGCTGGCCGCGCTGGCCAGTTCGACGAAGACCCCGACCTCCCGGGCCAGCAGCCGGTACGCGGCCAGGATGTCCCGGTCGGTGACCGCGTCGATCAGACCCCCCGAGGCGTCCCGGGCGTCGAGCGCCTTGGTCCAGCTCGCCGGGTTGCCGATCCGGATCGCGGTGGCGATCGTCGACGGTTGGCGGACCACTTCACCGGAGACGATCGGGGCGGCACCCGACGCCTGGAAGCCGTACATCTTCGGGGCGCGAGTGGCGTTGCCGGCCTCGACGTCCTCCAGGTAACCCATCCAGTAGGCGCTGATGTTGCCGGCGTTGCCGACCGGCAGGCAGTGGATGTCCGGGGCGTCGCCGAGCCCGGCGACGATCTCGAACGCGGCGGTCTTCTGCCCGTGCAGCCGGAAGATGTTCACCGAGTTGACCAGCGCCACCGGGTAGTCCTGGGCCAGCTTGGCCGCCATCGACAGGCAGTCGTCGAAGTTGCCGTCGACCTGCAGCAGCCGGGCCCCGTGCACCAGCGCCTGAGCCAGCTTGCCGAGCGCGATCTTGCCCTGCGGCACGAGCACCGCGCAGGTCAGGCCGGCGCGGGCGGCGTACGCGGCGGCCGACGCGCTGGTGTTGCCGGTGGAGGCGCAGATGATCGCCTTGTTGCCCTCCTCGACCGCCTTGGAGACCGCCATCGTCATGCCCCGGTCCTTGAACGACCCGGTCGGGTTGGCCCCCTCGACCTTGAGGTAGACGTCGGCACCGACCCGGGCGGAGAGCACCGGCGCCGGCAGCAGCGGCGTGTTGCCCTCGTAGAGGGTGATCACCGGCGTGGCGTCGGTGACCGGCAGCCGGTCCCGGTACGCCTCGATCAGGCCCCGCCACATGACAACCTCCTCGGTTCGCGCCGGCACAGCGTACCGGGCGGCTACTGGCCGCCCTCGACCCGCAGCACGCTGGCGATGGAACGGACGACGTCCAGGCCGCGCAGCTCCTCGACGGTGGCCGCGAGGGCGGCGTCCGGCGCCCGGTGGGTGACGATCACCAGGCTGGCGTCGGCGTCCCGGCCGGACTGGCGCACGGTGGCGATCGACACGTCGTGCCGGGCGAACACCCCGGCGACGGCGGCCAGTACCCCGGCCCGGTCGGCCACGTCGAGGCTGATGTGGTAGCGGGTGACCGCCTCCCCCATCGGCCGGATCGGCAGGTCGGCGTAGGCGGACTCGCTGGCCGTGTGCACCCCGGCGAGCCGGTTGCGGGCCACCGCGACGATGTCGCCGAGCACCGCGCTGGCGGTCGGCGCCCCACCGGCGCCCCGGCCGTAGAACATCAACTGCCCGGCCGCGACCGCCTCGACGAAGACCGCGTTGAACGCGTCGCCGACGCTGGCCAGCGGATGGCTGCGCGGGATCATCGCCGGGTGGACCCGGACGCTGACCGACTCAGCGCCGTCGGCACCCGGGCCCCGCTCGGCGATGCAGAGCAGCTTGATGGTGCAGCCCATCGCCTTGGCGCTGGCCATGTCGGCGGCGCTGACCTCGGTGATCCCCTCGCGGTGCACGTCGTCGGCGCCGACCCGGGTGTGGAAGGCCAGCGAGGCCAGGATGGCTGCCTTGGCGGCGGCGTCGAACCCCTCCACGTCGGCGGTCGGGTCGGCCTCGGCGTACCCGAGCGCGGTCGCCTCCTCCAACGCCTCGGTGAACCCGGCCCCGGTGGCGTCCATCGCGGAGAGGATGAAGTTGGTGGTGCCGTTGACGATGCCGGTGACCCGGGTGATCGAGTCGCCGTGCAGCGAATCGCGCAGCGGGCGCAGCAGCGGGATGGCGCCGGCCACCGACGCCTCGTAGAACAGGTCGGCACCGCCCTCGGCGGCGGCGTCGTGCAGGGTGCCGCCGTCCTCGGCGAGCAGCGCCTTGTTGGCGGTGACCGCGCTCTTGCCGCTGCGCAGCGCCTCCACCAGCCAGGTCCGGGCCGGTTCGATGCCGCCGACCACTTCGACCACCACGTCGACGTCGTCCCGTTTGACCAGGCCCAGCGCGTCGGTGGTGAACAGCGCCGGGTCGACCGGCAGGTCACCACGGGCCCGGTTGGGCCGGCGGACCGCGATCCCGGCGATCTCGATCGGTGCCCCGACCCGGGCGGCGAGGTCGGCGGCCTGCTCGTGCAGCAGCCGCACCACCTCGGAGCCCACCGTGCCGCAGCCCAGCAACGCCAGCCGTACCGGCTTACCCATGCTCACCCCATACCTCGCGACCGCGCGCCAAGCGCACTATCCACGTCGTCCCGCCGTCTGCGGCGCTATCCCACGTCCAGTGCCAGCAGATCGGCCTCGGTCTCCCGACGGACGATCACCCGGGCCGCTCCGTCGCGGACCGCGATAACCGGCGGCCGGGGCACATGGTTGTAGTTGCTCGCCATGCTCCGGCAGTACGCCCCCGTGCCCGGCACCGCGAGAAGATCTCCCGGCTGCACGTCGGCGGGCAGGAATTCATCCTTCACTACGATGTCCCCGGACTCACAATGCTTTCCCACCACGCGGGCCAGGACCGGCGGGGCCGCCGAGGCCCGGGATGCGAGAGTCGCCGAGTAGGAGGCGTCGTAGAGGGCGGTGCGGATGTTGTCGCTCATCCCGCCGTCGACGCTGACGTAGCTGCGGATGCCGTCGACGTCCTTGACCGTGCCGACCTGGTAGAGGGTGAACACCGCCGGTCCGACGATCGCCCGGCCCGGCTCCACCGACAGGTGCGGCACGGCCAGCCGCAACGCCTCACACTCGCTGTCGACGATCTTGTTCATCCGCTTGGCCAGGTCGTGCGCCGGCGCCGGATCGTCCTGGGTGGTGTAGGCGATGCCGAACCCGCCGCCGAGATCCAGCTCGGGCAGCTCGACGCCGCGCGCGTCGCGGATCTGCGCCTGCAGCGCCAGCACCCGCCGGGCGGACACCTCGAACCCGCTGGTGTCGAAGATCTGCGAGCCGATGTGCGAGTGCAGCCCGCGCAGCTCCAGCACCCCCTCGTCGAGGATCCGGGCGGCCGCCTCGAACGCCGCCCCGCCGGCCAGGGAGAAGCCGAACTTCTGGTCCTCGTGGGCGGTGGCGATGAACTCGTGGGTGTGCGCCTCGACCCCGACGGTGACCCGGACCAGCACCTTCGGCCGGACGCCCCGGTCCCGGGCCAGGGTGGTCAGCCGGTCGATCTCGTCGAACGAGTCGACGATGATCCGGCCCACCCCGGCGTCCAACGCCCGGGTCAGCTCGGCGACGCTCTTGTTGTTGCCGTGCAGGCCGATCCGCTCCGGCGGCATCCCGGCCGACAGCGCGACGGCCAGCTCACCGCCGGTGCAGACGTCCAGGTGCAGGCCCTCCTCGGCGATGATGCGCACCACCGCCCGGCACAGGAACGCCTTGCCGGCGTAGTAGACGTCCTGGCCGGCGAAGGCGGCCCGGAAGTCGCGGCAGCGGGCCCGCAGGTCGTCCTCGTCGAGCAGGTACGCCGGGGTGCCGTACTCGGCGGCCAGGTCCCGCACGTCCCGGCCGCCGACGGTGATCGACCCGGCGTCCGCCCGGGTCACCGTCCGCGGCCACAGCTGCGGCAACAGGGTGTTGACGTCGTCGGGGGTACGCAGCCAGCCCGGCCCCCGGCTGCCGAGGTCACCGTGCAGGGCCCCGGCCTCGTGTGCGCGCACGGCTCTACCGTCCTTCGTCGTTCATGGGTCGTGTCAGCCGATTCACATCCGCTCGGGCGCCGAGACGCCGAGCAGGTCCAGGCCGTTGGCGATCACCGTACGGGTGGCGTCGTTGAGCCACAGCCGGGCCCGGTGCCGGTCGGTGATCTCCTCGTCGCCCAGCGGCATGATCCGGCACTTGTCGTAGAACCGGTGGTACGCCCCGGCCAGCTCCTCAAGGTAGCGGGCGATCCGGTGCGGTTCGCGCAGCTCGGCGGCGGAGGCGACCACGGCGGGGAACTCGCCGAGCGCCTTGAGCAGCTCGTTCTCTTTCTCATGGTCGAGCAGCTCGGGCCGGAAGTCGTCCGACCCGCCCCGGGCCAGCCCCACCTCGGCGGCGTTGCGGGCCACGCTCGCGGTCCGGGCGGCCACGTACTGCACGTAGAAGACCGGGTTGTCGTTCTTGGCCCGGGTCCACCGCTCCACGTCGATGTCGATCGGCGAGTCGGACGAGTAGCGGGCCAGCGCGTACCGGGCGGCGTCGACGCCGATCGCCTCGACCAGGTCCTCCAGGGTGACCACGGTGCCGGCCCGCTTGGACATCCGCACCGGCGTCCCCTCGCGTACCAGGTTCACCAGTTGCCCGATCAGGATCTCCAGGGTCTGATCCGGGTCGTCGCCGAAGCAGGCCGCCATCGCCCGCAACCGGCCGATGTAGCCGTGGTGGTCGGCACCGAGCATGATCACGACCTGGTCGAAACCGCGCTCCCGCTTGTCCAGGTAGTAGGCGCAGTCGGCGGCGAAGTAGGTCCACTCGCCGTTGGACTTGCGCAGCACCCGGTCCTTGTCGTCACCGAAGTCGGTACTGCGTAGCCAGGTCGCGCCGTCGCGCTGGTAGGTGCGCCCCTGCTCGCCCAGCCGGGTCAACGCCAGCTCCAGCTCACCCCGGGCGTGCAGGTCCTTCTCGTTGAAGTACGTGTCGAAGTGCACCCCGAACCCGGCCAGCGACGCCTTGATCTCGTCGAACATCAACGCCACGCCCTCGACCCGGAACAGCTCCCGGGCGGCGTCGTCGTCGAGGTCACGGACCTCGGGGTGTTTGGCGGCCACGGCACCGGCGATGTCGGCGATGTACGCCCCGCCGTACCCGTCCTCGGGCGCCGCCTCGCCCCGCGCGGCGGCGAGCAACGACTTGGCGAACCGGTCGATCTGGGAGCCGGCGTCGTTGAAGTAGTACTCGGTGCCGACGTCGGCCCCGGTGGCCCGCAGGATCCGGGCGAGGGCGTCGCCCACGGCGGCCCAGCGGGTGCCGCCGAGGTGCACCGGGCCGGTCGGGTTGGCAGAGACGAACTCCAGGTTGAGCCGGCGGCCGGCCAGACGGGTGCTGTGGCCGTACTCCCGGCCGGCCAGGACCACGGTGCGGGCCAGCGCCCCGGCGGCGGCCGAGTCGAGTCGGATGTTCAGGAAGCCCGGCCCGGCGATCTCCACCGAGGCGATCCCGTCGGCCTCGCTGAGCGCGGCGGCCAGCGCGGCGGCCAGCTCACGTGGGGCGGTGCCGACTCGCTTCGCCAGTTGCAACGCCAGGTTCGAGGCGTAGTCGCCGTGGTCCGGGTTGCGCGGACGCTCGACGGTGACCACGTCGGGGAGTAAAGATAGATCGAGGTCACGGTCGACGAAGACCGACCGGGCCGCGGCGCGGACGAGCTCAGCGAGATTGGCGGGAGTCACCAAAGCATGTTACCGGGGGTAGACTCGTGGCCTTGGCGGCGACCCTCACCTGCTGTGTCCCCGCTGAATGCCCCTTGACCGACCGACCTGACGAGGCACCACACCATGAGCATCAGCACCCAGGGTGGCGACAACCGCAACCCCTCCGTGGTCAGCACCGGCAAGCCGGCGGCCGGCGGCAAGCCCCGGACCGACGACAAGGCTGCGGGCAAGCCGGCGAAGGGCAAACCGGCGAGCGGCCGGGGCGGTGGTGCCACGGCCGCCCGGACCACTGGCGGCAAGACCAGCGGCAAGGCCGGCAAGGGCGGCCGCAAGCCGGTCAAACCGGTCAAGGTCACCCAGGAGCGCAACTGGGGTCCGATCGCGCTGATGGTCGGCGTCGGGGTGCTGGCCACCGCGATCATCGGGTACGGGGCCTACGCGGTCTCCCAGGAGGCCCGGTCATGGCAGGACCGCGCCTCGGACATCACCGACCTGGTCAACTACCGGGACTCCAACCCGGCGGCGCTGGACCCGATGGCCGGCAAGCAGTCGCACGAGTGGGGCCCGTTGGAGTACGAGATCCAGCCGCCGGTCGGCAGCAGCCACAACCCGAACTGGCAGAACTGCATGGGTGACGTCTACGACGCGCCGATCGCCAGCGAGCACGCCGTGCACAGCATGGAGCACGGCGCCGTCTGGCTCACCTACCAGGAGGGTCTGCCTGCCGACCAGGTCGAGACGCTGGCCAGCAAGATCCAGGGCAACGAGTACACCCTGATGAGCCCGTTCGAGGGCCTGGAGTCGACGGTCTCGCTGCAGGCGTGGGGCTACCAGCTCGCCGTCGACGACGTCAACGACCCGCGGATCGACGAGTTCATCCGGGCGCTGCGACAGAACGCCACCGTCGAGCCGGGTGCCACCTGCTCGGGTGGGATCACCGCCACCGGCACCACCCCACGTGACATCGGCGCCCAGGAGCAGCAGATGGACGGCGGCGCCGGATCGTGACCGCCAGGACGGATACGGACGCGATGGCCGACACCGAGCGGGATCCGGTCGACGGGCCGTCGACGCAGGACCGGCCGGCGGATCCGGCCGGCGGGGAGCCGACCGATCCGCCGACGCCCGGTGGCGATGCGGCCGAACCCAGCCGCCGTGGCCGGTTCGGCACCGCGTGGCTGGCCGCAGCCGTCGTGGTCGGTCTCCTGCTCGGGTACGCCGCCGGCCTGCTCACCCCCGGTCTGCTGCGTCCCGGCGACGCCTCGCCGGAGGCCGGGTTCGCCCGGGACATGTCGACCCACCACGCGCAGGCCGTGGAGATGTCGATGATCGTGCTGGAGCGCAGCGAGAACCCGGCGGTGCGTACCCTCGCCAGCGACATCGCGCTGACCCAGCAGAGCCAGATCGGCATGATGCAGACCTGGCTACGTGAGTGGGGCCTGGAGCCGACCGGCACCCGGCCCCGGATGGACTGGATGGAGACCGCCGGCGAGTGGGCGGTGGTCGACGGTCTGATGCCGGGGATGGCCACCGACGCGCAGCGGGCCGAGCTGCGGGCGGCCACCGGTGCCGAGGTGGACCGGCTGTACCTGTCCCTGATGCTCACCCACCACCTGGGCGGCATCCACATGGCCGACGGGGTGCTGGAACTCTCCGACGACGAGGATGTGCGCTGGCTGGCCGAGTCGATGGTGAGCGGCCAGCAGAAGGAGATCGAGCTGATCCGTACCCTGCAGTCCCAGGTCGGCGGCTGACACCGCACCGCCCGACGGCGGCCCTGTGCCTGCCGGCATCACCCCGCCCGTCCCGGCCTCCGCCGGGGCGGGCAGCGTCGTATCTGCTCGCCTCCCGGTGCAACCCGCCGGTTATGTATACCTATAGCATGACTTCGCATACTTTGACGGACTCTACCGTCTCAGACGTTTTCTAGGTACATATCGCTACCGTCCTGATACAGCCTCGTTGGTCCTGACGTGGGGGCACTTCTTAGCGATACTCGGAGATCGATCACGAGCTGGTGCCGACGGCACACACTCGGCGGTGACGGCGCGGTGGCGGCCCGCCGTCGCGGATCACCCACCGGTGACGCTGGCGGGCTGACACCGGAGCAGGAACTCGAGCTGATCGACCTGTTGCGGGGCCGATGGCCGGAGGACCACGCGCTGGACGACGAGCTGTGGAGCCGGCGTACCGTCGCGACGCTGATCGAGCGGCGGTTCGGGCTGACGCTGAGCCCGACCGACGTCGGCCACTACCTGGACGCCTGGGGGCTGGCGCCCCGGCGGCCGGAGGAACGCGCCTGCGGGCTCTGCGTCGACGCGGTCAAGGAGTGGGCGGAGCAGGTCTACCCGACGGTGTTGCGTGCGGCCCGAGAGCACCGGACGGACCTGTGGTGGCTCGGTCGGACCCGGCTGCACGGCACCACCCCGGCCGCCGACGTGCTGTCGGCCGCCTCGGTACGCGGCCAGACCCGGTTCATGATCCTGACCCCGTCGATAGATCCACCGTTGCCGCGCGAGTTCCTGCTGCGGCTGTGCGGACCGGACCGGCGCGGGGTGCATCTCGTGGTGGACGGCTCCTGGGCCAGCTCCGAGCTGCCCCGCCGACTGCCTCGGACCATCGTCACGCACCTGCTGCCGAGCTGCGCCCGCCCGGCCCGGTCGGCCTGAGCAACTCCGGTCCCGGCCGGCGAGCGGACCACCGCGCCGGCCGGGACCGGACACGGCGGATACCGATTCGGCGACCCGGTGCTGGGTTTGCTAATCTTCCTGGGTCGCTGAGCCCCCGTAGCTCAGGGGATAGAGCACCGCCCTCCGGAGGCGGGAGCGCAGGTTCGAATCCTGCCGGGGGCACGTCACAGAACTGTGCAGTGCCGACGGGGACGTTGATCATCGAAGCGACGTATCCGCTGCCGCCAGCTCGCAACGCCCGGCGAGAGCCATGACGCGAGGCACTCTCACCCGGTAGGTAGGAGTTGGGCCAATCTCCGACGCCAAAGGGGGAGGGCGGTGTCATCTCTTCCGGGCGGAGCATCCTCCAAGCTCGGTGATCGGTACGAAGGTTGGTGGACCCTGGTCCGGGTCGCCGACGTCTTGAAGGGCCGGGCTACGAAGCTGCGGCTGGAACCTCCTGCAGCCGAGGGCGCCGGCATCGAGTTTTGGGTCGACGAGCCTGGGGTCCGCTGGTGTGAGCAGGTCAAGGATGCTCAGCACACCTGGACCCTCCATCGCCTGATCACGGATGGTGTCCTGCCCTCTGTCGTCGGTCATCTTGCAGACGGGCACAGTGTGCGGTTTGTGACTTCGACGCAGGCGCCCGAACTCGCAGCGCTGTCGTCTCGTGCGCGTGACGCAGAGACCTTGCCCGAGTACCGCGAGATTCTTACTAGCACGCAGTTGCCGAGCTTCGAGCGGCTGGCCAAGACCTGGGGCGTCGCCGAGACCGATGCATGGGGCTACCTGCGGCGGGTGTGGGTCGAGCATCAACCGGTGGAGCACCTCCGCCGTCTCGTTCATCTGACGTACGAACTACTCCTGCAGGGCGACCCGGAGATCACCGTCAACGAGCTACGCAGTTGGTTGGACGACCTGCTGCACAAGTCGTTGACCGCGCCGATGCTGTGGGACCGCTTGAAGCAGAAGGGATATGCCCGGCGCTTGCTTGCTGGCGACCCAGCCACGATTGATGCGCTCGCGGCCACCGTGGCGCGCCACCGTCGGCGCGTTCAGGCAACGCGCCCCGCACATGGCCTTGTCGCTCAGCCGTACGTTGCACAGTTGCTGGAACGGCTGCACGCGGCGGACGGCGGGCGGGTGCTGCTGGTAGACGGCCGAGCCGGTACGGGTAAGTCCACGGTCGCGGCTGAGGCGCTACGAGTGCTCAGTTCGGAGGGCTGGCACGCCGTCACGATCCGGATGGATGCGGTCGGCACTGAAGTGCACAATGCGGCCGGTGTGGGGCGGGCCTTCGATCTGACGGGATCGCCCGCTGTCCTCCTGGGTGGGGTCGCTGACGGCTCTCGGGCCGTGCTGCTCGTCGACCAGCTGGACGCGGTCAGTACCTATAGCGGCCGGATGCCGGACTCCTACGAGGCAGTTGCCGAGTTGCTTGACCAGGCTGCGTCCCTACCCAACCTCAAGGTCGTGCTAGTGGTGCGGACCGCCGATCTGACTGCCGACCCGCGGCTACGGTCGCTGGCTGACAAGTCCGGTGTGGAGCGCCTGACGCTTGAAGAGCTGGATACCGACAACGTGCGAGCCGCCCTGGAGGCGAGCGGATCGAACCCAGCCACGCTTTCGGACAGCACGCTGCAGCTGCTGCGCACGCCGTTGCACTTCGCGGTGTTCAGTCGGCTACCACCTGGAAGCCGAACGTCCGCGTACCGGACCCTCCCCGACCTCTACGAGGAGCTTACAGCGCAAACCCGCAGTGACATCGAGCGTCGGGTAGGTGGGCTCGACTGGAGCGGGATCACCGGGGTGCTGGTCCGGTACATGAGCGACAACGAGCGGCTGGATGCTCCGGCGGTCGTGCTTGGGTCGGCGTCGCCTCGTGAGGTCGCCGCCCTTCATTCCTACGGAATCTTGACGTCGGAGAGCAGCCGCGTCGCGTTCTTTCACGAGACCTACTTCGACTTCCTATTCGCGACGGCGTTCGTCGCCGAGAACCGGGATTTGCACGACTACCTGGTCGACTCCGGGCAATACCTGTTCCGGCGTGCACCGACCCGCCAGGTACTTGAGTACCTGGCCGCCAACGATCGAAAAGCGTTCCGCGCAACGGTAGTGCGGCTACTGACCAGCGATAAGGTCCGTCGGCACCTTCAGCACGTGGTCGTCGCGATGCTGCAACAGTTGGAAGCCGACGCCGACGACTGGCGGGCGATCGAGCCGCTTGCCTTCGGCGCCAGTGCCCAGGGCCTGCGCTTGCCTGCTTTGCTGTCCTCGCCCCGCTGGTTCGACGCCGCAGATGCGGCTGGCAGGTGGGAGGCGCTGCTGGCTGACCCGGCCACCGTGGACGCCGCCGCACACCAGCTGATCATTGCCGCTCGGGAGCGCCCGGACCGCGCCGCCGCCCTTGTCCGTCCGTACATCGGACACTCGGAGGCATGGCGGATGCGATTGCGTGCGCTCGTCGAGTGGTCACTGCGACCCGGCTTGGTTGATCTCGCGGTCGAGCTGATGGAACGCGGCGAACTCGATGATGCTCGAGGGCCGATTGCGGTCAACAGCGACTTCTGGTCGATTATTTACGGCTTGAAGGCCGATGACCCGGCAGGAGCGACACGGTTGATTGGCGCATACCTGCGCCGCGCGCGCGCACGTGCTCGACTGGACGGCGGTAGCGACCCGTTCTCCTCCGGTCACCTTGACGAATACTCGTCGGGCGGCGGCGAGTCGACCATCAGAGAGGTAGCCGCAGCCGCACCGACGGAGTTCATCGACGAGGTCCTGCCCTTCGTTCGAAGCGTCGTGGAAGCAGCTGGCGAGGTGGTCAGGCCGGACGGACGTCGCGCTAGCAGCCGGTGGTCGCACCGGTATGTCAACGGCCGTGGGATCGACGATGCTCTGTACGGCGGCGTTGAGGAGGCGCTGCGAAGACTGGGAGCTGAGCGGCCACACGAAACGGCCACATTGATCCGGTCTATCGCCGACAGCAACGCCGAGGAACTGCGGTTTCTGGTCTGCCGGACGTTCGCCGCGGCGAGATCGGATAACAGCGCTATTGACTGGTTGGTCTCCAATGACCGCAATCTTCGGCTCGGTTGGGCTGATAGCCCGCGGTGGGCTTCTCGGGAACTCATCGAGGTTGCCACCCGGCGCTGCGATGACGAGCACCTAGAGGCGCTCGCCCAACGACTTCTCAACTACTACCCGGATTGGGAGAAGGGCGCCGACCGGCGCCGCATCTACGGCCGCGCCCAGTACGAACTGCTGTCCGCGATTCAGCCGTCACGGCGCAACGTCCAGGTAGCCCGGAGGCTCGGTGAGCTAGAGCGGAAGTTCAGCAACTCGCCGCCGGTCGGGCCACAGGCTGTCGAGGCGCACTTCGTCGGCGCCCCAATACCCGACAAGGCAGTCGACTTCCTCACGGACGACGACTGGCTCCGTGCAATCAGGAAATATCGAAGTAGTGAGACAAACTGGTCAGGAGACGTCCCGGTCGGTAGGGCGAACGAACTGGCGAACTTACTCGGCACACGCGCAAAGGTTGAGCCAAAGCGGTTCGCCCGTTTGGCCCTGACCTTCGACACCGACACCCCAGCGGTCTACTTCGACCGGGTGATCGATGCCGTAGCCGGCCGCGTGTCGGCGGAGCTTCTCACGGAGCTGTGCTGCTGTGCCCGCAACGCTGCCAGCCAGGACGTCGGACGTGCTATCTGCCACGCCATCGAAGCCGTAGGTGCTGACATCAACGACACCCTCCTCCGGCTCGTGGAGGATTGCGCAGGAGATGACGACCCGGATCGCGAGTTCGCCCGTACGCCCGCTGGCTCCGGCGAGTACTACTACGGCGGCGATCTACACATGGCTGGGCTGAACTCCACCCGAGGCGCTGCGGCACGGACCATCGCCCGCTTACTGTTCGCAGACTCCGCACACAGCGACCGTCTGACTCCGGCCATCGGCAAGCTCGCCACAGACCCGATCCTCGCGGTGCGCACCTGGGCCGCCGAGGCAGTCGGCGCGCTGATGAACCACCGACGCGAGTCCGCACTGGAGATCGCAAGGGAGATGTTCAAAGACGCACCGCTCGACCTGTTCGAGGCTGGAACCGTCGGACGACTTCTCACCTACGCCCTGCTACGCGAGCCGAAAACATTCACACCGCACTTGGTTCGCGCGCTCGCCGGGCATGACTCCGTCGCGGAGCGCGCCGGATTCACGTGGGCGGTCGCGTTCGTGCACGACCTGCTTGTCGACCCTGCACCCGGCAACCTGGCCGCGCTGAGCGGACCGGCCCGCCGCGGAGCCGCTTCCGCGTTCGCCTCCAATCCTTCCGTCGCGCCGCAGCAGCTGATCCGCCTCTTCGATGACGAGGACCACACCGTATGCAAGGCCGCCGCCCATGGGATGCGCAAGATCAACGAACTCCCGCCTCCAGCCGCCGAGACGCTCATCACCGCCTTTGTGACGAGCGCCGCGTACGACGACCACTTCGAGGATCTGTTCATCACTCTCGACGACAGCACACGGCTGTTACCCGCAGCTGCTCTGCCAGCCTGCGAGAGGGCCGTAGAGATCGCAGACCGCGAACTTGGCGACATCCGCACCGCCCGCGCCGCGATGAGCAACCACATCATCAATGTCGTGCTGCGCCTGTATCGCCAGGGAGACAACCGAACCAGGGAACGCTGTCTCGACGTGATCGACGGCCTCTCCGCCGCTGGTGCCTATGGCCTCGAACAAGCGCTCGCCGACGAGCGCTGACCGTAATCGGCCGCACCGGCCGTCGACACCAGGCTACATTGAAACGCGAGGTACATGTGGAAGCCCTCGACGCCACCGGCAGCTTCTGGTTCCCGGGCAGTGAGAGGGTGGCCCTCTTCGGCAATCTGGTCTTCGACCCGGCCGGCGGAACCACCCTTACGTTGGCGGGCGGCCTGTCAGAGCTACGACCCAACGGTGAGCTGCACGAAGCCTGGGGCGGCCAACGGGACCGGATCTTCGGCGAGATCGACTGCGGCAGCCATAGTGTCAAGGTCACGTTGATCGATTGCCTCTGGCTGTCGCCGACCAAGTACTACGCCAACCGGCTGCTGCTCGGTGGGCACTTCGGGACCGACGACACCAGCTTTCACCAGGCGATCATCCGCCTACGAGATCTGCCCGCCTGGGTCGCCCGGGAGGCGCTGTCGGTCGATGTAGCCACCGCGCTGGAGGAGACGGAACGGCGGGAGCTTCGCGTCCGCCTAGATCGGCCACCGGCAGTCAGCGCACCGTTCGCGCGGGGCGACTTGACGCTGGACTTCCGGTGTTCTCGCGATGATGTGGACTACGAGCAGCTCACCGTCCGGCAGTGGCCGCAGTTCGAGGTGACATACACGACGCCAGCGCGGCTGACCGAAATCATGGGCGATGTCAGCAGCCTGCAGTACCTCTTGACCCTGTGCGCAGATGGCCCGAGCACCATCGAGAGCGTGGACCTGTACCGCTCGGACCACCCGGAGCGTGTGCTGTCCGGCGACGCCATTCCTGACACGATGCAGAAGATCGAGCTGCGCTCCGCCTTTGTCGGGTCCGGCTCCGGGCTACAGCAGCGACGCCGGGAGCCGCATCGCATGCTGGCATCGTTCGCCGACATCGGCGGCATCGAGACGGTCGCGACCTGGCTCGACGAGGCTCCCGGACTCCGCAGCATCGTCGGCTCGCTGGTGACGATGCGCGCGGACACTATCTTCGGCGAGAACCGTTTCCTCAACGTCTGCTCGGCAGCGGAGGGCTTCCACCGGTCCACTATCGGCGGCTCGCACATGGACAAGGCCGAGTTCAAGTCGGTCAAGAAGATGCTGAAGAAGTACCTGCCCCGCCGGTACCGCGAGTGGTTCGACAGCCGAATGTCGCATGCCAACGACCCCAGCCTCAACCGGCGCCTCCAGGAACTGGCCGGGCAACTCGGTGCCATGGCGGAATACCTGGTCGGGGATGTGACCGTCTGGGGTTGCGTGGTGTCCAAGTGCCGCAACGAGGTCACGCATCTGGAGGGAACGCGCGAGCAAGTCGACGGCGCTGATCTGTACTGGTTGGCGGAAGGGGTCTTCAACATCACTCGGCTGTGCCTGCTGCGGCATGTTGGAACCCCCGAGGAACTGCTGCCAAACCTCGCGAAGTCCTGGCCCATCAGCGGGACACAAGACCGCGTGCTGGACACGGTCAAGCGCCTCGCCGAGCCGCGGCGACGATAGCGCCAGCAACAAGGCAGGTGGAGGCACCTACCTATCGTTTGCTACCGCCTCGTTCGAGTGCACCGATTGTTTTTTCGGTAACACCTGCCCAGCGTGGGCGTCGACCCTGGGCCTCGTATCTGTTTGCAAGTTCGGTATTGCAGACGTCGGCTAGCTCTTGCCGTGACATGGCCGCCCGGAGCCTGACGGTGAGAGTACCACCTTGAGGCTTATTCAGCGCGGCCCCGATAACCTACAGTGGACCCCCGATAAATGAGACGGCCCGCCCTCCCATAGGATGG